>JABAHR010000150.1_pt3 | contig 38969 bp, 33 predicted proteins | sample 7062101 | NCBI WGS metagenome assembly JABAHR01 (sample SAMN14534553, study PRJNA622989) | marine sediment metagenome | biome: marine biome [ENVO:00000428]; feature: marine pelagic biome [ENVO:01000023]; material: deep marine sediment [ENVO:00002113] | place: India: Gulf of Kutch | collected...
AGCCCCGAGCCACGCAGAGACGGCGAGTGGTAATGCGGGACGACGAAGCCGCCCTGACCCGGGCGATTATCGAGCTGGCCAGCGCGTACGGTCGCTACGGGTATCGGCGCATCACAGGCAAGCCTGCGCCAGCAGCTGCGCCCGCAGGGCTGGGAGGTGAATCACAAGAGAGTTGAGCGTCTCTGGCGCCGGGAGGGGCTGAAGGTCCCCCACAGACAGCCCAAACGGAGTCGTTTGTGGCTCACCGACGGTTCCTGCATCCGGCTGCGGCCAGCCTATCCGAATCACGTCTGGTCCTACGATTTCGTGCACGACCGCACCCACGACGGCCGGCCCTATCGGCTGCTGCCGGTCATCGACGAGGCCGCCCGGATCGCCTTGGCCATCAAGGTCGCCCGGCGGCTCAACGGCGAGGATGAACTATGGCGCTGAGTTCACGGCCAAAGCGGTCCGCCAGTGGTTGGCCCGTCTCGGAGTGAAAACCCTCTCCATCGAGCCCGGCAGCCCCTGGGAGAACGGCTACAACGAGAGCTTCAACGGCAAGCTCAGAGACGAGCTGCTCAACGGCGAGATCTTCTACACCCTCAAGGAAGCGCAGATCCTGATCGAGCGGTGGCGAGTCCACTACAACACCACCCGACCCCACAGCAGCTTGGGCTACCGTCCCCCAGCGCCCCAGGCAATATTACCTGCTACAAACCCGGTTCCTGTTGTTCACTATCCACCACTACAGGCACAATGATCAGCAGTCCAAACTCTAACTCTACTACTGGACTCGGTCTCGGGGGCAGATCACATGGTCAGGGACGTGGCGTCCGCGGTGCGGCGGCGCAGGCCGCGGCGCGCCGGGTAGAGCGCCGCCGCCTCGTGATGCGCTGCGGGGCGCGGCGGGCGGACCGATGGCCCGAGCCGCGACGCTTGCCGTCGGGTGAGCGCCACGTTGTCCTGTCCTCGTTTTGTTTGCGTCGCCCAAGACGACAACGTATGCTGTCGTCTCAGCCCGCATGCCGCGGATAGCCCCAGCAGCGACAACGGAGCGAATATCGAAAAGAGCTGCAAGCGCAACGACTCGGAGGAATATCAGTATGGCCAAGCACAACACCCTACGTTCGAATCCTCCGATCGCCCGTTCGGTAGGCCCGCAGCCCCCTGGGCCCGTCGCGACATGGACGCGTCGTGATTTCGTGAAGACTCTGGGAATCGGCTGCGCGGGCGGCGTGTTCGCACTCGGTAGCGCGACGAGCGTGGCCGAGCCGCCCCCGGAAACGACCTCGATTCGCCTGATCTCGGATCCCGAGGTGCCCGTGCTCTGCTACGCACCGCAGTACGTCGCCGAGCAGTTCCTGCGCATCGAAGGTTTCACGGACATCCAGTACGTTCCTTACGGCCCCGCCGGCGCGTCGACCAAGACGCTGGAGACGATCGTCCACAGCCGGGCCGATATCTGTGCCGCACTCGGCGCCAACTGGATCGCCGCTATCGACAACGATGCCCCCGTCGCCATCTTGTGCGGGCTGCACGCGGGCTGCTTCGAGGTGTTCGGCAACGATCGCGTCTCGTCGGTGCGCGATCTCAAGGGCAAGCGTGTGGCAATAACCGCACTCGGCAGCGACGATCACGCTTTCATCGCCAGCGCCGTTGCCTACATCGGTCTCAACCCGCAGGAAGACATCGAGTGGGTGATTGCCAACCCCAACGACTGGAGCCGTCTGCTGGCGGAGAAAGAGGTGGACGTCATCGGCACGTTTCCGCCCATGAGCTACGATATCCATGCCAGCGGCATCGGCCATGTGATCCTCAATACGACCACGGATGAACCTTGGCGCCACTATTTCTGCTGCATGATAGGTGGCCATCGGGACTACATCAGTCAATACCCGATCGCGACCAAGCGGGCGGTGCGCGCCATCATCAAGGCGAACATGCTTTGCAGCCTCGAGCCCAAGAGCACCGCCCAGTGGCTGGTCGACAGAGGGTTTGCGCAGCGCTACGACTACGCGCTCAAGACCCTCGAGGACGTTCCATACGATGCGTGGCGCACCTACGATCCGGAAGATACCGTGCTCTTCTACGCCCTGCGCATGCGCGAGGCCGGCCTCATCTCGAGCACTCCGGAGCAGATCGTCGAGCGGGGCACCGAGTGGCGTTTTCTCGACGAAGTGAAGAGTGCCCTCAAGGCATGAGCTGCCGCCTTCGCTCGATGTGTGGCCCGTGACCACGGAGTCTGCGAAGGGCACGGCCCCGACTGTGAGGGCCCGCCCGGCGCCCGTGGGATCTGCGCGCGCTCGCCTGCCAGGCTGTCTCCTGCGTGCACTGCTCATGTGGGTAATACTGACGCCGGCCGCGGGGGCACACGCGCCCGGCGCGGTGGCGCAGCGTCTGCCCACACTGGGTGCGGCCCCCGAGTTTCGTCTCACGACGCAGGAGGGCGCTGCCCTCGCGCTGGCGGACCTGCGCGGCAAGGTCGTGGTCGTCAGCTTTCTGTACACGGCGTGCGCGGACACGTGCCCGCTGCTGACGGCGAAGCTCGTAGGCATTCAGAGAGCGCTCGGCGATGCGTTTGGCGAGGACGTGTTCTTCCTCTCGGTGAGTGTCGATCCCGAGAACGATCGACCCGACGTGCTCAAGCGCTACGCCCAAGCGTTGGGCTGCGATCTGTCGGGCTGGGCGTTTCTGACCGGATCCGCCGAGCAGATCCGGCAGACGTCACGCGACTACGGCGTGTATCAGGAAAGCAACCCGGGCGGGGACGTGGACCACAATCTGCTGACTTCCCTCGTTGACCGGCAGGGATTCCTGCGCGTGCAGTACATGGGAGACCAATTCGACCCCGGCGAGTTCCTGCACGACCTCGAGCGGCTGGCGGCGCCGGTGCGATCCCCGTGATCGATTCGTTGCCGCGCCTGGTGGCGCGAACACCAGCGGGCATACGGATCAAGCTGCTGGTCGCCATATTCGGGATCGTGGTGCTGTTCGTCGCGCTCGGCCTTGTCGGCCTGCTCATCCTGCGAGGTCTTGACCAGCGGGCGACGGAGCTGGTCGGCCTGCAGCAGCAGATCGCGGCCTACCGACAGCTCCAGCACAACACCACCGAGCAGCTCTACGCCTTGACCTCTGCCCTGCTCGTGCCCGACCCTCGCCGACTGAATGCCACCGTGCGCCAGCTCAGTCAGTTCGCTTACGACTTCGATCGCGCCCGCTTCGTCGCCGGGGCCGACGCAGAGCTGCTCGAGCGCGTGGAGCAGGATTACAAGCAGCTGATCGACGTCGGATCAGAAATCCTCGCGCTGATTCGCAGCGGCGCCACTGAAGACGCCCAGAGCTTGCAGATGGAGCAAGCCATGCCCTTGAGCGAGCGCCTGAGGCGGCAGACCTATACGCTGATCAACCGCGCCGAGGCACAGATGGTGTCGAGCGCCGAGTTGAGCAACCGGTACTACCATCTGTCGCAGACGGTGCTGATCGGAGTTGCTCTCGTCAGCATTGCTCTGGCGCTCATCGTCAACTACGCCATGTCGAAATCGTTGACCGTTCCGGTGCATCAGATGTACGAGCGATTCGATGCCATTGCGCATGGAAACTTCAGCGAGAGGCTGAACGTCGTCAACCGCGATGAGCTGGGCGATCTGGCCCGGGGTCTCAACCACATGAGCGAGGAGCTAGACCGTCTCTACCGCCAGCTCGAGCTCGCGAGCCAGCACAAGTCGCAGTTTCTGGCCAACATGAGTCACGAGCTTCGCACCCCCCTCAATGCAATCCTCGGCTACAGTGAGCTGATCTCCGACGAGATCTACGGTCCTGTGCCGGACAAGATTCGTGAGGTGCTCGCGCGTGTCGAGCAGAACGGGCGTCATCTGCTCGGGTTGATCAACGCCGTTCTCGATCTTTCCAAGATCGAAGCCGGGCAGCTGCAGCTGGTGCTCGATGAGTACGACATGCGCAGCCTGATCCTCGATGCCGCCATCACGGTCGAGTCTCTGGCGGCCGAGAAAGGGATTGCCCTGGAGACCGAGGTTGCGGCGGAGTTGCCCAGAGGCCGCGGCGACGCTCAACGCATCAGTCAGGTGCTGCTCAATCTGCTGGGCAATGCGTTGAAGTTCACCGATGCCGGTGAGGTGCGCATCCGGGGTTCCGCGGCGAATGATGCGTTCCGTGTGGAGGTGAGCGACACCGGTCCCGGCATCGCGCCGCAGGAGCAGCAGCGGATTTTCGAGGAGTTTCACCAGGTGGACAATTCGAACACGCGCGAGAAGAGCGGCACCGGTCTCGGCCTGGCCATCGCCAAGAAGATACTTGAGCTGCACGGCGGGCGGATTGGCGTGGTGTCGACTCCCGGACAGGGCTCGACGTTTTGGTTCAGCCTGCCGGTCGTCGTCGAGCAGCAGACGGAACCGGTATGAGCAAGAGGATACTGGTCGTCGAAGACCAGGAGGACAACCGGCGCATCATGCGCGACCTGCTCGAGAGCGCGGACTTCGAGATTGTCGAGGCGACCACGGGTCTGGAGGGGGTGGCGATGGCCGAGAGCCGGCGGCCCGATCTGATCTTGATGGATATGCAGCTGCCCGGGATCGATGGCTACGAGGCCACGCGTCGGCTGCGCGCTGATCCCGAGCTCGCCGCGATTCCGATCATCGCCGTCACTTCTTACGCTTTGAGCGGTGACGACGCCAAGGCGTTTGCCGCGGGTTGCGATGCCTACGTGACCAAGCCGTTCAGTCCGCGCGTTCTGCTCGCGAAGGTGAAGGAGCTTCTCGCGTGAGGCCGATGTATCGCTGACCATGCGTTCACCTGCCTCGATTCTCGTCGTCGATGACAACGCGGCCGCTGTCGAGATACTCGAGGCGCGGCTGAGCGCAAACGGTTACACAGTGCTGACGGCCCGCGATGGCGAGCAGGCGCTCGCGCTTGCCCGCAGCGAGCTGCCCGATCTCATCCTGCTGGACATCATGATGCCCAAGGTGGACGGGTTGACCGTCTGCAGAGAGCTGAAAGCGGATTCCTCGCTGCCCTTGATGCCGATCGTATTGCTCACGGCCAAGACCGCGCTGGACGATGTCGTGCAGGGGCTGGATGCCGGCGCCGACGAGTACCTGACGAAACCGGTCGAGCACGCCGCACTTCTGGCCCGCGTCAAGTCGATGCTGCGCATCAAGTCGCTGCACGATCAGGTGAGCGAGCAGACCCGGCAGCTGGCCGAGTGGAATCGAACGCTCGAACAACGCGTGGCGGAGCAGGTGGAGGAGCTCCAGCGGGTCGGTCGCCTGAAGCGTTTCTTCTCCCCCCAGCTCGCTGAAGTGATCGTCTCCCAGGGTGGGGAGCAATTGCTGGAGGCGCACCGGCGCGAGATCAGCGTGGTCTTCTGCGACCTGCGCGGCTTCTCGGCATTTTCCGAGGCTGCAGAGCCCGAAGAGGTCATGGAGGTGCTGCGCGAGTATTACGCGGCCATGGGCGAAGAGGTGTTTCGTTTCGAAGGCACCATCGAGCGCTTCGTCGGTGACAGTGTCATGGCCTTGTTCAACGATCCCTTGCCCTGTCCGGATCACGAACTGCGGGCGGTGCGCATGGCCGTGGCGATGCGCAAGAGGGCGCGAGAGTTGTCACCGCTGTGGGCGATGCGCGGATACGATCTCGGTATCGGCTTCGGTGTCGCCACCGGTTACGCCACCATCGGCAAGGTGGGATTCGAGGGCCGCATAGAATACAGCGCGACCGGTCCGGTGGCGAATCTCGCCTCGCGACTGTGTGATGTCGCCCGCCACGGGCAGGTGCTGATCGATCAGCATACGTACGCCGCCGTTGGGTCGAATGTGGCGGTCGAAGCGCTCGGCGAGCTGGAGCTCCGGGGCATGCACAGGCCAGCTCCCGCATACAACGTCCTCGGTCTCAATGGCGACGCTTCGCCGTCGGGCGAAGCAACGTCGGTGTAGCGCTTGCGGCCCCGTCGCAAGCGAGTCTGCGATCTTTTGGCTCCGCGCCGTACCCGTGCGGCCTGTCAGGCCGGCGAGGGCCCGCTCAGCACCTGCGCGAGCCTCTGACTCGTCGACTTGAGCAATGACGAGGCGACCCCGACATCCTTGGTGATGAGGTCGAGCAACAGATCGCGTTCCAGGAAAAGCGTCGACGTCTGCGGGCCCGCGCGCACCGTCGCCGTGCGCGGCACGTCGCAGATCACCGCCAGCTCGCCGACGACCTCGTTGGGGCCGATGTGGCCGAGCAGCGTCTCGCGGCCGTCGTCGGCGATGCGCACGGCATCGAGTTCGCCCGAGAGCACGACGTAGGCACCGTCGGTCGGGTCTCCCTGGTGAAACAGGACGTCGCCCGCCGCGAACGCCCGGTGCTCGCTGGTGAAGGCAAGCAGCTTGAGCAGGGCGGGGGAGAGCCCCGAGAAGAGCGGGAGCTTGGAGAGCAGCGCCATGTCGCGCTGCAGCTCACTGCGGGTCTCGGCCTCGGGCGCCTGTTCGGGGGCGGCTGCCGGCTCGACGCCCTCGGGGGGCGCGTCCGTGCGCCGGACGCGGCTGTCTCTCACCTCGAGCACCTGGTCGAAACTCTCGGCGTCGCTCACCGCCTTGTCGATCCATACCAGGGTAGAGCGCGGAAGCAGCTCACGCACGCGCTGCCGCACCGCCTGGCGCTCGTGGTCGGTGAAGCTCGCCAGGGCTTGATTGAGGATCAGAACGTCCGGTCTCTTCGTCAACGCACGCAGCAGCGCGATCTGCTGCCGGGTCGGCCCGGGAAGCAGCGTCCCGCCCGTCCCTGTCTCCAGGCTCGCCGCCAGCAGGATGATGTCCTCGCGCAGGCCGGCCTCGTCGAGCTGTTCGACGATCAGTCCGCGCACGCGCTGGTCGGCGCCCGGTTCCGCGGTTGCGATACGGCCGAAGAGAACGTTGCGGAGCACCGAGGCGCGCGACAGATAGGTGTCTTCGTCGACCACGTCGACGGCGTCTTCGAGCTCGGGAGGAAGGTGCTCGTGGAAGTAGGCGCGCGCGCTCACCAGGGTCTGCTGCATCTCGGCGTCGATCAGGCCCAGGCGGTGTTTCTCGGGGATGAGCCGGAAGGGCAGCGCCATCAACAGCTCGCGATCGGCCTCGGACAGTTTGTCCAGGCCGCCGGAAGCCAGCGCCTGGATCGACTTGAGCCGCGGCAGGGCCTCTTCGTCGACGAACTCGTACTGCTCGAACAAGGGGTGGCCGGGCGCCAGGTCCTGGAACATGTCGAGGGCGGCGGCAGCGATGTCGAGACCCATCTGCTCGAAGCGCGCGCGCAGTGAGCACGCCTCGAGCACGCTCTTGACGTAGGGGTGAGCGGCCAGGTTGGCCAGCGCGAGCCGCTCGTCAGTGGGCAGGCCGAAGAGCAGATTCTCCGCCACGCTCGCATAAGGGTTGTAGCTCGAGCGTTCGAAGCGCCGCACCAGAGAGGCGAACTGCGGATCGTCCAGGTGTTGCTTCACCGCGCGGCGGACTGCGAGCAGACGCTGGGCCAGCTCCGGCCGCTCGTCGGCATCGATAGAGGCGTTCAATCCCCTGGCAAACAGTGTCTCCTCGGCGCCGATCGCCCGTATCGATGCGAGGCACCAAACCCTGAACTGCTCGACATCGTCGAATCCGGCGCTGGTGTAGTCGACCCAGTCGATATCGAAGGGATGCGGGCTGTTGCCCGAGGCCAGCGCCTCGCGCGCCTCCTGTTTCTGCCAGGATGTCAGCTCCGCTTCCGTCGGCGGATTGCGTTTGAGGTTCAGCTCGATATTGCCGCCAACGGTGCCGCTGAAGATGTGCGTATCGGGGCCGACGTAGCCGATGCGCGCTCCGGTCTGCGCCTCCGGCAGCGTAGCCAGATCCTGCTCGCCGATGAGAATGGTGCCGGCGGTGGGCAGCAGCGTGCGGTTCAGCAGCTGCGCGAGCCGCTCGCGCCCCTCGTCGTCGGGGCCGACGATGGCGTTCGTGGATCCGCCCGCCAAGGTGAACGACGCGTCCGTCAGCGCCCGCAGTGCGTCCTCGTCCTCCCACGACACACTGCGCAGCTCGATGGTCTGATCGAGGGGGGAGATCTCCGCGAGCCGCGTGCGCTGCAGCTCCTCGTCCATCAGTCCTTTGGGCGCGAACTGCTCGATCACCGCCTGGTAGCGGATTCCCGCTTCCTGGGTCTGGTTGTAGAACGTCAGCAGCTCCTTCCACGGCGTGGTGAGATCCTTGTAGGCCGCCAGCGCCGCGACCAGTGCCCCGATCGTCAGGTTGCCCGAAATGACCAGATAGCCGCCGATGGAGTAGAAGAAAAAGGGCGTAATCTGGTTCATCATGTTGTTAATGAACTTCATGAAGAACTTCTTGCGATAGATATCGAAACGAATGTGGAATATCTCGCCGAGGCGTCCGCTGAACTCCGAGCGTGTGTACGCGGAGATGTCGTTGAGATGAATGTCCTGGGCGCCGGCGACCGTTTCGCTGATGCGATCGGCGAGCTTGCGCACGCGCCTGACCCGCTCCTTGTGCAGCACGTTGACCCGGCGTTGCAGTCGGGGGATCACGTAGGCCTGCACCGGGATGAGTGCGATGGCCGAGACGCCGAGCACCGGGTTCTGCACGAACAGAAAGACCAGGATGGTGAGCATCTGCCCGCCCTGGAACACGGGGTGTGCAATGGCGTCGCCCATCAGGCCGCCGAGTGGCTCTACCTCGGCCGTGATCATGGGAATGAGCTCGCCCTGTGACAGCTTCTGGAAATGTGTTCGCGGGAAACGCAGGATTCGATCGACGAGCTGAAATCGCAGTCTACGCAGGAGGCGCTCGGCAATTACGCCCTTGTAGATGTTGATGCGCATCTTGAACAGACCGTTGCCGACGACGAGTGCCAGAAACAACGAGCAGAGCACGAGCAGGTAACCGACCTGATCGAAGCGCATGCCGAAGAGCTCTCTGGGAAAGTCCTGGCCTCCCAGGGCCTCGTTGATGATGACCTTCGGGACTTCCAGAGAGAGATACAGAAGGGGAAACGACGCAAGCGTGATCAGCAGCGCGATGATCTGTTGACGCTTGCTGTAGCGCCAGATGTAGGCAAAGATGTTCTGCTCCATGAGAGAGAGTCCTCCCCTAACCGTTCTGCCGCTGATCCGGGTCGCGCATCGCCTCAGGCTCGCCGCGCTGCGCCGGCAAGCCACGGTCTGCGCCGCATAGCGGTGGCGCTTTCAGGCTTCTTGTCGGCGGAGGGCGCAGGCTGGGTGTGCCGCAGCATAACAAACAATGCGGCGGGTGCGCAGGGCGTGCCCGCTCGCGCGAGCGGCTTGGACAGGCGCGATCGCAGTAACTGACCGCGACGGCGGCACGCCATGGCTGCGGGATCCGCTGGGCGCCGCCACATGGCCGGGTAAGACAAGCGCATCTCTCGGCCGGTCGGATTTGCCATCCGGAAGTGCTCCGGGCGGGCGGCGCACGGGGCCGCGTCCGGCGCCGGGGCGCCGCCTGCAGCGGGTGGACTCATTGTGCTCTGCGGCGCTTGCACGCAAGGCGCCGTCGATGCGATGGTGTGTGGGCCATGAGCGTTCTNNGTCGTCGTCGCCCTGGTGGTCGGCCTGGGTCTGTTCGCAGTCGTCGTCTTCTGGCCGGCCGGCCGTCTGGACTGGCTCGGGGGATGGCTTTACATGGCCGTCGTCGGCACCCACCTGCTCGTGAATATCCTGTACCTGATGCGAACGAATCCCGAGCTCATCGTGCGTCGGATGCAGTTGGGCCGCGGCACAAAGCACTGGGACAAGATTTGGTTGACCGTCTTTACCCCGGTGTTCGTCATTATTTATGTCGTGGCGGGACTCGACGCGGGCCGGTTCGGTTGGACGGCGATGCCGACCTGGGCATGGCTCGCCGGTTTTCTTCTGTTTGTGCCCGGCGCAGCCCTGTTCACGTGGGCCATGGCAGTGAACCCGTTCTTCGAGAAGACCGTGCGCATACAGAGCGAGCGCGGTCATATTGTCATCGACGCGGGCCCCTACGCGTTCATGCGGCATCCGGGGTATGTCGGTTTCTGCGTCTGGATTCTCTCAGCACCCCTGCTGCTGCGCTCCGGGTGGGCGCTGGTGCCGGCATTGGTGGCGGTGGCGGCGGTCGTCGTGCGCACCGCCCTGGAAGACGAGACGCTGCGCCGGGAACTCGTCGGATACGAGGCGTACGCCTCTCGGGTGCGCTTCAGGCTGATACCGGGTCTGTGGTGATCCGTGTGAAGCGGAATATCTCACGCGAATGACCGGCCCCCGGAGGGCGCGGCGCTATTGCGAGAAGGAATCGATGCGGTAGATGCTCGGGATCTGCTCCGGCGCGTCGACGCTGGCGCCGAGATCCTTCAGCAGGCCGTTGCCGATGGCGTATATCCAGCCGTGCACGGTGAGGCTCTGTCCCCGGTGCCACGCCGCCTGAACGACATTGCTGTGACAGACGTTGGCGAGCTGCTGCGAGACGTTGAGCTCGCACAACAGGTCCACCCTCTTCCTGTCGTCGGTCATGTTTGCGAATCGCCCGGAGTTGCGGAAATAGATGTCGCGAATGTGTCGCAGCCAGTTGTCGATGAGACCGTATTCCCTGGTCTGCATCGCCGCGGCGACGCCGCCGCAGCCATAGTGGCCGCACACGATGACGTGCTCTACCCGGAGAACCTCGATAGCATACTGCAGCACGGACTGACAGTTGAGGTCGGTGTGCAGAACGATGTTGGCGACGTTTCGATGCACGAACAGCTCACCGGGCAGCAGGTCGACGATCTGGTTTGCGGGGACGCGGGAGTCGGAGCAGCCTATCCACAGGTAGCGTGGATTCTGCTGATGCGACAGCGTGTCGAAGAACGAGGGGTCGTCGCGGGATACTCTCTCCGCCCAGGCCCGGTTGCGTGCAAATAACTCCGGCAATTTCTCTGTCATGGCTGCGCATCTCCATTTCACGGCGGGACCGGGTGTGCGCGGAACTCAGATGCGCCGGCGGCATGGCCCGCAAACGGCCTTCGTGCTCGATTCGGCCCGGGTCGTCGAGTACGTCGCGGTTGCCGGCGACGCTTCCCATGGTGGAGTATAAGCGCAAAGGTGCAGCCGTTCTTCGCGATCGACAGCCGAAGACCCGCTCGTGACGGAGCTCCGAACGCGGGCGGGTCGAGTAAGGCGCACGGGCCAATTCGCCAGCCTTCGGCTCTCGCGATAAGATGGTCCATGTTCGCCCAGTCTCGGGGATAAAGCCTTTGGCAGAGCAGCCGCCGCGAAAGCTCGCCGTCATTCTCCATGCCGACGTCGTCGGCTCCACCGCCCTCGTGCGACGCAACGAGACGCTCGCCCACGAGCGTATGCGCGAGGTTTTCAAACGTCTCGCCGCGACGGTTGCAAGCTATGGCGGCACGACGCACGAGCTGCGCGGCGACGCGCTGGTGGCGGAGTTCGCCCGCGCATCGGATGCGGTGTGCGCCGCGATTGCCTTCCAGTCGGAAAACGCGGCTCGAGACGATGGGCACGAGACCGCTCTGCACGCAGCGCTTCGTATCGGCATCAGCATGGGCGAGGTCGTGATCGCCGACAACACCATCACGGGGGAGGGCGTCGTCCTGGCGCAGCGTCTCGAGCAGATCGCCGAAGCCGGCGGCATTTGTCTGCAGGGCGCTGCCTACGAGACGCTGCCGAAGCGATTGCCTTTCGACTACGAGAGTCTCGGCGAGCAGACGTTGAAGGGGTTCGACGCGCCGGTGAGAGCCTTTCGGGTGCTTGTGAAGAGCGGCGAGGCCGTTCCCGCCCCCGAGCCGGGCCCGCAATCGGCGATGCCGGAATTGCAGCCGCCGGACAACCTCTCGATCGCGGTGCTGCCTTTCACCAATCTGAGCGGTGATCCCGAGCAGGAATACTTCGCCGACGGCGTCGTGGAGGACATCATCACCGACCTCTCCCGATTCAAGGAGCTCTGCGTCATCGCGCGCAACTCGTCGTTCTCGTACAAAGGAAAACAGATCAAGATCCAGCAGGTTGCCCGTGATCTCGACGTGCGCTACATCGTCGAGGGCAGTCTGCGCCGGGCCGGGGAGCGGCTGCGCATCACGGCACAGCTCATCGACGCGGCCGACGAGAGNNACGGTCGCTTCCCGCGTGGAGCGTCACGGTTTCGAGAAAGTTGTGCGCAAGGCGCCTCAGGACCTGCGGGCCTACGACTACGTGCTCCGCGCCCGGGCGGTGATCTGTGACAGCGCTGAGAACAACCTCCGCTGCCGCGAGCTCTACGAGACGGCCCTGCGCATCGATCCGCTCAGCGCCGCAGCTGCCCGGGGAATATCGCTCACCTACAGCCTGGATCATAACAGCGGCTGGACGGACTCACCGGAACGGACGTTCGAGCAGGCGCTCAGCTACGCCCTCAGGGCGGTCGCGCTGGACGACGACAGCAGTGCAGCGCATCACCGACTCGGCGCGCAGCGGCTGTTCGGCCGTGAGTACGATCGGGCGGAGTTTCACCTCGACAAGGCGTTGAGCCTGAATCCGAACGATTCCCACGCCTGGGCCTACAAGGGTCTGTACCTCATCTACATTGGGCGCGCGGACGAGGCGTTGCTCGCGCTTGAGCGTGCCACGCGCCGCAATCCGTTCAATTTCGCCTGGTACCTGTGGTTCGTCGGCCTCGCCTACTATTGCGCTGGCCGCTACCGCGAGGCCATCGCGCCGCTGCGGCGCTCCATCGACCGCACTCCCGGTTTCATCGCTCCGCGTCGTCACCTCGCCGCGTGCTACGCGCGGCTCGGCGAACAGGAGAACGCCGCGGAACAGACCGCGAAGATCCTGGAGCTCGAGCCGGATTTCTCCATCAGCAAACTGGCGGGGACCTTGAGCTACCGCGACCCGGCCGACCTCGAGCACTATCTCGACGGCCTGCGCAAGGCCGGGCTGCCCGGGTAGTGCGCCTCGAGCTTGGCGTGGTGCCACACGGCGTCGGGCTTGTCGCGCGACCCATTGCTGCCGCAAGCGGTTGTGGCATATCCAAACGGTTCAAGCAGCTGCACGAGCCGTCGCCGTCAGCCGCTGGGCGCACTTCGCGCGTTAACGGACCGGCGGGCCCAGGCGCACCCGCGTCAACGGGAATCGGTTGCCCGCAGCGCGCGATGTGTCGCAAGATGGCTTCATGACCGCGGCCCCCACGCTGGCGCAGCTCGTGCGTGCCCCCGACATTCTCGTGGCGCCGGGCGTGTACGACGCTCTCGGGGTGTTGCTGGCGCAGCAAGCCGGCTTTTCTGCCGCTTACGTCTCGGGCGCCGGCATCGCCTACTCGCGCTTCGGCCGACCCGACATCGGCCTGGTCAGCATGAGCGAGGTGGCGGCCTGCGTTTCGGCGATCAGCGAGCGCGTGGAGCTGCCGCTCATCGTCGATGCCGACACTGGCTTCGGCAATGCGCTCAACGTGATGCGCACGGTGCGCCTGCTCGAGCGTAACGGTGCCGGCGCAATCCAGCTCGAAGACCAATCTCTGCCCAAACGCTGCGGGCACCTCGCCGGCAAGACGCTGGTGACCGTGAGCGAGATGGTCGGCAAAATCGAGGCCGCGCTGGACGCGCGCCGCAGCGAGGCTACTCTGATCGTGGCGCGCACCGATGCCATCGCCGTCGACGGGCTCGACGCGGCCATCGATCGCGCCGGGCGTTACGCCGATGCTGGCGCCGACGTGCTCTTCGTGGAGGCGCCGCGCTCCCGCGACGAAATGCAGGGCATCGTCGCCGCGCTGGGCGGCGCTGCACCGCTGCTAGCAAACATGGTGGAAGGCGGCGCCACGCCGTCGGCCACGGCCGTGGAGCTCGAGGCCATGGGATATGCCCTCGTCATTTTTCCCGGCGGCCTGGTGCGCGCGTTTGCAGCCACCGCGCAGGCGTATTTCGCGAGCCTGGCCGAGCACGGCAGCAACGACCCGTTCCGCGACCGGATGCTGGACTTCAGGGCCCTCAACACGCTGCTCGACACCGAGCGCATGCTGTGGCTCGGCCGCGACTACGACGGCGTCTCGTCCGGGGACGGCGAGGATTGACGTGGGGGCGGAGCGGCCGAGCGCCCGCGTGCCGGACAGCCGCTGCGGGCCGCCGGCAGGCCGCTTCAGGAAACCTGCATCCCGATCCCGATAAACACAGCGATGACCGGAAGCGGGTAGATGCCGGCGGCCACGGCGTTGATGCGCTTGGCCAGGATGGCGCGATTGTGCCTGAAGAACCAGAAACACAAGACGCTGACGGTGATCCCGAACCACATTATGATCTGCAGCGCGAAGAAGATGTAATCCATGGCTACGAGATAGCCGATGCTCGGCAGATCGTTCGAAAGCCGCGCGCGCAGCAGTGCGACGGTGACCAGCAGCAGGACGCCTCCGCTCAGCCTGGGCGGCAGTTCGTCGACGGGGACGAAGAAAATGAGCAAGCCAATGACGAACAGTATCGCCATCGGAAGAAAAATGGTGGTGCTGTAGCTGGAAAAGTGGCGGGCAATGTGCAGCGTCAGTTTCAGTCGGGAGAAGTTGATCGCTGTTTCGCCCTGGTAGAAGAGCGTTTCGCCGAGCGTCGAAGCCGTCTTGATCAGGTCCTGGAAGATCTCGGCATCCGTGACGCGCCAGCCCGGTGACGTCCTGAACACGTTGTCTTCGTTGACTCGTTGAAGCAGCGTTACGTCCTCGCCGGTCAGGCGCATGCCGAGCCTGTCGACAACGAAGTTCAGGCTTTCCCGGGTTCGATCCCGATGGCGGATTTCGAGAACAATCTCCTGCTCGTCGAACGGATATTCCCTGAAAACGAAGTCGCCGTGGAACACCCCGCGCACCTTGAAGGTCTGCACATTCATGCCGTTGCGCTCGCGTGACCAGATCGGGGTGGTCAACTTGATGTCGTCGGCCGCGTTTGAGAACTCGATCTTGTCGAGATCCAGGTCGCCGCGGAACTTGAACCACAGATAGAAGTCCAGCGTATAGTTGCCGGTAGCGGTATCAAGATTGCTTACTTCGTTCAGATCAATGCCTGCGTACACGATTTGCGTGGCGTGCACGTAGCCGTTCTGGTAGGGGATGATGGCGCCGGCTTCGCGCTTGTCGGAGAAGTTCGGCACCATTGTCGGGTCCAGAACGGGCTCGAGCTGCACCGGCGCCGAAACGAACTCCTCGAGCTGAAACACACCGATGGAGACGGTCTTCACGGCGTTGCCGGACTCGTCGAAGTGGATTTGTCCGGTAATGCCGCTGAACGCCTTCTCCTGTGCATCGATACTCGCCAGGTAATCGCGCACGACGGTTCTGTCCTTGGCCAGATCCGTTCCGGTCAACTCAGCGCGCTCGAGCGCGAGCATAGCGAGGCTCGCCGCATCGTAGTACAGGGCCGTTCCGGAATCCGGCCAGCGACCGTAAGCGCGCCTGAACGCGTTCCGAAACTGGACTGCGTTCTCGTTGGCAACGTCCCAGATCATGGACGTCGCGGCGTAGATCTGGTCGGTGAAATCTCCGCGCGAAGTCTTCAACACGGGGTCCGGCTCGAAATAGCGCGGAAATTCTTGGTTGATCGAATCCGCGCCGAAAATCGGGAACGTGAATCCCGAATTACGCATCTCGCGAACGAAGTGGGCGGCGTTCTCGGCGTTCATGGCAAGAAAGATCATGCCGCTGTTCGGGGCGAGGGAGAGCTCCGAGACGATCCCCGCCATGCGCAGATCGATGTCGATGTCGTCCGCTTCCACCTCATAGGTATGAGCGATCTGCAGCGGCAAGGATTCGACCGAAGAGCGAAAGGCGTCTGCGAGCGACTTGCCGTAGGCGCTGTCGGTCGAGATCAGCGTCACGTACTCGAATTTTAGAATGCCGTTGATGTAATTGGCGATGAAGTCCGACTGAAGATGGTTGTTGTAGACGACGCGGAAGTACCACGGGTTATTGAGGGTGACCGCGTCGGCTGTGGCGGTGCCGGAAATCACCGGCACCTCGTTCTGTTGATAGACCGGTCCCGCGGCGATCGAGGTGCCGCTGGTGCGATGTCCGAGAACGACAATGGTGTTGCCTGTCTGGGCGACCCGCTGAGCGACCTCGCCGGCGTACGCCGGGTCATTCCTGTCGTCGTGCTCGACAATCCTGACCTGTCTGCCGCGTACGCCGCCGGCCGCGTTGATCTGGTTTGCGCGCAGTTGTGCCGCGTCGGCCATCGCACGTCCAAGATGGGAGTTGTTGCCGGACATCGGGCCGACGACGGCGATTTCCCAGGGTTGCGCGTCCTGCGCCCGAGCGGTTCCGGGCGCCGGCAAGCACATGAACGCTAAGATGGCCAGGGCGACGAGAAGCCGATGCACGGTGGCGACTCCAGGCCGGCGAGTCCGCGTCGAGCGGACACCGGTCTTGGGCAGTGGAGGCAGGAGTTGAAGGACTTTCATGCGTGCGCCCTGAGACCGAGGCATTCGTCGCGGTTCGGGCGCGCGTAGCAAATCAGTTCTGGTAATAGGCCTTTGCCGCGGCGTGCAGCGGTGCCGCAAGACCCTCCGTACTCATCTCGGCGGCCTTCAGGTTTGCCAGTGCCGGATGCATCGACCTGAAGCTTCCTAGCTTGTCGAAAACCGCCTTGACCAACCCTCTGACCGTGGCCTGCGAGCTGTCGGATGTGGTCACCAGCGTCGCTCCCACACCGAACGTCTCGATGTCCTCGGGCTGGTCGCGGTACATGTCCGCCGGTATCGTTGCGCGCCGATAGTAATCGTGCTCGGCCACCAGCTTGTCGATGACCGGGCCGCTGACATGTACCAGATTGGCGCGACACTGCGATGTCGCGGCCTTGATCGACCCCGAGGGATGTCCCGCCACGAATACGATGGCATCCACCTCGTCGTCGCAGAGCGCTTGCGACTGATGTGCCGAGCTGAAGTCCCGGGTTTGCGCGAAGTCGAATCGCTTCCAGCCGAACGCGTCCATCACGACCTCCATGGTCGCGCGCTGCCCGGAGCCCGCATTGCCGATATTAACGCGCTTCCCTTTCAGATCCTGGAAATCGGAAATGTTCGCGTCCGCTCGCGCCACGACGGTAAACGCCTCCGGATAGAGCGAAAAGACGGAACGCAGTTTCTCATGGGGCCCCGCTCCTTCGAACACACTTGTCCCGTGAAACGCGTGTGACTGCCAGTCGGACTGAACGATGGCGAAATTGAGGCTTCCCTGGCGCAGGCGCCTGAGGTTGTCCACCGAGCCGCTCGTACTTTCGACCGAGCAGCTGAGACCGTGTTCCGAGCTGCTGGAGTTGACGAGGCGGCAGATCGCGATCGCCACAGGGTAGTAGACCCCGGTGGTGCCGCCGCTGCCTATGACGATCTGCTTCTCGTCCGCAGCCGCCGGACCGAACCAGCCTATCAAGGTCAGTCCCGCGCCGAGTAGGGCTGCAGTACGCCTGGGTGTGCTCACGGTGTTTGCAAAATACAGTGTCGCTATCACCCTGCTCTCGAATGGGGCCACCGCCATCGAAAAACGGGTGCATTGCAGCTCACGTGGCTGCTCAGTCGGGCCGCTCTCTGGCTTCTTGGGCTCGCGCGGACTCCCTTGGGCGAGCGCTCCCGAAGGAGTCTAGCGCGTTTTGGAGCCTCGTCACAATCATTTTTGCCGGCGCGCGCGGTGAGCGCAAGAACCGTCTCCAGCCTAGCGCAATTGATTCAATGCTCCGCTGCGGGCTGCAGCCACGATTACCGGTTAGGCTTGCCGGGCCGGAGTCTCGACGGGCCGGGCACAGCGGCTCGCTTCAGGTGAGCAACGCCCAAAGCAGCGGCAGCAGAATTGCCGTCGCCAGCGCGTTCAGGCCCATCGCCAGGCCGGAGAAGGCGCCGGCGAGCTCGTTGACCTGCAATGCGCGCGCCGTGCCGATGCCGTGGCTCGCCGTGCCGATGGCCATGCCCCGGGCCGACCAGTCCCGAACTCGCAGCACGTTGAGCACCACCGGGCCGAGCATGGCGCCCGTGATGCCGGTCAGGATGACGAGCACTGCGGTCAGCGACGGCAGGCCGCCGAGTTGCTCGGAGATGCCCATGGCGACCGGGGCGGTGACCGATTTCGGCGCCAGCGAGACGATGGAGACCGGCCGTGCGCCGAGGAGCCAGGCGATTGCAATCGCGCTGAGCGATGCCGTGATCGTTCCGGCCAGCAGGCTCACCAGGATCGCCGCAGACGATCTTCGCACCCGGTCGAACTGCCGGTACAGGGGGATGGCAAGTGCGACCGTTGCCGGGCCGAGCAGAAAATGCACGAACTGGGCGCCTTCGAAATAAGTGTCGTAGCTCGTGCCGGCCCAGTACAGCACCGCCACGATTGCGACCACGCTCAGCAACACGGGATTGAGAAGCGGGTTCAATCGCGCTTTTCGGTAGACGAGCGAAGCCGCCACGAATACCGCCAGCGTCAGCGTCAGGTGCAAGAGCGGGCCGGCACTCAAATAGACCCAGATGTCACGAAATTCCTGCATCGCGCCGTGCCTTACTTCGCGGCCCTCGCCGACGAGCGCCGGTTGAGGAGCACCATGACCAGCGCCGTCACCGCGACCGTCAGCACGGTGCTCGCGACGAGCGCGATGGACAACGGCCAGGCGTCCTCGCCGAGCAGCTCGAAATGCACCATGACACCGACGCCCGCCGGCACGAACAGCAGTGAGAGATTGTTCAGCAGGGCGCCGGAGACCTGCGCCAGAGGCTCGGGGACCCGTCCCTTGATCAGTAGAAACACGAACAAGAGCACCATTCCCACGACCGGTCCCGGTATGGGCGCGCCGGTGACGGTGACGGCGAACTCACCGATCAGCTGACAGACGAGAATCAGCGTGAAATACTCGAGCATCGTCTCTCCTCCGGGCGGCCCCTCGGCAAGGGCGCGACAGCTGGCCCTGCTCGCTGTGGGAGGGCTGATCTATGCGCCGGCTTCGCGCCGCCTCGGGCACGATCCGGAAACACAGGCAGGACCCGTAAACTATTGTACTCCGTGTGCGCGGTGACGATGCCCGTGCAGCGAAGCGCCAATGCAGGCGCGATGACGCAGGGTAGCTGCGACAAAGATCCCGGGGAGCTTTGGCGATGAGTGCTGAGCCGGTTAGCCATCCCGTACTGGCAGCGGCGGCCTGGATGACGGGGGCCCTGATCTCTTTCCTGGCCATGGCCGTCGGCGCGCGCGAGTTGTCCGCTGAGCTCGGGACCTTCGAGATCCTGTTCTTCCGCAGCGCGATCGGCCTGGTGCTCGTTCTGGCCTTGCTGCCGCGGCGCGGCTGGGGACAGCTTCTCAGCCGCCGGATCGGGCTGCATGCGTTGCGCAACCTCGCCCACTTCGCCGGGCAGTTCGCCTGGTTCTACGGAATCGCCCTGCTCCCCCTTGCGGAGGTCTTCGCCATCGAGTTCACCGTGCCCATATGGACGGCGATACTGTCTGTCGTATTGCTCGGCGAGCGTCTGAGCGGTCCGCGCGTCGTCGCCATCGCACTGGGCGTTGCCGGAGCGCTGATCATTCTGCGCCCGGGAGTGGCGGTCATCAACCCGGCGTCGCTGGTCGTGCTGCTGGGTGCCGTCGGCTATGCGCTGTCGCACACGTGGACCCGCAAGCTCGCCCTGTCGGACACACCGCTGACCATACTGTTCTACATGACCGTCATCCAGCTGCCGCTGGGGCTGGTGCCCGCGCTCGGTGACTGGGTGACGCCGTCGCCGGCCGCGTGGCCGTGGCTGCTGGCAGTCGGTCTCACGGGCATCAGCGCGCATTACTGCATGACGCGGGCTTTGGCGCTCGCGGATGCGACGGTGGTCGTGCCGATGGATTTTCTGAGATTGCCCCTGATCGCCGTCGTCGGCTTCGCGGTGTACGACGAGCCCCTGGACGTATTCGTCCTGGCGGGTGCCACCGTGATGTTCGTCGGCAACTTCGTCAACATTCGCGCCGAGAAGCTCAGGCTGACCCGCGCATGAGGCGCGGGCGAGGGCCGTGGCGTTTCGTCCTGCCGCAAGCAGCTTCCCGGATTCGGCGGGCAAGCCAAGGAGGGTGCCGGCGCGAGCTGTCCTAGCTGCCCTGTCCGGGCAGTGGGCGGCTGCGCACCCGCGCCCCGGCGACCGTCGCGCAACGTGCTACACTGCGCCGGCCCGGGCTCGCCCGCCGCGAGCCGCCTGCAACACCCCATTGATTCGCGACCTTTCTCTCGCCCGGCGGTCGCTTTCGTTCATGGCCAAGGAGTTTAAAAATGAAGATCGAAACCAAGGCAGTTCATTCCGGCTATCAGCCCGACCCGACGACGAAGGCGGTGGCGGTGCCGATCTACCAGACGACCTCCTATGCGTTCGACAGCACCCAGCACGGCGCCGACCTGTTCGACCTCAAGGTCGAGGGCAACATCTACAGCCGCATCATGAACCCCACCAACGCCGTGCTCGAGCAGCGCGTGGCCGACATGGAAGGTGGTATCGCGGGGCTGGCGCTGGCGTCGGGCCAGGCGGCGACGACCTACTCGATCATCACCATCGCCGAGGCGGGCGACAACATCGTCAGCATGTCGACGCTCTACGGCGGCACCTACAATCTGTTCGCGCACACCATGCCGCAGCTCGGTATCGAGACTCGCTTTGCCGATCCGGAGAATCTCGATGCGATGGCGGCTCTGTTCGATGCACGCACGAAGGCCGTCTATTGCGAGTCGATCGGCAATCCGGCCGGAAACGTCGTCGACCTCGCGCGTGTCGCCGAAATAGCCCATGCCCACGGTGTGCCGGTCATCGTCGACAACACGGTGCCCACTCCCTACCTGTGCCGGCCGATCGAGGCGGGATGCGACATCGTCGTGCATTCGTTGACCAAGTACATGGGCGGTCACGGCACCATCATCGGCGGCATGCTGGTCGACTCCGGGCGTTTCGACTGGACGGCGCACAAGGAGAAGTTCAGACGGCTCAACGAGCCGGACGTTTCCTACCACGGGGTGGTCTACACCGAGGCGCTCGGTGAAGCGGCCTACATCGGCCGTGCGCGTGTGGTGCCGTTGCGCAATATCGGCGCTTCGCTTGCGCCGATGAATGCCTTTCTCGCTTTGCAGGGCATCGAGACGCTGCACGTGCGCATGGACCGCATGTGCGACAACGCGCTCGCCGTTGCCCAGCACCTGAAGGGCCACCCGCAGGTAACGTGGGTGCGCTACGCCGGCCTCGAGGACAGCCCGCACAAGGCGCTGCTGGACGAGTACATGGGCGGACGTGCGTCGGGCATCTTGAGCTTCGGCATCAAGGGCGGCCGTGAGGCGGGCGCGAAGTTCATCGACGCGCTCGAGCTCGTCACGCGACTGGTCAACATAGGCGATGCCAAGTCCCTGGCGTGCCACCCCGCGACCACCACTCACCGGCAGCTCTCGCCCGAGGAGCTGGCCTCCTCCGGCGTCAGCGAGGACTTGGTGCGCCTGTCGATCGGCATCGAGCACGTCGACGACATCCTCGCGGACATCGACCAGGCCCTGAACGCCGCAAAATAGAACGTGCGCGCAGCGGCGAGCGGCCGCTTGGCCGATCTGCTGCGCGGCCGCAGCCGCGCGTGCTCAGGAGGCAGGGCTAATCGCGAGCGTCGCTCCTCACCGCGTCGGCACGGGATCGCCCACGTCGGCATCGCCGAGCTTCGCGTGCGTGCCGTCGCAGCGCGGGGCGTTGCCGGTGCCCTTGCAGCGGCACAGGTACGCCGTGCCGCTCTTGTCCGCGGTGAACGGGAGCGGGGTGATGCCCGTGCCGGCGTGGGATCCGTCGCAGAAGGGCTGATTGGCGGAACGGCCGCAGCGGCACCAGAAATATTTCTGTCCCTCGACGAGCTCGGCGGGGGCGGGTTTCTTGGCGGCTATGATGGGCGAATCGCTCATGAGGGTGCTCCGGTTCGAGGGACGAGTGTCAGGCCGTTCGGGGCCTTCGTGGGTCACGCTCTAAAGGTAACCGGTTTCGGCAAGGTCGTCACATCGTTCGCGATGTTGGCGATGCCGCTGAACCAGGGTGCGCCGCTGATCGAGGCGAGCGCGGCATGCACAACGGCATCCGGGTATTGAAGCACGCGGGGACGGGGCGTCGGCCTCAACCCATGCCGCAGCGGTGATTTTCGACGCACACCCGGTTCAAGCGAAGCGCGGCGCTGGAAAATTCACCATCGGCGGGCGCCTCAGGCGAGCAGCTCGCGGGCGCGGCGCAGGCGCGCAGGGATGTCGATGCCCTGCGGGCACGCCGCGCACGCCGCCGCGAGCCGCTCGGCGGGCACGTCGAGTGCCGCTGCCGGAATGGCGCGATAGAGCTCGCGGGCCCGGGCTGTCTTACCGTAGCACTCCGCGTACATGAGGAAACGCAACGGCGCGGCGATGGCCACCTCGCCGGCTAGCGCGCTCTCGCACAAGTGCTTGCAGCCGTTGCAGGCGTAACCCGCCGTCAACTTGGCGAGCCGCTGCAGCTGATCGCTGTCTTCGGCGCTCAGCGCTTTTTCCGATCGTGCCGCGGCGACGTTCTCACGCACGTACTTGACGCTGTCCATCTCCGAGCAGATGGAGGCGATGCGCTCGTCGGCCCACACGGCCTTGAGCTTGGCCTGGCCCAGGGTGAAGTCGCGGGAGCGGAACCCTGCGACGGCCTCCAGATCCGACGGCACCGAGCCCTGGGTCTTCATGGCGAGCAGGGCGATGCCGGCGCGGTGGCACGCGTCGATGGCGAGGTTCAGCTCGCGGTCGCCGTAACGGCGGAAGTTGTAGCGGAAAAGTATGGCGTCGATGCCTCCGGCCCGCGCCGCCTTGTTCATGAGCTCCACCACGTTGCCGTCGTGGCACGAGAATCCGAAGAAGCGGGTCTTGCCGGCGCTCTTGAGCTTCTCGCCCACGCTAAGGAATTCCGGCTCGAGCATGCCCTCGTCGTCGACGCCGTGCATCAGGTACAGATCGAGATAGTCGGTGCCGAGCTCGTCTAGGGCGCGGTCGATGTCCTGCGCGAAGCGCTGCGCACGGCCGGCATAGGACTTCGAGGTGAGCCACAGTTCCTCGCGGCGGGTGATCTGCGTCAAGAAATTGGCGATGGCCCGGTGCGAGGCGCCGCGCCCGTAAGAGAGCGCCGTGTCGAACCAGGTCACGCCGGCCGCGAAGGAGCGGTGCATTACCTTGTCGTAATCCGGGTCGAGACGCTGCGAGGTGCCGAGATGCAGGATCGGCACCGCGACGCCGGTGTTGCCGAACGCTCGCGACTCAATGCCCTGGGCTGCAGCAAGCGATCCACCCTTGATTCCTGCAGCGCTCGGCAGCGGGAGCTGCGAGGTGCCGACGGCGGCTGCGCCGGCCACGGCCGACTTGAGAAACGCGCGTCTGTCCGGTCTCTCTGCGCTCATCGGAGGTCCTCCGGATGTCGGGTTCGGTACCGCGGGCTCAGATGGGCCGCGCCGGCGTGCGTGAGCGCAGCAGCAGCTTGCGGCTGGCGGAGCGGCTCTCGCCCACCGCCGTGACGTACACCGCCGGGCGATCCTGCACGGGGCACTCGGCCTCGCAGATGCCGCAGCCGATGCACAGATCAGGCACGATGAACGGCTTGTTCAGCACCACCAGTTCGCCGAACACGTCGCGCGCCTCCTCGTCGTAGGTCTGTATGGCCTTCGGCGCCACCGGGCACACTTCTTCACAGACGACGCAGGGTATCTGGTTCGCCCACGGCAGGCAGCGGGTGGTGTCGATGAACGCCGTGCCCAACCGCACGGGCCCCTTCTCGGCATAAGGGCCCTCGCCGAGCTTCTCGGCGACGCTGATGCGCCGGATGGCGCCGGTGGGGCACACTTCCGAGCAGAGATTGCACTTGAGCTGGCAGTGGGCGATGGTGAACCTCATCACCGGCGTCCACAGCGCCTCGACGCCGCCTTCGGCAAAGGTGGCCGGCTGCAGAACGTTGGTGGGGCAGGCATTGATGCACTGATCGCATTTGATGCAACGCTCGAGAAACTCCGCTTCTTCCACCGAGCCCGGCGGCCGGATCATCGCCGCCGAGAAGTTCTCGTCGTTTACCTTGCCGTTGTTGCGCAGCGCTGGCGCACCCACGAGCCCGAGCGCACCGGCGAACACGACTCGGCGCCTTGACATGTCGGGGAAGGGCACGACCTGCTGCTTGTCCTGGCGCAGCGCGGTGAACTCGAGCGCATCCTCCGGGCAATCGTCGATGCAGTTCATGCACGAGAAGCATTCGGCCTGGCGCACTAGCGACTGCGGGTCGGACGCGCCCTCGCAGCGAGTCAGGCACAGGTTGCAGTCGGTGCACTTGTCCACGATGCGGTTGATGCGGAACACGCTCCTGCTGGCGATAGCGCCGAGCAGTGCGCCGAGAGGACAGACGAACCGGCAGAAGAAGCGAGGCTTCCACAGATTCATCAGCACGAAGCCGAGAAAGATGACGCCAATCCAGAACGAGCCCACGAAGATGCGGCTCCCGGCGCCCGGGGCGAACTTCAACGCATCGAGAAACGCGGCGCTCGCACCGGCTCCCTCCACCGCACCGCCGATGCGGCTGACGACGGCGTCGGAGATCGGCGCGAAGAAGGTGCTGATGGCCCGATACATCATGACGATGGGGTCGAGTAAACCGATCTGCAGCGCGCCGAGCGCGGCCATCACCAGGAACACGATGAGAATGGTGTACTTCAGAAACTGCCATGGGTGGTAGCGGTTCCTGTCTATACGCTCGGCGCCGGTGCGGTTGTCGAACAGCCAGCCGACGAACTGGTGCAGCGTGCCGTAGGGGCAGATCCAGTTGCAGAACACGCGCCCGAACAGGAACGTGAGCGCGACGATGATCAGCCCCCAGCCGAGGGCCTTGTAGACGTAGCCCGTGGCGAGTACCGTCGACACCATCACCAGCGGATCCAGCTCCAGCAGCCCCGACACCGGGTAGCCGCCCAGGCGTGACGTCCACGTGGCCCACACCGCGAGCAGGAACAGCACGAAGAACAGAATCTGAGAGAACAGGCGCACGCGGGTGAGGCGCAAGCCCCGATTGAGCCTGCCGACGAGTTTCGTGCGCAGCGCGGTCACACCACCTCCTTGATGCGGCGGGCATAGTCGACCTTGCCGCTGCCCTTCTGCTCGCAGCGGTAGAGGTACTCCGGCAGCCGTCCCGGGCGCTGCAGCAGGTGCTCGTAGGCCCACGCGTCCATCGCCACCGGGTCGACGCCGGCGAGGATCGCGTCGCCGTCGCGCACGTTGGCCGGATCGCCGCCGGTGGGCCCGTTGCGCATGAGCACCCGCGTGCCGTCGAGGATGGTCAACGTCGGACGGATCATGATCGAGAGGTCGGAGACGATCTCGTGGATGTCCTGGTGGAACTGGTTGCGCCGCCCGCCGAGCAGGCCGTACCAGTTCTTGATGCCCATCGAGGCGTGGCACAGGTTGTGATCCTTCACCGGGGCGACGCCGATGACCTTGGTGACGTCGCGAAACGGCCGTTTGAAGAAATCCCACTGCTCGATCAGCTTTGCGCCGGGCGTGTGCAGGACTTCGAAGGCGTTGGCGTCGGGCAGATACACGCGAGCGCCGGCGCCCTCGGCGGCGGCGCCGATACCGCTCTTGGCGAAGCAGTCCGCGGGCGATTCGATGGGGTTGTCGGCCACCCGCACCTCGGCGGCCCGGGCGTCGACGCGCAGCAGTCGTACCAGCAAGTCGATGAGATCGGGGCTCGTGGTCGCGCCGAGATTGGGCGAGCGGTCGAAGGCGACGTTGGGCTTGATCAGCACCACGTCGCCCGGCTGCACGAAGCGTCTCAGTCCGCCGAGGGCGTCGAGCGCCTTGAGCAGCATCTCGCGGGTGTCGCCGCCGCGTCCGATGCCGACTCTGACCGTGCCGGGGGGTTCGTCGACGCGGAAATCCGGCAGCACGAAGGGCTGCGGCCGCGGCAGGCCGCGCAGACCCGTGCGGTCGCGCAGCGACAGCGGATAATGCTCCGGCGCGTAGGCGAGATAGGCGCCGGCGCCGACCAGGCCGCCGAGCGCAAGGCCGCGGCGCAGCACCTCGCGCCGCGAGACGGGCGTCCCGCGGTAGTCGCTGTGCGGCGGGTCCCGACGCCTAGGCATCGCCGAGCTGCCCTTCGAGCTGTGTCAGGACGGTCTCGGCGGCCGCGGGGTCCGCCAGCCTCTCGAGCCCGTACACGTAGGGGCCGCGGCGCTCGAGTATGAAATAGGTGCCCAGGTGGCTGTGACGGAACGTGGGGCGAGCGGCCGTCGCCACGACCTCGTACTCGTAACCCTGTTCCGCCAGCAGTGCCTCGACCAGTGCCTGCGCCCGGAATGCGTCGGCGGCGACGTGCAGGAACAGCCGCGCCTTGCCGTCGATGCCCGCATCGGCGAACCAGAAGCGCTCGGCGAAATCGTACTGAAAGACGTTCTGCTCCTGGAACTGTATGTGCGACTCGGCGATGCCGAGCCCGTCACGCAGCAGGCGGAATGCCCAGGGCGGCTCCGTGCTCGCCGCATCCTCGCCCCCCTTGCCCAGTGCCGCGAATGCCGTCACCAGCTGCGCGGCTTTCGCCTGCACGGCGTCGCTGCGCCTGTCGCCCGCGACGCGGAAGAAATACTGCTGCTTGCGCCCGACGACCCCGGCGGAGGTGAAGAAGAAGCTGACACCTTCTCGCGCCTCCACTTCGCGGCCCGCCGCGTGCTCGGCGAAGACACCCAGGCTGCCGCCGAGATCGCCCTGGTCGAAAAGCTCCAGGGCAAGCTCGGCCCCGTCGGCCGTCGCGCGCAGCAGCAGGTAGTCGAGACGCACGAAACCCTGCTTGATGAACTTCTCCGCCTCGCCGTTGATCTTCTCGTAGAGGGTGTCCGCGTCGAACTGCCGCAGGCGGCCCGCGGGTCGCCATTGCGCGTCGACCACCGCCTGGGGAAAAGCACCGAGCTGCGGTACCGCCGTCGCCGTCTGCCCCGGCTCCGCCCACAGCTGCAGCGGCCGGTTGTAGATCTCGATGGCGGGTCGCTCCTGGTAGAGGAGCTCCATCGGCAGGTCGCGCTCGCGGGGATCGAAGGCGTCGCGCGTGGCGACGATCCACGCCACGAGAGCAGCGAGCAAGCCGACGACGACGAGCGCCGTGAGATTCTCGTGCGCCGGCACGCGGGTGCGGCGCAGCTTGGCGCGGCGGGTATGAAAGAGGGCGGTGCGCTGCATCGCGGCGGGCGCCGTTCAGCCGCTGGCGGCGCCCGACCCGGCCCGCGCCGCGCCGGCGCGCAGCGCAGTGGAAACTCGACCGCCGTCATCGGAGAACTCGGCTGCCTTCACCATGCGGGTGCCCTGCGGCTTACCTGCCGCGGCGTTATTGTCGCAGATTCCGGCGACGCTTTCAGCGTCTTCCTTGCCGACCCGATCTGCAGGCGCGACGCGCCGCGGGATGCGCCTTGCCGTTCGGCGCGCGGGTCCCCGGGAACGCACGGCCCCCTGGCCGCGCGCGCACCGTGCGGCTCACTCGACGTGACGCAGCGTCTCGCCTTCCCCGAGGGTTTCCATCTTCATGCCGAACTTCTGCGCCATCTCGCCCACCAGCCCCTGAACCATCGGCAGCGCTTCCTGGGCCGCCTGCGCGCTGGTGTAGTTGGACGTCAGGATCCATCGGTCGTCCGCCGCCTGGATCATCTGGTGACTCACATGCTGCTCGCTGGCGCGCACGGCGGGGGCGACGACGGCGTCGTAATGGGCCATCAGGGCATCGGCCTTGCCGGCGTCGCAGGTGATCGAATAGACCTTGCTGTACATGGAGTGTCTCCGGTGTGAGGTAAGGGTCGCGGGCACCATCATAGCTCAGTTCGACGCCGACGTGCTCCGCGGGGCCCGATCGACGGCACAGCCCGGGGCGGGTCCCGCCAACGGAGGCTTCTCCAGGCGGACGCACCGGGTTAATGTTGCGCCATGTCCGATGTCGGTCAATGGCTCGATGCTCTCGGTCTCGGTCAGTACGCACAGGCGTTCGCCGAGAACGAAATCGCCTGGGAGCTTCTCGGCGAGCTCGATCACGACGTGCTGAAAGACGTCGGCGTCGCCGCGGCGGGCCATCGCCTGCGCATCCTGAAGGCCGCCAAGGAGCTCGGGCCTGGCGCCGGGGCCGGCGGCGCGTCTGCGCCAGCGGCCAGCGACGACACGGGAGCGACGCGGAGCCCCGCAGCCGGGGGCGACGCCGAGCGCCGCCAGCTGACGGTCATGTTCTGTGACCTGGTGGGCTCCACGGAGCTTTCCCAGAGACTCGACCCCGAAGAGCTGCGCGAGCTGCTGCGCGCGTTCCAGGATCGCTGCGCCGGGGTGATCTCGCGCTTCGGCGGATTCGTGGCCCGTTACATGGGCGACGGACTGCTCGTCTACTTCGGCTACCCACAGGCGTTCGAGGATGCGCCGGAGCGCAGCGTGCGCGCGGGACTCGACATCGTCGCCGCGATGACGGCGCTCAACGCCGAGGTGGGCGCTCCGGGGGGCGCGACGCTCGCGGCACGCGTCGGCATAGCCACCGGCGTGGTGGTGGTCGGCGACATCGTCGGCGAAGGCGCCGCGGCGGAAAGCGCCGTCGTCGGCGAGACACCGAACCTGGCGGCGCGCCTGCAGGGCGAGGCGCAGCCCGACCAGGTCGTGGTCGCTGACGCCACGCGCGTGCTGCTCGGCGACAGGTTCGAATTCGTGGATCTCGGCGCACGCACGCTGAAAGGAATCGCGGCGCCCGCGCGTGCGTGGCGCGTCGTCGCCGAGCAGGCGCGCGACGGCCGCCGGGATGCCGCGCGTGCCGGTGCGCGTGCGCCGATCATCGGCCGCCAGGAAGAGCTCGGCCTGTTGATGCGCGCATGGGAGTCCTGCAAGTCCGGCCACGGCCAGGTGGTGTTGATCACCGGCGAGCCGGGCATCGGCAAGTCGCGCCTGCTCGAAGCGCTGCGCGAGCGGCTCTCCGGCGAACGCTTCCTGTGGAACGCCATTCGTTGTTCGCCCTATCACACGCAGAGTGCGCTTTATCCGATCATCCGCCAGCTTCACGCGGTGTTGGGCTGGTCGGACGACGACGATCCCGACCGCAAGCTCGAGAAGCTCGAAAGTGCCGTCAGCGGCTTCAGCTTGGAGGCGGGGGAGATGGTTCCGTTGCTCGCCTCGTTGCTGTCGCTACCTTTGCCCGAGGGTCGCTACGCGCCGCTTGCCTTGGCGCCGCAGCAACAGCGCCACATGACGCTGGACGCCATCGCGGCCTGGCTGTTCGAGGCGGCCGAGAATCAGCCGGTGCTGCAGGTGTGGGAGGACGTGCACTGGGCAGACCCCTCCAGCCTCGAGCTTCTCGACCTCTACGTCGAGCAGACACCGACCGCCGCGGTCCTCAATGTGGTCACGTTCCGACCGGAGTTCGTCCCGCCCTGGCCGCGACGCTCTCACATCACGCCGATCACCCTGAATCGCCTCGAGCGCGGCGAGGTGGAGGAGATGCTCGGCGGCTTGACGGCGGGCAAGACCCTGCCCGTCGAGGTGGTGGAGCACATCGCAGGCAAGGCCGATGGCGTGCCGCTCTACGTCGAGGAACTCGCCAAGAGCGTGCTGACGTCGTCGCTGCTCGTAGAGCGGGCCGATCGCTACGAGCTCGCAGGCTCCCTCGACGAGGTGGCGATTCCGGCGACGCTGCAGGACTCGTTAATGTCGCGCCTCGACCGCCTGCCGACGGTGAGGGATCTCGTGCAGATCGGTGCCGTCATCGGCCGTGAGTTCGCCTACGAGATGCTGCACGCGCTTGCGGGCGTCGATGAGAAGGCGTTGCGCGACGGGCTCGGTCAGCTCGTCTCCGAGGAGCTCATCTATCAACGGGGCCGTCCGCCGCGCTCGCGCTATGTGTTCAAGCACGCCCTTATACAGGACGCCGCCTATCAGTCGCTGCTCAAGCGCACGCGTCAGCTGTATCACCGCCGCGTTGCCGAAATGCTGCTCGAACGTTTTCCCGACGCCGTGTCCGCCAATCCCGAGTCGCTCGCCCGGCACTACACCGAGGCGGGTGACGTGGAGCGGGCCGTCGTCTACTGGCTCAAGGCCGGCGCGCGCGCACGCGACCAGTCCGCGATCAAGGAGGCCGTCGCGCATCTCGAGCTGGGGCTCTCGCTGTTGCAGGAGCTGCCCGAAGGCGAGCGACGGGCACGCAGCGAGCTCGCTTTTCAGGTAGCGCTCGGCAGCGCCATCGTGCAGGCCAAGAGTCACACAGCGGAGGCCGCCGGCGCGGCCTTCGCACGGGCGCGCGAGCTGTGCGAGCAGCTCGGCGAGACCTCGGAGCTGCTGCCGACGCTGCTCGGGCTGTGGCGATTCCGTGTCGCCCGCAGCTCGCTCGAAGACGCGGCGGACGTGGCCGGACAGCTCCTGCGCCTGGCCGAGCAGGGCGACCGCGTCGTCTGGCACGTCGTCGCCCGCTACGCGGCGGGCTTCACCGCGCTGTGCCGGGGCGAGCTGCTCGAGGCCCGGGCGCACCTTGCGGAGGCCGACGCACGCTATGCGCCGTCGCAACGCACCGTCGAGGCGTACCGCGCGGCGCAGGACCCGGGCGTCGCCAGCCGCATGTACCTGGCGCTCTCGGAGTGGCTGCTCGGCAAGCCGGACCGGGCGCTTTCCTGGATGAGAAAGTGCATCGCGCTGGCCGACGACACGCGCGATCTGTTCAACCAGAGTTTTTCGCGCGCGTTCGGCGCGCTGATCCTGGAATTGTGCGGCGAGGATGCCGAGTCGCGACGGCTTGCCGGCGAAGGGGTCGAGTTCGCCACGGGCCCCGGGTTCACCATGTGGCTCGCGTTCGGCCGGGTCGGCGGCGATTGGATCGCGTTCAAGGAGGCGCCCTCGCACGCGCTCCTCGAGCGACTCACGCAGAGCGTGGCGACCGTAACGTCGCTGGGAGTCACCGCATTCATTCCCTGTTTTCTGACGCGGGTGGCGTTGGCGCATCGCCAGCTCGGTGAGCTCGAGCAGGGCCTGGCCGTGCTCGAGCGCGCGCAGCATCTCGTCGAGGAAAAGGGCGAGCGCTGGTGGGAGGCCGAGATCCACCGATTGCGGGGCGAGTTCCTGCTGGCCGCGGGTCCCGACCGGGCCGGCGAGGCACAATCGTGCCTGGAGTCCGCCCTCGCGCTCGCCAGAGAGGGCAAGGCGCGGTCGCTCGAGCTGCGTGCGGCGATGAGTCTCGCCGGCGTATGGCACGCGCGCGGCGAGACCGGCGAGGCCGCCACTGTGCTGAGCGCCGTCTACGAGCAGTTCACGGAGGGCTTTGACACTGCGGACCTGAAGCAGGCGAGGGCGCTGCTCGCGACGCTTTCGTGACGCGGGGCTCGTGCCCGCGACGGCGATTGCGATACGGCCGAGGCGGGCCGCACGGCGGAAAGGGCCGCAGTTGGTCAGTCCCCCGACTTCGCCGCCTCGGCACTCGGCGTGGCGCTCACTTCCTCCGCGGCCTGCAAGACCTGCTCGTGCTGAATCTCGGCATCGAAGGTCGCGGATATCGTCTGCGCCGCCGCCAGGGCATCGGTGAAGGCCACCTGCTCCGTCGGCGGCGGGGCGGCGCGCAGCCGCGTGCGCCAAGCGGTGAAGCCGCCGAGCAGCAGGTGGATGAGGGCGGTGAACGCGTAGAGGCCGGGTGCGCCGAGACTGCCCATGATGCCGGCCGCGATCAGTGGGCCGGCGACGGAGCCGGCGGCGTATACCAGCAGCATGCCGCTCGACACCTCGACGAACTCGTCGGCGGCGGCGTAGTCGTTCGCGTGGGCGATGGCGATCGCATAGAGGGGAAAAGCGAAGGCGCCCCACAGGAACGCGAGCGTCAGCAGCATCCATTGTGTGTAACCGCCCGCGAACACCCCCCAGAGCCACACAGTGAGGCCGACGGCCGCGGCCGCCGCGCAGCTGCCGGCGAGCACCCAGCGCCGGTCCAGCCGGTCGGAGAGCTGACCGAGCGGCAGCTGGCCGATGGCGCCGCCGACGATGTGGGCGCTCATGAACAGGGCAATCCCTGCCACGTCCATGCCGGTGCGCTGGGCAAAGAGCGGGCCGAGCGTCCAGAAAGCACCGTTGGCCAGACCCACGCCGAGACAACCGACGACGCCGACGGGGGAAATCCGGTACAGCCACGGGAGCCTCAACTGCGTTGAGCGCAGCGGCGCCGGCGCGACGGCCGCGGTCAGCGCCACGGGCACCGCCGCGATGGAGACGAGGATCGAGGTGAGGGCAAAGAGCGTGAAGCGGGCCGGGTCCTCGAGGTTCAGCATCAGCTGGCCGAGAGTCATGACGGTGAGGTTGATGACGAGATAGAGCGAGAGAACGCGCCCGCGTGTCTCGTTGGTCGAGCGCTCGTTCAGCCAGCTCTCGATGACGATGTAGAGCACCGCAAAGCAGAAGCCGGTGATCGCGCGCAGTCCCCACCAGGGCAGCGGTTGCAGCCACAGTCCGTGAACCAGCGGCGTTGCCGAGGCGATGGCCGCCATGGCGGCGAAGGTGCGGATGTGCCCGACGCGCCGCACCAGGTGCGAGCCGAGCAAGCAGCCGACGCCGAAGCCGAGAAAGTAGGTGGATCCCAGAAGCCCGATGGAGAGCGTCGAAAACGCTTCCATCTCCCCGCGGACCGCCAGCAGCGTGCCCTGCAGCGCGTTGCCCGTGAGCAGGAAGGCAACGCTCAGCAGCAGCGCGGCAATGGGTGCGATGGTCTGGGCCATGTCTTTTTTCGGCGCCTCGTCGGCGCAGCGGGCGACGCCGCCGCTCGGGCTGGAGGCGGTTCAGGGCGGCGGCCACGACGGGCGCTGGATTCTACTCCCTTTGCTGATGTTGTGCCGCTGCGGCGTGCGGCGTGCCGCAGGCCTGTCGAAAGTGCTTTGGCCGTGTTGGCCACCGCCGGCGCGCGCGGCCTGCGCGGCGAGCCGCCGAAACTGATATGCTCTCCCGGGAGCTTGCATTTGGAGGAGCGCGACCGGGGTGCGTCGCGCGTGTCCGGGCGACAGTATGACCGAGCGATCCGAGCAACCGAGGGCCGTCGACGCGGCGGCAGAAAGCCACCGTAACGTCGAGGCGGCACTAACGTTCATCGTGCCGCAGCAGGGCAAGCCGTACTTCAAGAGCGCTGCGCTGACGGGCGGTGAGCCCGAGGTGTGCTTCCAGACCGAGGATCGCCCGGTATTGATCCGTGACGTCCGCGCCGATTCGCGGGGGTTCACTCTGGACCGCAACGGCTTCGAGCTTCATCGCTGCCCCACGGCGGTGGCCGATCTGTACGACGACGATGCGGTGCGAGACTCCTACGACCCCGAGCTCGAGGCCCTGTTGCAGCGCCGCTTCGGCGCCGACGCGGTGGTGATCTTCGATCACACCCGGCGTTCCGACGGTTCCGCCGGGGCCGCCAATCCGGACGGACTGCGCGGGGTGGCCTCGCGCGTTCACGTGGACTACACCGTCGGCTCCGGGCCGCAACGGGCCGCCGACGTGCTGGGGGCAGAGGAGGTCGAGCGCGTGCTGTCCGGCGGCGGGCGCATCGTTCAGGTCAACGTTTGGCGCCCCATCACGGGCCCGGTGCGGCGCGCGCCCCTGGCGCTCGCCGACGCCGCCAGCGTCGCGCCGCGGCAGCTGGTCGCGACCGACCAGCTTTTCCCCGATCGCGTCGGCGAGATCTACCAGGTGGCCTACGGCGCGGCGCAGCGCTGGTACTGGGTGCCGCAAATGGAGCGCGACGAGGTGCTCTTCATCAAGGGATGGGACAGCCGCGACGACGGGCGCGCGCGTTTCACGCCCCATGGGGCGTTCCGTCTGCCGGACGAACGCCCGGAGGACCCGCCGCGCGAGAGCATCGAGGTGCGAACCTTCCTCGTCTACGAGCCGCCGGCCGGTTGAGCCGAACCGGTTGCGGCAGCGACGCCGCCGCCGCGAACGGATTGCGGACAGGCTGGGGCAGAGTTGCTGTACCTACCGCTGTGGTGTCGCGGCGCAGAAAGCGCGCGTCGGCGTGCGCGCTGTTCGGGGTATAGCCGGCCCGTGCGATGATCGGGCCGCCTGAATCACTATCGGGAGGGAGCAGGGTGACGGCGAGCGGGGTATACGAGGTTTTCGCGCTGCGCTACGCCGAGCGCCCTGAGCGTCGGCGTCAGGAGAATTTCCTCCGGCCCGTGGACGATCACGACAGCCCCATGCCGATCGACTTCTACATCTGGGTGATTCGCGACGGCCGCCGCACCGTCGTCGTCGACACCGGGTTCGATCACGAGGAGGCGAGCAGGCGCGATCGCCGGATCTTACGGCTGCCGCGCGAGGCGCTGGCGAGCGTCGGCATCGATGCCGCCGAGGTCGAGGACGTGGTCATCACGCACCTGCACTACGACCACGCCGGCACGCTGGCGGATTTTCCCCGCGCGCGCTTCCACCTGCAGGAGAGCGAGATGCGCTTCGCCACCGGGCGCTGGATGCTCGACGATGCCGAGCGCCAGGCGTACTCCTGCGATCACGTGGCGGAGCTCGTGCAGCGGCTGTTCGACAAGCGCGTGGTGTTTCACAGCGAGGACGGGGAGATCGGGCCCGGGATTACGGTGCACCGCATGCCGGGCCACACCATGGGTATGCAGGCGGTGCGCGTGCCGACGAAGCGCGGCGCGGTGCTCCTTGCCTCGGATGCGTCGCATTACTACGAGCACTGGGTGAAGCGCGTGCCTTTCGCCATCTGCTGGTCGCAGGCGGATCTCCTGGCGAGCTACGCCCGGTTCGAGGAGCTCGCCGAGAGCGAGGATCACGTCATTCCCGGCCACGATCCGCTGGTGCGCTCGCTCTACCCGACGCCGTCCGGGCACGGCGGCGACGAGGTCGTGCGCCTCGACGTCGCGCCGGCGCGACGCCTGCGCGACGTTTTCGGCTAGGCGCCCACGCCCGGCGCGGTCCCGGCCAACGAATCCGACAGGGCAAGGAGAGAGGGAGACCATGAAAGGCGAGCACTTCTTCAATCTGCACGACACGAGCCAGGGCATCGCGCGCACCCTGAGCGAAGGCCTGGAGACGCGCATCTTCCCCGGCGAGAACGTCATGCTGTCGGTGGTGCGCATCGCCGCGAACCGCGCCGGCGAAATCCACAGCCACCCGCAGGAACAGTGGGGCGTGCTGCTCGAAGGCGGCGGCGTGCGCATCCAGGCCGGCGTCGAGCACGAGGTCGTGCCGGGGGACTTCTGGCAGACGCCGGGCAACGTGCCGCACGGCTTCCGCGCCGGGCCCGAAGGGGCGGTCGTGCTCGACATCTTCAGCCCGCCGCGAGAGGAGTACCGCCGCGCGGGCTCCGGTTACGGCGGCTAGCGCGGTGTGTCAACGACTCCCGCGTTCTCGCCACGCGAAGCCGTATTGGCGCGTGCTGCCTGCGACGCGCACCGTGTGGCGCGAAGCCCTGCTCGCTGCCGCCGCCTGCGTGCTGTGCGCGGCGACGCCGGCGGGTGCGGACGAGCGTGCCGAGGCCGCCCAGCGGGGGAAGCCGGGCTGGTCCTGGTTTGCGCGCGGCGGCTACGTGCGTGAGTTCGATGCGGGTCTCGACGGCGGCGGCGGTTTCGACGTCAACCGTTTCTTCGCCCAGGCCGGACCGAGGTGGACCTCGTCCCGCGGAACCACGGTCGCTCTGGCCATCGGCTACGGCGTCGACGACTACGATTTCTCCCGTGAGGCCGCGAACGGCGCTCGCCCGCCCTGGGGCGAGGTCCGCACGGCTCGTCTGAGCGTGCCCGTGCGCTGGCGGCTGAACGAGTCCTGGTCCGGCTTCGTCGTGCCAACGCTTCGCTCCACGCGCGAGGCGGGAGCCGGGAGCGATGAGTCGTGGAGCGGCGGCGGCTTCGTCGGTTTCGCCTACCGCTTCGGACCGCGACTGACGCTCGGGCCCGGCCTGGGCGTGCTCGCCCAGCTCGAGGACGATGCGGACGTCTTTCCGGTGTTGCTGGTCAACTGGAAGATCACGTCGCGTCTAAGCCTCGAGACGGGCCGCGGACTCGGTGCAACCTTGGGCCCCGGGCTGCAGCTCAACTTCGAGGCAACGCCTCGCTGGAAGCTCACAGCGGGCGCGCGCTTCGAGCGGCTGCGTTTCCGTCTCGACGGCGACGGACCGACGCCGGGCGGCGTCGGCGAGGATCGCTCGCTGCCGCTCTTTGCCGGCGCCACCTACACGTGGTCGCCGTCGATGCGGCTCGGCTTGATCGGCGGTGCGAGCGTGAACGGTAAGCTGCGCCTGGAGGATCGAAGGGGAGAACGCCTCGCACAGGAAGACTACGACGACGCGGCCCCCTTTCTCGGCGTGACGTTCAACGCCCGCTTCTGACGTGAACGCCGAGGTGGGAGAGCTGCTGCGCTCGTTCGCGTCGCCGGTCACCGTACTGGTGACCGGCGCGAGTCGCGGCATCGGCCTCGGTTTCGTGCGAGCGTTGATCGCGGACGCGAGCGTCGCTCACCTCTTTGCCGCCTGTCGCCGTCCGCGAGCCGCTGGCGAGCTCGACGCGCTCGTTCGTGAGCACGGCGCGCGCCTGCGCACGCTGACGCTCGACGTTACCGACGAGGCCTCGGTGGCCGCCGCCGCAGCGCAGACCGCCGGCACCGCCGCCCGACTCGATCTGTTGATCAACTGCGCTGGCGTGCTTCACGAAACACCCTCGCTCGCGCCCGAGCGCCGGTTGGGCGACGTCACCGCGCGCAATCTCGTGCGCGGCTTCGAGGTCCATGCCGTCGGTCTGGCGCTGCTCGCCAAGCACTTCGCGCCCCGGTTCGATCGGCGCGACCGCGCCGTTCTCGCAAGCCTGTCCGCGCGGGTGGGCAGCATCGGCGACAATCGCCTCGGCGGCTGGTATGGCTACCGCGCTTCGAAAGCGGCGCACAACATGATCCTGCGCAATCTCGCCATCGAGCTGCGCCGGCGCTCGCGCGGGATAATCTGCGTGGCGCTGCATCCGGGTACGGTGGACACCGACCTGTCGCGGCCCTTCCAGGCCAACGTGCCGGCCGAGCGGCTTTTCAGCGTAGAACGCGCCGTGGGCCAGCTCCTCGGCGTCATCGACGGCCTGAGCGAAGACAGCAACGGTCGTTTCTACGCCTGGGACGGTCAGGAGATTCCCTGGTAGCGGTTGCAAGCATTGCGATCGAGGCAGGCTGTGCGTTCGCGCGGGCCCCCTCGAGCATACCTGCGGCCCATCGCTACCCGCACGTAGTCCGTGCGGGGGCGCACAAGCAGGCGCCGCCCCGCCGCGGCGACGACTCGCCGCAGATTCGCGCCCGCTCCGCGGATCGCGCGTGCAGATCGACCCCACTCAGCCGCCGTACGTGCTGGCGGTGAAGTCGCGTTTGAGTTGCCCGGCGCGGCGACGAATGGCGCGGTGTTCAGCGGGGCTCTTGCGGTCGAGATTCTTCATCTGCAGCGTCATGCGCCGGTTGGCGGCGAAGCGCTGACGATGGCGCAGCAGGAAATCCCAGTACAGCGTCGTGAACGGGCAGGCGTCCTCGCTCTCGGACTTCCTGGGGTCGTAGCGGCAGTTCCGGCAGTAGTCGCTCATTCTGCTGATGTAGTTACCGGAAGCGCAGTAAGGTTTGGTGCCGACGATGCCGCCGTCGGCGTACTGGCTCATGCCGAGAACGTTGGGAGCCGATACCCAGTCGATAGCATCGATGTACAGGGCCATGTGCCAGCGATGCACCTCGTAGGGCCGCACGCCGAGTAGCAGCGCAAGCTGGCCGAGGACCATCAGGCGCTGGATGTGATGGGCGTAGGCGTGCTCGATCAACTGGGCGACGCTCTCGCGGACACAGTTCATGTCGGTCTCGCCCGTCCACATGAAGGCGGGCATGGGCAGCTGCGCGTCCAGGGCGTTGAGGCCGGCGTACCGCGGCATCTTCCACCAGTAAACGCCGCGGACGAATTCGCGCCACCCCAGAATCTGGCGCACGAAGCCTTCGACGGCATTGAGCGGCGCGCGACCCGTGGCGAGCGCGGCGAGCGCCGCGTCGATGGCCGTGCGCGGGTCCAGCAGGTGCAGGTTCAACGCACTCGCCAAACGCGAGTGATACAGATACGGCTGCCCGGTCGCCATCGCGTCCTGGAATCGGCCGAACTGCTCCAGGCGATGGGTCACGAAGTCCTCGAGAGCGGCGCTGGCGTCGGCACCCGTTACCGGATAATCGAAGCCTTCTGCTTTGCCTGGGTGTGTCGGGAAGCGGCGGACCACCATGGCCATCACCTCGCGCGTGATCCGGTCCGGCGTAAAACCCTTCGGCGCGGGCACACGGCCCGGCCCTTTCCTGCCGAAGCGCTCACGGTTGTCGGCGTCGAAGTTCCATCTGCCGCCGACGGGTTCGTTGCCCTCGACGAGGATCTCTTCCCGCCGCCGCAGGTGCCGGTAGTAGCTCTCGAGCAGCAGCGACGCGCGGCCAGCGGCGTAGGCCGCGAACGCGCCGCGGGAGTCGATGAAGTGCCGGTCCGTGCGCACCTCGAGCGGCGTCGCGAGACGCTTTGCCGTCGCCTCGATCGCGTGCAGCACGCGCTGGTCGCCCGGCTCGCTCAGCACCACGCGGGAAGGCTTTGTCGATTCGATCCAGCGTGCCAGCTCGCCGGCAAGTGTCCCCCGGTTGTCGTGCGCGTCCAGCTCGACGTAGTGGACCCGCCGCCGCCGGCGGACGAGCTGGTCGCGAAAGTGACGCATGGCGGAGAAGAACAGCACCAGGCGCTTCTGGTGTTGGGGCACGTAGGCGGCCTCTTCCTCAGCCTCGATCATGAGCACTGCGTCGCGGCGCGCATCGAAGCCGTCGAACGCGGCGCCGTCGATGTCGAGCTGGTCGCCGAGCACCAGCACCAGCTGCCGTGCGGGCGCGGCTGCGCGGGAGGGATCGGTCTGCTGCGGGGCGTCGGTGGGCATCGGCCTGGGGAGCGACGTTCGCATCTCCCTGCTCCGAAAGCCAGCCCGGGTTTCGCACTATGTCTAATTAATAGTTAATAAATATATTGACAAAATATGAACAAGCCCTTACCTTCAAGTTAT
>JABAHR010005554.1_pt4 | contig 38964 bp, 33 predicted proteins | sample 7062101 | NCBI WGS metagenome assembly JABAHR01 (sample SAMN14534553, study PRJNA622989) | marine sediment metagenome | biome: marine biome [ENVO:00000428]; feature: marine pelagic biome [ENVO:01000023]; material: deep marine sediment [ENVO:00002113] | place: India: Gulf of Kutch | collected...
CTCGACGAGCCCTTCTCGGCGCTCGACCCTCTCATCCGTCGCGAAATGCAGGATGAGTTCCTGCGCCTGCAGAGCATGCTCCACAAGACCATCGTGTTCATCACGCACGACTTCGACGAAGCCATTCGTTTGGCCGATCGCATTGCCATCATGCAGGACGGGCGCATCATCCAGGTGGGCACGGCCGAGGAGCTGGTGCTGCGGCCGGCCACGGCCTACGTCGCCGAGTTCACGCGCGACATTCCGCGGGCGAAAGTGCTGTCGGCGGGCGCGATCATGGCGCCGGCAGACACCGCGCGCGCTCTCGTCGGCACCGTGTCGCTCGAGACGAAGGTCGAGGATCTGGCGCCGCGACTCGTCGACGCCGACGCGGATGTGGCGGTCGCCGACGGCGAGGGCAACGTCGTCGGTCGCCTCTCGCGCAAAGCCGTGCTGGACGTGCTGGTCGGCCGGAACGAGCCCTCGTGAGCGACGTCGCCGCGCACGACGCGCCCGCCCGTGCGCCGGCGCGTCGTGGGTGGTCGCTGGTGTGGGGCGCCGCTGTGGCCCTCGTGCTGATCGTCTATCTTGCGCAGGAGGCCTGGCCCTGGGCGGTGACGTACCCCAAGCAGTGGCAGCTCCCCCTGCGCTATTGGATCAGCGACTTCATGAAGTGGCTGATCAACGACCTCGATTTCGGACTGTTCACCTTCAAGGAGCTGACCCGCTCGCTGGCATGGCTGCTCAACTGGCCGCTCGCCGCCGCCGAGGGCCTTCTCGCCAGCGGCTACGAAATTACCCTCGCCAACGGCGTCGTGCTCGAGCTGCCGCATTTGTCCTGGCTCGCGGTCACTGTCGTATTCTCCCTGCTGGGTCACCGCGTCGGGGGCTGGAAGCTCGCGGCGTTGGTGGGAATCTGCTTTCTCTACCTGGCATTCTTCGGTCAATGGGACAGCGCCATGGTGACGCTGTCGTCGATCGTCATCGCCGTGCCCATAGGGGTCGCGGTGGGCATGCTAGTCGGCATCCTCGGTTTTCGCAGTGCGCGGGTCGAGCGGGTGATCACGCCGATCCTCGACCTGATGCAGACGGTGCCGGTCTTCGCCTACCTGGTGCCGGTTCTGTTCCTCTTCGGTTTCGGCCCGGTGGCGGCGATGGTGGCGACCATCATCTACGCGACACCACCCATGGTTCGCTGCACCATGCTGGCGCTCAAGCAGGTGGCCGTCGAGGTCGTCGAGTTCGGCCGCATGGCGGGCTGCTCGCGGCGGCAGCTGCTGTGGAAGGTGCAGGTCCCCTCGGCGCGGCCGACGCTCATGGTCGGCGTCAACCAGGTGATCATGCTGTCGCTCAACATGGTCATCATCGCCTCCATGATCGGCGCCGGCGGGCTGGGCTTCGATGTCCTGTCGTCGTTGAAACGACTGCAGATCGGCGCAGGCATCGAGGCAGGCGTCGCGATTACGCTGCTCGCCATCGCCCTGGACAGGCTCAGTCAGGCCTTCGCCAACCGACCGCCGCCCGGGCACCACGAGACGCCGCACCGTTTCTGGCATCGCCATCCCTACCTGGTGGCCGCGCTCGGCGTCATCGTCGTGACCTCGCTCGCCGGCGCGATCTTGCCGGGGCTGCGCACGGTGCCCGACAGTCTGCAGATCACCACAGGGCCGTTCTGGAACGACCTGGTTTCCTGGATCAACATCAACTTCTTCGACGAGCTCGACGCGGTCAAATCGTGGCTGCTCCTGCACGTGCTCATCCCCGTGAAGCGTTTTCTGCTGGAGCTGCCCTGGATCGGGGTGGTCGCGCTGGTGGCGCTGGCGGGCTGGCAGCTCGGCGGCCGGCACCTGGCGCTGGTCACGGGGTCACTGGCGCTGTTCATGGCGGTCACGGGCAATTGGGAGAAGTCGATGATCTCGGTCTACCTGTGCGGTATCTCCGTCGTCATCGCTTGCGCCATCGGGATTCCCATCGGCATCGTGGCGGCCCGCAACGAGCGCGCACACCGTATCGTTCAGGTCCTCATCGACACGCTGCAGACGCTGCCGTCGTTCGTCTATCTCATCCCGGTGGTCATGCTCTTCCGCGTGGGGGATTTCTCTGCGATGCTGGCCGTCATTGCCTATGCGCTGGCGCCGGCCATCCGCTACACCGACCACGGCATCCGCCAGGTGCCGGCGGCCCTGGTGGAAGCCGCCACCGCGGCCGGCTGCTCGCGCCGGCAGATCCTGTGGAAGGTCCAGTTCCCCATTGCCCTGCCGGAGATCATGCTCGGCGTGAATCAGGTGATCATGATGGCGCTCGCCATGCTCGTGATTACGGCGCTGGTGGGCACGCGCGACCTCGGCCAGGAGGTCTACATCGCGCTGACCAAGGCCGACACGGGACGCGGCATCGTGGCGGGCCTGTGCGTGGCGTTCATCGCCATGATCGCGGACCGTCTGATCAGCGCCTGGGTCGTGCGCAGGAAGCGACGGCTCGGTCTCGCCTGATGCCGTGGCGCGACGCCGCCGGGTCGCGCTGCAGCTCCACCCGGGCCGTCGCGCCGCGGCGCGGGACAGTATACTGATGCGATGACGACAGACGCGATTGCGAAGGCCGCGAGCCTGTCCTGCTGGAGGGGAGCGGTGAACCCCGAGCCGCTCGAGGGGGGCATCACCAACGCCAATTTCACCGTGTGCGACGGCGGCGAGACGTTTTTCGTCCGTATCGGCGACGACATTCCCGAGCACGGCGTGATGCGCTTTCACGAGCTCGCCGCCAGCCGGGCCGCGGCGGCGGCGGGTCTCTCCCCCGCCGTCGTGCACGCCGAGCCGGGGGCCATCGTGCTGCGCTTCATCGTCGGGCGGACGCTCACAGAAGACGACGTGCGCCGGCCGGACAACCTCTCGCGCATCGTCACGCTCGTGCGGCGCTGCCACGACGAGGTGCCCCAGTATCTGCGCGGCCCCGCGCTTGCATTCTGGGTGTTTCACGTCCTGCGCGATTACGCCGCGACGCTGCGCGACGGGGGCAGCCACAGGGTGCCCGAGCTGCCGCGACTCCTGCAGATCGCCGCGGAGCTCGAGGCGGCTGTCGGCGAGATACGTCTCGTGTTCGGTCACAACGATCTGCTGGCCGCCAACTTCATCGACGACGGCACGCGACTGTGGCTGGTGGACTGGGACTACGCGGGCTTCAACAGCCCGCTGTTCGATCTCGGCGGGCTCGCTTCCAACAACCAGCTTGGTGAAGCGCAGGAGGACTGGCTGCTGGAGGAGTACTTCGGTGATGGCGTCGACGATCGGCTGCGGCATCGCTATGCGGCCATGAAGTGCGCCTCTTTGCTGCGAGAGAGCATGTGGAGCATGGTGTCCGAGATTCACTCACAGCTCGATTTCGACTACGCCGCCTACACGCAGGAGAATCTGCGCCGCTTCGAGGCCGCCTGGGAGCATTACCGGCAGGGCCGCGCGCGGTGAAGGCACGTTCGCGGGCCAAGCAGGCGCGGGCACGGCGGGGTGAGCGCACATGACGGCGCTGCCTGGCCAAGCGCGGGCCGTGGTCGTCGGCGGCGGCATCGTCGGCTGCTCCACCGCCTACCACCTGGCAAAGATGGGCTGGGAGGTGTTGCTGCTCGAGCGACACAAGCTGAGCGGCGGCAGCACCTGGCATGCCGCCGGGCTGGTGGGCCAGTTGCGCAGCCAGGCCGGTGTCACGCAGCTGCTCGGGCACTCCGTGGCCCTCTACGACCGCCTGGAGCGGGAGACGGGGCTCGCGACCGGCTGGAAGATGAACGGCGGTCTGCGCCTCGCCTGCACCGCACCGCGTCTGATCGAGTTGAAACGCCAGGCGACCACGGCGCGCAGCTTCGGCCTGGAGATGCACCTGCTCACGCCGCGGGAGGCTCAGGAGCTGTGGCCGCTCATGGACGTCAGCGATGTCGTCGGCGCCGCGTTCCTGCCCACGGACGGGCAGGCGAACCCCTCGGACATCACGCAAGCGCTGGCGCGCGGCGCCCGTGTGCACGGCGCCACCTTCGTCGAGGACTGCGACGTCACGGGAGTAGGTGTCGAGAGAGGTCGCGTCACGGGCGTGGTGACCGATCAGGGCGCGGTCGCCTGCGAGGTGGTGGTCAACTGCTGCGGCCAGTGGGCGCGTGAGTTCGGCGAGCTCGCCGGCGTGAACGTGCCGCTGGTTTCGGTGCAGCACCAGTATCTCGTCACCGAGCCCATCGCCGGGGTCACTGCGGAGCTGCCGACGCTGCGCGACCCCGATCGTCTGACCTATTACAAGGAGGAGGTCGGCGGCCTGGTGATGGGTGGCTACGAGCCCGACCCGTTGCCGTGGGCGGTGCAGGGCATTCCGCCCGGGTTTCACTTCACGCTGCTCGATGGCGACTGGGACCACTTCGAGCAGGTCATGCGGCTGGCGCTGCCGCGGGTGCCGGCCCTGGAGACGGCGGGGGTCAAGTCGCTGATCAACGGCCCCGAGAGCTTCACCCCCGACGGCAACTTCATCCTCGGCGAGGCGCCCGAGGTGAGGGGTTACTTCGTTGCCGCGGGCTTCAACGCCTTCGGCATTGCCTCGGGCGGCGGCGCCGGCAAAGCCCTGGCGCAGTGGATCGTGGGCGGTGAGGCCCCCTACGATCTGTGGGCCGTCGACATTCGCCGTTTCGGCAGCCCGCACCGGGACACCGGCTGGGTGCGGCGGCGGACGCTGGAGCTCTATGGCAAGCACTACGCGATCGCGTGGCCGTTCGAGGAGCACGAGAGCGCTCGCCCGTTGCGGCGCTCGCCTCTGTACGGGCTGCTCGAGTCGGCGCGCGCGTGCTTCGGCGAAAAGCTCGGCTGGGAGCGCCCCAACTGGTTCGCGCCGCCGGGGGTGGAACCGCGCGACCAGTACTCGTTCGAACGCCAGAACTGGTTCGAGCACGTCGCGGCGGAGCACCGCGCGACGCGCGAGCGAGTGGCGGTGTTCGATCAGAGCTCCTTTGCCAAGTTTCTCGTGGTCGGCCGCGATGCCGCCCGCGCCCTGAGCTGGATCTGCGCCAACGACGTCGAGCGTGCTCCGGGCACGGTCGCGTACACGCAGATGCTGAACAGCCGCGGCGGCATCGAGTGCGACCTCACGGTGGCGCGGCTCGACGGCGAGACGTTTTACCTCGTCACCGGAACCGGCTTCGCGACCCACGACGCGCACTGGATCCGCACCAACGTGCCCGCCGGCCTCGACGCGCACCTGGTGGACGTCACCTCGGCCTACGCGGTGATCTCCGTGATGGGGCCGGCGGCGCGTGACGTGTTGAGCGCCCTCAGCGCGGACGAGCTCTCCAACGCGGCTTTCCCCTTCGCGCGCGTGCGCGAGATCCGCGTTGCCGGGGCGCCGGTGCGGGCACTGCGCATCACCTACGTGGGCGAGCTCGGCTGGGAGCTGCACGTGGGCGTCGACTACGCCGTGAGCGTCTACGAGGCGCTGATGCAGGCCGGCCAGGCTCACGGCATCGCCAACGCCGGCTACCGCGCCATCGAAAGCCTGCGCCTGGAGAAGGGCTACCGGGCCTGGGGATCGGATCTGACGCCGGACCACACGCCGCTGGAGGCCGGGCTCGGCTGGGCCGTCAAGCTGGGCACGGACGTCGACTTTCTTGGACGCGAGGCCCTGGTGCGCCAACGCACGGCGCCCGGCACGAAGCGGTTTGCCGGCTTCACCGTGGACGACCCGGATGTGGTGCTCATCGGGCGCGAGACGATATACCGCGACGGGGAGCGCGTCGGCTGGCTCACCAGCGCGGGCTACGGTCACACCGTCGGTTGCGCCATCGGCTACGGTTACGTGCGCCGGGTCGCCGGCATCGACCGTGAGTTCCTGAGCGCGGGTCGCTACGAGCTCGAGGTCGCCACGCAGCGCGTCGCCGCGAAGATTCACCTCGAGCCGCTCTACGACGCCGGCATGGAACGGATTAAAATGTAGGGCCGGCGAGCGGTGCGCGATGCGTCCGCATCGCCGCCGACACGCAAACAAGGCAAGCGATAGCGAACATGATCAAGGCAGTTACCTTCGACCTCTGGGATACGGTCATTCACGACGATTCGGACGAGCCCAAGCGCGCGAGTCGCGGCCTGCGCGCAAAGAAGGAGGAGCGCCGCCACTTGCTTTGGGAAGCACTTAACGCGGTTGCGCCCACGCAATTCGAGGACGTGCGCCTCGCCTACGACGTCGCCGACGCGGCCTTCAACCACGTCTGGCACGATCAGCACGTCACCTGGACCGTGCGCGAGCGCCTCGCAGTGGTGCTCGGCGGTCTCGGTCGCACGTTGCCCGACGAGGTGCTCGAGCGCGTCGTCACCGATCACGAGGAGATGGAGCTGCGCATCGCGCCCGACCCCATCGAGGGCATCGGCGAGGCGCTCGCGGCGATCTCGAGGCGATTCAAGCTGTCCGTCGTTTCCGATGCCATCGTCTCGCCGGGGCGCTGCCTGCGTCAGTGGCTCGCCATGCACGGACTCAAGGACTATTTCAGTGGCTTTGCCTTCTCCGACGAGGTGGGGCATTCGAAGCCGCACCGCGACATGTTCGCCGCGGCCGCCGCCCAGATGGGCGTCGCCATCGAAGAGATGGTGCACGTCGGCGACCGCGACCACAACGACATCAAGGGACCGCAGGCGCTCGGCATGAAGGCGATCCTGTTTACCGCTACGCGCGCCAACGACGCCGACGCCACGTCCGCCGACGCCGTCTGCGCCAGCCACCGTGAGCTGCCGGCGGTGATCGAGCGGCTCGCCGCTCAAGGCTGATGCGCAGGCGCTCACGGAGCACGGCAGGCAAAGCCGCGCGCGCGACCGAAGGCGTTTGACGCGACATGGCGGCCGATCCGCATTTTCTCGTCGTCGACGGCTACAAGAAGCAGGGCCGCGAGGAGCTTGCCGCCGGCGGGGCGACTCCGGCAGGACTGCTCTACGAGAAGATGCTCAAGCGCTGCCGGCCCGGGTGCACCGTGGACATCGTCTACCCGGCGGACCCCGGCGTCTCGCTGCCGCGGGGCGCGGCGCTCGAAGCCTACGACGGCATGGCCTGGACCGGCTCGAGCCTGTGCGTGCACCGAGACGGCGATCCCGACGTCGCGCCGCAGATCGAGCTCGCGCGCGCGGCATTCGAGGCGCGCGTGCCGAGCTTCGGCAGCTGCTGGGCGGCGCAGATCGGCGTCGTCGCGGCCGGCGGGCGCTGCGCCGTCAATCCGCGCGGACGCGAGATGGGCATCGCGCGCAAGATCGCGCTCACGCCGGAGGGACGCTCCCATCCGATGTACAGCGGCAAGGCCAGCGTGTTCGACGCCTTCATCAGCCACGAGGACGAGGTCACCCATCTGCCTCCTGGCGCGACCCTGCTTGCCTCCAATGCCTTCACCTCGGTGCAGGCGGTGGCCATCACGTGGCGAGGCGGCACCATGTGGGCGGTGCAATACCACCCCGAGTACGACCTGCACGAGCTCGCGCGTCTGACCTTCTGCCGCGTCGACCGGCTGGTGGGTCTCGGCTTCTTCGCCGATCGTCAGGCGGGGCTCGACTACGTCGAGCGGCTCGAGACGCTGCATCGCGAACCGGCGCGCACCGACCTGGCGTGGATGCTGGGCATCGATCACGACGTCACCAACGAGGACGTCCGCTGTGTCGAGGTGCGCAACTGGATCGAGCGGCTGGTGCTGCCGGGCATGCGCCGCTGACCCGCCCGCGCGCCGGCCCCCGGCCGGCGCGGTGGCGGTGCCGAGGACGCCGCCCCGCGATGCCGGTGCCGGGCGGCCGCAGCGCCTGTCAGCGCGCCGCTCGCGGTGAAGGCGTGCCGGGGGCGCCGAGCTGCCGCCAGGATTCGTCCAGCGCGCCTTCGAGGATATCCAGCGCCGCGTCGAGCTCCGCCTGAGTGACGGTGAGCGGCGGCGACAGCGTGATCACGTTGCCCATGGACACCTTGAAGCTCAGACCGAGCGACAGCGCGCGGTAAAGCACTTCCTCGGCGAGCCGCACGGCGCGCGCGCCCGTGTCGGGGTCGATCAGTTCGACGCCGAGCAGCAGCCCGAGCCCGCGCACGTCCGCCACGGCCGCGTGGCGCTCGCTCAGCGCCTGCAGCCGCGCCAGCGCATGCCGTCCCATTGTCTGCGCCCGTTCAAGCAGCCCCTCCTCCTCGATGACGGCGATGGCCGCCAGCGCGGCGGCACTGGCAACGGGGTTTTTCTCGTGGGTGTAGTGCCCGAGGGCGCGGTCGCGGGCGACGTCGAGGTCCTCGCGCGCGAGCAGCGCCGCCAGCGGAAAGATGCCGCCGCCCAGTCCCTTGCCGAGCACCAGCATGTCCGGAACGATGCCGTAGTGCTCGCAGACGAACATCTTGCCCGTGCGCCCGAGACAATTCGGAATATCGTCGAGGATGAGCAGGGCGCCGTGGCGGTCGCAGGCGTCACGGATCCGGCGCCAGTAGTCCGCCGGCGGGATCAGCGGCGTGCTGCGCACGGTCTCGGCAATGACGGCGGCGACGTCGCCTTCCTTCTCGAGCACGTATTCCACGTAGTCGGCGCACTTCAGGCGACAGTGTCCGCCGCAGTCCCAGGGGCAGTGCCGCGCGTCCGGCGGCGGCACGTGCTCCGTTCCGGGCAGCAACGGCCCGGCGTCCTTGCGGAAGATCGCCTCGCCGCCCACGGATACCGCATCCAGTGACGCGCCGTGAAACGAGTCCCACATCGACACGGTCTTGTGGCGGCCGGTGGCCGCGCGGGCCAGCTTCAAAGCCATGCCGACGGCGGCGGTGCCGCCCGGTGCCAGCAGGACCTTGTTCAGCCGGCCGGGGGCGAGCTCGGCGAGCTTGGTGGCCAGCCGGATCGCCGGCAGATTGGTGTAGCGGCGCGTGCAGAACGGCAGGCTCTGCATCTGCTGCTGGACGGCCGCGACGACACGCGGGTGGCCAAAGCCCACCTGGTGCACGCTGTTGCCGTGGAAGTCGAGGATGCGACGGCCCTGCAGGTTCTCGAGATAGGGGCCGGAGCAGCGCTGCAGAACGTCGAGACAGGGCGTGGACAGCGACTGATGCAGAAAGTAACGCGCATCCTCCTCGAGCCACCGTCGTGTCTCGTCGTCGAGGGCCTGCTGCGCCCAGGCTCGTCGCCGCGGCGAGAGATTGAGGTCCCCTTCAGAGCGCAGACCGGCGAGATCGTCGTCGTCGGCCGCCGGCGGACGCGGTGGGCTGGCATCGGGCATGCGTGATTCCTTGCCGTCGTGGGCGCCGGGTCGCCGGCACGCGTGGCTCGGCATGTTAGCAGACAAGCCCCGCCGGGGGGGGCGGCGACTTGATGCCGATGCGGTGCGGGTGTAGCGTAGACGGCCAGTGACAGCACGACCGCGGGCACGAGACGAACCATGAGTGCACAGACTGCGGCCGCACCGCGCCACGGTGCGGCCATCGAGGCTTTGAGCACGCTCCTCGGCGAGCGATTGACGACCTCCCCCAGCGTCAGAGAACAGTTCGGCAAGGACGAGTCGTTTCACGCGTCCGCGCCGCCGGACGCCGTCGCCCGGGTGCACAGCACCGAGGAGGTCGCGGAGGTCGTCAGGATATGTGCCGCCCACGGCACCCCGATCATCCCCTACGGCACCGGGACCGGCCTCGAAGGCCACGTGGCCGCTCTGCACGGTGGAGTGTGCCTCGATCTCAGCCCCATGGACCGGGTGCTCCGTGTCAACGCGGAGGACCTCGACTGCACCGTGCAACCGGGCGTGACGCGTAAGCAGCTGAACAACTATCTGCGCGACACGGGCCTGTTCTTTCCCGTGGACCCGGGTGCCGACGCGTCCCTCGGCGGCATGGCGGCGACGCGGGCCTCGGGCACCAACGCGGTGCGCTACGGCACCATGCGCGAGAACGTTCTGGCGCTCACGGTGGTGCTCGCCGACGGGCGCGTCATCCGCACCTCGCGCCGCTCGCGCAAATCGGCCGCGGGTTACGATCTCACGCGGCTGTTCGTGGGCTCGGAGGGCACGCTCGGCGTGATTACGGAGATCACGCTGCGCCTTTACGGCATTCCGGAGGCCATGTCCTCGGCCGTGTGCTCGTTCGCGTCGCTTGAGGAGGCCGTCAACACCGTCATCCTGACGATCCAGATGGGGATTCCGGTGGCGCGCATCGAGCTGCTCGACGAGGTGCAGATGGACGCGGTCAACCGCTTCTCCGGGACCGGCTACGCGGTTGCGCCAACCTTGTTTCTCGAGTTTCACGGCAGCGAGGCGGGGGTGGCCGAGCAGGCCGAAACCGTGCAGGACATAGCCCGCGAGCACGGCGGCGGCGACTTCCAGTGGACCACCAACAACGAGGAGCGCAGCAAGCTGTGGCAGGCGCGCCACGATGCGGCTTACGCCTGCAAGGCGCTGCGGCCCGGCAGCGAGATCGTCGCCACCGACGTGTGTGTGCCGATCTCGCGGCTCGCGCAGTGCATCACCGAGACGAAGCGCGACATCCAGGCGTCGGATGTCATCGCTCCCATCGTCGGTCACGTCGGCGACGGCAATTTCCATCTGTGCGTTCTCGTCGATCCCGCCGACCGGGCCGAGCTCGAGCGCGCGCAGGCCCTGAACGAACGCATGGTGTCGCGGGCGCTGGCGATGGACGGAACCTGCACCGGGGAGCACGGCGTCGGCTACGGCAAGCTTGATTTTCTCGTCGCCGAGCACGGTGAGGCGATCAGCGTCATGCGCACCATCAAGCAGGCGCTCGACCCCCAGAACATCATGAATCCGGGCAAGGTGGTGCGCGTCTGAGGTCACTCTCGGGCGCCGCAGCGTCGCCCGTCGCGGCGTACGCGGCGGGCTCCAGATCGACCCCCTCGGCCTCGCCCCGTGCCGCCGGCGGTCTTGATTTGCATCAGCACACCCGGGCGTCGGCTATGTCTTAATGCGAGGCGGTTGCCGCGCACGCCGGGTGCGCAGCCTCCATGAGGGGAGACCGCAATGCCGCAAAGCCTCCGCGAAGGATTCGTCACCATCGACACCTCGCAGCCGATTTGGGAGCGTTTCTTCATGGTGGCGCCGCTGGTTCTGGTGGGAACGCGTGAGCCGGACGGAAGCTACGACCTGGCGCCGAAGCACATGGTGATGCCGCTCAGCTGGCAGAATCAGGTGGGTTTCGTCTGCACCGAGCGTCACGGGACGTATCGCAATGCCCGCCGCGAGCGCTGCTTCACCATGAGCTACCTGCGCCCGGGCCAGATCATGCAGGCGAGCCTCGCCGCCGCACCGCGCTGCGAAGACGACCAGAAGATGAGCCTGGGCGCGCTGAGCACGTTTGCGGCCAGCCGCGTCGACAGCGTTTTCGTCGAAGACAGCTACATCTACCTGGAGTGCGAACTCGAGCGCATCATCGACGCTTTCGGCGCCAACAGCCTCATCGTCGGGAGGGTCGTCGCCGCCCACGTTCACGAGGACGCCCTGCGCGCCGAAGACGGCGACGATCAGGATCTCATCCACCTCTCGCCCCTGCTGGCTTATCTGCATCCGGGACGGTTCGCGGCGATCGGCGAGAGCCGCTCCTTTCCGTTTCCCGAGGGTATGGAGCGGTGAACAGCCCATGAGCACGCCGCCGGGTTCCGAGATAATGCGCTACCTGAAGGAGCACGAGTCGCAGTTCGTGTCCTTTCTCGCGGAGCTGACGCGCCGCGAATCGCCGTCGAGCGACGCGTCGGCGCAGGCGCCGGTACGCGCCCTGCTCGCAGAGGCATTCGAAGAGCTCGACTTCCGCAGCGTCCACGTCTCCGGCCGCGTGAGCGGGGGGCATCTGCTGGCACGCCCGCGCGCCGAGCGCGGCGGCGGTCCGCCGCAGCTCGTCCTCGGCCACATGGACACCGTCTGGCCTCTCGGCACGCTTGACGAGATGCCGTTCGAGCACGTCGACAACACGGTCCGCGGCCCGGGCGTCTACGACATGAAGGGCGGTGTCGCGCAGATCGTCTTCGCGCTGCGGGCGTTGCGCGAGGTGGGCGCAAAGGCCTCGGTGACGCCGTACGTGTTCCTCAACTCGGACGAAGAGATCGGCAGCCCCGATTCGCGCCGCCATATCGTGCGCCTGGCGCGACGCACGGATCGGGTATTCGTTCTCGAGCCCTCGCTCGGTCCCGCGGGCAAGCTCAAGACCACGCGCAAGGCGGTGGGGCGATTCAACATCACCGTGCAGGGCAAGGCCGCCCATGCCGGGCTCGACCCGCAGAGCGGCGCCAGCGCGATCCTCGAACTGTCGCACGTCATACAGCAGCTGTTTGCCCTGAACGACGCCGAGCGCGGCATCACGGTGAACGTGGGGACGGTGGACGGTGGGCTGCGGCCCAATGTCGTCGCGCCGCGCAGCACGGCGTCGGTGGACGTTCGCGTGCGCACGCAGGCCGATGCCGAGCGCGTGCAGGATGCCATTCGCGCGCTCGCGCCGAAGACGCCCGGCGTGAGCATCGAGGTGGAGGGCCGCATCGGCCGCCCGGCGCTCGAGGCGACGCCGCGCAACCGGGCGCTTTGGGATCTCGCCTCGCGCGTGGGCCGCGACGTCGGTCTCGATCTGGACGAGGGCCTGGCGGGGGGCGGGTCCGACGGCAACCTCACGAGTCCCGTGACGGCGACGCTCGATGGGCTCGGCGCGGTGGGCGACGGCGCCCACGCGCGTCACGAGTTCATCTATCTGGACAAGACGCTGGAGCGGGCGGCGCTGCTCGCGATGCTGCTGGCGGCGCCGCCGCTGGGTCGGTCATAGGGCGCCGGGCCCGCCGCCGCGCGCGCCATCGCAGGAGGGTGTCGATGAAGCAGCGATACTTCCATACCTCGCTCACGCGCATCGCAGACCTGGCTGAGGAGTCGTTCGAGGTCAGCCCCCTGGCACGAGAGCACTGGCAGACCGGGGACTACGTCGCCGCCGTCGTCACCGGCACGCCCACGCCTTTCTACCGCGTCGAGCTGCGCAACGGGCGCTTGGTCGACGTCGTTCCCGGCGACAGGCTGATCGGTGCCTTCGGCCATCGCGCCGCCACCCTCGAGGGCGTGGGCAGCTGGTGCGACGTCGAGGCGGACGGGCGCATGGAGGCGCTCACCGGCGCCGGGCTGTTCGGCAAGGCCACCTCGACGTCGCGCCTGCTGCCGCGCATGACTTCCCTCGTCTACAGCGGTCACGTCCTGCGCCGGGGTTCCAAGCTGCGCATGCACGACTTCGTCGCGCGCGTGCCGGAGCGGCCCTTCGACACGCCGGTGGTGCTCATCGTGGGCACCTCGATGTCGGCGGGCAAGACGACCTCGGGACGCCGCATCATCCACCATTTGTCGGCCAAGGGCCTGCACGTGGTCGGTGCGAAGCTGACCGGCGCCGGCCGTTACCGCGACGTGCTGAGCTTCCGTGACGCGGGGGCCGCGAGCATCTTCGACTTCGTCGACGTGGGGCTGCCCTCCACGGTCTGTCCCGAAGGAGAGTACCGACCGTTGCTGCGTCAGCTGCTCGCGCGTCTCAGCGAGGTGCGTGCGGACGTCGCCGTCATGGAGTGCGGTGCGTCGCCGCTGGAGCCGTACAACGGTGACGCCGCCATCGAGGAGATCCGCTCGCACATTCGCGCGACCGTGCTCTGCGCTTCGGATCCCTATGCGGTGCTCGGGGTGCAGACGGCGTTCAACCTCCACCCGGACCTGGTCACCGGACCGGCGGCCAACACCCGCGCGGCCATTGCGCTGGTGGAGAAGCTCACCGGCGCCGCCGCCGTCGACCTGATGGACGAGGACGCCATACCGGTGCTGGGCGCTTTTCTCGACGAGAAGCTGGGGCTGTCCGGCTAGGCGGCGCTCACGCGCCGCGTCCGCGAGCGGGCGGCGCAGGCGTCAGGGCGGTGGCGTCTTGGGCTATCATTGGGCGGCCCGTTCCTGCCCGCCGGATGCGGCCCGAGCAACCCCGAGACGAGAGCGCCGTGGAAGTTCCTCCCGAGACATGGTCCGTGAGCAAGCCCGCCGTCGCCTCGCGCGGCGGCATCGTGGTCTCTCAGCACCACACGGCGTCGCGTGTCGGCGCCGACGTCCTCGCGGCGGGGGGCAACGCCGTCGATGCCGCGGTGGCCGCGGGAGTGGCCATCGGCGCGGTGGAACCGTGGATGAGCGGCCTCGGCGGCTGCGGCTACATGGTCGTTTTCCTCGCCCGGGAGAAGCGTTCCTACGCCATCGAGTTCGGCGTGCGCGCCCCCCTCGGCCTCGATCCCGCCGACTACCCGGTCGTCGAGGGCGTCGGTCCGGACCTGTTCAGCTGGCCCGCCGTGCTCGAGAATCGCAACATCAGCGGGCCGTTCTCCATCGCGGTGCCGGGCATGACGGCGGGCATGGCGCTGGCGCTGGAGACGTTCGGCACCCGCAGCTGGGAGGAGACGCTGCAACCCGCTGTCGCCATCGCCGAGCGGGGCATGGCCGTCGACTGGTACGCGACCCTGAAGATCGCGAGCGCCGCCCGCGACCTCGACCGCTTCGACGAGAGCCGGCGCATTTTTCTCCCCGGCGGTCACGTCCCGGTGGGAGAGTGGGGCGGCGCCGTGCCGCGTATCACCCTGGCGCGCCTGCCGCAGACCCTGCGCCGACTGGCCGCCGCCGGCCCGCGGGATTTCTATCGCGGCGCCATCGCCGAGGACATCGTCGCTGACGCCGAAGAGCTCGGCATCGGGCTCGGCATGAACGACCTGGCACAGTACGAGGCGCACCTGACGCCCGTGGAGTCGGTCGGGTATCGTGACGCAAGTGCCGATATCGTGCCCGGTCTGACCGCCGGCCCGACCCTCCACTACGCGCTGCGCGCTCTGGAGGAGCGTCTGGCGCCCGGCATCGAGCCCGACGCCGCCGCCTACGAGAGCTACGTCGGTTGCCTGATCGAGGCATACGCGCATCGTCTGGCGCGTGTCGGCGACGTTCCCGAGACGGCCTCGATGTCGTGCACGACCCATCTGAGTGTTGCCGATCGCCACGGCAACGTCGTGGCCCTCACCCAGACCTTGCTGTCGCTGTTCGGCTCCAAGGTCACGCTGCCTCGCACGGGCATTCTCATGAACAACGGCATCATGTGGTTCGACCCGCGGCCGGGGCATCCCAACTCGATCCAGGCAGGCAAGCGTCCCCTGTCCAACATGTGCCCGGTGGTCCTGCACCGGGGCGATGGCGTGCGTTTTGCACTCGGCGCCGCCGGCGGGCGGCGCATCATGCCGGCCGTCTTCCAGCTCATCTCGTTCCTGGTCGACTACCGGCAGTCGGTGGACGCAGCCATAACGCAGCCGCGCGTAGACGTGAGCGGCGCCGAGCGCGTCACGGCCGATCGGCGGCTGCCGGCGGCGGTGCTCGAGGCACTGGCCGCGCACCGCCCGCTCGTCGCAGGGCGCGGCGTCTACCCGAATCTTTTCGCCTGCCCCAACGTGGCGGCCTACGACCCGGCGAGCGCCACCACCACCGGCGGTGCGTTCATCATGTCGCCGTGGGCGAGCGCGTGCGCGGAGCCGGGCGCGCCCGGCGGCGGTGACTGAGTTCGCTTCGCGCCGTCACAGGCCGACGTGCTCGCCGTAGAGCCCCCCTCGAAGCTGACGACGCTGCGCGAGTGCCTCGCGGGTCGTGGTCTGCCCTGCGAGTGCGATGCCGCGGTCGGTTCGCTGCTGCGGGGGCTGGCGGCATCGAAGCCGGGTGGCGTGTGCCTGCACCTCGGTGACGGGGCCATCGTCTATGCGCTGTGGACACTGGACGGCATGGACATCACCAGCCGGCTGATCGTCAATCTGGCGCCGGGCTCGTCCCCGGATCTCGGCCCCCTCGGCGCCGACCTGCGTGTGGCCGTGCACCCGCAGGCTCCCCTCGAGTTCCTGGCCGACATCGATCGCCATCGCTTCGATGTCATCGTCCTCGACGCGGCGAGCGCCGGGGCCGCGCTGGTCGCGCGAGCGTTGGAGCGGCTTCGCGACGGCGGGCTTGCCGTGCTGCTCGACAGCGACACGCTGCCCCGCGACGTGCTGTCCCCGCTGTTGGCGGGGCACGTGCGTGCCGAGCTCGACGCGACGCCGCGCGCCCTGCTGCTGACACGCACGCCGCGCGCCAGCCGGCGGCACCGCCGTGGCGGCAGCCGGGCCCGGCGTGCCGGGTGAGGGCGTTCGCGTGGACACCGTGCTGCTGCAACGGACGCTGAAGCGCATGGGGCTGGTGCGCTCGGCCGACGAGATCGAGCGGCTGACGGCGCTTCCCGGCGGCGTGTCGTCGGACATCGTCAAGGTCGACCTCGCCGCCGGCTGCCTCTGCGTCAAGCGTGCCCTGGAGCGCCTCAAGGTGGATGCGGACTGGCGCGTGTCGGTGGCGCGCAATGCCTTCGAGGTGCGCTGGTACGAGACCGTCGCCGCGTTGGTGCCGGGGGCGGCGCCACGGGTTCGCGGCCACGACGCCGAGCACGGTCTGTTCGCCATGGACTATCTCGATCCCGCCACCCACGTGCTGTGGAAGGAGAAGCTGCGCCGCGGCGACGCGCTGGTGGCCGATGCCGAAGGGGTAGGCGAGCGCCTCGGCACGATACACGCCCTCACCGCGGACGCCGAGCGATACGCCGCCCTGTTCGCGTCCGACGAGATCTTCCGCGCCATCCGCCTGGACGCCTACCTCGGCGCCACCGCGCGCATGCACCCCGACCTCGCTGTGACGCTCGAGCGGCTGGCGGCCGATACCGCGACACACAAAGCTGTCGTGGTGCACGGCGATGTCAGCCCCAAGAACATCCTGCTCGGACCCGAGGGCCCGGTGTTCCTGGACGCCGAGTGCGCGTGGTTCGGCGATCCCGCCTTCGATGTCGCGTTCTGCCTGAACCACCTGTTGCTGAAGTGCCTGTGGGTGCCGAGGGCTGCGCGCGCATTGCTCGACTGCTTTGCGGCGCTCGAGGAGAGCTATGTCGCTCGCGTGAGCTGGGAGACGCCCGCGGCGCTGCGGCGGCGCGCGGCGCGACTGTTGCCGGGACTGTTCCTGGCGCGCGTCGACGGCAAGTCGCCGGTGGAGTATCTGGAAAACGACGCCGCGCGCGAGCGCGTGCGGCGCACCGCGCGGGCGCTGCTGCGCGAGCCCGTCGGGACCCCGGGCGAGGTTGCCGCCGCCTGGGCGGCGGAGCTCGGGCTGTGAGCAGCGTCATCGAGACTGTGCACGGCCGCGCGCTTTGGGACTCGCGCGGCCGGCCCACCGTGGAGGCCGAGGTGCAACTGCGCGGTGGGGCGGTGGGGCGGGCCATGGCCCCCGCCGGCGCCTCCACGGGGACTGGCGAGGCGCTCGAGTTGCGCGACGGCGGCCGTCGGCAAGGCGGCTACGGCGTGGCGCGGGCAACGCGCCACGTCAACGGCGAGATCGCCGCGGCGCTGCGCGGGCTGGATGCGGCCGACCAGGCGGGCATCGACAGCGCCCTGATCGACCTCGACGGCACACAGGACAAGCATCGCCTGGGCGCCAACGCCACGGTGGCGGTGTCCATGGCGACGGCCCATGCCGCCGCCACCGCCGCCGGCGTGCCGCTGTGGCGCCATCTCGGCGGGGATGCCCGGGCGACGCTGCCGCTGCCGGAGGTGCAGATATTCGGCGGCGGCGCCCACGCCGGCGGGCGTGTGGACGTGCAGGACTTCATGGTCGTCGCCGTCGGCGCCGCCGATTTCGCCGAGGCGCTGGAGTGGACCGCCGACATCTATCGCGCTGCGGGGGAGTTGCTGGCGCGGACGGGGCGCCTGCACGGGGTTGCCGACGAGGGCGGGTTCTGGCCGGCGTTCGACAGCAACGAGCAGGCGTTGCAGCTGCTGCTCGAGGCCATCGAGCGGGCGGGGCGGCGCCCGGGCGACGAGGTCGGCATCGCGCTCGACGTCGCCGCGACACAGTTCGTCGCCGACGGTCGTTATCGGCTGCGGCGCGACGCCCGTGAGCTCGACGCCGCCGGCATGCTCGAGCTGCTGTCGTCGTGGATCGATCGCTATCCCATCGTCTCCGTGGAGGACCCGGTCGCGGAGGACGACATCGGCGCCATGGCACAGTTCACGCGCCGCGTCGGCGACCGCGTGCAGGTGGTCGGCGACGATTTTCTGGTCACCCGCGCGGCGCGCATCCGGGCGGCGGCCCGCGCCGGCGCCTGCAACGCGGCGCTCATCAAGCCCAACCAGGTGGGGACCTTGAGCGAGGCGCGCGACGCCGTCGACGCCGCCCGCGAGGCCGGCTGGGGCATCATCGTCTCGGCGCGCTCGGGTGAGACCGAGGACGTCACCATCGTGCACCTGGCGGTCGGCTGGGGCGCGGCGCAGCTCAAGGTGGGCTCGTTCGCGCGCTCCGAGCGCATGGCCAAGTGGAACGAGGGCCTGCGCATCGCCGAGCGGCTCGGCGGGCGCGGCCTGCTGCCGCGCCGGGCGCTCTTTCCGTGGGCGCAGGCGGGCACGGGCCGGCGTTGAAGCGACCGCGGTCGCCGCGCGAGTCGCCTCTGGTATAGTGCAACCACGCGGCTTACCCTGCCTTCATAACATGCTGCAGCCCATCGAGATTGCGGACGGCGAGCTGGTTTACGACGCCGGCTTTCTGTCGCCGGACGAGGCCGATGGACTGCTTGCGTTGAGCCGCGAGGCCATCGCTTGGCGGCGGCCCGTGGTGCGCATCTGCGGCCGCGAGGTCTGCTCGCCGCGACTCGCGGCGTGGTACGGCGATGCCGACGCGCTCTACACGTACTCCGGTCTCGCCAATATGCCGCTGCCATGGCTTCCGGCGCTGGCGCAGCTGCGCACACGGATCGAGTCGTGCACGCGGGAGCGCTTCAACGGCGTGCTCGCCAATCTTTACCGCGACGGCGGCGACAGCGTCGGCTGGCACAGCGACGACGAGCCCGAGCTCGGCCCCGAGCCCGTGATAGCGTCGGTGAGCCTCGGCGCCCGTCGCCGCTTCGTGCTGAGGCACAAGAAGCGAGGCAGGTGCCCGCCTGTGGAGCTGTGGCTGGACCACGGCTCGTTGCTGGTCATGCGCGGGCAGACGCAGAAGCACTGGCGGCATGCGCTGCCCAAGACGCGCCGGCCCCTGGGCAGCCGCGTCAACTTGACGTTTCGCCGCATCGTGGCGTCGCCGCCGGCGTCGGGCGTTGCCGGCGCGCGGCGACACTGAGACATGGCCATCGCGACCCGCGCCGCTGCGCGTGTCGTCGGCAACATCATCTAAGGGAGAAGTCACCACCATGAACGACGTTAATGCGCAACAGCAGCTCGATCGCTACCTGATGCACGTCGGCGGCCAGTGGGTGGAGCCGGCGTCGGGGGACTATTTCGAGAGTTACAACCCGTACACGGCACAGCCCTGGGCGCTGATACCGCGCGGCGGCGCGGCGGACGCCGACCGGGCCGTGCGCGCGGCGCACGATGCCTTCACCGGCGGCGAATGGCCGCGGATGACGCCTTCGGCGCGCGGTGCGTTGCTGCGCCGGCTGGGCGACCTGGTCGCCAAGAAGGCGGAGCGTCTTGCCGAGATCGAGGTGCGCGACAACGGCAAGCTCTACTCCGAGATGGTCGGCCAGCTGCGCTACCACCCGGAGTGGTGGTATTACTACGGCGGCCTCGCCGACAAGATCGAGGGCGGGGTCGTGCCGATCGACAAGGCCGACCACTTCACCTTCACCACCTCCGAGCCCGTCGGCGTCGTCGGCGCCATCACCGCCTGGAACTCGCCCTGCCTCTTCATCGCCTGGAAATGCGCCCCCGCGCTGCGCCGCCGGCTGCTCGGTGGTGATCAAGCCCTCCGAGTTCACCTCGGCCTCGACGCTGGAATACGCCGCGCTCACCAAGGAGGCCGGCATCCCCGACGGCGTCTTCAACGTCGTCGCGGGCTACGGCAACGAGGCCGGCGCGGCCCTCGTCGAGCACGAGGACGTGCGCAAGATCGCCTTCACCGGCTCGGTCGCCACCGGCACGCGCATCTACCAGCAGGCGGCGAAGACGCTGAAGCGGGTCTCGCTCGAGCTCGGCGGCAAGTCGCCGAACATCGTCTTCGACGACGCCAACATGGAAAACGCCGTCAAGGGTGCCATCTCCGGAATATTCGCGGCCACCGGCCAGACGTGTATCGCCGGCTCGCGGCTGCTGGTGCAGGAAAGCATTCACGACGAGTTCGTCGAGCGCCTGATCGCCTTTGCCAAGACCGCGAAGATGGGCGACCCCATGGCGCGCGATACGCAGGTCGGTCCCGTGACGAACAAGCCGCAGTACGAGAAGGTGCTGAAGTATCTCGACATCGCCAAGAGCGAAGGTGTCGAGACGCTGCTCGGCGGCGGACCGGCGAGCCGTCCCGAATGCGGGGAAGGATGGTTCGTCGAGCCCACTATCTTCGGCGGAGTCAAGAACTCGATGCGCATCGCTCAGGAGGAGGTCTTCGGCCCGGTGCTGTCGGTGATTCCGTTCAAGGACGAGGACGAGGCGGTGGCCATCGGCAACGATGTGGTGTTCGGTCTCGCCGCCGGGGTCTGGACCCAGGACATCCGCCGTGCACTGATCATGTCGGAACGGCTGCAGGCCGGCACGGTCTGGGTCAACACCTATCGCGCCGTGAGCTACATGGCGCCCTTCGGCGGCTACAAGCGCAGCGGCCTCGGCCGCGAGAACGGACAGGAGGCCATGCGCGAGTACATGCAGACGAAGAGCGTGTGGCTGTCGACCTCGACGGAGGTGCCGAACCCGTTCGTCATGCGCTGAGGCGCCGGCGCCGCACGGGAGGCGGGACACCGGGCCCGCCGCGCCGTGGGTCGCCTCGACGGAGTTTAGCCTCGCGGCAGGGGCGTGCCGTCGAGACCGGTGAGCGGCAGCCCGAGGTGCGTCAGCACGGTGGGCGCGAGGTCCACCGCCCGACTCGCGTGCTCGCTGCTTCCCGCTCGGAAGCCGCCGCCGCTCACCTGCAGGAACGGATTGCTCTCGTAGGGTCCGAAGCCGCCGTGCTGGCCGCGGCCGGCCGCGTCCGTGCGCGTGAACGGGTCCGCCGCGACGTGGCCGTAGCCGCGCACGCCGTAGCGGTTGGTCTCGTCGCGTTTGGCCATGCCGAGGACGACGGCGAGGGGCGAGTCGATACGATGACCGGCGTCGGCGAGCTGGGCGCGGGCATAGACCCGGTCCACCCAGCGTTGGCGGCGCAGCCACGCGGCGATCGCCGCGCCGCGCTCGCGGGCGTCGTCGGCGAGATACACAAGCGCCCCCATGCCGCTCGAGGCGAGCACCACGTCGCTGGAGTCCGGCGCCTGCTTCAAGCCGGCCGCGACCATCAATTCGGCGACGGGAATGATCTCGTCGACCGTTTCGTGACCGTGATCGGAGCACAGCACCAGCAACACGTCGTCGCCCTGGCCGCGACGGCGTTGCACCGCGTCGACGACTCGGCGCACGCAGGCGTCGGCGGTGCGCACGGTGTCACGGTGCGCGGGCGAGCCGAGCTCGAGCACGTGCTGCGAATGGTCGGGCTCGCAGATCCACACCACCCACAGCGCGGTGGCGTCGTCGCTCTGAAAGGCTTCGCAGAAGCGCTCGACGGTGGCGGCGTCGCCCGCCCCGTCGTGGCTGACATCGAGGTGCGCCGACCCTGTGATCGGTGTCAGCCCCGGGGCGAAGGAGCCGTCACGGTGATACAGGGTGCCATGGCCGTCGGGATCCTGCATGTGGGCCGAGCCGGCCGACGAGTTGGAGAAGACGACGGCCCCGCCATGCTCGCGCACGCGCTCCGCCAGCGTCGGCCGATGCAGGGTGCGTCCGGTGGCGCGGCGCAGCAGATCGCGAAAGCCGGGCGGCCCTACCGAGACCGGTTTGAGCCCCGTGCCGTCGTCGAGCGCGATGGCGTTGCCCGCGAGGCCGTGACTGCCCGGGTAGCAGCCGGTGGAGATGGACGCGGAGTTGATGCGCGTGGCCGACGGGAACACGCACCGGTGTCGCACGAAGCGACGCGCCGCGTCGCCGTGCCGGGCCAGCGCCGGGGTCAGCGGCGCGCTCACCATGTCGGCGCGCAGCCCGTCGACCACCATGACTACGGCGCATTTCATCAGTGCGGTTCGCCTCGGTGGCGCGGTTCGGTTGCGCATACTCTACCGCAAGCGCGCGCATCGATCGCGACGAAGCTCATGGCGGCGCGGCGACACGGCCGCCGCCGGTCGACACGCGCTCGTGCGGGCGAGTACCATCCCCGACTGCGTCACAGCCCAGGCCCGATCCACCGTGATCCGAAATCTGCTTCGCGAGCCGCTGCTGCACTTCTTGCTGCTCGGCGCTGCGCTGTTCGTGCTCTTTGCACAGCTCGGCGGCGACAGCGGCGAAGAAGCCGTCCAGCGCATCGTCATCAAGCAGGCGGACGTGGAGCGCCTGCGCACGCTGTGGCAGCGCCGCTGGATGCGGCCGCCGACGCCGTCCGAGCTCGAGGGCCTGATCGATGGACACGTGCGCGAGGAGATCCTCTACCGCGAGGCGCTGGCGCTCGGCCTCGAGCGCGACGACACCATCGTGCGCCGGCGCATGGCGCAGAAGATGGAGTTCCTCTTTGCCGACCTGGCGGCGCCGGCTGAACCCAGCGAAGAGGAGCTCGAGCGGTTCCTCGACGAGCACCCGGATCGGTTCACGGTGCCGGCACGGCTCACCTTCACTCAGATCTACCTTAATCCGGACCGCCGCGCAGTGGGGGCGGTCGCGGACGCCGAGCAGCTGCTGCTGGCGCTGCGCGATCGCGGCGACGACGTCGATCCGACGGCCTTCGGCGATCGCACCCTGATCGAGCCTTATCACGAGCGGGTGAGCCCGCGCGAGATCGCCCGTCTGTTCGGCGCCCGCTTCGCCGATGCCGTGACGCCGCTGGCCACGGGGCGCTGGCACGGCCCCGTCGAGTCGGGATACGGGATGCACCTCGTCTACGTGCGCGCCCACGAGCCCGAACGGCTGCCCCCGCTGGACGAGGTCCGCGAGCGGGTGCGCACAGAGCTCACGAGCGAGCGGCAGCGCGAGGCGAACGAGGTGTTCTACGAGAAGCTGCGCGAACGTTACGAGGTCGTGGTCGAAAAGGGCAGTGGCGACGAGCCCGGCGTGGCAATGGCGAAGCCCGCGTCATGAGAGCCGCGCGCGTCGGCCTGTGGGCGCTGCTCGCATGGCTCGCCGCGCCGCTCGCGGCTCACGAGGTGCGCCCGGCGTACCTCGAGCTGCGAGAGGCGACCGCGGGCGAGTTCGAGGTGCTGTGGAAAGTGCCGCTGCGCGGCGGCAGGCGTCTCGAGCTCGAGCCGCGCCTGCCGACGCACTGTCAAGCGCTCGGTCCGCCGTTGAGCGTCGCCGGTGCCGGCGCGGAAATCAGGCGCTGGCGCGTTGCCTGCGGAGGCGCTCTCGCCGGCGGGACCATCGCCATCGACGGGCTCGAGAACACGCTTACGGACGTGCTGGTGCGTCTGGAGACCGCCCGCGGCGGCGTGCAGACGGTGCGTCTGCAGCCGACCGCCCCCTCCTTCGTGGCGGTGTCGTCGCAGTCGTGGATCGAGGTCGCGCACACGTATCTGCGCCTGGGCGTAGAGCACATCCTGCTCGGTGTCGATCACCTGCTGTTCGTTTTTGCGCTGCTCTTGATCGTGAGGGGTCCGCGACGCCTGGTGGCGGCCGTTACCGCTTTCACCGTCGCTCACAGCCTCACGCTCGCCGGCGCAACGCTCGGTTACCTGCACATGCCGCAGCAGCCGGTCGAGGCGGTGATCGCGCTCAGCATCCTGTTTCTCGCCGTGGAGATCGTGCATCGCCGTCAGGGCCGCAGCGGCATCGCCGAGCGGCGCCCGTGGATCGTGGCGTTCGTCTTCGGCCTGCTGCACGGCTTCGGCTTCGCCGGCGCGCTGGCCGAGATCGGCCTGCCCGACACGGCCATCCCGCTGGCGTTGCTGTTCTTCAACATCGGCGTGGAGCTGGGCCAGCTCGCTTTCGTGGCGGGCGTGCTCGCTCTCGGCCTGGCGGTGCGTAGCGTGCGCTTTGTGCCCCGGCCGGCCGCGGAGATGGCCGCGACGTATGCGATCGGGGCGCTGGCGGCGTTCTGGACCATAGAGCGTGTCGCCGGCTTCTGGGTCTAGGGCGGCGTCCGTGGCGGGCCGCGATGCCGCGGCGAAGAGCGGCGCCACGCCGCCGCCTGTGAGCGCTGCCGACGGGAGCGCGGCGCACGTCTACGTCGGCGCCGGACTGTCGCCGCGCTACTGGGTGACCCGGGCCGCCCTCGGCCTGATGCAGCTGGTCGCGCCGCTTCCCTACCGCACGCAGCAACGCCTCGGCCGCGCACTCGGCCGTGCCCTGATGCGGCTCAGCCGGCGGCGACGCCTCATCGTGCGCACCAATCTGCGCGGCTGCTTTCCCAATCTTGCCCCGGCGCAGCTCGACGCGCTGGTGAGGCGGAACTTCGAGGCGACGGGCGTGAGCCTGTGCGAGCTCGCGCGCTGCTGGTATGCGCCGCAGAGTCTTGTCGACATTGGTCGGGTGTCGGGCATGGAGCACCTCGAGGCGGCCTTGAACGCCGGCAAGGGGGCTCAGATCGTGACCTTTCATCTGACGGGCTTCGAGATCGGCGCCAGCGTGCTGGCGCGGCTTCAACCGCTGACGGCGGTCTACGCGCCCAGCGACGATCCGGTGTTCGAGGCGCACTGCCGCCGTGGGCGACTGCGCAACGCCGCCGCCATCGTCGCGCGGCACGACGTGCGCGCGATGCTGCGCTGCCTCAAACGCAACGGGGTTCTCTGGTATACGGCCGACGAGGGTTCGAGCCTCGGCCGCGAGATCAGGCTGCCGTTCCTCGGCGTCGAGACGGGTTTTCTGCCGACCAGCTCGCGCTTCACGCGCCTGACCGGAGCGCCGGTGATCCCCCTCACGCAGCGGCGGCTGCCGGGTGAGGATCATGTCGAGGTGACCCTGCATGCCCCACTCGAGGAGATAACCGGGGAAGACGAGGCCCGCGATACCCGCTGCGTCGTCGAGTTCTTCGAACGCCACCTGCGGGAGCACCCGGAGGATTACCTGTGGGCGCGGCGCCGCTTCGGTGTGGCGCGGCGCGACGGCACCCACCGCAGCGGGCGGGCGCGGCGACGCACGCTGAGTGCTCGCCGCTACCGCAAGATCGTGGGGCGTGCGGAGGTTCTGGAGCGAGTCGACGGCAAGCCGCGTACGCTCCTGACGCCGGAGGGCGAAGTCGTCAAGCTGTTTCACCGCAGCGACCGGGTATCACTCGACTGGGTCGTGTCCCCGGCCCGTCGCCATCTGCGCGAGATGCAGAGGCGCCGCGCCCAGGGTCATGCGCTGCCGCCGCTGCTCGGCCACGGCTACTGTCCCGCCTATCGCTGTTTCGTGCTGCGCTACGGCGCGGCGGCGCGCGAGGACATCACGGTTCTGCTCGACGACCCCGGCGCAGCCGGCGACTCGCCGGCGCCGGCTCAGTCGTGACGGGGGAGCGTAAACACTTCCTGCGGTTCGGCGATGCCCCGCAGGCGGTGCTTGCCGAGGCTGATCCAGTTTCCCGCGTGGTGGCGTGCGAACTCGGCGGACAGCAGCACCGGCTCACCCAGTTGCTTGCACAGTGCCTCGATCCGCGCCGCCTCGTTGGCCGCGGCTCCGACGACGGTGAACTCGAGGCGGCTCGCGGTGCCGATGTTGCCGTAGGTGACGTCGCCGAGGTGCAGGGCGATGCCGAAGCGAAGGGGCGCCTCGCCCGCCGCGGAGCGCGTGGCGTTTTCCGCTTTCATGCGCGCCACCGCCTCCTTGGCGGCGGCGATGGCGTTGGTGCAGGCCCGCGCAGTCGGGGAGAGCACTGGCTCGGCGGGGTCGGCGCGGTCGGACGCCGGAAGGCGCTCGATGGGAAAGATGGCAAGGGCGGCATCGCCGATGAATCTCAGCACCTCGCCGTCGTGATCCATGACGGCGCCGGCGACGCAGTCGAAGAAGCGATTGAGCAGCTGCAGAAAATGCTCGCGGGACATGGTGTCGGCGAGCGGTGTCGACTCGCGCAGATCACAGAACCAGATGACGGCGTGAATGTCGTCGCCGTCGCCGCGCCGGACGTGACCGTTGAGAACGCGCCTTCCCGAGTGCCTGCCGAGATAGGTCTCGAGCAGCGTGACAGAGGTGTTGCGCAGCGCGTGCACCTCGAGCAGCCGGCTGAGAATCGGCAGAATCTCATAGAGATGACCCAGGTGCTCGGTAGTAAAGCCCTCCGGCTCCTGCGTGGCCAGCGTCAGCGCGTTGATCTGACCGTCGGCGAACAGCAGGGGCATGGCCACGTAATCCGTGACACCCTCGGCGTGGAGTTCCCTCAGAATGGCGAAGTCGAGCTTTGGGTCGAGACCGTCGAGTCGGCGGCGGATGCCGCCGACGCCCTCGAAGATGGGCACCAGGGGGCTGTTCAGGTACTGCTCGCTCTGGAGAATCTCGTGGGCAACGAAGCTCTCCTTGACCTCGGACGTCTCACGATGCCAGGTGTAGCTCGCGCCGGTCAGCTGCGGATGCAGCGTGCGGATGACGATGGCGAGGCGATAAAGCGGCACGTCCGCGGCCCTGACGGCCTCGACGAAACGCGCCACCAGGTCCTGCGTCGTGGCGGCGTGCCATGCCTCGTGCACCAGCCAGGGGACCAGCGGGTTGGGCCGCGTTGACGCGCTTTCCGCTGTGTTGGCGGGGAGGGCGCCCGCGTCCTCTTCGATGGTGATGGGCCCGTCGGTGAAGAACGCGATGTGTCCGCGTATTGCCTCGGCGTCCGCGTAGGGCTCCTCGTAGCTCCAGGCGGCGTTGTCGACGATCACGTCCGCGACCGCCAGCGACCAGTAGCAGGCGTTGCCGCGAAACGGGCAGTGAGTGCGGTGCTGCGTCGCGCGCAGCAGGTCCATGCGGACGTCGTCGCGCGGGAAGTAATACACGGGACGATGGCGTGTCTCCCGCAGCACCAGTGCGCGGGTGCTGTCGGCGATGTCCCTGCCGGCGCAGACCGCGCGCACGCGCCGCGGGTGCTGCTGGAGGGTGATGCGGTAGTGGCTGCCCGCGTGGGCTTCGACCAGGGTATTCGAGGTGGCCCGTGTCATGGCCGATGCGCATTGAGGCGGGTGCGCACTACCGGGGGCGCCGGGTGCCGACGTGTTGCGTCGCGCCGCGGAGCGTCCCGTCGCCGCCAGCCCACGGGGTTGCCTACCAGTCGTTCCTTAGCTCGCGCAGCTTGAGGAACACCGTCTTAGCGTCGGGCTCGTCGGGAAGCTCGGGGAAGGCCTCCCGCAGCCTGGCGATGACACTCGGGCTGTGTAGACGAAAGAAGGTGTTGACCTCCTGCTCCAACGCCAGCGTGGAGACCAGCGCGTTGTCGGGATCCTGATTCTGCACGGCCTCCAGCAGACTCTTCGCGGCGGCATTGTCCGGCTCGCGATCGAGCGTGAAGTTCAGGTTGTTGACGATGTAGTCGTGGCCCGGATAGATCCACGTGCCGCCCGGAAGTTTCGCCAGCTGCTCGGCGAATGTGTGATAGAGCTCGTTCGGGTGGCCGCCGTGGTGGCAGTTGCCGGCGCCGGCGTTGAACAGGGTGTCGCCGCAGAACAGCGCCGGCGTGTCGGTATGCGACAACAGGCAGACGTGGCTCATGGTGTGGCCCGGAGTGTCGAGTGCCTCCAGCTCGACGGTTCTGCCGACCTTGACGATGTCGCCCGCCGTCAGGCCGCGGTCGACGCCGCGGATGCGGCTGCCGGCGTTGGCATGCGCCAGCAGCTTCGCGCCGGTGGCTTCGATGACGGGGCCGTTGCCCCCGGTGTGGTCGCCGTGCTCGTGGGTGTTGACCACCTGCGTGATTTCCCATCCCTTGTCGCGTGCCTTGTGCAGGCACTTCTCGTGATCGAGGGGGTCGACCGCGAGCGCCTCCCCGGTCTGCGGGCAGACGATGAGGTAGTTGAAATTGCGATAGCTGTTGCCGGTCCAGATTTGCTCTACGATCACGATGGCTTCCTGCTTTGTCGGATTGGCTGTGAAAAAGCGTTCGGCGGGCGCCGCCCTAGCGGCGTCGTGGCACGATGTGATGCAGCCGGTCGAGCTTCTCGCCCTCGAGACGATAGGCCTGGCCGAATCCGCGCACGTACACGCCGGATTCGGCGCGCAGCCGGAAAAGGACGAAGTCGCGCAATTCGCGCAACGTCAGCACGATGTCGCCGAAGCGTTGCTCGAAGCGATCCAGGATCTCGCCCCAAACTGGCGTGTCCCTGGCAATCGTCGTCGCCCGGCAATCGAAGACGAGGCGGCGGCGGACAAACGGGTTTTCCGCCTCGCCCTCGTCCTCGATCACGAGCACGCCGGCTCGCTGCGTGTCGAGCAGGTTACGCGTATGCGCCGAGAGTTGGCTTACGTACACGTAGAAATCGTTCTCACTGGGCACGAAAGGCGCGTAGCTCGCATGCGGCCGCCCGTCGCCGTCCACCGTCGCCAGCTGCAGCGAAAGGCGCGTGTCGAGCAGGCGGCGGCACTCGTTCTGGAGATCTCGGTTCTCGTCCACCGGCGCATTATAGATCCGCGGTGTCCGCGGGGTCCCTGTGTCGGGCGGGCGCGGCGGCCGCCGCACCCAGCGCGGCGAAGCCCGCTTCGAGATCGGCGATGAGGTCGACGGGGTCTTCCAGGCCGGCGTGCAGCCTCAGCAGCGGGCCCTGCGCCCGCCACGGATTGGCGGAACGGATGGCCGCGGGGTGGGCCGGGATGACGAGGCTCTCGAACCCGCCCCAGCTCCCGCCGATGCCGAAGAGCTCGAGGCGGTCCACCATCGCATGAACCGCCTGCTCGGGAACCTCGTGCAGAACGACACCGAACAGTCCACTGGCGCCGGTAAAATCCCGCCGCCAGATGTCGTGGCCGGGGCAGTCCGGGAGTGCCGGATGGAGCACGCGTGCCACCTCCGGGCGCCCTTTAAGCCACGTCGCCAGCCGCAGCGCGTTGTCCTCGTGCTGGCGCAGGCGTGTCGGCAGCGTGCGCAGGCCGCGTATGCCGAGGTACGTCTCCTCGGTGCCGGCGCACTGCCCGAAGTGCACCTGGCAATCCCGTACCGACCGGTAATGGGCCTCGTCGCGCGCCACCACCACGCCGAGCATCGCGTCCGAGTGGCCGATGAAATACTTGGTGCCCGAGTGGAGGCACACGTCCGCGCCGTGCGCGAAGGGCTTGAAGTAAAGCGGTGTGGCCCAGGTGTTGTCGACGATGCTGACGATGGCGTGGGCGCGGGCCACGGCGGCGATTCCAGGCACGTCCTGCACCTCGAAGGTGAGCGAGCCAGGCGACTCCATGTAGATCGCCCGCGTGCGCGGGCGCAGGAGCCTCTCGATCCCGGCGCCGATCAGCGGATCGTAGTAGGTCGTCTCGATGCCGAGGCGCGCGAGCACCCTGTCGCAGAACAGTCGCGTCGGCGCGTAGACGCTGTCAGCGACGAGCACGTGGTCGCCACTGTCCAGAAAGGCGTTCATGGCGACCGAGATGGCTGCGATTCCGGAGCTCACCGAAACCGCGCCGTAACCGCCCTCGAGTGCGGCCACGGCATCCTCGAGCGCGAACGTGGTCGGTGTGCCGAAGCGGCCGTAGGACACGCGGCCGCGTTCGCCTCGCGCGGCGTGAGCGCGCGTGTAGGCCGCCATGTCGGGAGCCAAAATGGTCGAGGCCCGGTAGACCGGCGGATTAATGAAGCCGCGGTTGGCGGCACGATCCCACCCCAGATGAACGAAGTCCGTGTTGGGTCGGCGTTTGCTCACCTTCTCCGCTCCCGGCAGGCGCGCACTCAGCGCCAGCTCTGCTTGAGCGACGGATACCGCCGCGCCAGCCAGTGCAGCGCCACGAGCGTCTTGGCATTGAGGATGCGCCCGCCGTCGAGCAGCGCCAAGGCGTCGCGCACCGCCAGCACGTGAACCTTGATGTCCTCGCCCTCCTCGCGCAGGCCGTGCACGCCGCCGAGGCCCTGGGCGGCGGTGCGGCCGCAGTACAACGCCACCGTCTCCGAAGACGCGCCCGGCGAGGACAGGAAGCGGCCGATCGGCAGCAGCTCGGCGAGCTCGCAGCCGGCCTCCTCGCGGGCCTCACGGCGCACCACGGCCTCGGTCGACTCTCCTGCCTCGACCACGCCGGCGATGCACTCGAGCAGCCACGGCAACCAGCCGGCGGCGAACGCACCGGGACGGAACTGCTCGACCAGAACCACCTCGTCGCGGGCGGTGTCCACCGGCAGAACGGCGGCCACGTGACCGCGCTCGAACACCTCGCGCACGAGCTCCGGCCCGGTGCCGCCGTCGTGGAGCCGATGACGCAGGCAGTAGCGGTCGACGCGGAAGTAACCCTCGAAGGCGTTCGATTTCTCGATGATGTCGACGTCGTCTCTGTTCATCGGTGACCCCGCACGATGCCGCCCGGCCGCATGAGTCGCGGTCGGGGGCGCGGGCACTACTATATACCAGTGCCGGGGCGTTTCGCGCCGTGGCGACGCGGCCCTGCACGCCCGCGCACGGCGCCCGCGCGCCTTGGCGGCCCCGCGGCGCCCCGCCGAGCGGTGGTCAAGCCGGAGCATTGGCGCTAGAGTGCGCGCAAACCCGTGCGCAACACGCGTACGATCCACCCGGAGCAGACGAGATGGCGAACGAGGGATACCACGAACCGATCGAGGAACTGAGTGACGACACGCGCGACATGCACCGCGCCATCACGTCGCTCATGGAGGAGCTGGAGGCCGTCGACTGGTACAACCAGCGGGTCGACGCCTGCAAGGACGACGAGCTGCGGGCCATCCTCGCGCACAACCGCGACGAGGAGAAGGAGCACGCGGCCATGGTGCTCGAGTGGATCCGCCGGCGTGATCCGTCCTTCGACAAGGAGCTCAAGGACTACCTCTTCACCGACAAGAGCATCGCCCACGACTGACGCGGTTGCCGAGGTGAGCGCACAGCGCTGGGGCTCCTGAGCGGTTAGCGCGCCAGGGCGGGGTCGCTCCCGGCGCATCGACGTCTCGTCATGGACGCCGGGGAGATCGGCCTTGCCCGTGAGCGGCCGGAGCTTGGTGACGCGGCCGAAAGCAAGAGAACGACGTGCGACTGTACAAGCGCGACCTGGGCAAGAAGCTGCTGAATCGCGCCGTCGAGAGGCTTGCGGCGAGAGCCGGGCGCGTGCTCTACAAGCCCCATCTACTGTGGCTGCTCGATCCGTCGTGGCGCCGTCCTTACGAACGCTATCTGCAGCTCGATGCGCGCAAGCGGCGCTCTGCCCTGCGAATCATTGACCGGCGTTTCACCGTCGTGCAGATGGCCACATCCGTGCGCAATCTGCCAGGGAGCACCGCCGAGTGCGGGGTGCGTCGAGGCGTCGGGTCGGCGCTGATCTGCACCGCACTGCAGGGCACTTACGAAGACGGGCAGCGCCATTTCGGCTTCGACTCCTTCGAGGGGCTTGCCGAGCCGACCGAGGAGGACCGCTCGCGGTGGGGGGAGGGGTTGTGGTGGCGCAAGGGGGAGCTGTCCAACCCCATCGAGGTCGCGCAGGCGAACCTCGAGGGGTTCGCCTTCTGCCGGCTGGTGAGGGGATGGATACCGCAGTGTTTCGCGCCCGCCGCCGACCACCGCTTCCGCTTCGTTCACATCGATGTGGATCTTCACGACGCGACCCGTGACTCGCTCGCCTTTTTCTACCCCCGCCTCGTGAACGGCGCCGTCATTGTGCTGGACGATTACGGTCTCGCCAGTTGTCCGGGAGCGCGGCGCGCGGCGCAGGAATTCTTTGCCGACAAGCCCGAGCCCATCGTGGAGCTGGCCACAGGCCAGGCGTTCGTGATCAAGAGTCCGTGAGGTGTGTGTCCCGTCGCCGTCCGCCGAGCCGTTGTCGGCGGCATCCTCGGTCGACGTCGGGCGGCGCATCGGCGGCGTGCCCTTGATGCGCCTGCGCCGGTCGTCGAGAATGCAGGCCTGTCGAAAACGAAGCTGATGCCGAGCGATGCCGGACAACGACGATTTCCTGGGTGAGGACAGTCCGTGGACAGCGCGTCTGAAGCAGGGTCTGCGCTGGCTCGAATCGACCAGGGAGTTCGTCAAGGTGCCGAAGGAGGTTCAGCGCGAGCGCTACGCGCTGTGCCGAGAGTGCGAGGATTTCAACGCCCTGACCAAGCAGTGCCGCGGCTGTGACTGTTTCATGCCGCTCAAGACCTGGATGAACATCAGCGCCTGCCCGAAAGGCAAGTGGGACCTCATCTGACAGGGGCCGTCGACGCTCCCCTGGCGTGCGCTGCCCTCGGTGGGCGGCGGGCTGCGACGCCGCGCTGCGCGGCGAGCGTCCATGGCGGAGGCTGAAAACGCGCGCCTGGAGCGGCGCCGGGTCGCGACCGGCGTCGAGATCGCCTACCGCATGGCCGGCAGCGGCGACCCCCTTCTGCTCCTGCACGGCTACCCGCAGAACAACCTCATGTGGTCGCGCCTGCTGCCCGGTCTCGGCGAGCGCTTCACCGTGGTGGCCAGTGATCTGCGCGGCTACGGCGACAGTGACAAGCCGCGCAGCGATGCCCGTCACGAAGCTTACAGCTTCCGTGCCATGGCGCAGGACCAGGCGGCGCTCATGGAGCATCTGGGATTCGACGTGTTCGCCGTCGCCGGCCACGATCGCGGTGGCCGGGTTGCGCATCGCCTGTGCCTGGATCACCCCGAACGGGTGAGCCGGGCCGCGGTGCTGGACATCGCGCCCACCCTGACGATGTTCGAGCGCGCCGACATGGCTTTTGCCATGGCGTACTATCACTGGTTCTTTCTCGCCCAGCCCGCGCCGCTGCCGGAGAAGCTGATCGGCGCCGAACCCGCTTTCTACCTCCGGCGTGTGCTTGCCAGCTGGTCGCGCTCGGATCCGCAGCGCCTCGAGGAGGTTTTCGACGCACGCTGCGTGCGCGACTACGAGCGCTGTTTTTCCGACCCCGCGGTTATTCACGCCAGCTGCGAGGACTACCGCGCCGCCGCCGGCATCGACCTGGCGCACGATCGCGCCGATCGCGAGGCGGCAAGGCGCATCCGCTGCCCGCTGCTGGCGCTGTGGGGCGAGCACGGACTGATCGCACGCACCTACGACGTGCTGCGGGTGTGGGGAGAGGCCAGCGACGTGGAGCCCACCGGTCGCGCGCTGCCCTGCGGACACTTTCTGCCGGAAGAGGCGCCGGCGCAAACGCTGGAGGCGCTGCTCGAGTTCTTCGACCGCTAGCGAGCTTGCCGCCGTGCTTTCGGCGTCGCGGCCCCGGCCCCGTGAAGGAGTGATCATGAAATCGCATGCACGAGTCGTCGTCATCGGCGGTGGAGCCATGGGAGTGGGCCTGCTCTATCACCTCGTCAAGGAGGGCTGGACGGACGTCGTCCTGGTGGAGAAAGGCGAGCTCACCTCGGGCTCCACCTGGCACGCCGCCGGCCTCGTTCCGCACTTCATCGGCAGCCTCAACATGGCCAAGGTGCACCTGCACGGTTCCGAGCTCTACAAGAGCCTCGAGGCGGAGACCGGTCAGGCCACCGGTTGGCACGGTTGCGGGGCCATTCGCCTGGCACGCACCGCGGACGAGGTCGACTGGTTCCACACCGTCAAGGGCATCCTCGACGTCGTCGGCGCCGAGTGTCATCTCATCGGGCCGAGCGAGATCCGCGAGCTCCATCCTTTTCTCGAGGTCGACGACGTGCGGCTCGGCTTCTACACCACGGGAGACGGGCACACCGACCCCGCGAGCAGCACCAACGCCATGGCCACCGGTGCCCGTCGGGGCGGGGCCGAGATCTACCGGCACACGCGCGCGCTGGACACGCGGCGCCGAGGGGGCGGCGAGTGGGAGGTGGTGACGGACAAGGGAACCATCGTCTGCGAGCACCTCGTCAACGCCGCCGGCTGTTTCACCGCTCAGGTGGGGGCGTGGGCAGGGCTCAAGCTGCCCGTGGTGAACATGATCCATCAGTATCTGGTCACCGAGGATCTCGCCGGTGTCGAGCTCCCGGGCGCGGAGCTGCCGGTGGTGCGGGACCCGCGCGCCTCCTGTTACTACCGCCAGGAGCGCCAGGGCCTCATCATCGGCCCCTACGAGATGGAGGACGCCCAGCCCTGGGGCCTCGACGGCATCGACTGGGGCTTCGACATGGAGCTGCTGCCGCCGGACCTGGACCGCCTTGCGCCTTCGCTGGAGCATGCGATGAAACGCATCCCCGCATTGACCAAGCTCGGCATCAAGCGGGTCGTGAGCGGGCCCATCACGCACACGCCGGACAGCGGTTTCCTGATGGGCCCCGCCCCCGGCCTGCGCAACTACTGGCTGTGCGCAGCCGCCTCCATCGGCATCACCCAAGGGCCCGGCGCCGGCAAGTACCTGGCGCAGTGGATGGTGCACGGCCAGACGGAGATCAACGTGCGCGAGATGGACCCGCGGCGTTTCGGTCCGCACATGGCCGCCGGTTACGCCCTGGAGAAGTCCATCGACGAGTACCAGCAGATGTACCAGGTGCGCCGCCCGGGTGAATTCCGCGACGCCGGCCGGCCGCTGAAGACAAGCCCGGTCTACGACAGGCTCAAGGAGCGCGGGGCGGTGTTCGGCGAGGCGTTCGGCTGGGAGCGCCCGCTGTGGTTCGCGCTCGCAGGGGAGGCGGAGCGTCTAAGCTTCCGTCGCAGCAACGCCTTCTCGGCGGTCGGTGCCGAGTGCCGTGCCGTGCGCGAGCGCGTCGGGGTGCTGGAGCTGTCGAGCTTTGCCAAGTTCGAGGTGAGCGGCGCGGACGCCGAAGCCTTTCTCGAGCGAATGTGCGCCAACCGCATGCCGCGCCGCGACGGTCGCATCGTGCTTGCGCACATGCTGACCACGCTCGGCGGCATCGAGGGCGAGGCCACCGTGACGCGCCTGCAGGAGAATCGTTACTACCTGCTCTCGGCCATCGTCGCGCAGCTGCACGACCATGACTGGCTGGTGCAGCACCTGGGCGACGGCGAGGACGTCACCGTCAACGACGTCACCGATGACTATGCCGTGCTGGTGGTGGCGGGTCCGCGCTCCCGCCGCGTTCTGCAAAAGCTCACGTCCTTCGAGCTCGGCAACGAGGCTTTCCCCTGGTTGCACGCGCACACGTTCGATATCGCCGGCGTGACCGTGCGGGCGCTGCGCGTTTCGTACGTGGGTGAGCTCGGCTGGGAGCTGCACCATCGCGTCGAGGACATGCCCCGGCTCTACGAGGCGCTCATGGAGGCCGGCGAGGAGCACGGCGTGGTCGATTTCGGCATGCACGCCGTGAACTCGATGCGCATGGAGAAGGCTTACAAGGCCTGGGGGTCCGAGCTCACCACCGAGGTCACGCCGGCAGAGGCGGACATCGAGCGTTTCGTGCGGCTCGACAAGGATTTCATCGGCCGCGACGCGCTGCTCGCACGCAAGCGGGAGGGAATCGCCACCAAGCTCTGCTACGTCAGCGTCGAGGCGGACGACGCCGATTGCCTCGGCAACGAGCCGGTCTGGGACGGCGAGCGGCTGATCGGCGTGGTCACCGGTGGCGCGTTCGGGCACACCGTGAAGCAGAGCATCGCCTTCGCCTACGTGGAGCCGCCGTACGCCGAGCCGGGGCGGCGTTTCGGCATCGACGTGCTCGGCGAACGTCGCGCGGCCACCGTCTTGCCAGGGCCGCTGTACGACCCGCTCAACGAGAAGTTGCGGGGCTAGCCAGGCGCAGGGTCAGTCACCGAAGAGATTGTGGATCTTGTCGTCGAACCAGAAAGTGTCCAGCACCCAGGTGTCGCGCGGGCGGTAGAAAATGAACGTCCACAGCAGTACGTGGCGTTCGAACTTGTGCAGGTGGCGCACACGGTAGACGGACTCGCCGATGCGGGTGTCGTCGATACGCTCGCCCGCGAGCGATGCGCCGAAGCGTTGGTGAATTTCCGGCAGGCTTGCCGTCGTGCGCTGCAAAAGCAGGTCGAACTCCGCTTTGGGGACGACGACGTGGGGCTCGAGCAGGCGCAGACCGCCCTGGAAATCCCCCGCGACGACCCGCTCGAGCACCTTGTTCGTCAGCAGGCTTGCCGCGCGTGGCGACTCGAGTCCGGCCGCCTGCGCGAGTCCCACTGCATGTCAGCAAAATCAGTACCGCCAGGAAACGTCGCACTGCGATCATCTTGCCGGGCTCCTCAGTCTTTGTCTGCGCCTGCCGGGAACGAAACGGTGGTGCAACCTCAGCGGCCGGCGACATGCGTGTCCTCGAACATCGCCTTGGGATGCGGACCGACGATGATCCGCAGCACGGCGTTGAGGGTGGTCGTGTCGTCGTCGAAGTCGAGATGCGAGCTCGCGCGTGTCTTGTCACGGTGATCGCGCGTGTTGAAATGCGAGACGCGACGCTTGACGCCGCTATTGCGTAGCTTGGCGAGATGGGTTTCCATGCCCATCAGGGGGACCACCGCGCCGCGCTGTTGATACGAACGCGACACCAGGTACAGCAACGACTTGCGGTAAACCTGAGCGACGTTGTCGCGTTGCTCGGCGGCGTCGTCGAGGTGGAAGTGGTGCAGCCGCTCGACGACGCGGGCCCGCAGGGCCGGGTAGATGCACTGGTTGTACAGGGACACCGTGCAGGCGGGGGCCAGCAGCACCAGGTTGGCGATGGGCGGTCCTTCGAGCCGTGTCCAGCGCCGCAGCAGGTGCGCGAGCCAGATCGCGCCCGCGCTGTGGCCGACGAGGTGCAGCTGCGGGCGCTGCGCCGGCGGCTTGCCCGTGAGGGCGCGCGAGAGCAGCTGCAGGCAGTGGCTGCCGGCGCGCTCGTCGCTGAAGGCGATCTCGGCGTCCCGCTGCATCTCGTGCCACAGGGCGTGGCCGAGGGGCTGCGTCAGGCGCTCGATCACGCGGTCCCACCACTGCGTCGGCCCGCCGGCGCGGCCGCTCGCCGTGTCCCGCTTGGCGCGCAGCACGTCGCCGAGTTCCTCCCACAGGCCGGTTTCCCAGAAGAAATGCAGCTCGTGCACGGCGTTGGCCGCAAAAACCGGGCGCCACCGGGCCGCTCTGGAGGCGGCGGTCTTTACCGAGTTCAGTCCGCCGTGGGCATAGAGCAGCAGGTGAGCGTCGGGGCGACCCCGAGCGCCGCCGGCAATGCCCGCTATGATGTCCTCGATCTGCTCGGGCTGCGAGGGGTAGTCGCCCCAGACGTGATAGCGGCCGTCGTCGATGTGCAGGTAATGGTCGCGAATTTCACGCTGCGGCGGGGCCGGCGCCTGCGCTCGCGCGCGCCCGCCGGCGTCGACATACTTTGCACTGCGGGCGCGGCTTGGGCGCGCGATGGGCAGGGCGAGCTGCGCCACCCAGGCGTCCCACAGGTTTTTCTCGCAGTCCTCATAGCCCCAGATGGCGCAGCCGGGATAGACGACGTCGTCGAGCCGCAGTGCGCCCCAGTCCGCTCCCCAGGAGTTCTGGATGAGGAAGCCCTCGTCGGTGTAGCCGAGTATGGCGAAGGCGTGGCCGCCGCGCTCGACCCAGCCGGGCTCGAACGGGATGCGCCCCGCGCGCACGCGCCCGCGATGCCAGCCGACATGGGTCGCGGCGGTGGCGTAGACGGCGCCGGTCTCGGCCAGGGCACAGTGCAGGTCCGAGCGCGCGGTAAGCACGCGATAGTAGGCGCCCAACGGCGTCTTCAGCGCGGCGCGGCTTCGTGCCGCGCTCAGAAACCCGGGCCGATCCACCCGGTACCGCCAGGCCGCTTCCGGGCACACCCCGTTCTTGTGCCATCCCTTCATCGCGCCGCGCGCGCTGGTGCCCGCGTACTCTTCACCGGGCCACTGGTCGTGACGCTTGGCCATCTCGTAGAGCATGCGTGCGCTCACCGGCCGTTCGACGCCGCGCCTGCGGTTGAGGTAGTCGATCACGGCGGCGAGGCCGAAGCCGCCGCAGGTGCCTTCTGCACCTTGATCGCGCACGACGATGCACGGCGTGTCGGGCAGCAGCCGCGCGGCGAGCGGCTCGAGCTGCGGGCGGTAGATGCGGTCGCGGAAGTCCAGTGAATCGCGGCGGGTAACGATCGCTTCGCTCACGACGATGCCTTGGCCGGGCGGGCGGACGTTCGCCGCTGGCTCGCCCGCAGTCGCTCGGCCAGCGCGGCCATTTCCTCGATTTCGAGGTTGGCAAAGGCGAGGCGCAGGTAGCCTTCCTGGCCGGGTCCGAACATGCTGCCGGGAAGGCAGAGAATGTTGTGATTGTCGGCGAGACGCCGCGCAACGTCGACGGCCGGCTCGTCGCCGAACGGGTGACGCACGTAGGCGAAGTAGGCGCCACTGCAAATGAGCTCGTAGTGCATCCCCGGCTCGGCGAACACGCGCCGCAGCGCCTCCAGCCGCTCGTGCATGAGCCGGCGCTTGTCGCGGCACCAGGTCTGCAGGTGCGTCAGCCCGAACAGCGCGGCCTGTTGGCCGATTCGCGGCGCGCAGATGGCCACGCAGTCCTGGATCTTGAGGAGCTCGGCGCGCAGCGTCGCGCCGCAGACTACGGCGCCGACGCGATAACCTGGCAGGCTGTAAGCCTTCGAGAAGCTGTACAACTGCACCAGGTTGTCCTCCCACTGCGCTCGCGAGAACAGATCGTGCGCCGGCCCCTCGTCGGCAAGAAAGTCGCGGTAGGTCTCGTCGACGACGAGCGCGATGCCGTGGCGGCATGCGAGCTCGTAGAGCTCGGCGAGGAGTTCGGCGGGATAGACCGCTCCGGTCGGGTTGTTGGGGGTAATGATCGCAATGGCACGGGTTCTCGCGCTGAGAGCGTGCTCGAAGTCCGCGAGACGCGGCAGTCCCCCGCCGTCTTCGTTGAAGGGCACGTGAACCGCTTGCACACCCTGCATCTCGAGCCACATGGGGTGATTGAAATAGTAGGGCAGCGGCAGGACGACCTCGTCGCCGGGACCCGCCAGGGCCGTCATCACCGAGCAGAACGCCTGATTGCACCCCGCCGTGATCACCACGTGCTCGCTCTCGACGACTCCCCCGTAGCG
>JABAHR010001845.1_pt2 | contig 38919 bp, 33 predicted proteins | sample 7062101 | NCBI WGS metagenome assembly JABAHR01 (sample SAMN14534553, study PRJNA622989) | marine sediment metagenome | biome: marine biome [ENVO:00000428]; feature: marine pelagic biome [ENVO:01000023]; material: deep marine sediment [ENVO:00002113] | place: India: Gulf of Kutch | collected...
CCGATCGCTTTCTCCGTGAACGGCAGCGCGACCGCCCAGTGGTCGCCGTTCATATAACCGAGCAGCGTGCTGCGCGGCAGTATCTGATCGTAGAAGATCAACTGCCCGTCGTTTTTCGGGTTAATCTGGGCGAGGCGATCGTAACCGTCCCTGAGCATGCCGGATACGTTGTCACGATCCGTGAACGCCGCGAGAGAGAAGTATGCGATGTGATCGGGTAGCCGATGCGCGGCCAGCCAGGGCATCTGTACCGACGGCTTGAGCGCGCGGAATCCGGCGTTGTCACCGGGGTCACTGCCCCCGAGGAACATGGCCGCGTCGATCATGACCTGGGGAAACGCCTCGGCCAGAGCCGAACCGTTGACCGCTCCCGCGTAGCTCACCATCGCATCCACGTGACGCGCATGCTCCGGGTTGTTGACCAGAAAATGCAGCAGGTCGATGGTGCCCTTGGAGTAGCCGAGCAGGACCAGCTTCTCGTTCTCGGGAAATCGGCGGTTGATGAAATATGCGGCAATCTGCTGCGCGTTGTAATCGCCGCCGCCGCCGCCGCTCACCTGGATGTATTCGATACGGTAGCCCTTGCCGGCCAGGCGATCGATGGACGTGCCGAGCGCGCGCATGCCACCCGGCGCGGCGTCACCCATGAAGCCGGGAACGACGACGAAGCGCACCGAGGCGAGCGCAATGGGAGACCGCGCGGCCTGCTTTTCCGGCGCCGGCTCGTCGCTGAGGGCGTGAAGATAGTCGTAGCAGCTCGGCTTTCCATTCGGCGGTGGTCCGATGGCATCGAAGCGCTCGCAAAAGACCTCGCGAAACCGCACACGCCCGTCCTCGACGCCCGCCGCGCGAATAGGGCTCAGAACCTGCGCGGGCGCATCGCTTTCGTAGGTGAGAATCGGCTCGCTTGCGCATCCGCTCAATACCAGCGTGATCAGCAGGCTGAGGGGGGTAATCGCTTTCGAAAGCATCCCGGGCATTCCCTGTTCCGTCGATTCGCTCGTGCCGTCATCCGGCCGACGGGCCGGCGGAGCAAAAGCATGCTCGAATTAGCGCCGAGTGGGAAGCGTGCGCATGGGTGAACAACCACCACGGCCGGTCACAGAACGCATCGCACCGCCACGGCGCGGGCTCACACCAGCGTGGCGAGCCCCTTGAATGCCGGATGCTCGGCGGTGATCACCCATGTGGGGATGCACGCCATGTAGTCTCGAAACCGCCCCTTTGCTTCGAAACCCTGGCGAAAAACAGCCGTGTCGAAGTCGCTTCCCCAGCGATTGACGATCCCGCCTGCCAGGTATACACCGCCCCGTGCGCCGAGGGTGAGCGCCAGATCCCCCGCGACGGCACCGAGCCAGCGGGTGAAGAGCGCGACCGTCTCCATCGCCACCGGCGATTCCCGGGTGCGCGCCAGGCGTGAAATCTCGTCGGGCCGGGGCGCTTCCGTCTCCCGCAGCCCGGCGAGCTCGGCGAGCGCCCGGTAGAGATTGCCGAGCCCCGGACCGGATAGGACACGCTCGGCGGATACGTGTTCGAAGCGGTCGCGAAGACGCGCCAGAACCTCCATCTCGCGTGCATCCGCGGCACTCAGCCCGACGTGACCGCCTTCACCCGCGATAGCCGCGAATTGCCCGCGGCCATGGGGAACGAGTCCGGAGACGCCGAGCCCGGTGCCAGGACCGAGCACAGCTCTGGCGGCATCCGCAACCGCGTCACCGCTGCCCAGCTTGCGCACGTCACGCCGCCCGAGCGCTGTCAGCGACAGCGCAATTGCGGTGAAATCGTTGACCAGCACCGTCTGGCCGCCGCCGATGGCCTCGCCGATGGCCCGCGACGACAGGTCCCAATCGCAGTTGGTGAGCCTTGCGGTGCCGTCGATGACCGGGCCGGCGACGCCGATGGCCGCTTTCGCGAACGATTCGGATACACCGGCTTGGCGTCGATAGTCATCCAGCGCCGCAGCGAAATCCGCGTAGCCCGCCGTTCTCAGAACCAACGGCTCGGTCGGGTCCCTGCGCGGACCGAGCGTCGAGAACCGCGCATGAGTGCCGCCGATGTCAGCGAGTAGCGCCGACTCGCCTTTTTTCACGGGCTCTACCACGCTTGGGATCCACCACGGACTTCAGCTTCTCGAGAAAGCTCTCGCGCCACCCCACGACGTCGTCGCGGCGAACGGATTCGACGAGCGTCGCCCATCGCTTCTTGCGCTCCTGCAGCGACATGTTGAGCGCGGTCTGCAGCGCATCGGCAACCCCCTGCTCGTCATACGGATTGACGACCAGCGCGCCGGTCAGCTGGTGCGCGGCGCCTGCAAAGCGTGACAGCACCAGCACACCGGGGTTGCGCGGCGATTGAGCGGCGACGTATTCCTTCGCCACCAGGTTCATCCCGTCGCGCAACGGCGTCACCAGACCGACACGGCTGAGCCGGAAGATCCCGGCCAGGGCCGGCCGACTGAAGGAGCGATTGATGTATCGAAGAGGCGTCCAATCCAACTCCGAGTACTCGCCGTTAATCTTTCCAGCAATTCCCTCGAGCTCTTCGCGTATGTGGACGTAGTCGGGAACGTCGGCGCGTGTGGTCGGAGCGATTTGCACATAGGTCACCCTGCCGTGATTCTCCGGGTAATGCTTCAGGAGCCGCTCGAAGGCGTGGAATCGCTCGGGTAGACCCTTCGTATAGTCGAGCCGATCGACGCCGACGATGGCGTGGCGGCGCCGCAGCACACGCTCCAGCCGGCGCCGGTGCTCCATGGCGTTCTTCGAAGTCGCCAGCTCGGCAAAGTTATCCGCATCGATGCCGATCGGGAACACGCCCGCGACGATAGTACGCCCGAATGCGCTCACGCGACCGTCCTCGTAAACGGTGCCTCCGGCCTCGTTGACCACGTAATTGAGAAAGCATGTGCGATCCCCCTCGGTCTGGAAACCCACCAGATCGTAGGCAAACATGGCGCGCACGATCACGTCGTGCACTGGGAGCGTGGTAAGCACCTCCGGCGCCGGGAAAGGAATGTGCAGAAAGAAACCCATGGGTTGCTCGCAACCCATGCGTCGAAGCTCCTCCCCGAAGGCCAGGAGGTGATAGTCGTGCACCCAGACAATGTCGTCGTCTTCGAGCATGGGTTCGAGGGCATGCGCAAAGCGTCGATTGACGCGCAGATAGCCTTCGTAAAAGTCGCGGTTGAAGTTCGCGAGATCGAGCCGGTAGTGAAACAGCGGCCACAACGCGCTGTTGGCGAATCCGCTGTAGTACTCGTCGTAATCGTCTGCAGAAAGATCGACCGTCGCGACCGTGACACCACCCCTGCCTACCGTATCCGGGTGAGAGTTCGGCCGGGCGGAAACCTTGCCGCTCCAGCCGAACCACACACCGCCCGTCTTCTTCAGAAGCTCCGAGAGCGCCACGGCCAGACCACCCGCCCGGGCCGCGTCCGTGGTCACGGCGACGCGATTGGAAACGATTACGAGGCGCTCGGGCTTGGCCATGGTTCAGAGACTCGATTGCCAGAGACGTTTGAGACGACCGGCGCAGCCGACGGTGTGGACACGCTCACCGGTTTCCGGGTCGCTGTTGTCGAGCAATCCGGCCCGTTCGCGGCAGGCAAGCATGGATTTGAAGATCGCGCGCGCCTCGTCAAGAGATCCGGTGTGCGCCGGGAACTCAATATACCAGAACGCGCAGTCGTTGGAAGCGCCGCACCGCTCGCCGTGAACGCAGGCGACGCGTGTGTGCATAGCGCGGGCCCACATTTATGATATTGCATGCGCGCCCCGATCACGTGAAGCCGTCGTGGGAAAGATTGGTCGGAATTCCTATACTTATCGGCTGTGATGACAGTGCCGGGTGAATCCGTCCGGGGCCCGCGGACCAGTCCATTCACCGGCACTCCGAGCGCGTCCCGAACTCAGCGACGAAATTCGGCGTCGCGATGCAGAACACGACCGAATGAAGCATGCAAGGAATCGCGTCGCCATGACTTTCGTCAAGCTTTCGAGCACGCGCGTCTCCGCCGGTCGGGTGCTCCTGCCGATGAGGCGCCGCGGACCAGCGCATTCAGATAAAGTCGTGGCCACGCCGACGATGGTGAGTAGCTGAAGCCGATCCCCATGCGCAACGAGTCGCTATCACCCCCTCTCGACGCGGCGTTGTTCGACATGGACGGCGTCGTCACCGACACCGCCGATGCGCACGCGGCCGCCTGGAAGCGGCTGTTCGACGCCTATCTGTCGAAACGCGCCCAGAAGCCGGGAGCCGAGTTCGTGCCCTTCGACCTGGTGCACGACTACCGGCGTTTCGTCGACGGCATGCCACGCTATGACGGTGTGAGGACCTTTTTGCAGTCACGCGGCATCGAGCTGCCCTTCGGCTGCCCCGACGATGCACCGGATCGGGAATCCGTGTGCGGACTGGGAAATCGCAAGGATCACTTCTTTCGAGAATGGCTGCAGAGTCATCCTGTGCGCACCTATCCCGGCACCCTGGCCCTGCTCGAACGCATGCGTGATTGCGGGATAAAGCTGGGCGTATTCTCCGCCAGTCGAAACGCCGGCCAGGTATTGAAGCGCGCCCGGGTTCTGGACATGTTCGATGCCAGGTTTGACGGCACCGATCTCACCCGCCTCGCCCTGCCGGGAAAGCCCGACCCGGCCATGCTGATCGCGCTCGCGGAGCAGCTGGGCGTCGCTCCGAGCCAAACCGCCGTCGTCGAGGACGCGGTGGCGGGCGTGCAGGCGGCTGTGCGCGGCGGCTTCGGCTTCGTCGTCGGCATCGACCGTGGCCACTACGCCGAGGCGCTCGCTTCCAATGGCGCCAGCCTGGTCGTCGCGGACGCCGGCGAGCTCAGACTGGGCGACGACCGGCGACTCCAGGCGAGGACCATCGAGAATGTGCCTTCGGTACAGGAACACTGGCCCGAGATCGCGGCCCGGGTACGCGCCGCCGAGCCGGCCGTGTTTCTCGACTACGATGGCACCCTGACCCCGATCGTGCCGGACCCGGACCAGGCGTTGCTCGACAGCAAGACCCGCGAGGCGCTGGCGATGCTTTCGAAAAGGGTCCCCGTCACCATCGTGAGTGGTCGCGATCTCAGAAAGCTGCACGAGTTCGTCGGCCTCGAATCGGTCTACTACGTGGCGAGCCACGGCTTCGAGTTCGCCGGCCCGGGCGGATCCCACGAGATCGTGGAAGGCGCGCAGGCCTACGAGGCCGAGCTCGATGGAGCGGAGCGCGCACTCCGTGTGGCGCTCGAGGACATTGCCGGGTATTCCATCGAGCGAAAAGCCTTCGCCATGGCCGTGCACTTTCGCCGTGTGGCGGATGCCGACGTGGCGACGGTCGAACGCGCCGTCGACGACGTGCTCGCCGCGCATCCACGCTTGCGCGTGGGCGGTGGCAAGAAGGTCTTCGAGCTGCTTCCGGCCATCCGATGGAATAAGGGCGAGGCGGTATCCTCGCTCGTGGAAAAGCTCGGACTCGATTCGGACAAGGTGCTTCCTATCTACGTGGGTGACGACCTCACGGACGAGGATGCCTTCCGCATCCTCGGCACCCGCGGCATCGGCGTGGTCGTGCGCGATGGGACGCGTCGCACATCGGCAGGCTACGGGCTCGCCGGGCCCGAGGAAGTGCGGACCTTTCTCATGCGCCTGGCGACGCTGCAGGACGGAAGCGCCCCATGAACGAATGGGTTCTCGGCTACGACGGCTATGTTCCTGACAGGGAGGGCCTGCGCGAGGCGCTTTGCGCATTGGGCAACGGGTATTTCGTCACGCGCGGCGCCTCGCCGGACAGCGCTGCCGACGGGATTCACTACCCCGGATGCTATCTTGCAGGTGGCTACAATCGTCTCGAGTCCAGCATCGCCGGACGCGAGGTCGAGAACGAGGACCTCGTCAATTTGCCGAACTGGCTGCCGCTCGCGATCCGTATCGAGGACGGGACATGGCTCGAGCCGAATCAGGTGCAGCACCTGGCCTATCGCCAGGAGCTGCACGTGCGCGACGGCCTGTTGGTGCGCACCCGCCGCTTCCGTGACGCGGAGGGCCGGGAAACCACCTGGCGCGAGCGGCGCATCGTCAGCATGCACGATCCTCACATCTCGGCTCTCGCGCTGGAGATCACTCCGGAGAACTGGTCGGGGCGCCTGGAAGTGCGCTCAGGCCTCGATGGCACGGTGGTCAATGCCGGCGTCGCACGCTACCGCGCCCTCGCCGGCCGACACCTGGAGACGCTGGCGGCGGAGCACGTGGGCGAAGAGAGCCTTTTGCTTCGCAGCCGCATGTCGCAGTCCCGGCTCGAGGTTGCCCAGGCAATAAGAACGTGCCTTTACCGGCAGGACACGAGAATACACTCGCCTCGCGCGCACGAGCGAAACGATGGGTGGATCGCCGACGTCGTCGAGATCGATGCCGAACAGGGCGAGCAGATACTGATCGAGAAAGTTCACGCGATCTATACCTCACGAGACGTCGCCATCAGCGAGCCCGCCCTCGAGGCGACCGGCGCGATTTCAGAACCACGGCGATTCAACGACCTAGTCACGCAGCACAGCCTCGCATGGCATCGACTCTGGGAAGAGTGCGACATCGAGGTCGACACCGAATCGGATGACTCCGTGCAATTGAAGCTCCGCGTGCATGTCTTTCATCTGCTGCAGACCGTCTCCCCACACACATGCGAGCTCGATGTCGGCGCACCGGCACGCGGCTGGCACGGAGAAGCGTATCGCGGGCACGTCTTCTGGGACGAGCTGTTCGTGTTTCCTTATCTCAATCTTCGGCTGCCGGTCATCACGCGGTCTCTGTTGCGTTATCGCTACCGCCGTCTTTCGGAGGCACGCCGCGCAGCACACAACCTCGGTTACGAGGGCGCCACATTTCCCTGGCAGAGCGGCAGCAACGGCCGTGAGGAAAGCCAGAAACTGCACCTCAATCCACGTTCGGGGCGCTGGGTTGCCGATCTCTCTTATCGCCAGCGTCATATCAATGCCGCCGTCGCCTACAACGTCTGGCATTACTACCAGGTCACCGAAGACCACGAGTTCATGTACTTCTACGGCGCCGAGATTCTGATCGAAATCGCGCGCTTCTGGGCGAGCATCGCCACCTACGACGAGATCGATGGCCGCTACGATATCAGGGGTGTCATGGGTCCAGACGAGTACCATACCGCGTATCCGGGGGCCGACCTGGACGGGCATGGCGGTCTCGACAACAACACTTACACGAACGTCATGGCGGCGTGGTGCCTGATCCGCGCACTGGACGTCTTGGAGCTTCTACCCGACGAGCGAAGTCGCGAGCTCTGTGAGGCCTGCGGTCTCGACGAGCAACATATCCAACGCTGGGACGAGATGAGCCGCAAGCTTCGCGTGCCCTTTCACGACGATGGCATCATCAGCCAATTCGAAGGCTACGACCTGCTCGAAGAATTCGACTGGGAAGGCTACCGCCACACCTACGGCGACATTCACCGGCTCGATCGCATACTGGAAGCGGAGGACGACTCACCCAATCGCTACAAAGCCTCCAAGCAAGCGGACGTGCTGATGCTCTTTTATCTATTATCCGCCGACGCGCTCGCCAACCTGTTCGAACGCCTCGGCTATCCATTCGAGTACGACACGATTCCGCGAAACGTCGAGTACTATCTGGAGCGCACCTCGCACGGGTCGACCCTGAGCCGAGTGGTCCATGCGTGGATCATGGCGCGCTCCGATCGTGCCGCCGCCTGGCGGCACTTTCGCCGAGCTCTGGACAGCGATCTCGAAGACATCCAGGGTGGCACCACTCAGGAGGGGATTCACCTGGGCGCCATGGCGGGAACGCTCGATCTGGTGCAGCGCTGCTTTCTCGGCGTCGAGACCCGCGCCGACGTGCTCCACCTGGACCCGTCTTTGCCGGTCGAGCTCAAACGGGTCAAGGTGCTGATCAGATACCGGCGTCACCGCCTCGAGGTCGAGGCGAACCACGAAGCGCTCAATGTCAGGAGCGAGCCCGTGACCGCAGCGCCGGTCACCATTGCCTACCGCGGCAGTCTGCGCCGGCTCGCCCCAGGGTCCGAGACCCGATTCCGACTCGTCAGTCACGAGGCCCGTGGGCACACGGTTGCCCCCATGTCGGCAGATTCCTCGAACGAAACGCAGGCCGAGAAAACCAACCACCCGGCCGGGCACGGCAAGACGCCGAGCTGACCACCCTGTCTCGCAGCAACGCGCGCCGACTGCCGGCGCGGTCGTCATCCGCGGGTGCGCCGATTCGGCTCGGCGAAGCCAGGCTACTTTCGGCGATTGCTCCGATCAGAGCTTCGACTGCCAGGGCCGGCTCAGGCGAATGGCGCAGTTGATGACGCCGACGAGCGAGTAGGTCTGCGGATAGTTGCCCCAGTGCTCGCCGGTCTCGGGATCGATGTCTTCGGAGAGCAGTCCGAGCCGGTTGCGGCATGCCAGCATGGATTCGAATATCTCGCGCGCCTCGTCCACGCGCCCGGTGCGTGCCAAAGCGTCGATATACCAGAACGTGCAGATGTTGAACGCGCTGCGCGGGACGCCGAAATCGTCGGGGGCCGTGTAGCGGAACAGATGGTTGCCGCGGCGAAGATTCGACTCGATCCGCTCGAGCGTCGACTGGAAGCGTGGGTCCGCAGGCTCCAGGAAACCGACCTCCGCCATCAGCAGAAGCCCCGCATCGAGCGCGTCTCCGCCGAAACTCTCCGCAAATGCGCCAAAATCTTCGTTCCAGGCGTTCTTGAGAATCGCGCCGCGCACGCTCTCGCTGCGCTCCTGCCAAAGACGGGCCCGATCTTCGAGACCTCTGTGCGCAGCGATCTTGGCAAGCCGGTCGCACGCGGCCCAGCACATGAGGCTCGACGAGGTGTGTATGCGTGAGCGCGAGCGCAACTCCCACATGCCGGCGTCAGGCTTGTCGTGCATCTGGAAAGCACGCTCGCCCACGCTTTCGAAGCGGTCGAAGTCGGCATCGTCAGGCTGCCTGAGCAGACGATCATCGAAGAACGCCTGGGCGCCGGCGAGTATGGCATTGCCGTAGACGTCGTGCTGAACGTGCTCGTGAGCCTGGTTGCCGACGCGCACCGGCCCCATGCCGCGATAGCCGGTCAGCGACGGAACGATTCGCTCCTCCAATCGCCGCTCCAGACCGATGCCGTAGACCGGTTGCATGTGGCCGTCGCTGCCATTGTCTCGGCTCGTGGCGATGATGTTGTGCAGGTAGCGCAGATAGCTCTCCATGGTCTCGACGGCGGCGAGGCCGTTCAAGGCGCGCACCACGAAGAAGGCATCACGCAGCCAGCAATACCGGTAATCCCAGTTGCGTTCCGTGCCGGGCGCCTCGGGTACGCTCGTGGTCATGGCAGCGACGATGGCGCCTGTCTCCTCGAACTCGCAGAGCTTGAGCGTGATGGCTGCGCGGATGACCGCCTCCTGCCACTCGAGCGGCAGCGCGAGTCCGCGCACCCACAGCCGCCAGTACTCGGTGGTGCGCTCCTGAAACTCGCGCGCCGTCTCCTCGACGCCGGTTGCCAGGGTCTCGTCGGGACCGAGCACGAAGCTGGTGGGCTCTTCGAGGCAAAATGGCGTCTCGTTGAGCACGTAGGTTATCGGCGCATTGGTAGTGAGTCTCAGCGTCAGCTTATCGCCTACGTAGCGAATATGGTTGGAGCCGTGGGTCAGCGAGGGCGCTGTGGCGCCATAGTCGAACCGCGGCCTCACCCGTATGACGATACGGGGTGTTCCCACGATGGTTCTCAGGCGCCGAATCAGCGTCATCGGACGAAAGCGACGACCGCGCATGTTGAACCGGGGGGCGAAATCCGTGATTTCGATGCCGTTTCCTTCGTCGTCGAACATTCGGGTGACGAGAATCGCGGTGTTCTGCTTGTAGAACTGCTCACTGCGGGTCATTCCTTGAAGCTCTACGACGAACACCCCGGAATCACCGTCATGGTTGTTCAAGAGACTGCAAAACACCGGATCCGCATCGAAACGCGGCAGGCAGCACCAGACGACGCGAGCGGCTGCATCGATGAGCGCGCCGAAGCTGCAATTGCCGATGACGCCGAGATCGAGCGAGCTCATGGGCGCTCTCCCCTGCGTTGATCGGCGCCTTCATCCGCGCGAAGCCGGCGTCGCAGATCGCGGCGCGCCACAACCAATGTGCTGACCGCGCTTGGGCGGTGCACCTCAGCGCTCGGCCACTCGCCCACCTCCATGGAAACGCCTCCCACGCGCACGACCGCCGAGGACCCGATCTCTTCGGTGACGTCTTCCGGCGCGAACACCGCCACACCTCCGCGCCAGGGATACCGATCCCTACCTGTCTGCATCACCCGTGACATGCCTACCTCGGTCGGCCCCGCTTTCCTCGATCCCGCCTTCATCGGCGTCTCTTCGAGCAGCATTCTGCCACAGAGAACCCGGTAAGCCGTCAGATCCATGGCCAGCCCCCTCACCTGCGCCCGCAGCACCACCGCGCGCTCATGGTCACCACCGAGCCGGTTCAGGCGCCGTCGAAAGCGGGAAGCCATGAGCACGTTTCGTCTCGGGAACCGGGCAACCGATTCGACCTGCGCTAGCCGTGGACCCCGGGAAAGTGCGCCTTGGCACCGTGCACGAAGAGCGCGCGTAGCTTGTCCCAGAAATCACCGCCGAGCACGAACAGGCTGGAGAAGAACATGACGTCCCCGCTGACCGCGAATACGATCGGATGCTCAACGAAGCCCGGAATGAGGTTCGGTATGTAGATGGAAATCCATGCGAACAGTACGGGCACGACGAACATGACCAGCCCGACGCGATAACGCGCAAGACCGACGGCATCCGGCGGCGCCAGCCTGCGCAGCAGACCGAACACCATTGCTTTGAAATACGCGAAACCCGGCTTGCCGAGGATGGCCACCGCGGCGAGGGTGAACAGCTCCGGTATGCCCAGCAGTAACAGGCCGGAGAGGCTTGTCTTCCACTCGGTGGCCAGTCCGGACTCGAGCACCAGGGGCACGAACAGGGGACACAGCCACCCGAATACCAGTACCGTCGCGCCCAGATACAGCCTGCCCCGCGGGGGTGGCTGCGACGCTCTCGCCTGACCGCCGGTCATTGCCAGATCCTCCTCTCGGCGTGCTGCACTGCGCCACGCGCGCGGCTGCCGCCAGCGTCCAACCCGCTCAATGAACTTGAGAAACTACTTTAAGAAGTTACACTAACTAGTGCGGGTATGCAGCCCGCGGGAGCCGGTGGCCGGATGGCCCTCTTGGGGGTGCTCGGCGCTCCAGGCGCCTATTGATTCAGAAAGGCACAGGGCGGTGAAGATCTACTTCGTGGCACGCAGCGACGAATCCGAGCACAGACGGGTCACTCAGGGCGTCGTCGAGCGCGACCGCTGGGTCATACTCAAGCGGGAGCTGGCCGAGGACGGTTTCGTCGTCACCTACTGGTGCTCCATCGAGGACGACGTCGCCGAGGACGTCGCGGCCTGACGGACACACTTGGTGCGCTGCCGCCCCAGGGCGGTCGCCGCCGCTGGCGTTCGCGCCCCGCTCTGCGACGGGCAGCGAGTCGTTGCCGCGCTTGCCCGTCGCAGCGGCTGCCTATTGAAATACCGGCCGAAGGATCCCATCTGGATTGAAGATCCCGCGTTGCCAGGATCGCGCTGGATCCATTAGGGTTCAGCGGGCAACGAGGCGTGATTCACCGACAAGGAGGCCCCTGGGACCGTCATGCGCATATTGCTGTTTCTCGCCACCAACGCCGCCATTCTGGTGGTCATCAGCGTCGTGTTCCAGATCTTCGGGATCGAAGGCATCCTGAAGGAGAACAACGTCGATCTGGACCTGCAGGCGTTGCTAATCATGTCCGCCATCATCGGCTTCGGCGGATCGTTCATCTCTCTGGCCATGTCCAAGATGATGGCCAAACGCGCCATGGGCGTGCACATCATCGAGCAGCCCGGCAATCAGGCGGAGCGCTGGCTTGTGGACACGGTGCGGCGCCAGGCCCAGGAGGCCGGTATCGGCATGCCGGAGGTGGGCATCTTCGATACCCCGGTGCCGAACGCCTTCGCCACCGGCGCGAGCAGGAACAATGCCCTGGTGGCGGTCAGCACCGGCCTGCTGCAGCGCATGACCGCCGACGAGGTGGAGGCCGTGCTCGGCCACGAGATCAGTCACGTCAAGAACGGCGACATGGTGACCATGGGTCTGCTGCAGGGTGTCGTGAACACCTTCGTCATCTTCCTGTCCCGGATCATCGGTCACGTGGTGGACCGGGTGGTGTTCAAGACCGAGCGCGGATACGGCCCGGCCTACTTCATCACCTCCATTGCCGCTCAGATTTTTCTCTCGATCCTCGCATCCATGATCGTCATGTGGTTCTCGCGCCGGCGCGAGTTCCGCGCCGACGCCGGCGGCTCCGAGCTCGCCGGCCGGGACAAGATGATTGCCGCGCTGCGCCGCCTGCAGCAGGCGAGCGGCGAGGAGGACTCGCTTCCCGACCAGCTCGCGGCCTTCGGCATCGCCGGCGGCGTCGGCCAGGGGATCCGGCGGCTGTTCCTGAGCCACCCGCCGCTCGTCGAGCGCATCGCGGCGCTGGAGGCGCAGGGCTGAGCGAGGCTTCAGTCAGGCCCTAAAGCTCCAACGGCCTCATCTGCGCCACGCGCTGCGGCTCCTTGCGCCATACGTCGGAGGCATCCACGTACAGCTCCACCGTGTTACCGTCCGGATCGTCGAAGTAGAGTGACTTGGTCACCTCGTGATCCACCGGCGTCGGCGTGACCCCGGCGGCCTCGAGATGCGCCTTCGTGTCCCGCAGCTCGTCGAGCGACGTGCCGATGCAGAAGGCAACATGGTGCAAGCCGACCGCCTGGTCGCCACCGCCGCCATCGCCGCCGGACACCTCCATCAGGGCCAGATCGTGGTGGTTGCCGAGGCTGAAAAACATCATCTTCACGCCCTGCTCATCCAGGCGCGCGCAAACGGGCATTCCGAGCACGCCGTTGTAGAACCGCTCCGAGCGTTCGAGATCGGTCACTTTCAGCACCACGTGGCCGAGGGAATGGACTTTCATGGCCTGTCTCCTTTGGCAAAGCAAGGCTTGGGGCGATACACACGCCTCGTGCCCGTTATTTTCGGGCAAGTCGTGGCCGTGGTAAATGAGAGGTTGAGGTATTTCCGGTAGGCGCAAACCGGTCCGGATCCGTCAGGCTCACGTCGTTCGTTCCACCGGAAAGCCCCGAGCGGGTCGTGCACCCCACCGCTCGCGATCACGCACCGGTGCCAACCCTCATCGCCCGTTGAACTGCGGTCGCCGTTTCTCCATGAATGCGCGCCGTCCCTCCTGATAGTCCTCGCTGTCGAAGCATTCGCGACCGAGGTCGACAATCAGAGCGTCGTCTCGCGCTCCCTCCCCGCGTAAGATCTCTTTGACGGTGAGCTTTGATGCCCGCATCGAAAGCGGTGCATTGTCGACAATCTGCGCGGTGATCTCCGTACACGTATTCTCGAGCTCGGCCACGGACACGACTCGATTGACGAGTCCCATGGCGAGCGCCTCCTCGGCGCCCAGGCGACGGCCCGTTATCAGGATGTCCTTGGCACGCGAGGGGCCGACGAGGGATACGAGATTCGCCACGTTCTGCGCGTCGTAGGCAATCCCCAGCCGCGCAGCGGGGATGCCGAGCACGGCATCAGCGGATGCAATTCGCAAATCGGCCGTCATCGCGATACCGAGCCCGCCGCCCATGCAAAAGCCCCGGATCATCGCGAGCAGCGGCTTCTCGAGACCCAGCAGCGCGTCGCGCCCGGCACGCGAGATGGTCGCGTAGCGCATCGCGGCCTCCGCATCGGCTCGCTCTTTCTCGAACTGGGAGATGTCGGCACCCGAGGCAAAGGCTTTCTCGCCTGCGCCACGCAGCACGACGCAGCGCACCACGGGGTCGGCACCGAACGCCTCCACCGCCTGGCGCATCGCATCCCACATGTCGAGGGAGATGGCGTTACGACGCTCCGGGTTGTTGATCGTCAGCCACCCGACGCCCTCCCTGACCTCGGCAAGAATCTTTTCTGTCGCGAGATCCATATCCTGATTCCTCAAATGACATCCGCAGTGCGCAGACCTGCGATCTCTCCGGGACCGTAACCGGCTTCGGCCAGCACCTCGTCTGTGTGCTCACCGAGCTCGGGCGTCGCGCGCTCGATGCGTTCGCGAGAACGTGAGAAGTTGATCGACTGGCCCAGCAGGTGTTGGGTCCCGAGCCGTCGGTGACTGAACTCGGGCGTCATCTCGAGCGCCCGGACCTGCGGATCGGCGAACGTTTCGTCGACCCGGTAGATAGGACCACACGGCACGCCGACTCTGGCGAGCAGATCGACCACCTCGGCCGTCGTGTGAGCGCCTATGTACGGCTCGATCAGCGCGTTCAGCGCGTCGCGATGCGCGAGTCGCCCGGCGCCGTGAGCGAAGCGGGGATCTTCTTTGATCTCCGAGGCGCCGAGGGCATCGCACAGGCGCGCAAAAATATGGCCAGCGCCCGCCTGGATGTTGACGCGTCCGTCACGGGTCTCGAAAACGCCGGTCGGAATGCGGGTGGGATGATTGTTACCGGCCTGGGCCGGCACCTCGTCCGCGAGCAGATAGCGGGCAGCCTGAAAGTCCATCATGGCGAGCTGTGCCTCGAGGAGTGAGGTGTGAACCCATTGGCCCTTTCCGCTGCGCACGCGCTCGAAGAGCGCGAGGACGATGCCCAGTGCCAGGTGAAAGCCCGCGGAGAGATCGGCCATGGGCACGCCGGCGCGCACCGGCCCCTGGCCCGGCAGGCCGGTGACCGACATGAAGCCGCTCAAACCCTGTGCGATCTGATCGAGCCCTGGCCGGTCGCTGTAGGGTCCGTGCTGGCCGAAGCCCGAGATGGAGCCATACACGACGCGGGGGTTGCGCGCGGAGACGGCCTCGTAGTCGATACCGAGCCGGTGCTTGACGTCCGGGCGGAAGTTCTCGACCACCACGTCGCAGCTGTCGGCCAGGCGGAAGAACACCTCCCGGCCGCGCGGATCCTTGAGGTTCAGCGTCAGGCTGCGCTTGTTGCGGTGCAGATTCTGGAAATCGAATCCGTCGCGTTCCCCTCCGAGGGTCTCGGTGCCGAGCGTCGCAGGTCGTTCGACCATGATCACGTCGGCGCCCCAGTCCGCGAGCTGCCGCACAGCCGTTGGACCCGCCCGGGCACGGCACAAATCGATGACGCGGATTCCGGTGAGTGGCATGGCGGTGCGGCTAGTCGCGCTGGCGTACGATGCGGGAGAATATGACGGGCCCGAACAGGCCCAGAAAGGCCAGCACGAGGAACAGGGCCGCGAGCGGCTGGGTAAAAATGAGCCACCAGTCGCCTTCGAACATCTTCAGCGAGTTCTGAAGGTTGGTCTCGACCATCTCACCGAGTATGAGCCCGACCGCAATGGGCGCCACCGAAAAGCCGTGGCGCCTTGCGAAGAATCCGATGACGCCGAAAATCAGCACGATCCAGACGTCGAGCAGCGAGGTGCTGAGGGCATAGGCTCCGATAACCGAGAGCGCGAACACGACGGGCCAGAGGATAGGCGTCGGGACCAGCGATATGCGGGCGAAAGCCTTGGCTGCGTAAAGCCCCATTATCATGAAAACGATGTTCGCCAGCAGCATCGCCCCGAATATCTGGTACACCTTGTCCACCTGCTCGGTGAAAAGGTAAGGGCCCGGGCGCAGCCCGTGCACCATGAGTCCGACGAGGATCACGGCGGTCGTGCCGCTGCCTGGAATGCCGAGGACCATGGTCGGCACCATCGCCCCGCCGGTGGCGGCGTTGTTGGCGGCTTCTGCACCGGCAATGCCCTCGATGGCGCCCTTGCCGAACTCCTTCTTGTTTTTCGACCACCGCCTCGCCTCGGCATAGCCGATCATGGACGCCACGGTTGCGCCCTCCGCGGGAAGGACACCGATAAACGTGCCGATCCCGCAGGAGCGCAGCACGGTCTTCCAGATGCGTTTGTAGTCCTCTCTGGTGGGCAGCTTCACTGCCTTCATGCTGATCGTGTCGGCCACGTGGTGCGCTATCTTCGACTGCACGAGCAGCTCTGACATGGCGAACAGACCGATGAACACCGGCACGAAAGAGAGGCCCTCGTAGAGCTCGTAGTTTCCGAACATGAATCTTTCGATGCCGGTCGCGGGTTCGGCACCGATGGTGGCTACCCAGACCCCGAAAATACCGCCGATGAGATTCTTAACCGCGCCGCCGGCGCTGATGCTCGCGAGCATGGAGAGCCCGAACACGGTCAGTGCGAAGTACTCCGGTGGACGGAACTCGTAGGCTACCTGGGCCAGCATGGGCGCCGCGATGCACAGCACGATGACCGAGAAGATCCCTCCGATGGTGCTCGAGACTACGGCGATACCGAGCGCGCGCCCCGCCTCACCCCGCTGGGCAAGCGGATAGCCGTCGAATGTAGTCGCTGCCGCCGCGGCCGTGCCCGGGGTGTTGATGAGAATCGCGGTGATGGAGCCCGCGAAGGTCGCCGAGACATAGATCGTCGCGAGCGCCGTGATGGCGTGCACGGGGCTCATCGTCAGGGTGAACGGCAGGAGCAGCGCGGCTCCGGTGGTCGCTCCGAGGCCGGGAAGAACGCCGATGATCACCCCGAGCACAGTGGTCACGACAATCAGGAGGACCAGATACGGATCCAGGATCACCGACCCCATTGATTGAAGGGCTTCGAGCATCGGCCGATCCGCTAGCCGTAGTACCAGTTTGTCAACAGCCCGCGCGGAAAGCGTATTCTCAACACGGAGTCGAAAAGCAAGAACACCGCCACCGGCGTCACCACGGCGAGGGTCCCGGCCACCCAGAGCCGCCGCTCGCCCCAGAGCATGCACATGAGGAACATCACCACCGCGATGCCGATGAACATGTCGGCGTAAACGGTCAGCACGTAGAAGAGAGCAAGCAGTGCGATCGAGCCCCAGGTCGGGTAGCGCTCGAGCGGAACCTTGCGCGGCGGATGTCTGTAAAACTGAATCGAGAGCACCGCCACCAGCAGCAGATTGATCGCCATCAGGAACATCGGGAAGGCGCGCGGTTGCATGCTGTCTCCGACGATCATCGGCGGCGACTCGTCGAGTTGCAGCGAGGCCCAGATTACGACCAGCGAAAAGGCCGTGATGAGGGCCGGAATGATGAAGACGCGTATATTCACGGGAGCGGTGCCCCCCGAAGGGGGCACCTGCATATTGCTATTGCCGATTGGTTATTTCACCAATCCCATCTCCTTGAGGGCGGGACCGAACTCCTTGACCATGGACTGAATCTGTTTTCCCCACGGGCCCGAGGGCTGCGGCGAGGTGGAATCGAGACCGGAGTTCACGAGATAGGCCTGGTACAGGGAATGATCCATGGCCGCCATGATGCCCTTCTCGAGCTCTGCGCGGCGCGCCGAATCGACGCCCGCGTGGGTGACGAATCCGCGTGTCGTCGACAGCACCAGATCGATCCCCATGGACTTGGCGGTCTTGGCCTTCGGTATGGGGGCCATCCCGGACTCTGCCAGGATCACCAGCGGGCAGATCTCGCCGGCTTCGACCAGTGCCGCCGATTCCGACAGATTGAGTATGCCGACGTCGACCGCACCGGCGACCAGCTGGGTGGCAAGCTCGCCGCCTCCCTTGAACGGAATGTACGTGGGCATGTCGACGCCGATACGCTTGGACCACAGAAAAGCGGTGATGTGGTCGATAGTCCCGGTCTGGGTTCCGCCGAATTTGAGCTTGTCGCCCTTTTTCATTCCAGCGACGAACGCCTCAGGCGTCTTGTAAGCGCTGGCCTTGCAGCTCACCATGAGAATTTGCGGGTCGTTCGTGCCGCGGGCGATCGGCACCATATCCTCGACGCGCAGCTTGGTCTTGCCCATGCTCATCGTGATGGCGTGGCCGACCGTGAAGGTCATAATGGTGTTGCCATCGGCAGGGCGCGTGGAGAAGTAGTTCATCGCGGCCGCGCCGCCACCGCCGCGCTTATTGACGACGACCATGTCCTGTTTGAGGGTTCGTCGCGCACGCAGCATCATCATGCGCGAATTGACGTCCGTGCCCCCGCCCGCGCCGGCGTGAGTAACGACTTCGATCGCGGGCTTTTCAGCAGCGCTCGCAGCCGGGCCGCCCAGCACCAGTGTGCCCGCAAGAACAACCGTGCCTGCAGCAGTCAATGCGTAGGATAATTTCATTTTTCGTGTTCCTTTTCCTGTTCACCCGTGGGTACGCAGGCGGCGAACCGCCTTGGTCGGCGCGACCAGCGCCGCCCCGGGTATTTTGTGATTTAAACTGTGCGCCCGCTGCCGTCTCCAGGGTTCCGAATCTGATGATCTCTCGAGAGCCCGCGGGCAATCTTGTTTTCGTGGCGGGAGCATTGTATACAAAAGCGGCGCCGTTGCAGAACCCCGGCCGACCCGCCCGCCGGCTGCCCCTCCGAGCGTGGCTCGCCCATCGGGGCTGAGCGGTTAAAACCCCGACAACTGAGCCGTCTCAGTGGAATTCCTCTTCGAAGCGGGCGGAAATCGGGTCATCGCGCAGGCATTCTCCGCGCGCGCTAGCTGTCGACTCCATGGCCCTCATCAGCCATCCGCAGCTGCAGCAAAATCGAAAGGCTCGAATTTTCCGCCTCTGATGACAGTTGGCCAAACGCTCTGACTGCCTTGGTAGCTCTCTTCGGAGTAGCTGATGGGTACGCCGAGGCCGATGTCGAGATTGCGGATACCGAGCAGCGCACTGATGATCGTTTCCCTGTCCAGCCGAGGCCCGGCCCTGCGCAACCCCTCCACGAAAATCTTGGCTACGACATAACCCTCGAGCGAAACGAATCCGGGTTTCGATCCGGGGCTGAATTCCAGGAGATGCTGGCGATAGGCCTGAACGAGCGGCAGATCGCTCTCATAGTGTGGAACGACCTGCGTGACGAAGACGCCCTCACTGGACGTGCCGAGCGCATTTTTGAGCGCGGTGCTGCCGACGAACGAGACGTTCAGATACATCGCGTCCGGGAGCGACCGTCGCGCAATCCGAATGAATTTCGCACTTGCTGCATATGCGCCGATGATGACTATCGCCCGCGGCCTGACCGGCGCCTCCAATATCTCGAGGAGCCCTTTTTCCACATCCTGCGTGTTGCGCTCGTAACGACCGTGAGCCAGCCGGTAGCCGTGCAGGTATCCCGCGTCCCGCAGCCCCTGCATGACGCCCGCGTATCCGGCATCGCCGTAGGCATCATTTTGACTGAATATTGCGATCTCGTAAGGCAAGACGCCCTTGGCGGTGAGTCCGCGCACCATCGCAGCAGTCTCCTGAAGGTAGCTCGCGCGATAGTTGATAACGTATCGATTCGGCGGGCTCGGCCGCAGAAGTCCGGCACCGGTGAAGGCACCGAAGAGCAACGTCTTCTTCTCGGTCGCGATGGGCACCGTGACCTTCGCCGTCGGGGTGCCGACATTGCCGAGCACCGCCAGCACGTCCTCTTCATCGATGAGCTTGGTCATGTTTTGTGCCGCTGCTTCGGGCACATAACCGTCATCCATCGCAACCAGGACGAGCTCTCGACCGTGCACGCCGCCCTCCCAGTTTATATGCGCAAAGTACGCCTCGATGCCCTCAGTCACCCCCAATCCGAGTGACTGGGCCGGCCCGCTCAACGCTGTCGTTGTTCCCACGACGATAGGTGGTCCTTTCCCTTCACCGTGCGCGGCAAGCGAAACACAGATAAGAAAAATCCAAAGTAACGAGCTGAATCGAATTTCCGGCACGTAGAATCCCCGTTCAGTAAAACGCTACGAGTGTGAACAGAAGGAGCGCGAGCTGACTGGCGGGCCAGAACACAACCTTGGCAATGAAATTATCACGATAGTGCACGATGCGAATAGCCGTTTTCGTGAACAGCACGTAGTTCACCGTCACATAAAGAATCATCGCGTAAGTCACGAAGTAGAAATACTCGAGATAAAAGATATCCCGTGCAGCCAGATCTCGTCTTAGGGCAATATGCAGCAGAATCGCGACAAGGAAAAAACCCGCACAGGCCGCGATCACGTCCAAGGCGAAACCGAGCTGGCCCTTGTGACGCTCGTCACGAGTCCCGAGAAAGAGAATCGCAAACAACAGGATCGTCACCACCAACAGCGGCAGCATATTCGCGACGAAAGGGCCCGTGATCTCCTTGCTGATATCGAATCCGAAATAGAGATTCGGATAGCTCGTCAGCCCGGAAAAATCCCGGAGTCCAAAGCTCGTCTTGTAACTCTCTGCTTGATAGTTGAAAGAGGAAAATCCGATATTCCAGCCCGCGATCTGAATATCCTCGAACAAGCCCGGTTTCGCCGCCGGACTCATGAGTTTGTAGGACGCGAGATCCGGAATAAGAATCACGTTATTGGTGAACTCTTCGTGCCAGAGATCGATGACAACCTGCTCAGTGTCGAAAGGGTATCGGGAGTAGGTGAAGTCCTGATAGAGCACCGCGTTCAGATTCCAGCGAACGAGCTCCGAGTCGCCATCATCAATAGTGTATGCCTTGGTGATGGTAGAGGCCTTTGCGCCAGGCATGATGAAGCCTCGGGCGATACCATCGTGCACTCCCTTCGTGTAACGTTGCCAGACATATCCGCTGATGCCGACATTTGTTGCGTCCTCGAGAAATGCGGATTGGATGTAGATGCCGGTCGGTATGAATATGGGTAATTCATCACGTTGCCCGAGCGTTCGTCGCCGTTGCTCCGAGATGAAACGATTGAGCGTGTTCCAGTTGGTAACGCGCGTTATCTCCACATCGGCCGTTGAATGTTGCCGCATGGCCAACGCGACGACGCATATCCCGACTCCGATACATGTTACGGCGAAGACGCTCGACGCGATCCACAGGCCCCTGGGCAGATCGCGATCCATCCCCGATAGGGCAACAGCGAGCAATACGATGGATACTGCAAAGACGAGCGCGATGTGGACGAGCTTACGGCGGACAACCTGCTCGGGCAGGGACACGTCACGGTCGACAAGAACGGCGCCGAGTGTCCAGTCGGTCCCGGTGATGCGCCGAAGGAGCATGTGAGAGCGCACTCCCGTGTCCGGATCGACAAATGCCGCCGTCGTGGTGGGATCCTGAAACGCCCTTTCGAGGGCGGTGACGTCCCTGCTCGCCGCCACGCGCTCGAGAAAGCTCTCAAACGTAGCCTGCCGCTCGGCGAAATCCCTGTTCGGGTGCAGGACGAAGCGTTTTTCCGCAGACAGGATGAAGCTGTATCCGTTCTCGCCGAGATCGAGGGAATCCAGGAGCCTCTGGAATACGCTCAGCGAGTAGCTCGCGAAGAGGACACCCGCAGGCTCACCCGACGCACCCAGCCTGGTCAATGGTGCACCGTAGGTCACTGACGCGTGACCGCGGTTTCTGTCGTAACGGGGAGCTAGCCACAGCGCCTCACCCTTCATGGGGCGGTGATACCATTGTGCGTCGGGCTTGGTGTAATCCTGCTCGGCGTCGAGGTCCTTGAATCGGACGCCCTCTTTTTCGACAACAAATGCCGGCGCGAAGAGACGAATGCGGGGGTGGTAGGCAAAGGGTGCGAAGGCAACGCCGGCTTCTATGAAGCCCGGATCCGAGTAAACGAGACCGCGGGTAATGGCGAGGATTCTGTCTTCGCTGGGCGTGTCGTCACGAAAGACCTCCGTGGCCACCCGGTCAATCTGCCTGGCGAGAAGTACGAGAGTCCCCCCGATTTCGTCTCTCGCTGCCTCGGCAGTGTTACGAGCCGACGTGAGCGCACCATCGAGAAGCGCTCGGTTCTGCGCACGAAGCTGCAACGCCAGAATCGCGGCAAGAACGAATCCGGCTACCGCGATTACCGCACAAGCTCTGAGAACCAACGTCGATTTTTTCAATGGATCTCTCTCTTCGCTCGACGAAAGACGGGGAAATCCATATGGGCCTGGTGTCTTTCACCAGACAGGCGGATTGCAAGCGCCAACGTCGTGACGCAATGCAACATCCTGTATAAGGAACCGCGTGGGTGTCCCTGAATTAGCGGTTGCTGTAACGTTACATGACCCATCTTAACCGAGATCGCGCCCAGGGCGAAAATCGCGCTTAAGCAAAGTAACGCAGGCCGGACGCTCCTGCCTATCGTGCGCGAGACCGTTATTCATTCAGTATTCGGGTTTGGCTCCAGCGCGCCGGAGAATTCACGGTGAGTCACGACAAAAAAATCACGGGCGGTTGTCTCTGCGGTGATTTGCGCTACGAAGGCAACGGTGAACCGAGGTGGGTGGTGCACTGCCATTGCCGGTGGTGCCAGCGGGCATCGGGGAGCGCATTCCTCACGTACGTCGGATTCGCCATCGATGATCTCGTCTGGTCCAAAGGAAAGCTGTCCATTTACGAGTCGTCGCCGGAGGTGGAGCGAGGTTTTTGCCCGCGCTGCGGCAGCACCTTGACGTTCGCGCGACCATCGCGCGACGAGATCAGCGTCTTTGCAGGCACTCTCGACGATCCCGACAGCATCACGCCAACTGCGCACGCCTTTTTCGATCATCATTTCAGCTGGCTCGACATCAACGACGAAGCGCCACGCCATGCACGGCATCCGCCGGGAAACGAAGACCGCGATCAGAAATAGCGCATCGATGACGTTAGCGGCGTCCGCAGACTCACGCGTGCCGCTTACCGATGCCGCGAGACACGAGCGCTGACCAATGCGCAAGGATTCGACAAACTACTCCACGCGCACCGAGGTCGAGATGGCCCCGCCGGGAAGCCCGTCCAGCGTATAGATGTATGTCCTGCCGTCCTGCCCGAGGGGGAACAGCCTGCCGACCGCACCGAGACTCAGCCGATCGCCCGCGCGCAGCGTCTTGCCACGGCGCTTGAACTCATCCACGAGCCACAGCACGACCCGCAGCGGGTTGCCGAGGAGCGTCGAGGCAGGCGCCTTTTGGATGACCGTGCCGGTCTCGTCTGAGAAGACCGTCTGCAGATCCGCCATCGCCTGCACGAAGGCCGGTGTCGCCTCGACCGGCGCGCCGGGACCCTGCACCATGCGCGTGGCGACGATGTTGACGGCCACCAGGCCGGGGCCGGTGATCTTCTCCTCCACGGCAAACTGGATCGCCGGGAGCTCGATGAAGGCATGCACGCTGCTCAGGTGCTCAGCCACCTCCAGCTCCGTGCTCGCCGTCATGATGCCGGCGTCTTTCACGACCACCATCAAGTCCGGCTCGATGGCGGGCCGGTACCCGAAATCGCGCGCCACGCGGCCGCCGTCCTCGATGAACATGGGCTCGAAGAGCAGGCCCGTCGCGGGCGCCGGAATGCCGAAGCGTTCCTGGGTAGGCTTGCCGGTGAAACCGACCTTGTAGCCCACCGGCTCACCCATGGTCCTGCGCAGCAGCGCGACATACTTTTGCTGCGAGCAGTAGGCATCGTCGAGGCTGAGATCGGCGGGCAGGCCTGAAATGGGCGTATGCGGATAACCCGCGACCAGCGCGGCTACCCGCGTGTCGTCGAGGCACGCGGCCGCCGCCCACTGCACGGGCAGCATTGCCGCGCACGCGAGAGTGAGAAAGCGCAACGCACGGTCACGCAAACGGCTGCTGCTCCCGCCCCGATCGAGCACCGCCCGTGCCCTGTCAGGGCCCGCGCCCGGCGGAAGCGAGGGCCTTGACCACCTTCTCCGGCGTGATCGGCAGATCCGCGATGCGCACGCCGATAGCGTCGGCCACCGCGTTGGCGATGGCGGGCGCCACCGGTGTGAGGGACGGCTCACCGATGCCTTTGGCGCCGAACGGTCCGACGCCGCTGCGCGACTCGAGGATGATCGATTGCACCCGCGGCATGTCCATGGCCGTCGGGATCAGGTACTCGCTGAACGATGGCGTCACCAGCTTGCCATTCTCGTAGATGAGCTCCTCGCTGAGCGCATAGCCGAGCCCCTGGGACGTACCCCCCTCGATCTGACCTTCGACGGCATCCGGATTGATGGCCTGCCCCACGTCGTGGGCGCCGATACATTTCAACACGCTGACCTCGCCGGTCTCCGTATCCACCGCCACCTCAACCGCCTGAGCGCCATAGGCGTAGTCCGGATGCACCCGCCCCTGCCCCGTCTCGGCATCGATCCCGTCGGTGAACGGCGCGCGAAACATCACCAGCTCGGATCGATGGATGCCTTCGGATGCGCAGGTTGCGACCAGATCCGTCAGGCTCATGCACGTCTGCGGCCGATCGCGGACGAAGACGACCGAGTCGGCCATGTCCACGGCGTTCGTCTCGACGCCGAAGGCTCGGGCGGCGCGATCCAGCAGGCGACCGCGCACCGCCTCCGCCGCCAGGCGCACGGCGTTACCCGTCATGTACAGCGCCCGGGTGGCGGTCGTGGTGCCGGCGAGCGGCGTGGTGGCGGAATCGCTGTTGTAGACGGTGACGTCGGTGAGACCCACACCGAGCAGCTCCGCTGCGATCTGCGCGAGCGCAGACACCTGTCCGGCGCCGATGTCGGTGACGCCGGAGCGCACCACCACGGTGCCGTCCATCTCGACACCCACCCAGGCCTCGGAGGTGTCGTGCAGCCAGGTGATGCGCCCGTAGCTCTGCTGATAGGCGGCGACCCCGCGGCCGATGCGGATCGGCCCTCGCTCCTCGCTGCGCTCACCGAGGGCATCCCATGCCCGTGTCATGCACTCGTCCGACCACACCGCGCTCTCGATGGGCACGCCGGTGGCGATTGGATCGCCGGTGCGGAGAAAGTTGCGCCGCCTCAATTCCAACGGATCGATACCCAGCGCTTTGGCCGCCTCGTCCATCTGCTGCTCGTGGGCGACACAGGCCTGGGCCGCGCCGAAGCCACGAAAAGCGCTCGTGTACATGTTGTTCGTGGCCACCGCGCGGGCATCCACGTGCAGGTTGTCGACCCGATAGGGGCCGGGCGACGCGACTGTCGCGTAGAGCAGCACGTAGGGACTGAGGAAAACGTACGCGCCCGCGTCGGCGGTCATGTCCACCTGGAGGGCGGTGATCTTTCCATCGCGCGTGAATCCGGTGCGGTGGGTGATACTGAAAGGATGCCGTTTGCCGTGGCCGAAGAAGGAATCCTCGCGCGTGTAGCACAGACGCACCGGGCGGCCGGTCGCCCGCGCCAGCAGCGCCAGGTAGATCTCGACGGTGATATCCTCCTTGCCGCCGAATCCGCCGCCCACCAGCGAGCCGAGGATGCGCACCTTGTTGTGAGGCACGCCGACGGCCTCGGCGATGAAACGGAAATGCTCGATCACCTGGGTCGACATGCGGATGTTGATGACCTCGTTCTCGTCGACCCAGGCAAGCCCGACCTCCGGCTCGAGAAAGGCGTGCTCGATGAACTGCGTGTGATAGGTGTTCTCGATGATGGTGTCGGCGGCGGCGAAGCCTGCCTGCACGTCGCCCTTGCGCACCTTGTAGGTGGAGACGATGTTGTCGGCGCCCTGAACCACGGGCGCGCCGGGCGCGAGCGCGTCTTCGACACTGTAGACGCCCGGCAACGGCTCCAGATCGAACGCGATCAGATCCATCGCCTTCTCGGCGATGGCGGCGCTCTCGGCCGCCACCAGCGCCAGCGGCTCGCCGTGGTAACGCACGCGCTCGCGCACCAGGATCTGCTGATCGGTGTCGAGGCGCTTGCGACCCGTCTGGCCGGGAATATCGGTGGGCGCCATGCGATCGGGAAGCTCCACGTGGGTCAGCACGCAGGCGACGCCCGGAAGCGCGCGCGCCTTCGATGCATCGATGCGCGTGAGCCGCGCGCTCGCCTCGGGACTTCGCAGCACCTTGGCGTGCAGCATGTTCGGCATCACGTAGTCGCCCGCGTAGCGGGTCTTCCCATGAGCTTTCCCCGGCGCATCGATGCGCGGCAGCGGCTTTCCGACCTGGCGAAAATCCACGTTGGCGCCGGCGCGCGGCGTGATGGCGGAATCGCTCATCAGGATTATCCTCTCTCGCGCATGATCCGCGCCGCCTCGTCTATGGCGTCGAAGACCTTCGTGTAGCCGGTGCAGCGGCAGAGGTTGCCGCTCAGCGCGAGCCGCATGTCATCCTCGCTGGGCTCGCGCGTGTCGTTATCGAACATCGACTTCGCCGCGATGATCAGACCGGGAGTGCAATAGCCGCACTGCGCGGCGCCGCGATCGATGAAGGCCTTGTGCAACGGATGCGGCTCGTCGACGCTGCCGAGTCCCGAGACGGTGGTGATGGAAGCTCCCTCCACCGTCCAGGTCAGCAGAAGACAGCTGTCGACAGCCTCGCCGTCGAGAAGCACCGCGCATGCGCCGCAGTCGCCCTTCTCGCAGCCGCTCTTGACCTCGAAGTAACCGAGCCCGCGAAGGCTCTCCAGCAATGTCTCGTTGGGCAACGCGCCGACCTCGCGTTCGCGGCCGTTGACTGTGAGGCGGATGATTTTCGCGTCCTTCATGCGCCCGCACCCTCCCGCGCAAGCTGCGCCCGGGCCTCGGTCAGAAGACGCCGGGTGAGCACGTGCACGCAATGGCTTCTGTAATCCGCCGAGGCACGGATGTCGTCGATGGGGCTCACCGCTTCCATCGCCGCGCGCGCGGCGGCCTCGATGCGCTCGGCGCTTGCCGGTTGGCCCTCGAGGGTCGCCTCTGCGCCGCTCGCCCGCAGCACCACCGGCGCCACCGAGCCGAGCGCGATGCGCACGTCGTGACACGCGTCACCCTCGACGCGCATGGCCACGGCCACGCCGACCACGGTGATGGCATCGCCCTTGCGCCGCGCGAGCTTGTAGAAAGAATTGGTCGCGTTCGCAGATGGCCGCGGAAAGCTCACCTCGATCATGAGCTCATCGGGGCGGCGCTGCATCTGCTTGTAGCCTTGAAAAAAATCCGCGAGCGCGAGGCTACGGCTGGCGGAGCGACTCGCGAGCGTGACCTCGGCGTCGAGCGCGAGCAAGGGAGGCACCAGGTCGGCCGCCGGCGAGCCGCTGCATATGTTGCCTGCCACGGTGGCGGTATTGCGCACCATCTGTCCCGCGAACAGCCGCGCCGACTCCACCAGGGACGGCGCTATTTGACCGAGCTCCGGATGGCGAAGCAGATCGCTCACCGTCGTCCGTCCGCCCATGCGCACCCGCGCATCATCGATCTCGATTCCGCGCATCCCCGGCACCTTGGCGATGCTGACCAGCGCGCGCGGCGATACGCTGCGCGCGCGCAGGTCGACGATCATGTTGGTGCCGCCGGCGATCGGCATGATGGGACCGCGCGCACCGTTCTCGGCGAGGGCCGCAAGGGCGGCGTCCATATCGGCGGGCACGTGGAGATCGAACTCGGCGTACATGATTGTTTATCCTCGCATGATCCTCAGACGTCCCAACCGCCGTCGACGGCGACCTCCTGCCCGGTCATGTTACGACTGTCGTCGCTCGCCAGGAACAGCACGGCGTCGGCGATATCCTGAGGCTCGGTGACGCGTTTGAGAATCATCTCGTCGACGTACTCCTGGTAGACCTTCTCGACGGGCCATCCGCGCACCCGCGCCTTCTCCTCGCACAGCTTGTCCATTCGCGGCGTGTGCACGATGCCGGGACAGACCACGTTGACGTTGACACCGTACTCTCCGGCATCGATGGCCGCTGTGCGCGTGAGCCCGCGCACGCCCCACTTGGACGAGCTGTACGCGGCGCGGTAGCGATAGCCGCGCAGGCCCGAGGTGCCGCCGATGTTGACCACCTTGCCGCTTCGCTGCGCCACCATGGTCTGCAGCACGTACTTCATGGGCAGAAACGTTCCGCGGATATTCGATTCGATGACGTAGGAGAAGTCCTCGGCGTCGATCTCCCACACGGGCGTCTCGATGGGACCGGTCACCCCCGCCACGTTGACGAGAATGTCGATGCGCCCGTCGAAGAACGCCTTCGCCTTCTCCACCATGGCCTTGACCTCGGCGTCGTTGGTGACGTCGGCACCAACCACCTCAGCGCGCCGTCCGAGCGCGCGCACCTGCCCGGCGACTTCCTCGAGCGCGGCGGTGTCCCTGGCGGTCAGCACGATATCCGCGCCCGCGCGCGCCAGGGTGAGCGTAATCGCCGCGCCCATGCCCTTGGCCGCGCCGGTGACGATGGCGTTCTTGCTTTCGAGCTTCATGGTCTCTCCCCTCGCTTCATCTTTCCGGTCCGGGCTCCGTCGGCGCACCGTATCCGCCGCCGCCGCAGCTTTCCACCACCACACGATCGCCCCGGCCGAGCGCCACGTTGGCCTTTCCGGGCAGCCGGTAGGCGTCGCCTTCGGCGGGAATCACGGTGACCTGAAACGGCGCACCGGGCGCCCCGCCCTGCAAGCCGTAAGGCGGCACCACGGCACGCTCGAACATGCTGGTCAGCGATATGCGCTCGGCGAGCACCCGGTACTCGCGGTGCAGGCCGTCGCCCCCGCGGTGCAGCCCGGCGCCGCCCGAGCCGCGCCGCAGCCGCTGGGACTCGACGCGCACGGGATACTCGGCCTCGATGACCTCGGCCGGCGTGTTCATGACGTTGGACATGTGCACCCGCACCACCGGAGCACCGTCGCGGTCACAGCGCGCGCCCTCGCCGCCGCCGTGGGTCTCGTAGAGCGTGGTCCAGGCACCGTCGTCGCGCTGTCCGGCGAACAGCAGCAGCCCGGAGGTGGTCGGCCCACCGGCGCTCAGGCGCTCCGGCACCGCCGGCTCCAGCGCCCTGAAAATGGCGTCTGCGACCCGCTGGGAGGTCTCGTGGTTGCCGCCCACCACGGGACGCTCCGGCCCGGGGTCGAGCACCGAGCCCGGGCGGGTGATCACCTGGAGCGGCCGGTAGCAGCCGCCGTTGGCCTGGATATCCGCGCCGACCAGCGCCTTCACGGCATAGAACACCGACGCCGCGGCGATGAACGGCGTGGTATTGAGCGGGCCCCGGACAGCGTCGCCCGATTCGGAAAAGTCGAATCGCGCGCGATCTTCCTCGAGGTCGATGCGCACGCGGATCGGCACCGGCTCGCCGCCGGCGGCGTCGTCATCGAGCCAGTCCTCACCCTGGTACACGCCCGGCGGCAGCGTGCCAAGCGCCGCGCGCATCTGCGCCTCGGCATGATCGTGCAGCCGGCTCATGGCGAGGGCGACCTCGGCGGCGCCGTGGCGCGCGCACAGCGCCTCGAGGCGCTGCTCCGCGGCGCGCGTGGCCGCCATCTGGGCGAGAATGTCGCCCTCGCGCTCCGCCGAGCCGCGCACGTTGGCGAGCACCATATCGAGCGTCTCGCGCTCGGCACCGGCGCGCGAGAACAGCCGCACCGGCGGAAGCCGCAGCCCTTCCTGCCACGCATCGGTGGCCGAGGGCACGTAGCTTCCCGGCACCGCGCCACCGATATCCGCCCAGTGGGCGAGGCTCACCGCGAAGGCGCGCAGCACGCCGTCGGCAAATACCGGGCGCACGGCCTTCACGTCGGGAAGATGGTTGCCGCCGATCTCGGGAAGGTTCAGGAACCACACGTCGCCCGGCTCGAGGCGGTCGGCGGGCACGCGTTTCAGAAACTCTTTCACCGTGAAGCTCATGACGCCCATGTGCATGGGAATGTCGCGCCCCTGGGCGACGAGCTCGCCGCGGGCATCGGTGATCGCCGAGGACAGATCGCCCGCCTCGCGCAGCAGCGGCGAGCGGGCAGCGCGCATGACCACCAGGGACATCTCCTCTGCCGTGGCCGAGAGCGCGTGGCGGATCACCTCGAGCGTGAACGGATCGACACCGCTGCTCATGGCGCTTCACCGACGTCGATGTGCAGATGTCCGCAGGCGTCTACCCGGAGCACGGCGCCGGGCGGCAGCACCACCGTCGACCAGGCGTCCTCGATGATGGCAGGCCCTTCGAGGCGATCGCCATCGGCCAGCGCGGCGCGTGCATGCAGGGGCGTCTGCCGCGGGCCGCTGGCGTCGAACCAGCACGCGGTCGATCGCCCGGCGAGGGCGGCGTTACCGTCATCACGAGCGCGCGCCATGTCGGGACGCGCCCGGCGCGGCGCGGTCAAGCTGATGCGCAGACTGACCAGCTCCCACGGCTCGTCGGTGGCGAATCCGTAGAGCTGCTCGTGTCGCGCGCGGAACTGGCGCCCGAGCTGCGTCGGATCCTCGAGGGCAGGCGCGCTCACCTCCACCGCATAGCTCTGCCCGCTGTAGCGAATGGCAGCGACCTCGCCGACGATCGCGCCGTGGCGATCGTCTTCCGGGAGCTGGCCGCCCAGCCGCTCGCAAAGCTCGCCGTGCAGCGCGTTCAGGCGATCCACCTGCCAGTCCGTGTTCAGCATGCGCACGGTGCGCTGCTGCGTGTAGCTCATCTCCGCGCCGACGCAACCGAGTGCCGAGAATGCGCTCGAGAAGCGCGGCACGACGACACGCTCGATGTCGAAGGAGCGTGCCAGCTCGACCGCATGCATGGGGCCGGCGCCGCCGAAAGCGACCAGCGTGCACGCGCGCCCGTCGATGCCTCGCTCGACGGTGACGCGCCGCAGCGCGCGCGCCATGGCGGCGTTGGCGACGCGCACGATGCCGAGCGCGAGCTGTGCCACGTCGGTGCCGAGCTCCGCCGCCATCGGCGCCAGGGCGCGCTTCGCCGCGTCGGCATCGAGGTGCAGATCAGCGACGGGGCGATCCGCGTCCAGGTAGCCGAGCACCATGTTGGCGTCGGTGACCGTCGGCGCTTCACCGCCGAGACCGTAGCACGCCGGCCCCGGAACGGCGCCGGCGCTCTCGGGTCCGACGCGCAGCGCACCGCTGTCGAGCCGCGCGATGGAGCCGCCACCGGCGCCGATGGACTCGACCGCGACCATCGGCATGCGCAACGGGCGACCGGCGAGGCTGCGATCGCTTCGGATCTCGGCGCGCCCTTCGACGACGAGGCACACATCGGTCGTGGTGCCACCCATGTCGAAACTGATGGCGTTGTCGATACCGAGCTCCCGGGCCACCCAGCCGGCTGCGCTGACGCCGGCGGCGGGGCCCGAGAACGCGAGCCCGAGCGGCTGCTCGCGAAGCGCTTCGGGAGACGCCATAGCGCCGGCCGAATGCAGCAGATGCAGGCGACTCGAGCGGGGCCGCGATGCCTCGAGGCGATCCAGGTAACCCGCCGCCAGCGGCATGACCCCGGCGCTGAGAGCGGTGGTGCTGGTGCGCTCGTACTCGCGCGCCTCGGGGCTGATGCGATGAGAGAGCGCAACGAACGGCACCGCGTCGCGAAGCCGCGCGCCAATCTGCGCCTCGTGGCTGCCGTCGGCGTAGGCATGCAGCAGCGCCACGGCCACCGCCTGCACCTGCGCTTGCGCCACGTCGCGCACCGCGCGCTCAACTGACTCCGGCTCGAGCGCCTTCAACACGCGGCCGTCGACGTCGAGACGCTCGCTGACCTCGAAGCGCAGCTGCTCGGGCACCTGGGGTGGCGTCTTCGGCTCCAGATCGAGTCGGTACAGGTGACGCCGGTTCTGGCGCCCGATGGCGAGGGTATCGGCAAAGCCCTCGGTGGCAACCAGCGCCACCCGGGCGAGCCGATCCTCGACGATGGCGTTGGTAACCAGGGTGCTGCCGTGCATCAGGTCCTCGATTTGCTCCCAGGCGATACCGACAGCGTCCAGGGCTGCCAGCAGCCCGGCGACCGGGTCGTCCGGGTGGCTGCGGACCTTGGCCTCCACGACCTCTCCCGACGACGGCTGAAACGCGACGACGTCGGTGAAGGTGCCGCCGATGTCGACGCCGACCTGCCAGCCGCTAGACATGGGGCCAGGCTGCCCGGAGGACGCCCTGGGGTAGCCGCCCGTCAGGGGGCGCGGTGCAGCCGCGCGGGATGCCTTCGGCGCGGCTCCCGAAGCGGTAGCCGGGGGAAGCATGGAAGAGGCTCGCACGCACTTGCCGGACTGCCGCGGCGCGTCTCCCGATCGAGGCGATGTGGAACATATTCTTCTTAGTCAGAAACATATGCGCCGGCCGTCGAACGCCTGTCGAGCGCAGCGCTGATTGGATAGTACGGCCAGACACGGATAAGCTCCACCTATGCCTGAGGACAGCGTTTCCCGCAAGCTCACGGCGATTCTCTACGCCGACGTGGCCAGCTACAGCCGCTTGACCGGCGACGACGAGCTCGGCACTCACCGCCGGGTCATGAGCACCCTCGACTTCGCCAGCGAAGCGATCAAGGAGGGCGATGGCAGCGTCCTGCGCTACGCGGGCGATGCCGTGCTCGCCGAGTTCTCCAGCGTCGTCGCCGCCGTTACCGCCGCGACGGCCATACAGACCGAGCTCGCGTCGCGCAATCGCGAGGTCCCCGAGCAGCAGCAGGTGCGCCTGCGTATCGGCATCAACCTCGGCGAGGTTCTCCAGGACCGCGACGAGATCTTCGGTGACGGCGTGAACCTGGCGGCGCGTCTCGAAGCCGCCGCACGCCCGGGCGGTGTGTGCGTTTCCGGCGCGGTCCACGACCAGCTCGCCGGCCGCGTGGCGATCCCGTTCGAAGACGGCGGCCTGGAGGAATTCAAGAACATGGCCAGGCCCGTGCAGGTTTATCATTGGCAGCCGCAAGCGACGCGCGCCGACAGCGGTGACACGAGCATGAGCGATTCTTCTGCAACCGTTCTGCAGCTTCCCGACAAGCCCTCCATCGCCGTGCTGCCCTTCGACAACATGAGCGCGGATGCCGAGCAGGCATTTTTCGCCGACGGCATCAGCGAGGACATCATCACCGAGCTGTCGAAGTTCCGCTCGCTCTTCGTCATCGCGCGCAACTCCTCGTTCGCTTTCAAGGGCCAGTCGGTCGATGTCAAGGAAGTCAGCCGCAAGCTCGGCGTGCGCTACGTGGTCGAGGGCAGCGTGCGCAGGAGCGGCAACCGCGTGCGGGTGACCGCGCAGCTCATCGATGCGCTCGACGACAAGCACCTGTGGGCGGAACGCTACGACCGGGAGCTCGAGGATATTTTCGCCGTTCAGGACGAGGTCACCGAGGCCATCGTCTCGACGATCGAGCCGCATCTCGCGAGCACCGAGCGCCAGCGCGCGCGCCGCAAGCCCACCGAGAGCCTCGGCGCCTGGGAGTGCTATCAACGCGCCCTGTGGCACCTCTATCAGTATCGGCAGGAGGATCTCAGCCAGGCGCTCGCGCTCCTCGAGCGTGCCATCGCGCTCGATGCCACCTTCTCGTCGGCCTACGCCGGGCTCGCCCTGGCGCTGTACTACAACGTGGTGCTCGGATTCGCCGAAGATCGCGACGCAGAGATGGCACGTGCCCTCGATGCGGGAAAGACGGCCATCCGTCTCGACGACAACGATTCATTCGCCCACATGTCACTCGGCCGGGTCTACACCCTGCACGCGCAGCACGAGGCCGCCATCGCCCAGTGCAATATCGCCATCTCCCTCACGCCGAGCTACGCCACGGCCTACTTCGGGCGCGCCCACAGTCTGTGGATGTCGGGCCACGCCGAGGACGCCATCGCGTCCCACGACGAAGCCATGCGCCTGAGCCCCCGGGATCCCATCATGTGGGCATTCATGGCCAGCAAGGCCATCGCCCTCATCATGCTCGGCCGTTACCAGGAAGCCCTCGAGTGGGCACGCAAGGCGCAGCGTCAGCCCAACTCCCCCCTGTGGGCATTCCTGCCGGAGGTCGGCGCGCTGGCGCTGCTCGATCGGCTCGACGAGGCGCGCGCCGTCCTCGATCGCGCGCGGGCGCTGCAACCGGACGTATCCGTGCGCTTCGTCGACAACGTGCTGCCGATCAGCGATCCGGGTTACCGCGAGGTCTTCGTCGGCGGGCTGATCAAGGCGGGAATGCCCGCATGAGCCTGCGATAACGCCGCGTGCGGCATGCGCGGGCGGCGCCGTCAGCCGATGGTGTCCTTGAGCCGGAAGTAAAGGGTGCCGAGTCGCGCGTACAAGCGCCTCAGCCGTGCAAGGGGAAAGCGCGGGCAGAAACCGCGCACCAGCGCCGGAAGGTGCAGCGGCTCGACGGCGTCGTCGGAATTAGCGCCCGCCAGCCAGTAGGCGAGCTCGCGCCCCGCCCACGTGGCCGTGTTCACGCCGTTGCCGTGATAGCCGAAGCCGAACATGACGCTGGGATCGTCGGGAAATTTACCGATAGAGGGACGCAGGCCGCTGGTGAAGCAGACCAGGCCGCGCCATCGATGCGTGACGGCGACGTCGCGCCAGTGCGGCCAGATGGCGGCGATGCGGCCCTCGAGCCGGCGGTACACGTCGACGGCCTTGCCGGGCTCGCCGCTGGCATCGCCCCTGCCGCCGAGCAGCAGGCGGCGATCGGGCAGCATCCTGAAGTAAACGTACAGATGACGCGCTTCGATGCTCGGGCACGGGTTGCGCCAGCGGTGGGCATCGAGCTCGGCCTCGGTCAACGGGCGCGTGACGACGATATTCGACTGGTAGGGCAGCGGCCGGCCGAGCAGGGTGCCGTGCAGATGCTCCGGCATGAACCCGTTGCAGGCGACGATCACCCGCTTCGCGCGCAGCGCGCCTGCGGGTGTCTCGAGAACGTGCTGCCCGGCGTCCTTGCTCCAGGCATCGACGCGGGTGCGCGGATGCAGGACCGCGCCGCGCCGCTCGGCGGCGCGCGCCAGGCCGAGCACGAAGCGCATGGGATGCAGTCCGAAAGTCGGCACGAGCTTCGCAGCGCCGAACGCCTCGGGTGAATCATAGCCCTGCTCGCGAAACGCCTCCCGCGAGAGCAGCGTCACGTCGAGACCGAGCGCACGGCGTTGCACCTCGGCATCTGCCTCGAGGGCTCTGAAGGCGCGCGCGTTGCGCGCCACGGTCATCTCGCCGTCGCCGCAGGCCTCGAAATCGATGCCCTCGTCGCTGCCGAGGCTTCGCACCAGCTCGATGGCCTCCACCTGACTCTGGTAGTAGCGTCGCGTCTGCTCGGTGCCGAAGCGGCGCATCTGACGCCGGATGCTCAGCTTGGTGCCGCCGATGCTGCAGAATCCGCCATTGCGCCCCGAGGCGCCCCAGCCGATGTGGCCCGCCTCGAGCACCCGCACGTCGACTGCGAAATCGCGCGCCAGATGCAGCGCGGCGGAGAGCCCGGTGAAACCGCCCCCTATCACGGCGACGTCGCAGTGCTCGTCGCGGGCGAGCGGCCGTGCCGCGAGATCGCGATCGCCGGCGGTCTCTTCCCAGTACGAGGGCTGCGCCTCGTCGAAGCGGTAGAGGCTCGGGTGGTAGAGATGCGCGACGCTCATGGCGCGTCGTAGTCGACGGGTGTCGCGTGCCAGCCCTGCTCGTGCTTGCGCCAGTAGGTCTCCCGGATGCGCGACGTGATCGGACCCGGGCGCGCGTTTCCGAGGATACGATCGTCGATGCGCGTTACCGGCATGACACCGCCTGCGGTGGAGGAGATGAATACCTCGTCGGCGTCGCGCAGCTCCTCGGGGGTGATGTCGGCAAGCGCGAACGGTATATCGAGCGCCTCGCACAGCTCGCGCACCGACTTTCGCGTGATGCCCTCGAGGACCGTACCGTGGGGTGTCGTCACGCCGCCCTCGTGGACGCGAAAAATATTGAACCCAGGCCCCTCCGAGACGAAACCGTCGTTGTCGACCAGCACCGCCGTGTCGCCACCGCGATCGAGGGCCTGGAACAGCGCACGGGTCAGATCGCCCCAGTGAAAGTTCTTGACGGTCGGATCGACGCTCGCCGGAGCGATGCGGGGCACTTCGCTGACGATGAGATGGGCGCCCTGCTCCTGGCGCTCGGGAGAGACAATCCACACGAAGGGAATGGCGAAGGCGTAGAAAGCGTTGCTACACAGGCGCGGGTCGCGCGAGCCGGGCTTGGGCACGCCGCGCGTGCATATCATCTCGACGTAGGCATCGCGCAGCCCGCTCAGGCGCACGCAGCGCATGAGAACATCGCGCAATGCTTCGCGGCCATGGCCCGGATCGAGGCGCAGCCGCTCGCACGAGCGCGTGAAGCGATCCAGATGATCTTCGAGCCGGAAGAAGCTCCCCTTCCAGACGTGCACGACGTCGTAGGTCACGTCGGAACGGGTGAATCCCCAGTCGAGCAGCGGCAACCGCGCCTCGCCGATAGGCACGTAGCGGCCGTCGACGTAGGCCGCACCGTCGCCGAACGCGGCCGACTCCGGGTTTTCCTGCCTTACGACCACGATTCTCTCCGCTGCCGCGCGTGGCTGCATGATAGCCGAAGTGAGCCCCGGGCGGCGGTGCCCGGGTGCTTGGAAGATGCGGGCCGCGCGGACTACTCTTGGAAGTCGTAGTCGAAACACCCCGGACCTCCTGCCGATTGCGAGGAACTTCATGACCCTCTCGAGCCCATTCGCATTGCGCGCCGCCGGCGGCCTGCTCGTCGCGGCAACATTTCTGCTCGGCGGATGCAGCGGCACCGCGCTTGTCAAGAATTGCTGCTACGACGGCGAGGAGGCCGTCGTGTACCTCGACGAGGTGGAGTTTGTGGCGGCCGACGGCAGCGTCTCCAAGTTTGCCGATGTCTACCCGGGCTTTGCGCCCCAGGAGAGCTTTTTCACCACGCTGTTGCCATTTCGAAAGGTCAACAATGCCCTGGTCGTCTACGACTCGCTGGTCCTGCCGCTGAGCCTCTACGATGCAAACAAGAACGGATTCACAGAGGAGCCGGAGCTGACGGTGCTGTATCTGCGCGAGGGCGCGCTCGGCATGGGACACCAGGTGGATCACCTGGCCGTCGGCGGCAAGCGCTACGGTGCCATCACCACGTCGCCGTCCTACGTTGGCGGCCTCATGCAGTATCTGAACGCGCGCAAGGACTCGCTCCCGCCCGAGACGCAGGCCATCTTCCGCGACCTGGTGCAGGTCGGCCAGGACATCAAGCTGCGCGGCAGCGAGGGTCCCGACCGCCAGAAAAAATATAAGCCGTAATTCAACCGGTTAGACCTGTCGCGCCGAGCCAAGTGCTTGGCGCGCGGGGCACTTCCTGGTCGCCGGGCGCTTGCGTAGCGTGCCACCCGTACAGCACGCATGGGAGGGTGCATCATGGTACGGGAAATTTTCTACACGGCCGTGAGATACAACGAGGATGGTAGTACCCAGCACGCGTCGGGCGTGACGCGCCAGAACGAGTGGCCGGCGCTCAAGCGTGCCCTGGCACGCCAGGGATTCCACATCAAGAGCTGGTTCCTGATCGACGAATCACCGCTGATGACCGCCTGACCGGCGCGCAGCTTCGGAGCCGTCGCCCCGGTCCGCTCAACGCTGGAAACGGTCGGCGCGATACGGCGCGAGATCGATATTGGGCGCGCGCCCGGCGATCAGATCCGCGATCAAGCGCCCGGTGCGCGGCGCGCTGGTGAGTCCCACGTGCTGATGGCCGAAGGCGTAATAGAGTGATGCATGGCGCCGAGCGCGGCCGATGACCGGCAGACTGTCGGGCAACGACGGGCGCTGGCCCATCCACTGGCTGTAGTCATCGACGTTGGCATCGGGAAACAGATCCCGCGCCTGCCTGCGCAGGACCTCGGCACGGCGGTAGTCGGGCGGCGCATCGAGACCGGCGAACTCCGAGGTGCCGGCCAGGCGCAGGCCCTCCTCCATGGGCGTGGCGAGGAACTTGCCCGTTGCCGATCCGACGATGGTACGCGGCTCGACACCGGGATTTCGCAGCACCACGTGATAACCGCGCTCGGCTTCCAGGGGGAACCGATCGCCGCATCGCGCGGCGAGCTTCGCCGACCAGGCGCCGGCGGCGATGACGACCTTGTCGGCGAGGATATCGCCATCGTCGGTGGCGAGTCGCATGCCGCCGTTCGGCTGCGGATGCATGTCGAGGACTTCGCGCGCAAGCAGCGTCGCGCCCTGGCGCTGTGCGTATTCGGCGAGTCCCTTCACCAGCTTCGACGGATTGGTCGTGTAACCGCAGTCGTCAATGACCACCGCACAGCCGAGCCTTGACGAGAGCGCCGGCTCGAGCTCGCGCAGCTCCGCGCCGCGCACGACGCGTGGCGCGACGCCGTAAGGCCGCCGCCAATTCCAGCTCTGCATGCCCTTTGCGAGAGCCCGCTCGTCGGCGTACGCATAGACCAGGGGCGCTGGCTGCAGGAGATGCTCCACGCCGGTGCCCCTTGCAAGCTCACGATGCTGCTCGAGACTGCCGGTGACGAGGAAGCTCAAGGCCCGCGCGGAGGCCTGCATGCGATCCATGCGTCCGGCGCGAAGGAACATCGCGAGCCATGGCATGAGCGTCGGCCAGTATCGCCAGCGGATCCGCAGCGCGCCGTCGCGTCGAAACAGCATGCCCGGCACCGACCAGGCGAGTCCAGGATAGGATACCGGCAGGCACGCATAGCTCGCGAGCACGCCCGCATTACCGTACGAGCAGGCCTCACCCGGCGCGGCGCGATCGACGATGGTGACGCGATGCCCGTCTCGCAGGAGATGCACCGCGCAGGCGATGCCGACCACGCCTGCCCCGACGACGGTTACCGAAGAGCCCGTGTTGCGCATCGCTGCGCGGTCAGGGATCGGCTTTCATGGCCGCGATGTACGGCAGCGTGCGATCGCCCTCGCCAAAATCGAGACCGTAGCCCACGACCCACACGTCCGGAATCTCGAATCCCAGGTAATCGACCTCTGCGTCGACTGCGGCACGGTCCGGCTTGCGTACCAAGGCGCAGGTCTTCACCGAGCGCGGCTTGCGCGCCCGCAGAAGCTCTGAGAGAAATTGCATGGTGCGGCCCGTGTCGACGATGTCCTCGACCAGCAGCACGTGCTTTCCCTCGATGTTCTTGCGCAGGTCCATCACCAGCCTCACCATGCTGCTCGCCTCCGCGCTGTTCTCGTAGCTCGACACCGCCATGAACTCGATGCTGCGCGGGATTGTCAGG
>JABAHR010001782.1_pt7 | contig 38573 bp, 39 predicted proteins | sample 7062101 | NCBI WGS metagenome assembly JABAHR01 (sample SAMN14534553, study PRJNA622989) | marine sediment metagenome | biome: marine biome [ENVO:00000428]; feature: marine pelagic biome [ENVO:01000023]; material: deep marine sediment [ENVO:00002113] | place: India: Gulf of Kutch | collected...
CCATCCTCCGCTTGAATAGTATCAACTGTCTCCTGTGCTTCAGCAGCATTTACCAGATAATTGACCACAACTTTAGCACCGCGTCGTGCGAGCTCAATTGCAATTGCTTTCCCGATTCCACGGGAACTCCCGGTAACAACTGCTACTTTTCCACTAAGGGGCTTGTGATTTGGATCGCTCATATTTTTCTCTTTGATAAAGGGTATTATACCAACAATACTAGCTAATCAAACCCGATCGAAGCTTATGCGTTTTGACCATTTCTTTTGTTAACAAATAACGACGCAGCTTCCTGCGTCGTTATTTGTTTGAATGATGTTCGAGGATTCAATTCAATGTTTATGAAAGGAAATTTGATATTGCTTATCCTATGGTGAATACTTTCTTCCTTGGTGAATTATTCACCTTGGGGGTTTTTTGTATCCCTGTATTATTCTCGATCTACGTCTACAACTTCGCGACCTTTATAAAAGCCACAATTTGGGCAAACGTGGTGCGGTAGGCGAGTCTCACCGCAGTTCGGACAGTTCACGAGTTTGCGAGGTTTTAATGCATCGTGTGCCCGGCGGCGGTCCCGACGGCCTTTAGAAATTTTGCGTTTTGGCAGCGGGGTCATGATTCACTCCTTAATAAATTTAACATTTCACAAAAACACCTACCTTTCGGCAGGCTGAACTATTATATGTGTAAGATTTTTGTCTGTCAAGCTTTTTGATGGTACCTGGATAGGGTTTAATGTATTTTAAATTGAGAAAATCAGCACCATTCTGCAGAGTGGTGTAATTCGTTCTTCACAAAAAGACCTCCCGTATTGAGAGGTCTTTTGTAGGAACTTTTCAGTGCTTGGATTTAATCTGCCGGGCTGTGATGAACCTCCACACTTGGGTTGTGATCAACAATTTTAAGGTATTTTGCCCCAAGAGTGAACAGCATCAAACCGATTGCTACAATTCCAATTGATACGACGATTTCAATCATAGCTGGGGTGTACGATGTAAACAGGAGAGCATCTTCCATTTGAATTGGGGCTTGAACGATCAGTTGGCCTACCAGATTGATGTCCCATCTGTAAGCGATCACACCACCGACGATCAGTATATAGGCCAATGTTCTGGTGAAGGGGATTTGACGGAGCCTGTTGTTGAGCAGGATGATCAGTGGAACGATTATTCCCAGCAAGATTTCTCCAAACCAAAAGTTTACTGCTAATGGACCATCTGTGAGGAGGGTAAGTCCTTCCTCCCTTCCAGGTTGGTGTGTGTAGGTCATCGCAAATGTATCCCAAAAGCGCAGGTAGAGGTACCCGACCAACCACCATCCCAGGAATCGGGATACTTTATCGAGCAGGTCTTCCCGCACATTACTTTCTGGCTGCAGTTTCCCAACAATCCAGGTGGCGAGTAGGGTCATGGCCATCCCACCTGCCCCCGCGGAAATGATAAACAAAGCCGCCAGGCCGGGCCGGTACCATATAGGACGTGCAATCAGAACTCCGTAAGTTGCCCCAAGCGAAGATTGGTGCAGCATTGATAAGAAAAGGCCAGCGACAGCCAGATAGGGAGCAATGTGGTGCATGTTTTCAAGTTTTTCTGCCAGCTTGGGCATTTTTGTTTGCAGCCATTCCCAACGGGCCAAGTTAGGAAGGTTTTCCAGCACAAGCACAGTGAAGTATAAACCCACACACATCGTAACTTCCCACAGAACAGAGTGTACGTTCCAAAAAATGAACCCATAATAGAATCGATCTGGACGACCAATATCCATCAGCAGGCACATCATCGCCATACCATATCCAATCAGGCCAATATATGCAGCAGTTCGCGCAAGCGGCTGAAGTTCTTTGATACCGATCAAATACACCGCAGCACAGAACAGGAAAGCACCAGCGCTGAGAGCAATGGATGATAGATCAATCGTGATCCATAGTCCCCAAGGAACCAGGTCGGTGAGATTGGTGGTTGAAAGACCGTTAATCAAGACATAGATCATACCCGTTACACCAATTGCGACTAGGATCGAAAGAGCTGCTAACCAAGATTGAAAAGTTGTAGGGCGAAAATTTTTAACTTTTGCGGTTGTCATGAGGAAGCCTCCTCGTTTGTGGGTGGGATGTAATATACTCTGGGACCTGTACCAAGTCCTTCTTTCAGGCGGAAGACTGGATTTTCTTTGATGAGTTGGCTAACTTTCGATTCTGGATCATTCAAGTCACCAAAGACACGAGCTCTGGTAGGGCAGGCCTCAACGCAGGCAGGCGTGGCCTCGTGGTCAACCCCAGGGGTCAGGCCTAATGCCAAACCACGGTCAATTTTCTGGTAGCAAAAACCGCATTTTTCAACCACCCCACGCGGCCTGCGTTCAACGTCTGGTTCACCCCATTCTGGGACTGCAGGATTGTCATCCTCGAATTTTTCCCAATTGAATGAGCGCGCCTGGTACGGGCAAGCTGCCAGACAATAGCGGCATCCTATGCAGAGATCGTAATCCATCATCACAATTCCATCATCACGGTAATAGGATGCTCCAACCATACACACAGACACACAAGGTGCATTTTCACAATGCTGGCAGGGAACTGGTAAATAGACGCTCTCATTACCCACACGATCTGTCTTGAAAACTCGCGTCCAGTTGATATCTGGGTTGATATCATTGCTTGCCTGGCATGCCAGCGTGCAGCTTTTGCACCCGACACATTTTTCTTGGTCGATAACCATTGCCCAACTGTGTTCACCACCTTCGGGTCCGCTGGCTCTAACTTTTGAGCGTTGAAATTTGGTACCGACATCGACCAGGGCTGTTGCACCCGCCCCAGCGGCGAGCAATTTTAGGAAATCACGTCTCTTGAATTTTGTTTCTTCACTCATTTTTGTTCTCCAAGGTGTTCATTCATAGCGTGATTAAGATTTTTTGAAAAGATTCTCAAGCCAGGGGGCCAGGATCATTCCAGCCGCCATCCCGACCAAAATTCCGATGACGATAAAACCAAATGGTCCTGCTGGTTCTGGTTCTGCCAAGATGTCTGGATCTTTTGGAACGGTGAGGCCAGCCTGAACGACTTCTTGTGCGTCACAGGGGGCGTCAGGATCTTCTTCTGCACCTTCTGCACAGGGATCAGTATGTGGGTTATGCATCTCATCTTTGTGACATCCAGAGCAGGTCTGGAGGTTAGGAACGAAAGTATGAGTAACATTTCCAGTCCCGACACGACCCCCGCTGTCCACAGTTTGCTGATGGCAATCCGTACAAAGAATATCAGCCTGTGAGTGTGCAGAATAGCTGAAATCATGGACAGTATCATTGTGGCAGTTGTCGCAGAGTGTCTGTACATTTTCTGCCCGGAGTGTCGCAGTATGTGAGTTATGGCAGCGTACACATGTCAGATCTTTCTGGCCATGAACGCTGGTTTCCAACTCCTCTGCAACTGTAGCGTGACAGGTTGCACATAAACGAGAGGACACATCTGTCGGCATGACTTCTTGGGGATGATTGGCGTTTACAGGTGAGTGGCAAATTGTGCAATCTATACCCGCTTCTCCATGATGTCCTGTTTCATATACATCTCTGACTTTGTAGTGACAAGTTGTGCAGTTTTCGGTTGCAAACGGGGCTAATTGTTGGTCCGCTTGTGCACTCAAAACTCCTGCCGCTAAGCCAAAGATGACCGCGAAGATAAATCCGAAGATTATTTTGGATTTGATATTTTTTGTCATTTTTTAGCTCCTCAATTATTGATGTCGATCGATTCGTGTAGAGTTTTTTGATATTCACAATTTTTGCAGCGAGGACTCAAGCTTCCATTCGAACGGAATGTTTCCCAGCAAGGGATTTCATTGTTTATAAAAGCTTTGCAGAGTGACCGATGCTCTCTTGGGCAGTTTTTGATCTCCCAACAAGGCTGCTGAAGCCATATTTTTTGAAGTGCTGCCTGTTGGGCTTCATATTTTTCTTGGGCAGCACTTTCCTCAGCCTCAGCGCGCCAGCGTTCGTCCATCCTTCTCAATAACCAAGCAAGCCCAAAGGTGATCATTATTGGGATGCCGAAACGTATGAGGATTCCGAACAGCACCGCTGCAGTGATTGTTAGTTCGTTCATAGAACCATTCCTCTGTTGTTATTTATAGGACGGGTTGATATTTCTTTTTTACCAATCCGCCAATGCCGAAAACGATTAATGCAGGGATGATGATCCGCAGCATTAGGAATGTGAGTAAAATTCCTAAAATTTCAAATGGAGATAACATGGTTGCTTTCCTTTCTGTAATTAGTGTTAGTTATCTTCAGAATACCAAGTTGAAATCCCAGGGTAAATTGGGCATTGCACCAATCTTTTTAAGCCATATTGTGCTAAATTTCACTATGTTTTAATGGGAAAAATTCCCATATATAAGAAAATAAATGGGACAAAACCCCCAAAATATATTTATTCCTGAAAACTTGTTGGAATTTAATGCAATTCTGAAAACAAGCAAATAAAAACGGCGCATTGATTTGCGCCGTTTGATCATGCCAGGTGATGTTTTTTTAGGGCTTTATGATCCCTTTACGAATGGCAAATTTAACTAACTCGGTTCGATTGCGGAGATTGAGTTTTTTCATTATATTTTCGCGGTGCCGGGAAACGGTTTTCGGGCTGATATGTAGGGTGTCTGCAATTTCATTATTCGTTGCTCCATCTGCAAGATGCGTAAGGAGCTCAATCTCTCTATCGGTGAGTAGTTCTAGTTCATTTTTCTTCTTTGGTTCCTCATCTAAAAAATCGCGGACCAGCAGCTTGGCAAGACTGGGATAGATATATACTTCGTTTTCAGCTGCAGCTCGAATGGCGGTGAGAAGTTCTTCTGGGGCAGCTCTTTTGGGAACATACCCATTTGCACCTGCCTCCAACATTTTAAAGAAGTATTCTTCATCTTCATTAATTGTCAGGGCGACAATTGCTATATTTGGGTGGTTGTCCTTAATCTGTTTGGTGATTTCAATGCCAGAAGTGTCTGGTAAGTGAATATCCATCAAGATGACATCTGGCTCAAGATCATTGGTTTTTTTTAATGCCTGTTTGGCATTTTCAGCTTCACCTATGATGACAACATCTTCTTCGGGTTCTAAAATCATATGCAGACCGGAACGGACTACAGCATGATCATCGACAAGTAATATTTTGATCATTCTCTTTTTTCCTCTTTGAGAATTTGGGAAACGGGTGGTTGTTTATACGGGAGAGAGGCAGAAATTCTGAATCCGCGACCGACCTTAGAATCGATGATGAAACTGCCGTTGAGGAGCTTTGTTCTTTCCTGCATCCCCAGTAAGCCCCAAGATGAATGCTTTTGCGTGTTAAATCTGGACATATCCATTCCCACTCCGTCATCCTCAATCTCTACCATCACACGTTTATCTAAAAAATTGAGATTAATAAAGACATTTGTTGCTTGGGAGTGTTTTATGGCATTGGTGATTGCTTCCTGAATAATGCGATAGAGCGCAATTTTTACCTCATCGGAAACTTTTACCTCGTCTCCTTCAAATTTTAAATGGATGTCAATATCAGTATGGTTTCGAAGATCATTGACATACCACCGAATAGCGGCAGCTAGCCCTAAGTCATCCAAATGAGCCGGGCGCAAATTGGCGATCATCCGCTGGAGCTCATTAAGAGAGTTTGTGGTCATCGCCTCCAGCTTGCGCATATTTTGGGTGACCTTCGTGTTTTCATTTCCGATTTGTGTTGATATCCCCCGTAACCCTAATCCAATTGCTGTCAGCGATTGGCCAGTTTCATCATGGAGTTCGCGCGCAATTCGTTGCCTTTCTGCCTCTTGTGCCGCTACGATTTGCTTGATCAAACCCCCACGCATTTCTTCCCGTTTTTGTGCTTCATCCAGTTGTAGTTTCTGCAAATGGGAAATTTGCTGCTGTATCTCCGTATCAAATGAACGCATAAAGCGGATGACGTACACAGCGATCACCACGGCCAGACCGGCACGCAATAGCTGGACTGGGAAATTAAACCAATGTTCAAATAATTCCTCATTGATGAAAGTTGAAGGTGGCAATCGGCTGGGAGCGACAAAAAATTGGGCAATTCCATACCAAGCAAAAGCAATCGAGGCAACCAGTGAATCGCGCCCGAATTTGGCCATTCCCGCCTGTCTAAAGTTTCGTTGTTGGGCCACCAATCCGATACTGGCTGCCAGGGCCGCAGGGATGCCAATGGCATAACGGGTCCATGCACAGGCGACCTGACAAAACCCTGGCATAATATGATATTTGCCGGATAAGATATTTAAACCAAAAGCCCATATAGCGGCAAGAAATAATGGCGCTAGCAGGCTAAGCCTGCGTATTCGCATATTGGGGGCGAGAAGTGAAAATCCAAAGCCGCTTAGTGATAAAAAAGAGAAGGCCAGTATGGTGATGTTGGCGAAAAAAAAGATGGCTTCACCTGCAGGATTGTCTTGGAGAGGTTCGATCCTCTTGAACATGTCCATCCATTCATTAATTCCATGCAAGATCCCGAAAACTGCCAGAGGGCGGAGGGCCAAGCGAAGCCTTTCGTCTAGACTGCGGTCGCCTTCTAAGAGTACTGCTATCCCAAGGCAAAAGAAAGCTAAACCGTAAACGAAATATATGAGGATCAGTTGGACATCATTCATCGCGCCATCGACTTATTGTCTTTTCATGATTGAATTTCAAAAATAGACCTTGTTCATTTAGAAAAAAGCTTCCTATTTTGATGAGATTTTATCTGCCTTTATCTTATCATAAGCCATTAAATGTGTGAAAAAAAGTTCAATTGGATTATCAAACTGGAAACGATCAGACAAACTAATAAAGGCTATATCTATTAAGAAAAATAGTAAGACAAAATACTTGGTTGCTATCTAACAAATACGATCGAAAGGAGCAAATTCATATGAATATTTACACTCAATTTAGAGCCCAAAAGGATGAAATTTTAGAATTCGATCCACACAGCCCTCTTACATCAGAACAAAAGAGGTCTTTCAACGGATTAAACTACTATCCTGTAAATGAGGATTTAATTTTTGAATTGGAGATTGAAAAATTCGAGGACCAGCAACCAATCCAAATGCAAACTTCTACAGGGGATGTAAATACTTATATTAGATATGGAAAAATTCATTTCGAGATTGAAGGTAAACCTGTCTCGTTGACGGTTTTTTCAACTGATCATGGATTTTTTCTCCCTTTTGTAGATGCAATGGCAGGCAAAGAAACTTATGGAGCAGGGAGATATTTGGATCCAGAACTCAACGAAGATGGCAAGCTGATTGTGGATTTTAATTTAGCCTACAATCCAACCTGTGCATATAACGAACTATATTCATGTCCACTTCCTCCAGCAGAAAATCGCCTTTCAGTTGCGATTCTTGCGGGAGAGAAAAATTATAAATAGATTCCAGAAATCTAGAAAGGAATACTAATGCGAATAAAATCACATAGTTTATTGCCGGTATTGGCAGTATTGGTGTTATTAGCTGCCTGTTCGGCTTCCAATAACGGAGACGCTAGCACTCCCCCCAGTTTAGAGCCTAATGGAACTGTTGAAGGAAACCAATTGGATGAATCGCAGGGACAGGATGACCAAATGAACGCCGAGGATGGAGAAGGCCTTCAAGATGGAGATGGATCAGATACTGTATTTAATCCAACACCATCTCCGAATTTTGAGCAAGATTACGGTCAGAATGAAGTCAGTGACCGTGATTATAGCGATCTAGAAATTGTAACCCTTCTCCCTCCGGACGCAATCCCGGCATTCACATTTCCGGAATATTACCCTGTTAAAGAAGCCAATCAGGAGTACGCTCCAGATGAATTTGTGATTGGAATTGAATTCAATGGAGACGCCCGAGCGTATTCGGTAAGCCTGTTGTCTAGACACGAAATCGTGAACGACACCGTTGGAGGGATTCATCTCGCGGTGACATGGTGACCGCTCTGTTATACGGGAATCGTGTATTCCCGAATTATCAATGGCGAGGAACATTTTTTTGGCGTTAGCGGAAAATTAATCCGAAATGTCTTAGTAATGTATGACCGGGAGACAAATACATTATGGAGTCAACTACTTGGCGAGGCAGTCGATGGGGAACTGCAGGGAACTAAGCTGGAGTTTTTGCCCTCTGTAATGACAACCTGGGATCAGTGGCGCGAGATGCATCCTGATACGGTTGCGATTAAAAAAGGATATTTTGGCAACCGGGACCCATATTTGAATTATTATTATTCAGATGATGCTGGTGTCATCGGTTCAACCAATTTTGATGACCGCCTTGGAACGAAGGAATTTGTGATCGGTGTTGAAGTTGAAAATGAGGCTGTAGCCTATCCATTTAGTGTTTTGGATAGTCAGCCAGTAGTGAATGACGAAATTGGTGGTCTACCGGTTGTGGTGGCTTTTGACCAGGAAACGGGTGCGGGAGCTGTATGGGAAAGAAATCTTCCGGACGGCCAAATTTTGGAATTTGTTCAACATGAAGAATTCTATATGAGAGATAATGAAACAGGTTCTTTATGGAATGGTCTCACCGGACAGGCAATTGATGGCGCTCTTGCTGGAACAACACTTGAAAGAGTGCAAAGCACACAGTCCTTTTGGTTTGGATGGGTAGATTTCCATGAAGATACGATTCTTTACGGGATCGATTCTTAGAACATATCCCAATTGAGAAAACCAGAAGTCCATATTACCCGGACTTCTGGTTTTTTTGTTTTTCGAGGATTACTTAAAAATAGGAATTATGTATCAGGTGTATTGCGTATAGTAATTTTAAGCAATAGGGGGTGATGGTTAATTCATTGGTTAAACTATGTTATGATATCGCTTGCTAACCAATTTTACCCCTGATAAGCTTATGAAGAAACTTACACTACTTTGTTTTTTCCTTGTGTTTGGCCTGCTTACAAGCTGCACGCCTTCTGCTGAAAACAATCTCAGACTGACTCAAGAATTCGAATCTGCGGTGGGGACAGCTATTGTTGAAACGATTGCTGCATCTTTGCCGCAAACAGAACAACCTTCTGCAGATCTTGACCCAACGTCAACTGTTTCTATTGATGAAAACCAACAGTCATTACAACCGACTTCAACTCGTGTAGAACAGCCAACTCAAACAAAGACCACAATACTCCCAACCGAAACTGCTATCCCTACACCTTGTTATCGTGCGGAATTGGTGGAGGAAACCGTCCCAGATTGGAGTAAATTTTCTCCTGGGAAATGGTTTGCAAAGACATGGATCATCAAAAATACAGGGGTGTGTGAGTGGACAGAAGATTTTCGTTGGGTACTCGTGGAGGGGGAAGATTTTAGTGGAGTGACGGATGTGCCGCTAAATAAAAATGTTTTACCAGGTGAAGACCTCCGGGTTCTACTTGAACTCAAGGCCCCACTTATTGCCGGTACCTATCAGGGCACCTACCAAATTTTTACCGAAGAGGGTGCCAGCGTGACACCATTAGGGTTTTGGGTATTGATTGTGGTTGAGTGAGAAAAAAAGATTTTTGTAATATTCCGAGAGAATCCAGCAGAGTGATCTGAAAACCTTGGGGTCATGTGGGTTTGTAATCTAGATAAAGAATAAAAAATTTTGTTAATTTACAAAATGATTCAAGGCTCACCATTGTTTGGTGAGCCTTGAATTTTTCTCTACTGAATACAATGCACCAGTTGGTTTCGTTCCTTATCTGGCACCTTTTACTCAACTATGGTGTATCAAAGATGAACAACCCTGTTGAACGATCACTTCCCAAGATGTAGGTATTACCATTTGGATGGTCATGCAGGTAGACACCCCAGAAATCTGCGTAACCATCAGTCCAATGGGCAACCTCTGTGAGTGTGTCTCCACTAAAGTCAACCACTCGTATTCCTTCAAGGTACCAGGAGATATATGCACGAGTTCCGCCATCTACAACGATATTGTGCATCGTCCGAGCACCAGGTAATGTCGGATTAGCAAAAACACCTTCTGTGGCAAATTGATCGAGTTCAATAATATTTGATGGATCAGAAACATCTAAAAGGCGTAAATAACCGTAACCATTGAAGATTCCCTGAGCTGAAAACGTACCCCCGTCATTTGCTTTCATAACCTCACCAGTGGAATATCCGACAAAATAACCGGGGATCGTAATAACATCAGGTGTACCGGCACTCATGGAAACCAAGGTGTCACCACGGGCGGCGTCGTTTGCCACAATAAAACCCGCATAACCTAATGTTTGTGCAGCAGCAGCTTTCTGTGAGAAGAAACAGCTGCCACGCTGAATCAGGGCAATTTCACCTGGGTTGGCAGCCCGATCGAATTCGCTTGTGGTACAGCCTTCACCTCCTGTCCAGTGCACCGGTCCGGAAAAACTTCCTCCAGGTAGAGATGTCGTAGTCGGAGTAAATTGTCCCTCTAATCCTGGGTAAAGTGTTCCTTCAAATGAGATGCTCAAGCCACCTGAAGAAAAGTCCTCATCACCAAACAATACACGTGTACCATCAGCATTTGGAACGGCTACATGTCCATCTCCATCGGGTAGCTCACCAGAGAGCGGGTCTGGAACGCTGTAAGTACTGTCGCCCAGGAAAATAGGGTTGGAAGGATCCGTAACATCCAACAGCACAAGCCCTGCGTCCCAATAAGACAAGTAGGCGATTACCTGCCCAGCATTTTCTTGCACCCAAACATCGTGCAGGAAAACTGCCGCTCTACCAAGAAATTCATCTGCAATATCACTCGGCCAATCCAGGAATCCGGTGACTGCAATTTCTTTTGGTGAAGAAGGCTTCGTAATATCCACAATATGTACGTCCTGGATATTTTCATCGTCAACGACGATCATAAAAGCGTTGCTGTTTTGCTGCCAAATGAAGGTGTTATGAACGCCGAAGTCATAGAAGCTCTGTTTGAGCGCTTTTGGTTTGGTTGGATCTGTTACGTCCCATATGGAAAGGCCACCTCTCCCGGGTCCGGAATTCAATCCGTTTGACTGAATTCGAGGCAAGAATTCAGAACCACAAGCTTCATTAGATGCGACTAAGATCTCTCCGCTAAATTTTGGGGTTTCCAGGTGGGCAACTTTAACATCATTGTTGCGCGTTCCTGGTTTAGCGGGAATAAACCCAACTTTGGTTGGATTGGATACATCGGATATGTCCACAATATGTACACCAGTAAAATCTAGAGAACAAGCAAACTCATCGAAAGTACCCAGATAAGCATAATTGCCGTATGCCCACACATCCGTAATGTTATCACCGGGAAGGCCTAAGTCGAGTTGACCTATAACATCAAGCTGTGGTGATGCAGAGCCACCATGATCGGCATATGCAGTGAAGGTAAGTGTTGCTAGAAGAAGCACTAAAACTGGTAATATTCTAAATGCCTTCCATTTCATATTTGAATTCTCCTTTTAGAGATATAGTTGAAAAAAATTTTCACAACAAATTCTGAATCAGTTAGTAACCACCTCCTTAAAATAAAATCGCATTAGAATGCCAAATGTCTAATGCAAATAAAGTTGTACAAATTGAAACCTGAAATATTGCAAGGGCTGTACCTATATTTTTTTGAAAAATTGAAACCTGCACTTTCTTCAACTTTGGATGGATGATTGATTTCCTAACCTAATAGCAGGTTTAGCTTTTTGCAGCGTAAGTAAAGTAAATTTATCATAGTATTCAAATAAATGCAATAAATTTTATCATATTTGTCATATTACTACGCCTGAATAATTTGTTACTTTTTAAGTTTTGAGTTGAATTAAAGGAAATCTACTATTATAAAAGTTTGGTGAGGTGATAAAAAACTTGCAAAAAGGTATTTGTCTATCTGTAATTCCCTTTGAGATGGGTTAGGTCCGTTCCGGTGTAGAAACTGGAACCATAGTTTCTATGGGTTGTATCTACCCTCTGTGTGGAGTAGTATGAAAGATGATTGATAATATTTTCTTAGCACTTGCACTTTGTTCAGATACCATCGTGACGAATTGGCTTGTTAGTTTTATTGAGCGGGTGGAATTGTTAGAAGGTGGATGAGGTAGAGATACTTATGAACAACAAAGCAATTGAAATTAAAAATCTTGTTAAGTTTTATGGCAAATTCCAAGCGCTGAAAGGCGTCACACTAAATGTGGGGGAGGAGGAAATATTGGGTTTCCTTGGACCGAACGGTGCTGGTAAAACAACGACAATTAGATGCATGCTTGACCTGATCCGGCCACAAGGAGGGAGTATCCGTGTGCTGGGATTAGACCCGCAGGAGGATCCTGTAGATGTCCGCCGGCAGGTGGGCTACTTGCCTGGGGAACTGAATTTTGAAGGCAATATGAAGGTATCTCATGTCTTGCGATATTTTGGTGAATTGCGAGGAAACCAGATTGACTGGAAATATGTAGAAACTCTGGCAAGACGTATGGCACTCGACTTGAACTTCACAATAAAGAATTTGTCCAAAGGCAATCGGCAAAAAGTTGGCGTTGTTCAAGCCCTGATGCATAAACCGTCTTTATTAATTTTGGATGAACCAACCAGCGGACTTGACCCTTTGATGCAGCAAGAAGTTTACCGGCTTCTCCGTCAAGCTAGGGAAGATGGCGCAACGATATTCTTTTCGAGCCATATCATCAATGAAGTCGAAACTCTTGCAGACCGAGTTGCAATCATCCGGAATGGAATGATCATCGAAGAAGCTGAACCCCATGATTTGGGAACGATGGAAATGAGACGCATTCGGGTAAAATTCCAAAAGCCACAAACAGAGACATCCTTGGCCAAGATTGCCGGGGTTAATGGGGCCGTTCGAGAAAGAAGGGATCTTTTCACTTTTCAGGTAGGGGGAGAAATGGATGCTTTTATCAAGAGTCTTGCAGAATATGAAGTAGCTGATATTGATGTCGAACGTCCATCACTTGAGGAGGTCTTTTTGGCATACTATTCAGGTGAGGAGGAATAAAAGATGTTTGCTGAATATAAAAATACACTCCGCAAAATGAGGGGAACGATTATTGGATGGTCAATTAGTCTGTTTTTATATGATTGGATGATGTCCAGTTTCTACAAATCGATTGGAGAATTGGCTGATCAAATGAATACCTTGCTTTCTAGTTACCCCAAGGAACTCATGGCATTCTTCCCAATTGAGGAATTTGGTTCTCCGGTAGGCTATATCGATACATATTTCTCGAGTTACATGACAATAATCATCGGTATTTTTGCGGTCGGAGCGTGCGCCAAACTGCTCGTGGGAGATGAAGAAAATGGTATCCTGGATCTGCTGATTGCGCATCCCATTAGCCGGACAAAATTCTTTTGGGGAAGGTTTTTGGCTTTCCTTTCGGCTACCGTTTTAATCTTGATTGTATCTTGGCTTGGTTGGCTTATCCCGGCAGAAAGTGCTGGTTTTGAACTCTCTGCATTTGACTTTTTGTTGATCATGTTTCCCTTATTAGGGGTTCTAATCTTTTTTGGTTCGGTGGCACTTTTCCTAAGTATGGTTATGCCTGCAGCGAGATTAGCCAGCGGATTGGCAGGGGCTTTATTGGTCGGCAATTTCCTTCTGATTGGCATGAGCAATCTAAATGAAGGTTTAAAGCCTGTCTTTGAAAAAACCCCATTGTATTTTTACCAGGGAGCAAAAATTATTAATGATCCTAATTGGGGGTGGTTCTTTGGTCTTCTGGGGGTCTCTTTGGTCATCGTATTACTCGCCTGGATCACATTCCAAAAGCGGGATATTCGAGTAGGTGGTGAAGCGGGTTGGCAAATTAATTTGCCGTTTGTAAAGAAAAGCGCGAACTGATTAAATCTGATTACCTTATCTGATAGCAAAACTGAGATGAAATATCCTCGGTTTTGTTGCGGTATTTTTGAATTATGATAGATTCTGAAAAAGATTTTCCAAAAAATGATTGTCGGATTTGAAGAAGATTTTCTTTCCTTTAGAATGTTATAATCAATAGAATGAGCATGGATAACCATTGGGTTTTGAGATTGAATCAAAGGTTGTCTATCCAACATGTTTAATGAAAAACATTACTGTTCAAGGTCTTAATATTTAGGTTTGAAAATGGAGAGAAAAGCCTGAGTGATTAGTGCCAGAGAAAATCTGTCCATAAGACGCCGAAAAATTAGTATATTCCTATTTACATTTGGGGCTGCTCTCGGCATGGTATTAATTGGTGCCTCAGTTTATGCAGATTTTGAATCCACATTATTTGACGCCACTACCATTGTGGATAGTGCTGTAAGACCAATCAATTGTCCAGTATTATTATCAACCAGTGAGAAGGGAAAAGTATCTGCTGTTATTCGCAACTCAACCGATGTTCGTCGAGAATTGGTCGTCCGGGCGCATATCACCCGTGGACATTTAATTTTAATTCGAGAACTCGAGGATAGAATTACACTTGATCCAGGCGAATCACTAAGGTTTAAATGGGAGGTGACCCCCCAGGATGCAGCCTATGGACATCTGATTTTAGCGAAGGTGATTGTCTTAAATGAGGGCCCACAAGGTACTCATAAAGGTTCCTGTGGAATCATTGTGCTTAATCTTCCAGATCATGTGCGAGGGGGCCAGCTCTTCTGGTTATTATACTCATTGAGCAGTATTGGTGTCCTAGGTGGAATGACAATATGGAGGAATCATGGTCGTTCTTCTGCAGGTCGGTTGCTGGAAGCAACCAGATCTATTTTTGGATTGGGAGGAATTATCCTGGGTGGAATGCTTTGCATCGCTATAGGACTGTGGGAATTAGCCGCTATTGCCTTTTATATTGGGCTTCTTTTAATTGGTGTTATTGTTCCTCATTTTCTAATTACTCGATAATCGGTGAGGACATTTTATAAAGTTTGGAAGGGATTAACAACTCCATATTATGAAATCTGGATTAAAGATGAATTTATGATGGGCGGTTTTTTTAATTTTTTCTGAATGATTTGAGTTATATTTTTTAATGATTTTAGGATTATCCTATGGAAATTCGTATGAAAAAACAGTATTGGAAATTTCCAACCCACATGTGGATTGGAGTTGTATTTGTCCTCGTCTTTTGGTGGATAAATTGGACATCTGAAGGGCTTCGAACACATTGGGCTTTTACACCATTGTGGGTTGGATACTGTTTGGTGGTGGATGGCTTGGTATATCGCAGGAAAGGCACTTCCCTGATGACAAGAAGTTGGCAGGCTTACCTGGGGCTTTTTGCCATCTCGGTGATCAGCTGGTGGTTATTTGAATTTTTCAATTGGCGCTTACAAAATTGGGTTTATCTGGGTAAAGAAAATTTTTCGAACCTTGTGTTTGCAATACTTGCGACGTTTAGTTTTTCTTCAGTCGTTCCGGCAGTATTTGGAACCGCTGAGTTAGTAGGCAGCTTTGCCAGGATTAAGGACCTTCAACCAGGATGGAGGTTAAGATCAACTCGGCGAACAGTTCTTTTCTTTTTTATTCTTGGCTGGTTTATGCTGATCCTGATGTTGGCTTGGCCGCGTTATTTTTTCCCTTTCATGTGGCTGTCTGTTTTTTTTATCATTGAACCGATTAACGTTTGGCTTGGAAACCGGACTCTAGCAAAATCTGTACACTATGGAGATTGGCGGCCTGTGTTCGCACTTTGGTTTGGGGCCTTAATATGCGGTTTCTTCTGGGAAATGTGGAATTTCTATTCTTATCCTAAGTGGATTTACCAAATACCTTTTGTGGATTTTGGACAAATTTTCGAAATGCCGATTTTGGGCTATGGGGGCTATTTGCCTTTTGCAATGGAGCTTTACGCACTTTATCATTTTATTGTAGGATTTACTGGCCGCAAACGGGATTGGAAATATATTGAATTGACCTGAGGCTAAAATTCGTTCGATTATATCGATGACAAAAAAAACTCCCCAATGATAGGGGAGTTTATTGTTGATTTCATACTAAATCTAGGGAACTATTTTCGCTTACCAATCTTTTTATGGCATGTTCAGAACTTCCCGAATAAGAGGTAATGCCCAATTAATCGTATCTTTGTCAATCACCAATGGTGGTGCAAAACGTATGACAGTCTGATGCGTTTCTTTACAAAGAATGCCGCGATTCTGCAGCGCTTCACAAAATCGACGTGCCCCTCCAGCGCTCTCATTCAACTCAATACCGATCAACATCCCTTTCCCGCGCACTTCTTTCACATGTGGACTTGGGATTTCGGTGAGCTGCTCGATGAAATATTCTCCTAATTCTGCAGAATTCTCCAACAGTTTTTCATCCACCAAGACGCGCAGGGCTGCGCGGGCCACTGCAGCCCCTAAGGGGTTGCCACCAAATGTAGAACCATGTTCGCCTGGGGTGAACAATCCCATCAGGTCTTTGTCCGCAAGGACTGCGGAAACAGGATAGAAGCCACCTGAGAGTGCTTTTCCGATGATGATCATATCTGCACGTACATTTTCGTGTTCCTGGGCAAACCATTTACCGGTTCTTCCTAAACCTGTCTGGATTTCGTCTAAGATTAGGAGAACGTTGTGTTCATCACAGAGGGATCGTAATTTCTCCAGATATCCTTTTGGTGGAATAATGACTCCGCCTTCCCCTTGAATTGGTTCAATCAAAATCGCAGCAGTGTTGGGTGTAATCGCAGCTTCCATTTCAGTAATATCTCCGTAAGGGACGGAAACAAAACCAGGTGTGAAAGGGCCAAAATTGTCTTTGTATAAGGGTTCTGATGAGAAAGAAACAATACTGACTGTCCGGCCATGGAAGTTTCCATCGCAGACAATCATTTCAGCTGAATGTCTTGGAATCTGCTTTACCTGATAAGCCCATTTCCTGGCTAATTTTATGGCGGTCTCAACAGCCTCGGCACCGCTGTTCATTGGCAAAGCCATTTCATACCCAGTAAGTTCAGAAAGTTCTTTATACAATAAAGGAAGTTGGTCGTTCCTGAATGCCCGAGATGTCAATGTCAGTTTCCTGGCTTGTTCGATCATGGTATTCAAGATCTTTGGGTGCACATGACCTTGGTTGATTGCCGAATAGGCACTCAGACAATCCAAGTAGCGTTTACCTTCAACGTCGTAAACCCAAACTCCCTCCGCTTTTTGGATAACAACATCCAAGGGGTGGTAATTGTGGGCTCCATATATTTCTTCGAGGTGGATATAGTCCTGGGTTTTCATATGGTTCCTAACGAAATAAAACCCTTGAGTGGATACCTCAAGGGTTTTAGAGATGGTTTACCTGAGCAACTTAACTAGGATTGCTTTTTGGGCATGCATGCGGTTATGCGCCTGTGGGAATAAACGAGAGTGTGGACCATCAGCAACTGCGTCTGTAATTTCATGGTTGCGGTGGGCAGGGAGACAATGTAAGACAATCACGTGATCTCGCGCTTCGCTGACCAATTGCTCATTTACTTGATATGGTGGGAATACTTTTTCCCTTTTGGCCCCTTCTTCTTCTTGCCCCATGCTGGTCCAGGTGTCTGTATATATTACATCAGCGTTTATAACGGCTTCATGCGGATCTTCTAATAAGGAAATCATGCTGCCGCTCACAGACGCGTACTGGCGGGCTTCTGCAATGCTGTTGGAAGGCATATCGTAGCCTGCAGGGTTTGCAATGGTGAAATTTGCACCTAGTTTTGTACAGACATGCATCAATGATACAGCAACATTGTTACCGTCTCCTACATAGGTGACATTCATTCCTTTGATTTGGCCAAATTCTTCTAAGACCGTTAGAATATCTGCCAATGCCTGACAGGGATGGTTGTAATCACTTAGGCCATTGATCACCGGAATGCTGGACCATTTTGCCAGTTCAACAACATGCCGGTGTTCAAAAACGCGCGCCATAATTGCATCGACATACCCCGACATGACGCGGGCGACATCGGCGATTGATTCTCTTTTCCCCAGTCCGATTTCTGCTGGGCCAATATACATGGCGCTGCCGCCAAGATGCTCCATACCTCGTTCGAAAGATACTCTCGTCCTGAGACTGGGTTTTTGGAAGATCATACCGAGCTTTTTATCTTTTAACTGAGGATGGTTTGCACCCTTTTCCTGACGTTCTTTCTTTAATTCAATTGCTAGGTCTAACAATTCTTGGAGTTCCTGGGAGGAAAAATCACCAATGGATAGAAAGTCTTTCATATCATACTTCTCCTCGGGCAGACAGAATTTTTTCATTGAGAGTATAACATAGGTAAGGTTGATCGATACGGTCAAGTTGGATGCTGATACAGAGACAAACTATATGAAATTTAGTTTCAGAATTTAGAATATTTGGTTAGGTTTATGGTTTCCCGGGACAAAATTCGTGTACAATGAAAAAAGACTTAGATCTATTCTAATTTGGGTTAAGCCCTGCTTTCGGTTTAAGTTCTAAGCTGATCAGGGTTGGCCGTGGGTAATCAATCGAATGGATAAACGCTGTATTCCTTCAACCAAAGGGTATTTTAGGAGCTGATGATGAAAAATTATATTTCTTCTTTAATTAAATTCTTGATCATTATTACACTGATTTTTGTCCTTTCAGGGTGTGGGGGTTCTGGTGAAGATGAAATTGATCCGACGGAACTGTTGAATCTTTCAACCGAGAGGATGAGGGAGTTAGGTGGTTTTCAGTATCGAATTGATCGCACAGGTGAGCCTGCATTTATTGATGCTGATCAATCCATCTCCTTTGCGAGTGCAGTGGGATATTATGTAGTCCCGGATCGGGTGACTGCAACTGTAAAGGTGATCACACCATTGGCCGTTGCTGAGGTGGATATCATCAATATTGGAGACCAACAATGGGAAACAAATATTTTTACTGGCACATGGCAAAAAGTTCCGGTTGAGTATTCGTTTCAACCCCAGGATTTACTCAATCCTGAGTCGGGTCTCTTGGCAATCTTGGAGAGTGACATGGTGGACCTTGCCTATAATGGCCTTGTGGAACTCGAAGAAATGCCAGGATTACAGCTTCACCATTTACAGGGTACGATTGATGGTGAGAATGCTTACAATTTGACTTCTGGAATGATCGATAGTGAGCCATTGGCCGTGCAATTTTGGATTGATCCCGGCACATATGAAATTCACGGGGTATTGGTCGTAGATCCAATGGATGAGGGAGAAGAAGAAGACACAATTTGGCAAATTGATTTTTGGGATTTTGACAATGTAATTGATATTTCGCCACCCATTGAGGAATAATTTTGATGTCCCTGAACACCAGAGCAGCGCCACGCGGGTTAAAGCTTTTGTTGATTGTGATTCCCATTTTTATTGGTGCGCTGGACCTCACAGTGGTTTCCGCTGTACTCCCTCATGTGATTCTTGATTTAGAAATTCCCCTGCAATCAGGTTTGGATGACGCTGCGTGGATCGTCACAGGGTATCTGTTGGCCTATAGTATCTCGATGACCTTTATGGGGCGCTTATCCGATCTCGTCGGGCGCCGGAGGGTCTATCTGATCGCACTCGCTGTTTTTGCACTTGGCTCCTATCTCGTTGCTGTTGGTGAGGGTTGGCCAACACAATTCGCACTGCGCATTTATTATATGGTCTCAAGCGGCCGCCCGGATGTTTCCTATGTCACACTTTATATTCTGATAGCCTCCCGGATGATACAAGCGTTTGGAGCGGGAACAATGGTACCTGTAGGGATGGCAGTTGTGGGAGATATGTATCCTGAAGGGCAGAGAGCTCGTCCGTTAGGCTTGATCGCAGCTGTAGATACAGCTGGTTGGGTCGTCGGGCACCTGTACGGTGGCATCATTGTACGCTTCTGGAACTGGCACACCATTTTTTGGCTGAATTTACCCATTTGCTTTGTTTCGTTTTTGTTAATTTGGTGGTTATTGAGAAGAGACAAGGAAGATTTGGGTGAAGGATCAATGGATTGGTTAGGCGCCTTGCTGATCACAGCTGGTCTCTCCTTTTTAAATATTGCCCTTGGGACTGGTGAGGAGAGTGATTTAACCAGCACCTTGGATCAGGCCAGCGACACGTCTCAATCCTTGTTTCCGTTATTGATATTGGGTATAGGATTTTTAGGATTATTTGTCTGGCGGCAAGCAAAGGCGCGTTACCCGTTGATTAAACTCTCATTGTTTAAAAAGCCCGGATATTTTCCTGCCAATTTAGCCAATTTCCTGATAGGGGTTGGCCTGTTTATCGCGATTGCCAATGTGCCGCTGTTCATTAACTCTCTGGTGGCTGAAACTGTTGAGCAGGGAGCATGGGACAGTGGATGGATGCTGTCTGCCCTTACTGTTCCGATGGCACTGGCAGCGGTCCCGGGAGGTTGGTTGACCGAAAAGTTTGGTTATCGAATCCCTGCAATCGTTGGGCTGGTAGTAGCTGCAGCAGGATTCGGGTTGATGTCCCAGTGGTTGGCGACTACTACTTATTTACAAATGATACCTCAACTGATGTTAACCGGGGTTGGATTTGGTCTAACCTTAGCCCCGGTGGCAGCTGCCGTCGTTAATTCTTCCCCAAGTGAATACCGGGGGACGAGTTCTGCCTTGGTGATTATCTTCAGGTTGATTGGGATGACGGTGGGTGTATCCGGGATCACGAATTATGGTCTGAGACGTGCAGACTTCCTATCTAAAAGTCTATTACCAAATTCAGCCACGATGGCAGAGATCATCCAAACTGGAATTAGAGTAATGGAGACTGTCATCAGTGAAACTTTTCTCATTGCTGGAATATTTACTATCATTGCATTGATTCCAGCTTATTTCATAAGAACTGGCACAACTAAGGAGATGAAAGAATGACGGAGAATCAGACCGTGGAAGGATCAAATCTTCCAGAAGATCCCTTATCAGAGAAAGCACAGGATCATCAAAAGCCAGCCAAAGCGAAATCCCCTACTAAGTGGTTGATTGCTGGTGTGGTTGGGATGTTCTTGATCTGCTTGTGTGTGGTAGCAATCTTTGTGATCATCGATCCATTTGATCTGAGGGCAAGATTTTTTGGTGCTGGAGACCCTATTACACAAATGGTCCCGGAGGATACCTTTATGTATTTTGGGTTGAATCTGCTCGAATTGAATTCTCCTGAAATGAGAGGGATCTTTGAGGAATTCCAAGCAGCATATGAAGAAGATTTGGGTCTGGAAAATATCGAAAGCAATATGGAAGAAGAATTTGGGTTTACCATCGACGATGTTACACCGTGGATAGGCCAATTTGCAGGAATTATTTTAGAAGATCTGCCCCAAGAATCGATTTCCTCCGACGAGATCCCGCCAGTGATGTTGCTGGTAGAGGTGAGAAATAAAAATAACGCGAAACAATTTATAGACGATTTTGTTACCTCTCAAGAAGATTCAGGAACTGAATTTGACAGTATTGAGATTTCTGGTATTTCTTTCTACAAGGTTCAAGAGGATTATTCTCCTCTCATACTGGGTATGTATAGGAATATGATGGTTTTTGCTTCGGGGTCTCAGGTGGTTGAAGATTTTATCAGCTTCAATCAAGATAGTTTTGGGAAAAGCTCGCTTGCAAAATCTGATGAGTATAAAAATCTCACAAACCAAATGCCCAAAGACAGATTTGCGACATTTTATATGAATTCAGAGAAATATTTTGACATCCTGGAATCTTTTGGGCAAGATATTTACGGACCTGAATGGACAGAAACATTGAAGAACGTCACCAGTTGGAGTTTTGATTATGGATTTTCCGTCACGGCTGTGGATGCTGGTCTTAAATTTGACATGATTGCCGCAGGGTTTGATCCTGAAAATTCACCTTATAGTGGATTCTATACAGATCTCTCTGAGTATGATCTAAAGTTGGATGTGTTTTATCCAAAGGAAACATTTTTCTATGTGACAGGGTATATCCCGGAAGGTTACAGTGAGACCATGTCCGACGTATTACAGGATCAGTTTGGACAAGATCCGGCCATAATGGCTGACTTTGAGGAAGCAATTCAATTATTTGAAGAAGAGTATGGGATAGATCTTGAAAAATTAGGCCGTACAATTGAGGGTGAGTTTGCCATGGGCATCTTTGAACAATCAGGGGGAGTGCTACCGGAGCTAGGTGAGATTCCTTTTGGTTTGAACATAATGATTGGAATCAATGACCCTGCTGAAGTAACGAAAATTTTCGACCTGCTCAATGAATTCGCCTATGGCATGGGACCATTTATCGAGGTTAATCATCAGGAGATCAATGGCTACAGCCTGGAGGAATGGTTAGTTGTTGACATGGAGACCGATGTGCCAGCACTCGTGTACGGAAACAGTGAGGAATTCGCATTAATTGGTTCTGGGATGATTTCCGACTGGCTCTCACTAGATGGAGACTCACTTGCCGATAACCCAACTTATCAGGAAACATGGAAAGCATTCCCCGAAGGCGATCTCCCGGTTTTTTACTTCGATTTTGAAGGCTTTGTCGAGATTATGGAATTCATTGATCCTTACAGCGATTTCACTACGGCCAGCGGAAATAGTATCTTTGGACCGATGACACGTATAGCGATGTCCTCTCCCATAAATCGCTTAGACCAGCCCCGTTCAACAATGATCTTGTTCATCGATTACCAGCCACTCAAATAAAAGCTTCAAAAAAACTTATCCAAGAATTATAGTAAGGATACACTGTTTGGATCATTGACAGAATATTACCTGCCAGATCAATCATTTTTTTATCTGATCTGGCAGGTTTATATGTAATCAGCGTTCCGAAAAAGATTTTTCAACCATTTTCATGCAATTGGGTTTTTTAGTTATTTATCAAAATGCTGTTGAGCGATCACCATTCCGTAAAAATAGTAGTCTCCAACTGAGTTTTCAGCAAAATAGAGTAACGCAGCACCTTGGCCATTCTGTCCCCAGCCCTCACTGTAAACTACTTCAGCGATATTCGCGTCTGGGGGGAAGATTTGCTCAGGCGGCATCCCAAATAGCGAAGGAAATTGAGTTCGTTCAGTGGTGAAGGTCATATCTCCGGTATTGGGGGGAATATGATTGTTCTTAAGTTCCGCCATCGCTTGGTCTTTGGTGAGGTCAACACCCTCAGATTGCCAATAACCAATTTTGAAAGTATCTCCCATATAGCCAGGAAGCGGTTGAGTGTTCCTGGAGATAATGCTATCCCGGACATTGCATATGGTCCACATCAATTTCTCTGCATCGGTTACCTGATTACAGTCCAAGGTTCCAGGGAAGGAATTTTCTTCATCTGATCCATCTACTAGCTGGTTCTGGCCGATGCAAGGGGCAGCCATACCTTCGGGAGGGCCTGCTGGATGCTGGATTGGCAGCTGGATTGCATCAGGGGCCATCGTCATCGAGTTCAGGATTGCAAGAATATCTGGATGATCTGCATCGTTAGGAGCAAACAGCACAATAAAGTTGTCACTCATTTTCATCAAGTAAAACTGGCCTTCTCCAAACTGGCTCCATGATTTTACATTTAATGCTTCTGTACCATTGATGATCGTTTGTGTCGTTGATGAGATTCCATGTTCCTCATCTGGATTAACAAGGGCATAAGCCATCTCCTCTAAACTTGAAGTTGGAGATAGATTGAACTCCGTCATCGTGTGATATCCGATATCAAATTTCAAACCGCCGATTTCAAAAACAGTACCTCCACGTTTGGGTCCCAGGCTAGAGATGAAATCTTGACTGAAGTTTGTGACCGCAAAACTGCCCAATCCGGATGGATCCTGCTCGGGTTGTGGAATATTTGCCTCCCAGAAGCATGGAATTGCAAATCGGAGACCTGTACGGTAATCTTCAACTTCTACCCAAAGTTGAGAGTAATCTTCTCTTGTTCCCTCATCACGAACTTCACCTTTATCGGGTTCAGGATCGGTTTGGACTTCAGGGACAGGGGTATCAATGACAACATTCGTATTTTCCGAAACTGGTTGTGATGGTTCTTCTATACCAAATTCGATCTGGCCACAAGCTAATGTTGTGAGCACCAGAATAAAAAGAAATGAGAGTAATCGTATTTTTGTGTTCATTAAACATTCTCCATTCAGATTTTTGGCATTTTAGCCAGGTTTTGTAATCAAATAACCGTATTCATACAAAATGAATGAAATCTCGGTATCAATTTGATCATCTGAATTGTAGTAAAAGAGTGGTTCCGATAGGTGGCAGGATGGTCTTGTTTTTGTTAAGGTAGGTTACAGTTCTGTGACAACACGTACCGGTAAAGAAATGGTGATCACTGTCCCCATATCAATCTGGCTGCGAATAGCAGTTTCTCCGCCGTGACGGCGTATAATGGCCTGAACTAGTGCCAGCCCAAGTCCGCTACCTTGAATGCCGCGAGCGCTTTTTCCCCTAAATAATTCTCCCCAAACTAGGTCAATTTCATCGGGAGGGATGCCTGGCCCGGTATCCGCAAATTCAAGTCTGATATTGTTTCCATCCTCACTGGCACGTATTTCAATTGTATCGCCTGGTTCGGTAAACTTAATCGCATTGTCGATGATGTTATGAATCGCTAGAAAAAGAAGGTCCCAATCAGCGGAAATTTCGGGGAGCGGCCACGGAGCCTGGGGCATCGTAAGGGTAATGGTTCGTTCCTTGTTCACTCGTTCTTTGGCTAGGAGAAACACTTCTTCCAGCAGACTGGATAAATTTACTTGGCTGAATTCAATGGATCGAGTTTCGAGGTCGGAGAGTTTACGTAAATCTGCGACAAGGCGGTTCAAACGCTGTACTTGGGCTTCAACACTATCCAACGTGGATTGCTGGTGATTGGATGTCAAATTTGCCAAGCCAGCCATAATCGCTGTGAGCGGGTTTTTGAGTTCGTGATCTAACAGACTGAGGAAACGCCGTCTGTCGCTTGCGGCTTCATCCAGGGCATTCTGTTCGATGGTATCAAGCTGGTGTTTTACAAATGTGATCAATGAAACAATTGTAGAAAGTGTGAGCCCTAACAGGAAAATCAATGTGCCCAGGTCGGCGCGTAGATAGACGATTGGATTTGAGAGTGTTGTGATATTTAAAACCACTCCAGATCCGGTTCCCAATACAAGTGGGATGAGCACGAACCAATATTTTTTCATCATTATCCATTCACCTGGACATCTTCTATAAAGCGGTAACCCATACCTGGAAGTGTTTCGATATATTTTGGTTTGGTGGCGTCATCTTTCAAGGCGGAACGCAATTCTGCAATGCGTGTATCCACAGCGCGCGTTCCAATTGGGTAATCCCACCCCCAAACAGTATCCAGTAATCTCTCCCGGCTGACAACCTCATCCGGATGCGTCATGAAATATTCCAATAGTGCATAGGCCTTAGGGGTCAAATTAATTTGCTTGTCATTCAAAGAAATTCTTTTCGCGCGCCTATCTAGTGTGATTGGGCCGCTGGTTAATTTCCATGCCGCAGATAATGGTGGTTGGCCGTGTTTTGCTCTGCGCAGAACGGCTCTGATACGAGCAACCAATTCGTGCGGGTTGAATGGTTTGTTGAGATAATCATCTGCCCCTTCTTCTAAGGCCATCGCTCGCTCTGTTGCTTCCCCGATTTGTGTCAACAGAATGACAGGTGTCCAATTTTCTTCCTTTCTTAGCTGGCGTAAAGCCTGTCTCCCATCCATTATAGGCATCAGCACATCCATGATGACAATATCAGGAGATATTTTTTTAATTGATTTTAGGGCTTGTTCGCCATTGGTAGCAATCGACACCTGGAAACCGGAACGCTCGAGAAAGGCACTGAGATTTTCCGAGATTGCTTCTTCATCATCAACAAGGAGAATTTTAATTGGAGTGTTGTCATTCATAGCAGCATCCAGTTCAAGATTAGGGTTTATACTATTTTTAAGCGAATTAATCTGGACAGTAAATTTTGATCATTTGCTCGATAAACATGGTTTGAATCTTGGGATTGTCTGCAAATTCCAGTCCTGTGCTCATCATTCCCGGCTTTAGAGGATTGGGACGGCACCACACAATCCGGGCTGAAAATTCAAACTTCACCTGTCCATTTATTGTTTCATCAAAAGGAATGAAGAAATCGTATTCTTTCCCTTCCTTGTATGTTTTATATGCTATTGTGAGGAGGCCACCTTGGGAAATATTGACTACCTTACCAACCATTTCCTCTGTTGTCTTATCATGTAAGTTTAAGTTCACTACTGAAAAGCGTTTTGATTTCCTGCGTTCCATGGCAAAATCCTCATATTTTTGGCATTTCTGTAATTATAAAGTGAATCATACACCTATCGCATTTGATCCGAAACTTCAAAGAATATTATTTCAATTTTTTCTTGATGATCCAATTGGAAAACGGTGGTTTATTCCGGGGCTTGCAATTCGATATCTTCCGGATTAGTTTCTGTCACCTCGAGATTGACACGTTCTCCTTCGGAAAATTCTGGATCAAAGATTACTGCAAAAATTTCCCAGGTTCCCGCTGCAATCGGCATTGAAAAATCTCCTAATGCATCTGTTCTGCCAAATGAAATGGCTCCGTCATCGCGTTCAGCTCGAACGTTGATCTGGGCAACAGGTTCTTCATCGCTGTCAAGTACACTACCAGAAACGATTAATCCGGTTTTTTCGTAAATAAAGAGGATTTCTTCCTCTTGTGGAACGGTAATGAAAGCCCGGTCAATCACCTGGACATAGCCGCTGAATTGACAATTGAGATCTGCAACTGAGCTTTCGCACAACCAGGATACAATTTGAATATCGAATGTTCCGAACAGGTCTTCTGGTAGGTAAACTTCGAAGTTTCCATCTACATTGGAGGCGACATCGGTGCGAAGATCAACTTGATCATTTTGTAATACTGCTGCAATGTTGATGCCAAAAATCGGGTTACCCTCGGTATCCTCTATTCTACCTTTGATGATCTGAGATTGAGGAACATTCGCCAACGGCAGAGCACTTATCTCCCCATCCAGTTGCAGGAATTCGGCTGCCATCCATCCCTCAATAGCCGGTTCATCTTCTAGTTCTATTTCAACTTTAACCCACCGGTTGTCAGGGGTGCGTTCTAAGGCTGTCAAAGTGGTGTCTTTAACGAATGTGTTGATGATTTCAAACAGAGTGCTTGGGCCATCCCGTAGATTAAGAAATTCTGCCGAGATGACTCCAGATATTGGCGGGGACTGTGTGGGCGTTGAGGTCTGGAAAGGGGTAGAGGAGGGGGAAGGGGTGTTCGTCGGTGCATTTGTTGGCGCTATAGTTTCAGTTGGTTGGGCGGCTAGCGTTTCGGCTAGCGCAGTCTGTATATCACCAGGCGAGGGCGTTAACACCTGTGGGGCGCATCCAATCAGCAGTGCAATTGTAAAACTGCTGAGGATTATGAGACGAAAATAGTGTTTCCTCTTCATTTTAATTTCCTTTTCAATTTTGATCCGATTCGAACAATTAGCGTTCTATAATTTCAGTATAAGGGATTATTATCGGTTCTACCACTTGTCCCGGGGAAGAAATCTCCAGGATGCGGGTTTCGCTGAATAAGGGTGTTCCGTCCTGCAAAAAGCGGATTGCCACGATTTCCCATGTACCCAATCCTAATGGAAGCTGAAATGATCCCCCCTGAGGTGTAACATATTCTGATTCTACACTATCTGACTGACGAGTCGCTTTAATCAAAATTTGTGAAGCGCCGTTTCCATCCTGATACACAACTTTACCCTCTAATGACATTGCGGCTTGCTCATACTTGAACTGGATTGGTTCTGCGAGAGGGAGGTCCACAACGGTTTTCCAAGTAACGGGGAAATAATCCTGAACTACGCATCTACCATCTGAAAGGATTTTCGATAGGTTGCTGCTACAATTGACTGCCACTATCTCCACTTGGAAAGGCCCGATGAGGTCGCGAGGGGTATAGATAAAAAATTCTCCTTGGCGATCGCTGGTCCCTTCTCCCCTGAGTAGGTTTCCTTCGATTTGCGTCGTGGCAGCCACCCGTACAGCGTTGATCGGATTTCCATCGGTATCAGTAATGATTCCGTGGACAGCAGAGTTTTGAGGCCATTCTTCAATCGGTAAGCTGGATTTTAATGAAGTNNACCACATTTACCCAGGTGCCATCGGGAATCATGCCCAATGTTGAAACGATTGAGCCGCGTGGTAAGGTGAGCAAAACTGGAAAAAGCGTTCCTGGTCCAGAACGGAGATTAAGTAAATCAGCAACAACTGGTACTTGGGTCAAATACTCGGGGGTGTTTGTGGATGTTGGTGTATCGGTGACAGATGGCCCTTGTTCCGTTTTAGGGGATCCATCTGTATTGCTTACTGCCGCCGTAAGAGCTGCGGCTGTATAGATCAAAGAAGCTGACTCTTGTTGTTCAGTATTTGTATCTGTGAGAGTGGATGTGCATGCGGATACCAATAGAATACTGAGCAGTAAGGTAGATTTCAACCATTTCATATTTCGATTATAACCGTTATTTTGTAGGCTAAATGTATCCTTTAAATTTAATTAAATTTTAGAATGACATTCCAAATATTTCAGTTTTATTATCTTTTCTATATGTTCTAATTTTGGCGTCCTTGTTTCTCTCGCGGTATAATTAAATTACCAAAAGACCACACTATCGTTGGAGGTTGCATGAACCAAGATAAGATAAGGGTGATCGTAGCCAAACCCGGCTTGGATGGACATGATCGGGGTGCCAAGGTCGTTGCACGCGCAATGCGTGATGCTGGCATGGAGGTGATTTATACCGGTCTGCGTCAAACCCCTGAAATGATAGCCGAGGCAGCCCTACAGGAAGATGTTCACGCGGTTGGATTGTCGGTTCTTTCTGGAGCACATATGGCCTTAGTTCCACGAGTCATGGACTTGTTGAAAGCCAATAGGCAGGAGAAAGTTGGGCTTTTTATCGGGGGAATTATCCCTGATGAAGATGTACCCAAACTCAAGGAAATGGGCGTACAAGGCGTTTATGGCCCTGGTACACCTACTGATGAAATTGTCAACGATATTCAAGCATTTGCCAAGCAATTATTTGATCAATGATGGATATCCAGCCGATATTAAAAGGTGATCGGTTAGCACTTTCTCGTTTGCTTTCTCAAATTGAGAATGATACTCAAACGGGGCAGGAGGCTTTAGCAGAATTATTCCTTCACGGCGGCAAAGCGCAACTGATTGGAATCACTGGTGCCCCTGGAACGGGAAAATCATCTCTAGTAAACCAGATTGCTTATCACTACCGGCATCCTGAAAACGGACGGGATCCAGTCAGGGTTGCGGTTGTAGCTGTTGATCCCAGCAGTCCCTTCAGCGGTGGAGCTGTTTTAGGAGACCGAATACGGATGAATGCCCTGACGGGTGACAAAGATGTATTTATCCGGTCTATGGCATCACGCGGGTCTTTAGGTGGATTGGCAAGAACAACGGCTGGGGTTGTTCAGGCTTTTGATGCGGCTGGATACCAGATCATACTTATAGAAACAGTAGGTGCTGGGCAGGCAGAGGTGGACATTGCCCGTTTAGCCCACACGACAATCGTGGTGGAGGCACCTGGTTTAGGTGATGATATCCAGGCGATTAAAGCTGGAATATTAGAGATTGCTGATATCTTAGTTGTGAACAAGGCAGATAGGCCTGGATTGGAACAAACAGAACGCGCACTAAAAAATATGCTTCAATTAGCCCATCCGGGCAGGCGCATTTTCCAGAATCTTGGAAAAACAGATATGGATAATGGAAGCCGAGAAGACGAACCGGTTTGGGTTCCTCCAATTCAACGAACAATTGCCACCGAGGCTACCGGAGTGAGGAATCTTTTGGATCTGGTTGATGCTCACCGCCAGCATTTAGAGAAAACAGGAGATCTAGCACGTCGAGAACGGGCTCGCGCAGCTGCAGAACTGGATATGATGATTGAATCTACTCTAGTTTCTAATTGGAGAAATCAATTGAAGGATGGGGCATATAAAAGGATCCTTGATCAGTTAGTTGCTCGAAAAATTTCTCCTCAAGAGGCTAGCCGAAGATTGATTTACCAGGAGATTAAGTAATGATTTACGGAGACCGCATCCGTTTGGTGGCGATCGAAAAGGAAGATTTGCCGCTCTTCGTTGAATGGCTCAATGACCCTGAGGTTCGACATGGGATTGATCTTTACCTTCCCATGTCACTGGCACAAGAAGAGAAATGGTTTGAAAAAATGTTGGAAAGATCTCCTGATACACAGCCATTAACCATTGAAGTGCGTGAGGGGAATCGCTGGGTTAAAATTGGGAATATGGGTTTATTCCAATTTAACCCGCGAGCAAGAAGTGCGGAAATTGGCATCATGATCGGCAATAAAGAATATTGGAATCAAGGGTACGGTACAGAGGCCACCACCTTGATGCTGATCCATGGATTTGAAACACTCAATCTACACCGGGTCATGCTCAGAGTCTATGAAGATAATCAACGCGCTATCCGTTGCTATGAGAAGGTTGGTTTTGTGCACGAAGGTCGAATGCGTGAGGCGCATTATTCTGACGGCGTATATCGAGATATTATAATTATGGGTGTAATCAGATCTGAATGGGAAGATGGTGAGAAGGTAAAGGGAAAGGAAAAGGATTAGAATGAATAGCGATATTAAAATCTATGGGGATATTAAGCTCTACGCAGGTTCTGGCAATGCCCCTTTGGCGAATAAGATCGCCGATTATCTGGGACAAAAATTAAGCGGGCGGGAGATCATCGAATTTCCAAATGAAAATTTATTGGTAAAACTGCATGATAGCGCCCGAGGCCAGGATGTTTATGTCATCCAGTCTACCAGCCGACCGGTGCACAAAAATATAATGGAATTATTAATTATGTTGCAAACCCTGCGGTTGGATTCAGCTGGCAGAATTACAGCAGTGATTCCATATTTGACATACGCACGGTCTGATAAAAAGGATCAACCCAGGGTACCAATCACTGCACGTCTGATAGCTGATATGATCGAAGTTTCAGGGGCAGACCGTTATATGACCTTGGACCTGCACGCTGGACAGATTCAGGGTTTTTTCTCGATTCCTGGAGATGTTCTGACTGCATTTCATATCATTACAGAGCATGTTGGAAATCGTTTGCCAGAGATGAAAGACCCGGTTGTGGTATCCGCCGATTTGGGATTTGCTAAAAAAGGACGTAATTTCGCCAATGATCTGAATCTTCCACTGGCTTTAATTGAAAAACGGCGGGCAAAACGTGGAGACAAGACCGAGGCCCTGAATCTGGTCGGCGACGTTGATGGCCGAGATGTGATCCTGGTTGATGACGAAATAGACACTGCGGGGTCTGTATCCCAGGCAGTCAATTTGCTGAAGAAGAGGGGATGCAAAAACATCACACTTACTTGTGTTCATCCTGTGTTTTCATATCCTGCGATTGAGCGTCTCGAAAGCTTGCCTTTGAAAGAGGTCATTTGTACTGATACAATCCCGCTTTCAGAGGAAGTCTGTCAACGGTTGAAAGGAAAATTGACCGTTTTATCAATTGCTCCGCTACTTGGCGAAGTGATTTTAAGGGCACATGAAGGTCGCAGTGTAGGAGAAATGTTTAACGAGTAGTTGACTATGCCAGAATTGCCTGAAGTTGAAACGATCGCCCGCACATTGCGGAATGGGATTAAAGATATCCCTGGAATTGTGGGTAAAACAATTACCGGGGCTGATGTTTACTGGCCAAAAACAGTGGCAGAGCCAGACTGGCAGGAGTTTCGACCGCGAATTTTGGGACAAAAGATCTTAGAGATCAGTCGCAGGGCAAAATATCTGGTCCTCAAATTGGATAATGATATGCTCCTTATTCATTTAAGGATGAGTGGAGATCTTTTAGTAGGAGCAGCAGGAGAACAACTGGCAGACCATGTCAGATTATCTTTGGAATTGGACCATGAATGGCAGCTGGCTTTCAATAACCCAAGAAAATTTGGCCGGGTGTGGCTGATGGAGAACCCCGATACTTTGTTCGATAACCTCGGCCCAGAACCGTTCGATCCTTCCCTTACCCCTGATTTGTTCTGGAAGCGGTTACAAGGACGCAAAAGGCAGATTAAACCCTTGCTGATGGACCAAGGCTTTATCGCTGGCTTGGGTAATATTTATGTAGATGAGGCTTTATACCTATCAAAGATTCATCCCCAAAAGCCCGCAAACCAGATTGAGTCCAATCAAGCATCGCAGCTATTATCTGACATACGTTCGGTGTTATCGGAAGGGATTCGCCGTAATGGTGCCAGTATAGATTGGGTGTACCGCGGCGGAGATTTTCAAAATTTTTTTCACGTATATCAGAAAACTGGAGAGCCTTGCTCAACTTGTGGCACACCAATAGACCGGATCGTGGTTGGACAACGTGGAACACATTTATGCCCAGTATGTCAGGTGATCTGATCGGAGGTTGATGATGGATGCACTAACTTATATTGTTGCTATGATGGCCGCCCTCGTGTTTGGCTGGATAGGGTATTTTTTAGGGAATTTTTTCCCCGTTTTTGGTAAAGCCAAAAAGCTAAAGCAAACGAAGCAAGCCATGGGGAGAAAAAAGACCGAAGTCGACCCTGTTAAGACCAATGTGCAAAAAGCGATCGATTGGCTGTTAGAGCGCGATTTAGAGGAGGGCTTGGGCCAGCAGGTAGAGGCTCCTTCTAGGAGTGATGTAGAAGACGAAACTCACCAGGAGGATGACCATGACCGTGTCAATATCACTCCAGAATCTGGGACAATCCCGCGGGTGGTGTACGTCAACGAGTTGCCTCCTCAAATTGGAGAGGGCGCAATAGTTCTCTGGCACGATAAAAGACGAAAAAAATTGGTAGCCAGGGTGGATGATGAGCTGGTGGATTTGGATGCTGGCCTGAGTAACAAACAACATGGTGCTCTATCTATGCTTCTGGTAGACCTGCAGGAGCGAGTAGGAATCTCTGCAATTCTACGTGACGCTATTGCAGAAGATACAGATAAAGTGATCAAAGAAAAAGACCGGCAGCACAAGGTGCCGCATAAAGAGGAAGAACTCGCCAAGCCTTCTTTTAATCCACTCAAGAGTTTTGTGAACTATGTTCAGGCCGATGCACCGAAATTGGAAGATTCTCTAGAAAGTATCCCAGATCAAATCAATGAAATTTTGCAGGAATTAATCAAAGATACTCCTCTCGAAAAGCAGGGTGTATTGATGGCAGATTGGCCAAATCGCGGTGTAGTGTTTATCGTTGGCGTTGATGTATATGATGACATCCATAAAATCCCAGACTCGGAGATTCGCTTTGCCATTAGGACGGCAGTTAAAAAATGGGAAGAAAGCCAGGTAGAGGATTAAAAATTTTTTTGACTAGTACAAATTATCAGTCAGACTGGAGAAAATCCAGTCTGAATTAAATTCAACAACCTTTTTTAGATCATTTAACCATCTTCAAGATGTTGAGTAAATAGTCTCGAATCCGTGGGGGTTTGACCGGATGGATCCCAGGCATAAACCCATTCGCCCATATTCGCCCATCTGAAGACCCAATCTGCATCCGGGAATGACATATTTACACAGCCGTGAGAGGATTTATATCCTAAATGATCGTGCCAGTATTCGGCATGGAGCGCACGTCTTTCGTCGAAGTACATTGTCCAGGGAACATCCATCAGGTAATACGCACCTTCTGTACCCAAATCGCCCGCCATGGTGGTAGTTTCCAGTTTTTCATACATTTTAAACAATCCTGGGCGAGTGTAAGTGCGGGATGAGCCTGAGGTAATCAGCGTTGCAAAAGTTAATTTATTGTCTTCATAGACTGATAGAGTCTGTTCGAAAATATTTATTTCAATCCAACGTCCGTTGGTTACACCTTCGGGAGGAGTATCCATGGGATAAACTAACGCAACCTGGGTCATGTGTACCCATTCATCGGGGGCCAGCATGTACCAATCTGAAAGACCCACCTTTCTTTCTTCAAAAACCTCAATTAGTGAGTATCGGGGGATGATGTTGCCTGTCTTAGGAGCATAATAACTGGCATCTTTCAGGGTTTGGGTGTCTTGGAGTACCCAACCAAATTTACGAACCGGCTGTTCTGTGGGCAAAACGCCAAGGAATCGGTTGGGTGCTGCATAATAGGAAACTGTTGAACCGCGCATCCAGCGTCCGTCAGTCAATTGAAAGTACTTTTTACCTCCAGTTTCAGTCATTTGGGAGTATGCAGCAAAAGTGTATCCTTCGTACAAGGAACCTGAAGCGCCTGAATTAGCCACGGCTGACTCGTATGAAGAAAAATATACATTATTATTATCATTGGCGCGAAAGTAGTTGGTCTCGGATTGACCAAACGATTCTTCGATGTTTGGAAAGCGCTCAGGCTGCGATTCTATCAATTTGTAGATTGTTGCGCGCTCAGTAAAGTATGCTGCCGGACCCAGTAAGCTGCAATCTGGCGATGATTCAGGATAAACTCCTGGCAGACATAAAGTATCCGGATATTCTGTGATTGGTAACGAATCTGCTGAGACTGGTTGTTGGTTGGTCATTGACAGTAATATTACTGCCAATAAAGAAATGAATAATTTTTTCATTGTTTTTAGACTCCAGTATTACCTCATCTACAATTCAATCTTACCATTAGAAAATAAAAATACCTTCTGAAGGGTTTTCCAGAAGGTATTTTAACAAAATATACTAAATCTATACAGCGAATAAATTTTCTCTGATGCGAAAATAACCCATATTCGAGCGGATTTGTTTCATCTCTTTTTTATGACTATGGCTGATTTTCAAGTCATAAAGAGTGGTGAAGTTGGCTTTAGTCACTTCAAGATTGGATTTCACTGTGGTGATTTCTGAGATTCTTAGTGAACCTTGGATTTTGAAAGTTCCCAGATAAACAGTAAGTGGAGCCATCTTTCGATTTGGTTCGGTAATATCGTAATCAATTTGATCTTCCATTGGTGGCATCAGGTGATATCCGAGGATTTTCTGAGCAGGGATGTGAATTTCTGAATGAAATACAGGCTTGGAGATAAAATTTGGCTCTGAAAAAATCATTTTTGCATCATAGACGGAAATAAATTCGGGTATGGTAACCCCGACTAAAATCCGGCTAGGAAGAATTTCTTCATTGTGAACTATATCTCCCCAAATCAAGCTGTTGGGAGTATAAAACATCATTGCTGTGGTTGTTTCTCCATAATTTAATGATACTTCGGGGTTCATGATTGTCTCTACCATAGTGATTTAATTATATCGGCAGAAGTTGTTGGATGAGTTTACAGATTTGTTAATTTGATCCTGAAATTTCATTCTCCTGGATCAGCATTTTTAGAACTCATGAGGGAAATTTGGCTGGTTTGAGGAAATTTGGCCATGGTTCTTTGCTTGACCATGATTTTTAGTTGTGGCATAATCTGACTATTATCTACAAAGAAAAAAATTAAAGCAGTGATGGAAACGAGTACGTTCGATCCAGACAGGCAGCGAACCTGGGATCGTGTGAGCCAGGACTGAACGGCGGACTGAAAATCCTTCCGGAGTGCAAACTGAAAGAGCCGAATTAAATAAGGCTCGATTAGGAGAGCCGGGGTGGTACCCCGTTATAAAAACTTCAGGATTTGTTGATTGATTGACAGTTCCTGGATGAGTGCTTGCTGTGTTTTGAATGCGGTGAGAAACCGGGTGGTACCGCGGGAGTCCTAACATTCTCTCGTCCCTCAATCAATTGGGACGGGAGTTTTTTGTACATATTCTTCCATCCCGATAAAAAAATTCGAAAAAATAACTTTTGAAATGTTACGAAGGAGTAATTATGGGTTTTATGCAGGTGCCTAACAAGGTGGATTTCATCGAGCAGGAGCACAAGATATTAAAGTTGTGGAAGGAAACGAGCGCTTTTGAGAAGATGCGGGCCTTACATAAGGGGAAGCCAACCTGGTCTTTTATTGATGGGCCTATTACAGCGAATAATCCCATGGGGGTACACCATGGCTGGGGGCGCACTTATAAAGATGTATTCAACCGTTTTTGGACAATGCGCGGCCGGGAATTGCGTTACCAGAATGGGTTCGACTGTCAGGGATTGTGGGTAGAGGTCGAGGTTGAGAAGGAATTGGGATTCGAGTCCAAAAAAGAGATCGAGGATTATGGGCTTGATAAATTTGTACTTAAATGCAAAGAGCGTGTTCTCAATTTCGCGGCTGTTCAAACGCATCAATCCATTCGATTGGGTTACTGGATGGAGTGGAACGATCCAGATAATCTGCGCATGTTAGCTGAAAAGCTGGTTGAAGACCCCGCTCAGGAGATTACTTACCATGGCCCTGCTGGGTCGAAGACTGCGAGTGCGGAACAGGTGGTCGGCAATTTGGGGCTTGATCCCTTAGGTGGCAGTTATTTCACATTCTCCAATGAAAACAATTACATGATCTGGAAGTTTCTCAAGAAGTGCTGGGAGCAAGGGTGGGTGTATCGAGGTGCTGATGTGATGCCTTGGTGTCCCCGATGTGCGACGGCTATCAGCCAGCACGAAATTGTCACAGATGGATATGCAGAACTGACGCACCCTTCAGTAACGCTTCGCTTCCCGCTTCGTGGTAGGGAAGGTGAGTCTCTTCTCGTGTGGACAACAACTCCATGGACACTCACCAGTAATGTCGCGGCTGCTGTTGGACCCGATCTTGACTATCTTAGAGTGCGCCAGGGTGATCAGATTCTATATCTCTCGAAGGGGACAGCCCATATGCTAAAAGGGGAGTATGAGGTTCTGGATGAGCTCAAGGGTGTGGAAATGGAAGGCTGGACATATGATGGTCCTTTTGATGAGTTGGAAGCTTCCCAGCAGGCCGGAGGTCGCACTGACCTAAAAGACTTAATTACAGGACTTGATCTTAATGCCAGGGACGCTCATCAAGTTATTTTATGGGACTTGGTAGGCGAGGCCGAGGGGACTGGGATTGTACACATTGCCCCGGGATGTGGTGCGGAAGACTTCGAGTTAGGCCGTGAACATGGCTTCCCCTTGTTGGCACCCCTCAATGGAGAAGGCTTTTTCGTAGAGAAGTACGGTTTTCTCACGGGTAAGCATGTCTCGGAAGTTTCACCCCTGATCTTTGACAATTTAAAGGATAAAGGCATTCTTTACCTGGTTGAGGATTATCACCATCGATATCCAACCTGCTGGCGCTGTAAAACTGAACTGGTTTTCCGATTGGTGGATGAATGGTTCATCAGCATGGGAGAAAGTTATGACAAGCCCCGTGAGCAGTTGACCGAGGAAGAGAAAGCGCGCAGCCTTCGCTATCAAATCATGGATGTAGTTGACCAAATTCGCTGGATTCCGGAATTTGGTCATGCCCGTGAGCTGGATTGGTTGCGAAATATGCACGATTGGATGATTTCAAAGAAGCGCTATTGGGGACTTGCGCTTCCCATTTGGACTTGTGAATCCTGCGGTAATTTTGAAGTGATCGGTGATGAACATGAGCTAGAAGCCCGAGCCGTAGAAGGCTGGGAAGATTTTGAGGGACATACCCCGCACCGCCCGTTCGTGGATGCTATCAAAATCGAGTGTCCAGACTGTGGGGCATTGAAAAGTCGTATTCCAGACGTTGGCAACCCCTGGCTGGATGCAGGAATAGTCTCCTTCAGCACCCTACGCTACCGGGAGGATCCCGATTACTGGCGTAAGTGGTACCCGGCAAACTGGATCAGTGAATCTTTCCCTGGACAATTCCGTAATTGGTTTTACAGCCTTTTGGCAATGGCAACTGTGGTCGATCAGAGCCCCCCCTTCCTGGAAAATTTTGGCTACGCCTCTTTACTGGCGGAAGATGGTAGAGAGATGCATAAAAGTTGGGGGAATTCAATTGAATTTAACGAGGCTGCCGACAAAATGGGAGTGGATGTGATGCGCTGGCTTTACTGTGCCCACAAACCTGAGAACAATTTGCTTTTCGGCTATAAGCGGGCTGAAGAGGTTCGTAGATTGTTCTTGTTACCAGTATGGAATTTGTACAGTTTCTTCACCACGTATGCCGGGCTGGATGAATGGATGCCCACTCAAGAAGATTTTGATCCCACTCGACCTGAAGGGATTCCCCCTAAGAGCAGTAACCCGCTGGACAGGTGGATCCTGGCGCGCATCAACCAGGTTGTCAGGCGTGTCACAACTGCGCTTGAAAATTCTGATGCCTACAGTGCCACTCTCGTTCTCGAAAAATTTATTGAGGATTTCTCCAACTGGTATGTCCGCCGCAGCCGCCGCAGGTTCTGGAAGAGCGAGAAAGATTCAGATAAGCAATTGGCCTATGCAACGATGTACCATGTATTAGTCAAATTGGTTAAAATCTTAGCTCCATTTGTGCCCTTTGTGACTGAAGAAATGTACCAGAATCTGGTGGTAAACGTACAGGATGGCGCTTATGGAAGTGTCCATCACTTGGATTTCCCGGTGGTGGATGAGGAAGTGTTAGATGAAAAACTGGTGCAGCAAATGGAGCTTGCCCGAAGGGTAGCCAGTTTAGGCCTGAGCGCTCGGAACACTGCTGGCATTAAGGTACGCCAACCACTCTCCAAAGTGATGGTACATTCCGGGGAGGATGCCGGAGATTTACCTGCTTTCCTTGCAGAAATTGTTGAGGATGAATT
>JABAHR010006312.1_pt1 | contig 38566 bp, 53 predicted proteins | sample 7062101 | NCBI WGS metagenome assembly JABAHR01 (sample SAMN14534553, study PRJNA622989) | marine sediment metagenome | biome: marine biome [ENVO:00000428]; feature: marine pelagic biome [ENVO:01000023]; material: deep marine sediment [ENVO:00002113] | place: India: Gulf of Kutch | collected...
CAGTAAGTCCATGTCCTGCAATATAATCATCATCAATTAAATCCTTATGTTTTTGCTGATACTTAGCAAGGTGAATTGCCATCCTATGTAATACCGCATAGGGTTTCCAACCCCTCGATTTTGCCAAATCAAATAAATAGTACGTTGGAACATTTACAGGCTTTTCCCTTTCAAGTTTTACCAACATTTGAACCTTTTCCTCTGCTCGCCTTCTTGCGGCCTCTTCCTCAAAATTATGTCCACAGTTTTCACATTCCAATACTCGCGCATGACTAATGAACCCGCATTCCGGACACTCCTTTACCGGAGCAACGCCATCACCAGGCTTCCCTTTTGTCCCCTTGTTGAAATAGGTTAGCCAATCCCTTTGCTCCTCGTAAAACCCAAAACGCTCTGTATTTTTTCCCAGGTCACAAACCGTAAAACGTTCTTTCCCCGGTGATATTCTTGCGCCCCGGCCTACCATTTGCAAGTATAGTGCGAGTGATTTTGTTGCCCTATTCAAAATTATATGCTTTACGGTTGGCTCATCAAACCCCGTGGTAAGAACCCCGACGTTACAAACAATGGCATCGTCCTGGATCGCAAATTTTCGCAATATCTCTGCTCGATCCTTTTTTGAAGTTTGCCCTGTTATTTGATATACATTTAGCCCTTCTTTTTTAAGTGAATCATATACTAATTGATTGTGTGCTACGTTGACATTAAACACCATTGTTTTCTCGCCCCTGCATATTTGCCAATAGGCTTGAACAACATTTAACACCATCTTTTCAGATGAGTAAAATTCCTGCATTTGTTTTTCATCGTACTCGCCCTTTCTCACTCTGAATTTTTGCGCCCCTACCTGGTCTGATGCAAATGCATATACATCACAGTTTAATAAATATCCATCATCAATAAGCCCTTTAATAGATTGTCCAAGTACCAAGTTTATGTACTGATCCCGAAGCGGTTTTGATGCTATCGGCGTAGCTGTAACTCCCAAAACATTTGTGTTTTCATTTTCAAAAAATGGCATCTTTTTGAAGTTCCCAATATGCGCTTCGTCAATTACCACTAAGCCAAATTCAGGCAACTTGCCCAATCGCCTATTTACCGTCTCAACCATGCCAACATAGAAATCAAATGTATGCGGAATGTTTCTTACTCCTTTCTCTATTGCAAAACATCTTACACCAAGTGCCTTTTTAGCCTGTTGTAATAATTCTGTTCTATGAACAAGTACCAGGACTTTTTTTACGTGTTCTGCCTGAAACCTTTTTACGATCTCCGTAAATACAATCGTTTTGCCTGATCCGGTAGGCATTTGCAACATTGAATTTTTAAATCGAATCAATGAGTCCTCGACGTTTTTTACCGCCTCATTTTGATACTGTCTTAGTTCTATTTTCATCTGGTTACAGGTTACAGAAGGTTACACTTCTATATATTCAAATCTGTAACCTGTATGCGCCTGAAAATCAAATCAATATCTATATAGGTTACACATTTACACATTATATTGTATTATTAATACTTTTCTGCTATTTACTTTTCGCTTCACGCTCGATTTTTTTTCCATGCTAAGTTTAAAAAGTTCACGTAACCGTGTAAACCTGTAACCTTTAATATTAAATACCTTATAATCAAACGGATACGGGTTACACATTTTTATGAATTCCCGACGATTGAATAAACCCTGCAAGTTTTTCCGAACATTTTTTTAATGGATTGTTCATGTCCACAAATTTTTAATGCCTGCCCGATCCTTTTAGAATTCGTCCTCAAATGCGGATAATTTATATTTATTTCCCTCATAACATCCGTATTTGTCATTGCACCGTATTCATCAAAATCGAACAGTTTTTGAATCGCCTCAACCTCCGGCATGACCTCTGTATTTTTAATGGTGATCTTATTGAGTAGTTCAATTTCCTGCTTTGTTAAAAACCACTTGGTTTTATTTTTTTGCCATGCCTGATACAGTTCTATAAAAAGCAAGTCCTTGTCTATCGCCTTAAACCGATCAATGTCTAATGATTCTATATTTACCGGGATAATTCGCCTGTTCCCGGTCGGATCATTTATTACTTCATAGTCGTTTGATGTCCCCGCCAATACCGCCAGCCTCCGCAAATCCTCTGACATCCGGCCATAAGGCATTCTTATTGTAAAGGTTTGTTGGCTGGATAATCTTTTCAGTTTAGTTGCGTCCCGCTTTGATTTGCCACCAAACTCATCATCAACAATAAGCCATTTCTTTGTCATTAAAATTTCACTATCCTTTCCCTCGTCGAGGTTAGATTCCGCGTAATAGCTTCTTAGCTTTTCCGGCAATAAGTTTCTAAAAAATTCTGTTTTGTTTGTCCCCTGCTCACCATTCAAAACAAGTATCATCAATGAATATGTGCCGTATGCAGATCCGATCAATCCTATTAACCACTTAACCATAAATATGTCAAGGTAATTATCCACCTCAAGCAATTCTGAATCAACAAGTATTTCCTGGTTGACATTAAAACAACTTATCAATTCCTTTAGTTGTCCGGACGGTTTTAATGTTTTGTGATCCTCGAACCATTTTATAATAGGATTGTATGAAGGCGTGACCTCTCTATTTTGAATTAGTGTAAATATTTTCGTTTGGCTGATGTCCTCGTCAATCTTTTGCCACACCTGCGTGTAAAAATTTGCAAAATCCCTGTCATCCATATCCCTGCCGGCTATCTCGAATTTGCGTGTTATTTCATTGAACTTAATACCTGTAATTTTAATAAGGTCAATGACCTCATCCAGTTTTGTTCTTTCTCTTTCCTTATTAATCTTGTCCACTAACCCCTCATCATCATTGATATTAAATTTCTTCAATACCTCTTTTGGGTTATCTGCCAGCTTTGCGACCTTTTTTATCGTTTCGGTTTTTTCCGATTCGATCTTAATTCCAGCCTGTTTAAATTTCCAATAAACCGTTTTAATTGTAACACCCGCGCCCTGTCTCCTTAAACATATATCATAATCTTTATCACACTTTTTAGCGTCGTATTTTTCTGACGATCTGCAAAGGTCGTGAAAATAGCCCCGCCCACTTTCTCCAAACTCATCGCAAAGCGCAAATGCCAAATGAATATAATCGTTATAATCATCAAAAAGATTCATACCCGACGCGATACGAACCGCATCGTTAAAATCATTTTTTGATAGTATTGGTTTAGGTGCTTTTATATTTGCCTTTTCGGCCTTCTTTAAATATTTCTTAAATATTTTTGACTTTTCATTTATGTATAAATCCGGATCGTAGCTAACGAATCTAAGGCGTGATACGTCCTTGCACGACTTGTCAACAACAATCGAATAGTTAATAAATAAATATTGCTCCAATCCCAGGAACGCATCTAAATGTCTTTTGGGGTCAACTCTGTAATAGGCGGCATAGCCCTGACCCGATATGCTTCTGTGAATAGCGTACAAATAAGGATCACTCGTTATTGCATCAACGTCCATTTCTGCAATCTGGTCCTTTGCATCTATATCAATACAGATAAACCCGGAATGCTCTAATAGGTCTGATTTTTTCCTGGTCTTAAACACTCCCGATGCAGTAACGCACGGAGCATTTAATTTTTGTTCTTTACCTGTCCTGATTGCCAGAACAATATCTTGCCATTCTCCGTTTTGAACAGCATCCAAAAACGCAACCATTGACATATTGCGGACTGGAGTGGTTTCCTTAACCTGATTAAAAATACTAATCATACTGAATGAATAAAAAAACCCGCTGAAAAGGTGCGATGCAGCGCGACCTAATCAAACGGGTGTAATCTGTTTTATATCAAACTGATTTCTGCATAAATCAGTTCACGATTCAATCAAAGAACTGGTACAAATATACCGATTTAATCCGACTCGATCAAGTGCGGATAATGTAAAATACATTTCACAACCTACTTCGTTTCCGAAAAACATATTTTGCTTTACGAACTGGTCGCAACAGGGACAATTCACACCCGATTCAAAGTTGTTTCGGAGGTATTGTTTCGCTTCGGATATGGTGTTCATGATTGTTTCTTTTGGATCGCCTGTTTGAACTCGTCCCAAGCCGACTGTAAATCGTCGATCAGTTCCGGCATGGACTTTTCGGGCTGTTCAGTTTCGGGATGTTCCGGGATGGCGCGGGCTTGTTCCCACAAAATAATGTTATGTCCATTAACCGCGCTTTTGGCAATATATTTATCATTGAAAATGCCGACAAACTCGCGCCTTTCCCATTCTTCTGCATCATTGCCCCGCACCTCAATCTCCTGACCAATGGCGAACGGTAGTTCCTGGAGGTGGACGATTTCGGCATGGGTCTTATAGATGGTTCCGTGATCGTTAATATAGTAATCGCCGTCCATTTCTTTAACCTTGTAGATAGGATTCCCGTCCGATGCATACCATCTCACACCGTCGTCATTTGTAATCTTAACATAAAAAACATCTTTACTTTCCATGATTCAACTTGTTTAAAATCGGGGCGGCTCAAAACCGCCCCAGTGAATTTTGCTCAAATTCGGTTCAATTGCCCCGTTCAAAAGGTACGAGGCGACCCGTTATAAATGAAAGAACGATTTTATTTAATCTTATACAATCCAATCGAAATATACAACCCGATCAGAAGCGACACAGGAAAATAATCTAATCCGGTTTGAATCGGCTCGACCTGGACCGGACTCGGACAATCGACCTCAACCGATTCGATGCCGAAACAGCACCCATCGATTTGATACTTTTCTTTCCGATTCCAGACGGTCAATCGAACCCAGTCCGGTAGTTCCTGTGCGAGTTGGTCGGGTGTCATATATTATTTTCAATATCCATGATTCAACAAATCACGATCCATAAAAACGGGCGAGGCATTGCACCCCGCCCTATGAATCATGAATCTGCAATAACAGGATTTTTCTGATTCTTTACAAATGATTTTTCCAATTCTGCGATATAATCCCGGCACAATTCGACCCGTTCATGAATCGATTTGACCGCATCCGCATCGTATTCGACATCGAACGATCTGATTTTAAACCGTTTTGGAGTGTCCGGATAGGTCATTTTGTCCCGGAACATTTCGTATATATCGAAATCGTCCGGATCGTAACCATTATTCCGGGCGTAATAAACCGCCTCGCGTTGTATCAAATGGTCGGGTGTATCGGTCAGGACATAGACGACCTTTGCCCGTTTCTTTCCGGTCAAATCCATGTAGCCCTGTAACTGCCACCAGTAGTCCTTATTTGGCAGATCCGAATCGAACAGGGGAAATGTTGACCAATCCCATGAACATTTAATATCCGGCACCAGGTCGGCCAGTACCAGGTCGGGCGTTCCATTTTTATAGTCGTCCTCGAATCGGGTTTCGTTCTTAAACACCAGACCCCATCCGAACCAATCCGCTGCAAAATCGATCGCCTCGTCCTCGTTGATATTTCCCTTATCGGTTTGTTTCGAGGTGAACTCTTTTTCCCGGTTGTAAATTTGTTCTTTCAACCAGTTTTGGCAATACGATTGCGCCGTTTTACCCATCGTATTCGACCCGCGCCCATTCGTCATTATCTTGCCGATTGCGCTGCATCTGATTTTAAATTGTTTCATTTCGTTTCTGTTTCAAATAGTTCCGGTTCTTTTTTTTCGGTTTCGTCCGATGCGGTCAGTAGCTTTTCATTCGCTTTGGATAGGGCAAACGTTTTTCGGATCTGATCGAGCGTTACGTTCCCGGCCTGGATCGATTTTTTTGCTCCGTCCCATCTCGGATGATCCGGTGTAAGTTCTTCTTTTCGTTTCGATTTGGGTTTGGTCGGTCTGACTCGGAGGGCTTCCATTTGTTCCCCGAACGCTCTGATCTTTGCGGCATAAAGCGTAATGTATTGACCCGCCCAATCCTCAATGTACGGACTTTCCAAAACCTTTGCGATCATCTTTGAGTTGGTCGCGTTCAGGATCATCGGCTTTTCTTTGTACAGGTGCATAACCGTACAATCCTCTTTTTTACCGTCCGATCCGGTCACAGTTTCTACCTGTACCTTTTCGATTTTAACTGTTAAATCCTGTCCCGGTTCGAGGCTGTACGCTCCGAGGTAATCGGGATTTCTAAGTTTGCGCCAATGCGTCTTTGTTTCCTTTTTCATGATTCAAAATTTTATTTAACTGATTCAAATATAACATTATTTCCATTCGATTCAAACCCGAACCGATTGCGCCGATTGTGTTCAATCCGGCTTATATCGATGTCGAAGTATCGGCGCAATTCATCGATCCGATCCGATGCGTAACCATGCGCTACGTGGTCGGCCTGACAGTAAAATATTCGGCTCTTTAAATAGTATTTCAGTCCCGTCCAATTCACCGTGATCTTATCGTTTCGTTTCAAATAAGGTTCATAGATCAATTCGTACAGTTCCGTATCGGGTCGATTTAAAGCCGTGTAAAGCCGTGTCAACCATTCCGGTGCGGATAGCTTGCCCGAACCGATGTAAGTCCATCCAGTCGCCTTTAAATGTTTGATCTGTGACGATTCGTTCATGCAGGCGCGAGCCGAATTTTTCGTGAAGCCCGACATCCTGGTAATCTTCCACAAATCGAACATGGTCAATTGCCATGCCTCGCGGGTTGTGTACTCCGTTTTCATCCTGCTATATCTTTAAATTCCGCACCCGTACCGATCCGAACCGGCGCAACTTCATCGAGTTTATACGTCCCGGTCGGTGTCTGGACAATGTTATTGCTGCCGACCAATCCGGCGAATTTAATTAGTTGCGGTTCGGATTGTGTCATATCGTACCATCCTGTCCCGTGAAACCATGCCGGCATGAATTGGCACGACCAATAGCCGAATCGCTCTTTGAACAAATCTTTATGGATACGGATCGCGTCGTCCGCATTGATCAGTTTTATATGGTTGTGGCTTTTCAATTCCGAATCGATCAGATCCGAAAAGGTATTCCGAGCGTCGTAAATCGAATCGGCGGCAAACGTTTTGACCTGATCGACCGAGCCGGACTTTTGCGAAAATGTAATTGTGTAGGTTTTCATGATTATGCATTTTTGGGATTTATTCTGATTTTTTCTTGCATCTTTTCCACCGAACATCTTTCATCGTGTGGCATCGAAAACGTGCCATAAATAGGCTGATCGTTTTTGTATGCTACTGATGTTGTGCTACCTTCATTAAAATTTGTTTCGATAAGGAAGCCGCGATAATTTGTAAATACTTTCGTTTTCATGATTCAATAATTATTAATGTTTCTCTTTAACTATACGGTAAAGATATAATTTAGTTTTGAATTTCCAAAACTTTTTTTAAAAAAAAATCATAAATCTTTTTCAATCAATCCCAATACGATACACGCCGATTCATTTCAATACCGCCCTTTTGCGCCCGATGGAAATCAACCTCGATGAATGCCGAATCAATTGAACTTGGTTTAAATTGTTTTTCAACTGCCCATCCGAACGGTTGGAACTCGTCTTTATATGATGCGATCCGTACCAAATCGACCTTTTTATTTTGGATCGTGCCGCGACTATTGATTGTGATTATTCGTTCTGGTTTGTATATGGCTGTATGTTTGTGTCCGTTGATGAGTAGATCCGCACCCTCAACCCATACTTTTTGCCGTTTCATATTGATAATTCCGTCCGTGACCGGAGCCGAACTGCCTCCGCCGTGATGATACCAGACGACGTATCTGAACCGGGTACCGTACTTGCTTGGCGTATCTTTCGGAAACATTATATCGAATAAAATATAGCCCTGGTAATTACCTGGAACGACCGGACTGTTATGTTTAAGTCTCCATCGTTCGCAAAGTCGTTCAATCGGGTCGGTATGCAACCGGCTCACAATGTTCGTTTCGTGATTGCCGTAACCCATAAATGCCCAATTCTTTGCGTACTTTCCCAGGTCCTCATCGAAATTTTTTATAACCCGGTCGATATAGTTCTCATAATTGTTTTCGGGTCGTATCCCCTCTTTCGATCGGCGCGGGTCGTACTTACCCTCCATTAAACAGAATTGATCGCCAATGGATATAATCAATGCGTCCTCATCGACCGCCCGTTGCAAATGTTCGTGTAATTTGGGACGAACGCATTTAGGATTGTCATGGTGGATGTCACCGGGAAAGAACAGTTTTAAGGTATGATTGCGCGGTTGGTTGTCTAAGAAAACCTGAACGCGATGCACCATTTTATCAATGCGCTCGACTTTTATATTCATACGTCTATTCTTAATGGAATATCAATATCTAATTTATCAGCGATGCGCTGCAAAATGATATACATTGTTTCTTGTGTACGCTTTATATTATGTATTTCTGATGCCAGCCCCTCCTGAATTTTTGCCTGCGTTTCAAGTTCATTCAACCGCTTCTTAAAACCGCCAACTCCGTCCATGCCCTCCGACAACATCCGCAGCCGTTCCATTTCGTCCCGGACTCGTTGCGTATCGTTTTTAAGTTTATAGAACCCGCCTACAACCGTCACTATGAAGCCGAGCGCGGTAAAAATCTCAATCCATTGAGCCAGTTCCATTATCTTTCGTTTTGGGTGTCGATGCGATACGGTTTGATTTGATTGGCTTCTGTGTTTTCTTCTTTTCTGTTTTCAATTCAAACCACCCATCACCGATATATTTACCGGACTTTATTTTTTTTAGTGCCGATTCCGTCCACTCCCGACGCTGTTTCGGATTGCCGCCTTTCAGGATCGCCCGGACTGTTTTCCCGGTTGATGGAAAAATCACAACGCTGTACGATGCCGGTGCGGCGTTTTCGATTTCTTCGATTAGTTTTTTCTTACTCATAATGATTGTAATATACGAAAAAAATTAATCATGCTTTTATTAGCCTGATTGCATACAGATTGAATTTATCGTTATATGTATCAGATCCCCCGCCGGTCGAATTGCGTTCGATTGAAAATTGCAATATGTCCGCACCAGATTTGCCCGTCATTGTGTCAAGTTGAACTGAGTATAATTCGTCCGAATTCAGCGCACTTACGTCGATTGTTTTAGTAAATGAATTTACAAGCGTTTCGGCATTTTCGCTCGCATCCCCCTCGGTCAAATACCAATCGACATTTAATATAATGTTGTCACCCGCTATTGGCGCGGTCGTTTCGAGTTGGTAGAATAGTACAAAGGCCAGATCAACGCCGGTATAGTTCACCCCATTATGGGCAAGTGTTACATTTCCGCTTATTTCATCGTCTGCCGTTTCATTGAATTTTATATGTACTCCGGCGCCCGTGTTCCTTGTAAGTGTCGCACCGGATATTAGTAGTTCTCCGATTGAAATTCGCGGCTCAACCCATCTCTGAACAGACGGCTCATGTAGTTTCCAGTTTGTCCCGGTGAATACCAACATCGTTACATCGCCGGCCGGGATGTTGATTACATCCGTTATACTAATGTTCCCACCAGATTGAAGCGTTAGGATATTGCTGCTCATTCCGTTTTCGATCACCAGCAACCGACCGAGCGATCCGCCATTAATCGTATCAATCGTATCGTCTGCCTCTGATCCGTCAACGCCTCCTGCAAATGCGACCGTAACGGTAGCGGTTGCGCCGCCCGACGTAACAACCGATAAATTATAACTGTTTCCACCTGATCCACTACCGACCGGGCAATCAATATTGTTTGTGTCTGAACCGGCTCCGGCTATTGTCGCATCGTATCCGTGATCGGTTGTCAGTGCATCGATCGCAGCCTCTAATACCAGGGCGAGCGCGGCGGGCGTTGTTGAACTGGTATATGTTGCTGTGCCTAATAATATATCCCCCTCGCCCTCATCGGAATAGACCGAAACAGAACCGGAAGCCCCGGTTGTCGCTGTGATTTGTACCGACCCTTGCGCGAGTGTTTCGCCCGTTAGTTCGCCGATTACCGTAACGTATGGAGTTGATATAGTGACGGCTCCGGACGATACGTATGTTGTTTCATTAGCAAGTGTTAATCTTGAATCGGCTTTGGTCGGGTATCTCGCTTGCTCAACGAACGAACTGCCTGTAAATCGAAAGGCAATGAAGGCGTTTGTTTCCTGTGCGTTAAAATCGCCCTCATTCATTAGTAGATTTCCGGTCGATGTTTCTTGAAACTGAACCGTCCGGGCTGCCGATTCGACCGTACATACCAATAGATCGCCCTGATTAAATGATGTTCCGGTAGCCGCCGCAATCGTTTCGACCTGATCAATGGCGTTCTGTCCTTCCGTATCGATCTTGCAATAACTGATTTGTGCCTGCCGTTCGACCGTTGCCGTACCAGATGAAATTTCAGCTAAAAAGAAAGTCGGTTTTGCCTTGTATCCGGCATTAAATTTCAGTAGTTGGTCGTTCAGATCCGACTGAACTAACAGGTCGTTATTGTTCAATAGTACCGCGAGGTTTTGCAATGCTGCAATTTCGGACGGGGTTAGATCGTAAATAGTAGCCATTATATTCCACCTCCGATTAATACACCGCCTCCACCGCCGCCCTGTTGCGGAATGGATAGATTGACCGATTCTAAAATGCTCATGCTGATTTGTGTATATCGTACCGTACCGTGACCGCGACCCATTACCCTGTATGCCATTTGATCGAAACGAACAATTCCGGGATTAATTACCGCAATACCTGGGACGTGTTGTGTGAAATCGTCCGACCCGGCATAGGATTGATAGCCCTCTAATACGGTCGCCACAACGTAATATCCGTTTTGAATATGGCTCACGATCTTTCGTAGCTTTTCGAATGTTTGCGGCTTGTATAATGTCACGTTAAAATCCCATCGCCTCGGTTGATTGCGGGTCTGGTATGCCGCCTTGCCTTCCATTGTTTCGTAAACTTCCGGGCTATATTTTTCAAACTCGGTTATATTCGCATTGACCTCACGATTAGAAAATATCATATCCGTACCGATGTCAACGGCATTATCGATCAATCCAGAAACCGGATCGTACCAGTTCAATTTGAGGTATTCGGCAAAATATAGGGATGGTTCGTACAAACTCATAGTAACAAAAATACAAAATTTTTATATATTTGCTATAAATAATATAATCCATGAAGATATTAGAAGCATTAAAAGAAAAAAGACTAAGTAATTTAGCATCGTTTGAGTACGCAGAACAGACATTTTTCGTGCGTCAACCACAACCGGAGGACTTTGCAGAGGCGTTTATCCAGGCGAAAAGTGCCGAGCGTATTGCATCGGGTAAGTTGTCAAGTGAAATGAGACAGGAAAAACCCGACCCGACATTTAAAAAGCTGTATGGTGAGGCGGCAGACGCGGAAACATTGGCGATGTTCGGTCTGGATAATCCGGCAAACCTGTTTGAACAAAAGGTAGGGATTAAGTCGCTGTTGGCATTTACATCGTACCAGTTCGCCCGGTTGCTGATGGACAATAAAGGCAATGCGATTGCATCGAATGAAACCGAGTTGAACGAGCTGGCAAGGGCAATCGGTGAGGATAAGGAGTTCCGGGAACTGATCGCACACGCTTTGAAGTCATACGAGGCACAGGGGGAAACGGAGGGAAACGCAGAAACGACCTGAAAGATGCCGTGATAATTGCGCGGCTTTCGGGTCATGGGATAGGGACGAAGGAGTTTGAATATATATACAAAAATGAAGCGTTACGAAGCGCATTTATAGAGATCGAACATGATAATGAACGTCGAGATTACACAAGAACAAAAGCAATGGTTGAATCAATGCAGATGCTTTACAACATCATCGACCAATATGCAACACTTGATTTGGCACGTTCAGGATTCACACGATACAAAACCTTCGAGAACAAAACGCTCGGACAGAAAATCAAACAAGCAATGAGCAAGGAAAATCAGAGAGAAGTAGCAATGCGAAACGCACGCGATTTAGCAAACATATTTAATTCAAAGCATGGCACTATCTGATATTTCCATAGGCATAGCCCTTGCCGGAGCGCAAAAGTTCAAGAACGACATGAAAGGCGTTCAGGGACAAGTCGAAGGATCGACCAAAACAATGGCGGGTAGCTTTGCCAATCTTGCCGGATCAATCGGGATTGCGTTTGGTGTTCAGCAAATTGTATCATTTGGTAAGCAATTGGTCAGCCTTGCCGATACTCAATTAAAAGCCGAGGCGAAAGTACAACAGGCGATCAAATCGACAAACCAGGCGGCGCAACTTTCCTTTGAACAGTTGAAACAATCCGCGTCAGATCTACAAAAAAATACACTGTTCGGTGATGAACAAATATTAGAGGGTGCGACCGCACAGCTATTGACCTTTACCAACATTGCCGGGGATAATTTTTTACGAACGCAAAAACTCGCGCTCGATCTATCAACTGTACTCGGAACGGATTTAAAAAGTTCATCCATACAGTTAGGTAAGGCGCTGAATGATCCGGTTGCGAACCTGTCGGCATTATCCCGGTCAGGTATTCAATTTAGTGAATCCCAAAAGGAATTGATCAAAGGACTTGCCAATACGAACCGATTGGCCGAGGCGCAGGGTGTGATCCTGAACGAATTGGAACGGCAATACGGAGGGCAGGCAGAAGCGGCGGTAGTCGGAACGGGTCGGATGCAACAGTTCAGTAATGCGCTTGCCGATGTAGGCGAAAAGGTCGGGGTCGTTCTGATCGAGGCAATGAATGCGTTTTTAGATATTATTCAACCGATATTTAACGAGGTGTCCGATTTGTTCCGGGCGTTCGGTCGGCTTGGTTCATCTATGAGCGATACGGGCGAGGGTGTTTCGTTTTTGACGGTTGTATTAGAAGGTTTAAAGGCGAACTTTCAAATATTACTCGCACCGATGCGACTACTCGTTAAGGCGTTTACGTTCATTGCCGATGGTATAGCAACGCTTAACGAACGATTCCCGGTACTCGGAAAAATACTGCGCGGAATAGTCGCACCATTTACATTGCTTGGCGATGCGATCAGTTTTGTATCGGATCTATTCAGCGATGCCGAGCCGCGAGTTCGATCATTCGGCGAGGTCGTTCAAACAACTTTTAACGGCATGACCGGCGCACTCCGGGAATTTCAAATGCAGACCGGCGCGACAAAAGACGAATTGAAAGAGTTTACCAAAACGCTCGATCTGCAACGGTTAGTAAACCTGGAATATAATGAGGCGGTTCGGGAAGTCACGCAGGCATGGAAAGAATATCAATTACAGGTATCATTAGCGAACCAGGAAAGTGAATTTGCAACCGGATCACTCGCACAACTTCGGGAACAACTCAAAGGACTTAAAACCGCATTTGAGGAAGCCGGAACGCAAGCGGAACGGGAAAGTATATTCGTTGATATTCAAAAGGTTCAGGCCGAAATTAAAGCGATTGAGGATGCGTTTAAAACCGTCACGAAAGAAGCACCACCCGCAATCGGTAGCCTTGATGCGATGCAGGCCGAACTATCCAAACTCGAATCGAAATACAAAGCGACGGCTAATACGTTTCAGCGTACCCAATTACGATTAGAAGCGGACGTATTGAAAGGTCAAATCGAAATAATCGAAAAGGGGTTCGATTCGCTCGATATGAAAACCGCCGATCTGGGCAATACGCTTACGACCGTATCAAATTCAGCGACCGATTTTAGTTTGACAATGGAGGGATTGGAGCAAGATCTGAATTTGGCAACATTAGCTGCAGATAGCCAAATCGATGAAGTAAGTGAGTTATCAGAGGTTTGGGGTAACTTTAGGGCAGAATTGGAGATATTAGCAAGGAATGTATTGCCAGAGTTAAAGGCAATGGGTGTAGATGCTATCGGGGCAATTGCAGAAGGTTTTGGCGCATCAGTTGCGGGAGGCGAGGAATTTGCAAACGTTCTTCGAAAGATTGGCAATGAGTTAATTGTCCAAGTTCCCAAAATGCTCGGCTTTGCTTTTCTTAACGCAGCAACGACCGCGCAACCCTGGTACGTCGCAGTCGCATTTGCGGCAGCCGGGTTAAGTCTGCTCGGCATATCTGGATTTGCAGCCGAAAAGATTAGACAAGCGCAAGCAGATCAAAGTTTGGATACAGGCGGAATCGGATCGAACGTCCTATCCGGTACGACACAGGCAAGCGGATTGAGCGATTTCACCGCGACCGATACGCAGGAAATCAATTTACAGGGTGCATTAGACGGTGCGGAAATAACGTTCCGAACCGAGGAAGGATCGTTCCGGGGCGTGATTGAACGGAGTATATTGAAGTCGGATAAATTAAGAGGAAGGTAATGCCAATAAATTTACATCCATCACCGAATTACGACCTCCCAACATCGACACAGATCGGGACGGTTCTATCCGATACCGAATGGAACGAGGCAGAGAAAGTCATGTCGAATATAAACGGCAATGGTTATTTGGCTTTTTCCGCAACGAGCAAAAGAACATTGGGTGGTGTCTGGCCGATTTGCGGCGCACACAGAAAGTTCATTGCGAATGTTCCAATGAGTCGCAGTTTGTCGTCTTTTATCGCACCTGGAATGAATCGGTTTTATGGGGTCATTGGGTTTCGGTATCATATCAATATTTACATGGCGGCGTTTCTGACTGTGGGCGGTTCGGATTATAAGATATTCGAAATGGACAAAGCACTCGATAATAACTTTTCCGGGACGGTTTTAGTTCCGGGCGTTAATGGATTGGTCGGTACGGACGGATCTGTTGAGGTGGATGGAACCCTGCCCGATTCGTTCCGGGCATTCGGACAAAGCAAAACGGCTTACCTGAAATTATATGTCGACCTGACCGACCGGGGAACGATACCGGAAGGAACGCAATTTACGACAAACCCGCCCTATTCGTTCACGGATTTTGACGATGCGGTTTTTGGTTTTATGGGCGCACAATTATGGTTTTATAAGGATTGTTCTGATGAGTGTTAGGGATTATACATATTTCAGCTATTGCGGTCGTGAGTTTGCCTGTAATAGTGCGCTATTGGTCAGTACGATTCAGGAAGCATACGATACAGTCAATTGGGCGCATGAACGAGGCATATTATTTACAGCCGAATCGATGCAGATTCAACGTGAATTGAGTGTATATACTGTCTATTGGGACGATTTTACTATCCCGATTGTCGGTCATATTCACGGCCGCAACTATCCATCAAACTGGTTTAATACGTTCGGCATTGAGATTCCGGGCGATTACGATAAATTCGTATTGACCGCGACATTAAGACGATTGGAGCGAAGCGAATTTGATTTGCTTAACCTTCCATTTTTACCGGGATTGGGTGGGCAGCCATCCGACGTTCCAAATCCAATATATGGTTTAGGCCGTCGGGCGATTTATTTTGAATTTATCCTGACCAACTTAAATACGAATAGCAGCGTCCAGCTCGCCCGGATATTCAACAATCCGCAGTATATGTATAACACCTATCCGGCTCAATTCTCACAGGCTGCGACCGATTTTGCATGGGACGATTTGACCGATGAGAATATGTTCGTATTTTCCCTACTCGATGAGATACCAACGACACAGACATCCGGACAGATCGAACAGTATCTATTAACCTGTCGGGTTAATTACAAAGAGAACCCGTCCGGAAATCCCTGGAACGGAAACCAGGTGAATAACGGATACGACGTTTATATTAACCAACGAACCCACCCGCAAACAGGCGACACGGTAACAGCCGACGGGATTATTGATTTACAGTTTTCAGCGTACAAGTAATTATGAGCAATAGAACATACACACCGCCCCAATCCATCACGTACCCGAACATGGGCGAGCAGTTCGATTCGGCTTCATACGATTCATACTATGATAGCGCGATTAGCCAACACCAGGTCGGGATTAGTTCGCTCCGGGTTAATGGTCAGGTAACGGGTGCATATATTTGGCCAGTGATCGGTGATTTTAAAATGGGATCTGGAACGACACCTAACACCGATTCAATGACGCTTACATTGCCTTTGGTGTTTCCGTCCGGGGTCGATTCGTTCAGTTTGTTGATGCGATATTATATGGCTAAAACCGGATCGCAAGTTCAATCAATGACGGTCGATATTGAGAAGATCAGTAACATTACATTCACAGCCGTTACGCAAAACATCTTCACAAGTCCGGCGACATATAACAGCATTGAGGATAGCTACACAACCGGGACGCTCAATACGAACATACAACCGATTTCGGGCAATGTCGAACGGGGCAAATTGATTATAACCGTAACCAAATCGCCATCCACACCGGCACAAACGGCTCGACCTAATCGATATTGGGACGGATTGTTAAGTTTGAATTTGATTTTATTTAGATCGTAATATGCCACACCCCTTAGAACTACCCGTACAGGCTCAAATCGATGCGCTATACCGAATGTCAATCGGTCAGATTAAACCGGTCGTCCGGTTCATTGGTCGCGCATTGGAAGTAACCGGAACGCATCCAGGCGGTGCGCCTATATTCGGAACGAATTATGTTGATATTGATTTGGATATATCGAACCGGGTTCGGGGAAAGATAACCGTATCGATGGAAAAACCCCGAATTGCTAATGACGATGAAACCGGGATCGTGGTTAGTGAAATCGGATTGGATATTATCAATACGGATGAATATTTCGCGGTAACTCAAACCGCCGCGATACTATCCCCGGCAGATATTGACAATGCAGAAATTCAAATATTCGCCCGATTGGAAGGAGTGACCGACGTTGTGCCGATTTATCGGGGTCGGGTAATATCGCGTCCGGTCGAATCGCGCGGGCTGTGTCAGTTCAGGATAAGGGATATAGGTTGGAATATCATTAGAAAACCAATGCTGCATGAGTTCATCGATCGGATTCCCGTTACGATTCTCCCGGGTGGCGGCGTTCAGTATCCGGGAAATGCGGTTAGCGTGGTCGGTCAACAAGGCATAGACGTGGACGATTTCAATTTATTGTCGTCTGAACGGCGCGTGACAACCCCGAACGGATACATTGCATTCTATTCCGGCATCGTTACGTTTTCGGCTCTGGGTGATCCGATTGTGGACGTTACGAACAATGATCCGTCGAAGATCAAAATACGGACGATCAATATTAAGAATAAGGCGAAATTGGGTCGATATAAATTGCTCTTTGATGGCAAGCATTCATTTACATTGACCTATCCGGATAATAGTACATACAGCGGGAACCTGTTTGAGCCGTTTACATCGCCCGCCGTTGATATTCCATTGGCGGCATGGGCTTTATCGAACATAAACTATACGACCGGGACGTTCCTGCAGCCGTCATTTGATGTCGATGCGCGAGGTGTTGAAATAGAGTTCCAGGTATGGTACACCGTATCGGGTAATCCCGGAACGATCATTAAAAACCTGATCGAGAAAGGTCTGGCCGAGAACGTCGGAACCCTACCCAATACCGGATCGGGTACAAACCCATATACACAACTCCGGGTCGATTGGCCGACGTTCGATGAAATGGAAAAACGATTCGCTGATATTTGTGTCTTTGTATCCGAAACGAATAAAGACAACTCGGTATGGGAGCGTAAGACCGGAAACCAACCCGTTTCATGGCTACGTATCGCGCAGCGTGTCGCCGATCATGTCGCATCATTCATAGTTATCCAACCGGACGGACTTATTACCGTCAAGCTACCTTATATCGACGATACGACTATATACGACCTGACAACGGAGGAAGCAATTACAGCGCACACTATTAATCCGGTCGATCAATTCAATTACTTGTCGGTTCAATATGCTTACGATCATTCAAACAATGCCTATTTGGTTAGTGCCGATAAGGACTTCCGGACGTTTCCCGAATACGAAGAAAACCGGATCACCGTGAACGCGCCGTATTTTAAGGGAGGGGTCAGTAAGAGACAGGCCGAATGGCTCCGGGATACATTGGCACGACACTATTATCCAACGCAAGTATCATTGAATATAACTGTAACGCCTCAAATGGGATTGACCCTGCTACCAGGCGATAAGGTTCAATTGATTAGCCGCGAACAGCCGCGAATCGAAACGTATGCGGAGATCCGAAAAGTCGATAAGACTATCGGCGGAACGTGTAATATCGAAGCAACCCCAATCGATAATCCGGAAGGGGCTGCTTTTACGCTTTGTATTAGTGGGTTTGGGGGGGAGTTATTGTTTTGATGTTGTATTAATATCAATCGCAAGACCTTTTTCGATAAGGCCGAATATGTCGAAATGCCATTCAAGGAGTTTTTCGAATTCCCAAACGGCCCATAGCCTATAATCTTTTTCGATGTTGCATATTGGTGTGTCTCCATAAAAAGTTGATGTCTTTCCTATATTCTTGATCGGAATAAACCTCTCCCCATTATGCTCAATCTCTTTTGTAAGGTCGGATAGGGGGCGAAGGATGGGTTTGTGTGTATTCGTATCTAATTCAGCCCAAGCTAAAATATTTCCCGAATGCAGCTCCTGTGTTAGGAAGTTTTCATCGAACCACTTACCACCGATAAGCGCATACGGCATGTAAAAGCAAAGGGCTTTGAACAATAAATCTTTTTCTTCCTGTCTCATGATTCAAAATTTTAATAATTAAACGTACCGCAATATAACAAAAAAAACAGCCGCACAAAATAGGCGGCTGAATTGAAAACCAGAAGATTTACAGAAGCAAATTGATACAATTTTATTGCAGATAATCGTCCCAAGCGTACCACATCGAACTGACATCGGTAGTCGATCCGGACAGGTGCAATGGGAAGTCGTCCGATGCGGTGTCGATCATGTATATCATAAGGATCGTAGCACCATCGGCAGGGGCGGTATTCCATGTTACGGACGTTGCACCGTAAGTGTTTATATCGGCATCAACAACATCCACACCATCAACGGACAGTTTTGCCATATATTCGTAAACGCTTGTGCCGGTATGGTTCGGATTCCATGAAATCGCGGTAGGTGTGCCGGTTGATGCGTTGCCGTTTCCAAGCGTGAAAGCGGTTAAGATTCCATTGGGTGCGTTAGCGTTGGTGATGCTGGCTGCATCGTCCCTAAACACCTCGACCGCCCATGAATTTGTACCGAATGCGCTATATACTTTCGCTTCCTCTGAATAGAACGTCACGGTCTGTTGCGAATCGCCATCAGTCGCGCCGGGTAGATCCGGAATGCGAACCTTAACGTCCAGGTAAAGATCAGACCTTTGAACCGTTCCACCTGCACCAGTATGGCTAATAACAACGAGTGCGCCGTTCAGTCCATATTCATATGCATGAATGATCGCTTCATCGACCGTTAAGTCCTGATTGGTAACGGCTCCAAGTATCCCTACGGCGTTTCCGTGTACGCTGATTGAAAACGGATCGAGTTGCACCCCATCGTTAATAACCGTTTTGGTTTTACCGAGTGAAAATATCTCCCTTTCGTTCAAAGGGGATAGGGTAGGGTTGTCCATGTTCTCTGCGGTACATACCAAACCGACTATTTTATTTTCGGTCGGAACCGCGCCCTTTTCAATGCCGGCACCCGAATCGGTATAAGGTATCCAGAACAGGGTCGTAAATTTTCCAGACCTTACGTAACTGGTCGGGCTGGATATTGTTGGAAATGAATATGCCATTTTTTTCTAATTTATCGTTATACAAAAATTTACATTATTTTTTACTATTAAAAATAGTGATTATACGCTTTCATGATGTTGTGATTTAAACCGAACTTCCATCGATACAGCGAACTCATGCGTAATTGCGTCGCAATCCTGATCGAAATACTCGACCATTCCGGACGCTTCGGGGTTCATTATTCCCATATCTCGCATCGTAACCGCCACAAAATCGACCGTTTTGAACGTGAAATTAAAGGTAAATTGCTCCGATACGTGCGGATTGAACATAGACCGCAACCGACCTAACTGCCATCCGTACCCCTTCGTCCGGTCGATTACCCGTTTTACTCCGACCACAAACCGAACGACCTGCCGCCATTCGCATAGACTCGCCTGGACCGTGTCGGCTGTGTCGAAATTATATACGTATATGATCGGTTTGGTCGATGGATTGCAGGCGAGTGGGTGCGTGTACCGAACGTCGTAATGATCACCGCCGCCGACCTGATACAAATAGTTCTCGATCATTGCAACCATCAGATCCGGCATTTCATCGTCCAGCAATGTATTAACGAGCGCACCATGTCCCTGTGTCGCTTGCGGGTCGAACGTGTAATTGAATAACAGTTGATTGATTTGGATTTGACCGGACGCATCCGACCCGCCGCGAGTATATCGAGCCTGTATATAAAATCGGTTATTGGCGTTCAGGGACAAAGCGGATAGCATCGCATCGGTTAGCGCGAGCCAGGACGACCAGGTTGAGCCGTCCGTTCCCCATCTGAATTCCTTTGTAACGGTTCGGGTCGCTGTTTCCCCGGTAATGTTATCCGAAAACGAATCGACGGAAACAACTTGCTCAACAAAATTAAAGTTAAGAATGCCAACATCGCCGATATTATTTAGGGTGATTAGGCTCATTGCTCGTTATCCTCGATTTTATTTTTTCCGACCTGTACCCGGATCGGCACCCCGATTGAATTGGCTAATTTATTTCCGATCAATTGCTTTGCGTTGTTCGGCACGCCTGTTGGTATTCCGACCGATTGATAATCGCAAATGATCCTATCCTGGTATCCGTCCGTAACATACACAAATACATTGACCCCGGCGACAAATGCCGGGATAACTTCATAGTCCTCGCCTGCATCAAAATCCGGCATAATAAACCATTGCGTCGGGTTTTCCGGATCATGCAATGGGTTCATGTCGTTTATATGTATTTTTACGATCATAATTGTACGCATTTTGCTGGGAGTCGCTTAAATTCGGTCAATCCGGCATTAACCCCTACGTCCGTCCTGTATGCCTTTTGCGAGTAGCTTAGTAGCGATGTATAGTAAAGATTCCAGGTTGTGCCCTGATCGTCCGAATAATAGTATTTAACGGTCGAGCCGTCGTCGGCTATCTTAACCCACGATTGAAGCTGTTTCGTGTTCGATGTAAACTTGAACGTACCAAGTTCAACCACGTCGGCACGAAGCCCGTTGAACGGCCTGATCGCGTACCGGCATCGATTATAGTAAGTCGTTCCGGGAAATGTTACCGTGACCTCGTCATTAAATCCAAACCAGTACTGCGTATAATCGGATGGGGTCGAATAGATCATCTCGCAAGGACTCTGAATCGTAAAGTCCGACGTTGCCGCGACCCTGTACCCGCTTGTCCCTCCGTTACTGAATAGGAGCGAGTCGGTAAATCTACCATGTACCAGGTCGTCCGATTCGCTGCAATTCGTTGCAAATCCGGTCAGGCGCGGAAAGAAAAAATTTTGCGCGGTTATCGTTACATCGTTTTCGATTCCGGTCATGTCAACATCAACCGAGGCGGCAAGTGCTGAATTGGTACGAGTCACTTGCACCCGGATACGATCGCCCGCAACCGCGCTTAATGTACCGGTTTGTAGCACGTTGTTTTTGTACCAGTTTACAACGCTTGTATTCGTTCCGGTCGCATTACCAATATCCAAATCGAAATCGAATTGCGCCCGAAAGAATATCCAATCCTGACCGGGACGCACCGGAAAATCAAATGTCGCCACGCCATCAGTCGAAACAACGGGCGGCGCAACAAAGGCGAGTCCGGTAAAGAACTGGCCGACGTTGCCATTGAATTTTTTTATCGTGGGATCTATATCTAATTGTATCGTACTCATCTGCTCGGTACTGGTGGGTATGGGTTTCTGTATCTGTATATTTTGCCCTGTGCGATGTCTTTAATCGCTTTATTAAATGCTTTTGTCGCAATCGATTTTATCTGTTTTTGATAATAGAACTTTGTCCATGCCATCGGATTTTTCCCGGTGCGGGTCAGGGCGTGATTGTAAACGTGTTCGCCGTAGCTTGCAACATTCGCCTGCGGTACGATCTTTATAATCGTTCTGATCTTACCCTTTTCGGATTTGGTCGTTAATACGCCGGGAACATTGGCCGCAAATGATCGATTCAAATTGCCCGTTATTCTCCGAAGTATTCGCCTCGACCCGACCTGTGAAAATGGCGCGACGTTTTCCGCTGCGTTCTGTTGCTCGCTTATCAGTTTCGACCGGAAAAAATCGGCTGCATCCTGGGTAACATTGTTGAAAAAAGAGTTAAGGCTCGCAAGATTGTCCATTTTCTTGCGAAACCCCTCTATATTAATAGTTACTCTTTTCTCTGCCATTATTACCCTTTAACGAACCAACTAATGAATACAGTAATTGAATTGGCTGCATTCGTTGTTAGTGTCGCACTTGTATCGGCCTGGAATGCGAATACATCTCCGAAAGTCGTTGCGGCTGCAGCGCCATCGATTGTAATGTCAACGGTTTGAGTCGCTACGGGTTCGGCAGAATCGTACACAATGAATCCAAAAAACTCAATTGCGGTTGAAGCGGCCAATCCGGATGGGAAAATATCGCGTGCCGTTACGCCGGATGCCAATGTCAGCATCTTGGTATCGCCGTCGGTTATGGTGATGTCAGATTTCACCAATTCACCATATCCGAATATATTGCTATTTCCGGCGATATTGGTAGTATCTTTGCCGGTTATTGTCAAATTTAAACTTGCTGTCTTTGCCATTTTTTTATTTAATTATTTGGGTTAAATGTCCAATCAAAACACCGATCTACCGTATCGAAATCAACAAAATCATTCGCCCATAGATTCGGGTGATATTTCGTGTCGGTAATTCCGAGGTATGCCAATGCGCCCGTACCGAATTGCAACGCACTTTCCATTTTTTGCATATAGTTCTGTCGGCTCAATACCTTGTCGCCGTCACGAGCCTGACAAGCACGCTGCTCAAAATCGATCCGTAGCAACTCATATACGCACAACCACCGCAACGCTTTCCATGCGTATGGATATTCGGTTACATCGTCCAACGCTGCCGGATTCAGGCCGGCATTGGTTAGCAAGGTCGATACGTAATTATACAGAACATTCGGAACGCTCGCCTCGCCCTCATTCGTTACGTGGTTGTCGATTGCGTCGGCTGTGATAGATCCGATTGCAACGACCGCACCCGATTCAAATGCGAACAGGTTAATAATCTGTGTTCCGGTCGGTACTGTTAATGCTGTTGCCATAGTGTTTTAAAAAATTAGCCCCACCCTAACCGGGCAGGGCTTTAATATGCTTACAATTCTATGTTACACTGTCAAATTAACGATATGACGCTGTGCGGCTGGAGCCTGTGCGTTCCAGTACTCTTGCGCCTGGATTTCGACTGAATCAGTTGAGAAAACCATTTCCTGGTTAACTGCAACCGGATCGAATGTAGCCCATACGTTTTTGAATCCGGGAACAACCAACATAGCTGAATCGGTCGCGGCGATCTGGGTAGTTACGTTCGCGTTGTATGAATATACTGCGCGGATGTTGTACTCGCTAATGATCTCCGAACCGTTGCCCATGCTGCGAACCGTCTCAAGTGCCTGCTGAATGCTTGCCCTGTGCGCTCCGTTTGCGAGCAACAGTAATGGCTGATCGGCAGAAATGTTGAAACCTGATCCTGCAACGTTCTGAATCAATGCGTCTGCGGCATCGTTCAGGGTTGTTACAACGTCTGTGTTGAATGCAACGGTTGTCACGCCGGTCGTATCGAACAGAAGGTTATATGCGAAGTCTGACTTCTCGGACATATTCGCAATCCTGATCGCTTCGAGTGCGTCGTTTACATTGTAACGGGCATTTGTGGACAACCACCTGCGAAGCATCTGAACGCCAACTGCGAAACGCCTTGCACGAAGTTCGGCGTATGTTTCAGATCCGAGCGGCTTGAAGTTGATCTTTTCGCCGTCCTCGTATTCGTCCCAAGTGATAACGCTGTTGAAATCGAATATCTCGGCACGATTCGCACCAGTTGCATCGATCATGCGGAAAAACTGCATCCAGTTCATATCCGCTTCCAACTCGTTCACAAAGTCTTTGTAATCACCGGCATTCACACCGTTGTAATCACCAATCATTGTGATGGCCTTTTCGCCGAATGCCTGGTTATGCTGTGCGGCGTGCATCATTGCCAGAACTTCATTGATCTTTTCGGCAATGGTTTCTCCGTCCTTTTCCTGAACGGAACCGAACAACGCTTTCAATCCCTCGTCACTTGACACAAATGGTTGCGTCAAGGCGTGGTACATTTTTTTATAATTTATATGAGCCATTTTAATATTCTCCTATTGATTAATATGCTTGATTAAGTTCGATGAGTGCCCATCCGTCACCGGCAGGAAGGTTGCCCGTATCGGTGTTCTCTGCTGTTTCCAGGTACTTGCCTACAATGAAATCACCTACCATTGCATCGTGTGTGAATAGTCCGGTTGCCTCAATGAAATAGACATCGGCTCCCTTTGTTACTGTACCGGCCGCAACGTGCGGAACGAGAATGCGCGGTGCGGAAGTGATGTAAAGTGCGTCGGTTGTTCCGGCAATCTCATCATTTACAAGTACTCCGCAAAGTTCGCCGGTCAAAATGGTTTCCCATGTACCGGAGCAAACAATGGTATCCTGCAAACGATCCACGCTTACATATTCCTGAACGGTTGCCGCAAATTGCGGAAGTGCAGCAGTCGCGGCAGGAACGTCGTTCCTGATCGTCTTGCACTCTTTAAGTGAACTGCGCAGCATCGCATCGATTGAAACGAACGATTGGGCAGCGTTTGGTCTTGTGTATAAACTCATGACTATTATCTAATTAATGATTAAAATCCTAATTTTTTCTCTCCTGGTTTTGGCTCGTTTGGCTCGTTCTGACCCGCGAACTTTTCGTTCAGGTCTTTTGCCATTGCCATCAGTTGTTCCGGCGCAAGTGCTTTGACTTGTTCCTCTGTCAGTCGTGCCGGCTCGGAAAGAATCTTACCTTGCAGATTCAGAATGTCGTTCCGGAACGGTTCGAGATATTTTTCTACAATCGCTTCAAGATCGGTATTTTTTGATTTGAGCGATTCGATTTCGCTGTCTTTCCCGGTTAATTCGGTTGTGAGCGTTTCAATTTGGCCTTCCAATTCTTTGATCTTGGCCGTTAATTCAGTATTGTCCATGTCAATCGATTTAATGAATTCAATATTTTCAACTTTATATTCCTTTTGTGCAGCACCCCGTTGTGCGCCTAAATAGACCGCGCTCAATTCGGTTTGCTCGGTAAATTCTTTGTGGTCGGCGTTTTCCGCATCGAGGTAGTACTCAACAAATGACTTTCCATCCTCTTCGATTCGCCTGCGAAACGCACTAAATCCGACCGACACAAAGTCAACCACTCCGGCCTCAATTGCCTCGGATAGTTCTATATCGGCCTGTCCCGGTAGTTTTGTTCCGGTCATTATAAATACGTGTTCGATTAGTGCCGTTTTGCCCTCGCTTTGATCCAGTTCGGCATGAAACACCCGGCCAATGATCTGATCGGATCTGTGACTGAACAGAAACGTCCGACCTTCTTTGTTTATATCCGATGCAAATTTTTCCAGAACAGAAACATTGAATCGTTCATTTGTGCGGTCGATTACGTTATTTGCCGCCTCGAACCGAAATACCTTGCCTTTAGATAAATCAAGTTTGGTTTTTAGTTGCAACTGTTCCAGGTCGCTCCCGGTTATTGCCTTTTTCGCACCGATACGAACGTCCTTCTTCTTATCGATTGCAGGCAGTCCGTATATAACCGCTTCGACCTGTTCGGGGGTTGTATCCTCAAAAGTAAGCGTTTCAGCGTCGTCCGTCTTGTTATGGATCGCTGAAATACGTTTAACCTCATCATCTGTCAACCACTTAGGTCGTTTGATAATAACCGATTCTTGCATTTTGCTAAATAAATTATAATTTTGTAATACTAAAACTATTAAAAATAGCATGAAAGATTTTGATGAAAATACTATCCCTGGAATTTTGTTACGAGGCGAGGAAATCGGAAAGGATTTGCACGAACAGATCGAGGAAATTCAAGCGTTGTTCCAATTGGCCGGGGAGAAAAAAAGCAAACCGACCGTAATTGTTTTGATGATCCAACGCGGGCAGGCATCGTTACGAGATTCAGCGTTGCGGCTCGTTCGGGAACGGGGCAAGTTGAAATAAAAAAACCCCCGCATCACACGGGGGTGTCCAAAATTACCTAACTATGAAAACTAATAACTACTTATCTTTTTGATTCGGCTTGTATGAAAATGCCGTGATTCCGGTTAGTGCCGCGAGCAGTCCGGCCAATGTACCTATCACCATATCGGGATGATCCCGGACGACCCAGGCGCAACAGATCAGAAATACACCGGCTGTTAATAGCGTTATAAACCGCTTGTGACTTTCCGGTTTGTCCTCACGGGTCAGGTTGTATAGGTATGTCATTAACTGTTTCATGTTGCAATATAATAAATTTTGTGGAGGTGGCGGGAATCGAACCCGCGTTTTGTCAAATTTCGCTTTTGACCGATACCATTCACCCCCATGAAATTGGGCGACACAAGGCCGCCCGATTTGCTTACAAATGAAAATGAATCAAAGAACGTAATATGAGAAATGTCAAATTGTCTTAAATATAATCATTCTTATTTAAGTTATTTGCCCTTAACCTTAAATAACCTATATCCAACATTGATCCCGACCACCTGATTGATCGGCTGGTAATCGACCCCAATCAGCCATTTGTTCCGTTCCGCCATGATCCCGACTGATGGTTGAAATTCCGAATTGATCCCGCCCGTACCGAATAAAGATAGCCGATTTTCCATAAATCTAATAGTGTCACGTATTGTAACCGGTTTAATCTGGTAGTCCAGTGACCATGACAACAATTCCCCGCGCACCTTTGCCTGAATGTTTCCGGTTGCGTTCGTATCTTCGATTTCTTTTTCATATTCTCTTATTTGGTTAAGTGTATCGTATCTCGCGGCGAGTTCATCGTACATTTTCCGAATCATGCTGTCCGGGATCTGTTCGGCTGGCATCGTCCGTTCGATTATCGTTACCCTGGACGGTTCCGGAACGGGTATATCGTGCGACATCTCCGGGAACTCAATGGTATATTCGATTGGCATTAGTTCGCCCTGTCCCGGATCGGTTCGGAAAAACATCATCAGCAAGATCGCGACGACTAAGGCCATCCATATAAGGCGTTCGGTGTTCATATCAAAACGGTAAATATCTCATACATTTAACACTACAATAAACGCCCTGAACCGGATCGACACAAGGCTTCCCGCACGTGGCGCATTTGGGCGGTATGATGGGGAGTTGGGTCATGATTCAATTGCAATATAACTAACACTAATCAATCAAACAAATTTCTTTGATCGCCCGGAACAACCCTTCTGCGGCTAATTCTTTTCCGCCCGGACTGTTCATTATTTTGCAGTCGTCATAATTCGTCATGAACCCTAACTCAACCAATACAGCAGGCATAACCGTTTCGCGCAATACGTGAAAATCGGCCTGTTTCGTTCCGCGCCCTTTGTACGGTAACATCTTTTTCAGGTGCTTGTATATGATCTCATTATACCGTACCGAATTGGCCGACGGTCGAGCGTGACAAAACGTCTCCAATCCGTTCGCGTCGGGATTCTTAAACCCGTTGCCATGTATCGAAAGGAATAGCGTTACGGGCGTTTCGCGGTGTATCGCATTGGCTATATCGGTTCGGTTCCTTAATGGCATATCGTAATACTCGTCCGGGCAGACCGTGTATTTATAGTCTATTCCGACCTTGTCCAATTTAGCACCGAGTAGATCCGCTATTTCCCGATTATATACACCCTCAAACAATTGTGGCATATCGTCCCATTCCGGACTGCGTTTTCCTTTCGTAACGTATTGGCCTGTGTTCGGGTCGATACCGCCGTGTCCTGGGTCGATGATAATTAAATGGTTCATAATCCTTGTTCTTCAAATTGTTCCTCGATCACACCGGGCAATCTCCATTGCGATATAATCAGACACCGGCAATTCGGGTGCGTGTCGCCTGTAACGTTCGGGACGTTATCGAGTCGGTAATATCCTTGTACGCCGATACTTTCCCATCCGCCCGAACTATTCGCAATCGCATCACAAATAGGGCATCGAGTCGGTGAGGCAGACCATAAGACGAAACCGATCCCGGCTTTATTATATTGTTCCTGTGTTGCGCTGTGTATCGATATAGCCATTTCGGAACGAACCAATCGCTGCCAATGCCACAACTGGCCTTTATTCAATGTACCCGTAATGCTCCGGCTTATCTCGTTCCATGTCTGACCATCTTTAAGTCCGGTCGTGATGAACCGTTTTAGTTGCGGTACGAATTCGCGGGTGATCTTGCTCGATACCAATTCGAAACCATCTGAATAAATTTTTTGAATGAACGGGCTTGTCGGATCTATCTGTCTGATCAATTCAACCTCGAACGGATTATTCCTCGCCCAAATCGATGAACGCCGGGCGGTTCGTTTGTACGTGTCCTCTAATTTCTTAAACGACCATTTGTACGTTTCGAGCGATTGATCCCAATACCCGGCTTTACCAGGCGTAAGGTTGTTTATTGTTGCATCCAGACCCCAATACGAATCGAGCCAATTAATTGCGAGTTGGTCGATTTGATTGTTGAAAGCCGTCCCGGTCAATCGTACCAGTTCCGCCACGATCCGTTCTATTTCGCTCGGTGTTAATGCTTTATCGCCATGATGCGCCCCGCCACAATCGCAGTATTTACCATGTTCTAACATCGCCTTAAATTCACCGTCCCGCATCGATTGTTCAATGTTGATCGGGTTCGGTGTTAGGTCAGCCGGGGTTAGTTTGATTACCTCGTCATAGAAATTAACGTGTTCTTTCGCCGCAGCCGCAACGGTTCGCCTCGCAATACGTTCGGCCTTAATAGTCGTTCGCATCGGTCGGGCGATGTTGTTTTTAATCGCGTTCAGTTCGTCGCGGGATAAGCCTTTGTATTCGATTACCTCACCCATTCCGGCCTACCGATTTGTTCCGCATATACATTCGCCTCATTCCGTCCGATGTTCAATAGTAGGTCCGCATAGTTCGCGCTCTGTAATGCGAACGTTTCTGCCTCGACCTTTTCGGTGTCGGCGATCAGTTTTTCATCGGATATATCCGGCTCGCTCCATGCGATTTCATACCCTTCGATCTGTCCCGGTGCGACCGATTCGCCAATTAAAAATTCGTCCGTGATCGCTTTGATATGCGTGCCGATAACGTGTTGGTGATACGTCTTGCGGGTGTTCAATATTTCTTTCATCACCCTGAAAAAGTCCGAACCGAGTCCTGCCGATGCGCCCCGGATACCTAAGAACTCGACCGGAACGTCCGTAGTCAATGCGATTTGAAGCGCATAGAGTTCGTATTCATCGGGATAGCCTTGAATACCTGGTGCGCCTTGTCCGAACATCTTAGAATCGATCCGTAAACCGCCCGGTGTCATTAATACCATGTCCTCCGGTCGTCCGGTGTGGTACATTCTGGCAAGTGCTGATTTGTATCCGTCGATTGTGTCTTTTACCCGGTCTTTTACGTCCGTTAAGATTTTGGCCTGCAAATCCTTATCCATTATATCCTTTGGTAGATCGTATCCGACCGTCGTAATGGATGGTGGGTTGCCGAGTCGTATATGGCTGTCCCGGCGTGCGATCATTACCCGGAGTAACATTTCAGCATAGAATTCCGCATTGTATATCAATGGCAGCCCCCAAAGGAAGCGGGTTGATCGGTTCAGCTTGCACAGATTGAATCGGTCGGTATTTCGGACTATCTTGTTTTTGCCCTGTCCATCGCCATTAATCCGGATCAGGTTATAAATATCTTTCTTATCGTCCTTTACAAAATCGTATTGTGCCGCATCAAACAACCTTGCACCATCCACCATTTTACCCTTCCCCTCGATCTCATACGGTTGCAATCCATCGCGTAATGTCGATTTAAGCAACTCGCGTGCGAACAGTTGCATCGTCCTGTCCGTATCAAATTCGGACTTCATCTCACCGGATATTTTAAAGTCAGTCCAAAACTTTTTGATCCGGGCTTTTAATTGGTCATTGTCCGTTTCAATTCGAGGCGCTCCCATGAAATCGGCGTGAATCGAAATAGCCCGATCCACAAACGGGAAAGCCCAGGCAATCGCACGATATACGGCCAGTTTCGGACGCGGATCGCCGGCAACCGTTTCGGCCTTGTTCTTTTTGAGCGATTTGTTACAATCGTTTATAAGCGTTATGATCTGGTGTTCCGTTGCGTGCGACGTGTATGAACTCGCACCGAATGAACCCCAGGGATTGTATGCTTTTTTTGATGGCCTAAATACCTCAATTATTCTTTGACGTAATGACTTGTTGCTTTCCATGTTTGCAATATACGAATTTTTTTAGCACGCATTAAACAGAAAAACCCCGACCGGAGCCGGGGCATTCACCTTGTAAAAATGGATTATTACTTTTTTACATCTCTGGGTGCTCTGTGTCCCTCTGATTCATTTTGCGAGTCCAGTAATGACACCATTTTGCTTATAATTGATTCAGCGTTTTTATTCCTGTACTTCTCTATGAATGCTTGCTTTGTGTATACATTTACAGAACCATGCCCTGAGTATGCTTTGCGCTTTGTGTAAACTGTGATCCTGTTTTCATCCCAATCATAAGATGAAATACAAACTGTATACCTTACGCCCCTATCTGTGAATATGGCGTATACGTAATTCTGATTTTTGTGTGATTCTGCTCTGTAATTAATTTCTATCGCGTTCATGATTCAAATATTAAATGTTTAACTATGACACTAAGTTAAAATAAATAATTGAATTGTCAAACTTTTTTTGAAAAAAATTACTCCGAATCCTTCTTTTTCTTCCTGAATCCGGTTCGTTTCGTTTCTTTCTTTTCCGGTTTCGGCTCGGCTGGCTTCGGTTCGTCCTTGACTTTCAAGTACGATTTGAGATAATTTACCGCATCCGTATCGGTCGGGATGATGTAATGTTGTTTTTTGCGGTAAATGATTCGGGAATTGCTGGCTAACTTTTCCTGTAAATGAAGATATTGCTTTTGGTTGATCCTTGTTTCTTTGTTTATGCTGATCATAATTTTGTGTTTTGTTGCAATATACGAAAAATATTTAACCCCCCAGGATCAATTGACTTAGATCGAAACTGTTCCGTATTTCCGGATAGTAACTGATTATAGCTGCTTCGGCTCGGTCGGGTGATCGGCCTAACTTCTTTCGCATATCCTCTTTTGAATCTATCTGAATCTTATCGCCTCGGATCTTAAACCGAACCGATCTAAGGTCGGCCAAAAATAACGGATCGTCAGGTATGGCAATCGGGTTTTCGTTTTTCGGGTTAAGTCGTTCCCGGAAGTGCCAATAGATATGAGCCTTTAAATTCGCAAACCCCCATACGCTGTTATCGGTTCGACCGTTCGTTTTGCCCCCTGCATTAAAGCCTAATACCCGTTCGCCCCACAATTCGCGTGCAACGTCGTAAGGTGACGACCCGACCCCGATTAAGTCCATTATGATACTACCTTTAAAACTCGGTGCTACGTCCATAAGGTGTTGAATCAATTGCTTTCCGTCGGGCGTATCAATTCCAGGATATGAGATTATTTCTTTAATATGATGATCCGACCGGATTGCAAAGGACGTTTCATCATTACCGCCCCTCGCAATGTCAACACCAATCGACGTAATATCATTGAACGAATCAATCGCTTTATGTCGCTCAACCGCCTGATTGATCCATTCGTTCGGAAATAGCTGCCCGAATTCGTCCTGCAACATTACCGACCAATCGCCATCCAGGAACGCCCGTTTCATTACCTCGTCCATATCATCGAACCGGCTCATATACCCGCTTTTCTCGGACAGGCTCGGATTTTCGGTTATATGCATCGGTATGTATTTGATGCTATCCGGTAGTGTTCCGTTTTGGTGTCGTTGCCAAAATCTGTGTATCGGCCATTCTGGAGTAGGGTTGACCGATGCCAATACGAATTCAGGCGACCCGGTTTGCTTCCATCGTCCGGTACGTGCAACAGCGATTTCGTAAAATCGTTCCGATATGTTTTCAAGCTGTTCAATAAAGAACCCGGTACAACCGAACGATTTCCATTGATCCAATGCGGGATCGTCTTTTAAGTTCTCGCCCCGGAAATGAATAACCGATCCGTTATGATAAACAGCGTCCGGATTGGTATTCTCATATAGCACCCGTTCGCAATACGGTTTGAAATAGTTTTTAAAGTCCATATAGACGGACTCACGGCACGATCTCGATGTTTCCCGTATCACGACAAAGCGACTACCAGGATAGCGCAATGCGAGCGTGTTTAATATCGTTAGTGCGCCGAAACTCTTGCCACCCCCAAATGAACCGCCAATAACAAACGTATGTTCATCAGGTGTTTTCGATACAATCGAATCAAATACTTGTTGCTGTTTGTCGTGAAGCCCTTTGCCCGGACAAACCGGACGACCGATTTTAGCCAGTTCTTCCCCGACCTGATATAGTGCCGGGATCTTCATTCATCGCTCGATAATAATTCATGCAGTTTGATTAGTTTCGATGGCGACATTTTGCCGAGGTTTGCCGGGTTGTGCTGATCCTCTTTGAACATTCCGAGGTGGCGCATGAGCAATTCAATCGCCCGCGCTTTGTCGGCTGTCTTAATCGATATACCGAACTTACCCTGCGATATACCCTGAACGGATTGAACCATATCGTCCGGCCATTGTTCGGATGGCTTTAATGTCATCGTTCCGTCCTCGTCTATCTCGGCAATATCCCGAACGTCATAGCCCGCCATTTGCAGCAGCATTCGGACGATTTTATCTTGGTCCACTTCGACCCGTTTCTGCCTTATCTTTTTCAGTTCGGCAACCCTGGTTTGAATAATAGGTTTTGATAAGTTTTCGCTTCCGATTTCTTGTGCTGTTCTTTCACTATATCCGGCACGTATCGCGGCCTGTGTTGCGTTAAGGTCGATTAGGTATTCTTGACAAAACTGTTCCTGCTTATCCGTTAGTTTACTCATCTCACAAACCTCCTAATAATTTCGTACACAATCAAACTAACCAACGTCAACAGGAGTATTTTCAACCCGAACAGTCCGTAAACGATCAGGCTACCCATCGACGCTGCGAAAAATTGTATGGGGTTAATGTTCATCTCAATTTCCTTTGCTCCTGTTCATATACTTCGACCCATAATTGTACGATATGGTGTCGGCTCAATCCTTTATAAACGGCCAATCCGCAGACGACGCAAACCCTTAACCATAAATCCGAATATTCCCGGATATTGCCATGCGGGCAAAACGCTAAAACCGCTTGAAACGCTACTTCCCAATCGGACGCGATGTCTTGGTTCAGGTGATGCCGGATTTCTCCCAGGTATTCGAAAAGTTCCGTAGTCTGTTGATCTGTAACCATTCATGCTATCTCTATTCGTTCCGCTTCAACATAGACAACCTGACCCTGCGCACGCTGTTCGTCCGGTCTGAATACAACCCGGCCCGCTTCTAATCCGTCCTGTCCGAGTATGATCACCTCATGCGCTTTGATCATTTTGTTATACTCGTCCCCGTTCAATTTTGTTGCGGGCATTTCAACTCGGATGGTCGGTTCGTTGCTGTTCGTGCGCTGATTCTTTCGGATCGATGCGCCGTCAACGAAAATTCTGCATACGTTTTTTGGGCGGGTCATATTGCAATATACGAAATTTTATGATTCGGTTTTTGATCGATCCAGTTCAAAAGTATTGTAAACAAATCCATTCTTCGCGTCGGTACGCTCGCCGATATGGATGTATCCGTACCGAGCCGATAACGACATGATCTTTTTAATAAATTCCGATCCTTCATTGATCGGCCTGCGTATGATGATGTCGTGTTTCATTGATCTGAATTATTTTAAATGATGATCTGATTTTGCATTTATCTTTTTTTCAATCAACATTGATATAGACATTCCATAAACACCTCCCAATACAGATCCTGCCGCATAAGGAATAAATAATATATTTTTTGTTGTTTATATCCCACACCCCCCTGTGTCGCATTTTCCAAAGTCGTCGAAATCCAATTCTAATTGGAGTTTCCATTTTTTAAAATCATAATACGACCCCTCTCCCCTCCAATAGTTTTTTTTGCCGCCTTCTTGTTTTGCAAACCACTCCATTTTTTTCGGCTGATCTTCCCATTTCTTTCTCAATAATATTGGGTGTCTGTGAAAACAGCCCACGCAGTTATTTTGATTTGCAAACCTAACAGGTTTGTCTTTCCAAAATTTCTGTATATTATCTTTAAATATTGAGTCGTATATTAGTGGAAACGATGGCTTTTGCCACTCTATTAATTCCCACTTATTTTTTCCCTTATTTGTTCCTGATTTATGTTTTTCAAATGTTGCACTAAATTCAAGGAATCCGTTTTTGTTTAGTTTTTCTTGCATAGAAATTGCCCTGGATTGCTCGTTTGCCCTAAAACCAATCCTCATTTCAACGGGTTTTCCTATATTTTCAGCCCACCAATAAAACATCGGCTCAAGTTTTAACCAATGGGTACAATATCTGTGCAACTTGTTTGGAAGCCATCCACCTTTAGTTTTGACAACCTCATCGAATGTCAACCCACTCACCCATGTTATTTCTCGGCCTATATATTGTTCGAGATCAAGCATTGTATATATAATCTCATCTTCCTCTGCTGTGCCAATAAATGGTTTTTGAATGCGATCCTCAATAATCTGCCGCACTTTCTTTATCTTGAAAAAGGCAGTTTCTATCCTCGATGCGAACAAGTGCAAATATATCGTAGTCAGCCGGATAATTCGCCGCAATATATGCCGATGTTTGTCCTCCAGATACCGAATTTACTGTTATCATAATTCCGAATTATCCAGTTTCGCATTTACCTCGTCCCAGTGGTGGCATTCCGGACAGATATTATCCTGAACCTCCCGTAACGCCTGTGCCTCCATTGTCGGTCGGATCTGCTCAAACGATTCGGTCGGGTTTTCATATATGAAATTGTCCGTTTCTAAATCGATTATCATATCCAATTTTTCCGTGCCGCACTTTTTGCACACCTCGCGCAAGTCGGCCAATGCTGATTTACTCAATTTTATTTCCATGATTCAAATGTTTTTGTCGTGTAAATTCTGAATGAATCGAATCGCCATCGCTCCGACCTGGATCATTTCGACCATTGCCTGTTCCCGGTCGTTCGACCTGATCGCATCCCATACCTCGTCCAGTTCCTCTTTAATCACCGCATACCCTTCGTGCCGGCTGTGAAAATCCGGAAATTTTTTCGATGCCTTTTCAAATTCGGTTATCATTTTCGAGGCGATTCTAAATTTATCGTGTGTCATAAGTTTAGGCTTAATTGTGAATGTGAGTATCTTGATTTAACTTCCTTTAGGTTTTTTATTGCCTGTTTGAAATATGAGTCCTTCAACTCTATTCCGATTGCTTTTCTCCCATGAGATACGGGGCTATACACCTCTGATCCAACACCCATAAAAGGAGTCAATACTATCTCGCCGGGATTGCTATACAACTCAACAACCCTGTCAATAACATCGAGTTGCAACGGGTGTACGTGTTTTTCATCGTCCTCGTCCCGACCCTCTTTATATTGCAATACATTGTCAATCCTGATATCGTCCCATACACTCGATGCGTACCGCTGCCAAATAATATGACTCATTTTATTTGTTTTTGGATCTTCCCAGTTTTCGTATTTCCTACAAAGCTGATCGAATGTTCCATATTTTTCTACCATGTCCGGCAGCATAGGGGTTGCACCTGCATAGTATTTTAACCCTTTTGGGTGTTCTACCGGCACCTGGTTATCACCTTTCTTTTTGAATATCAGTAAATAATCCGGCATTGCCGTAAAGCATTCTGTTGAATCCTCTACTATCAATTTGTGCATTAACGACCTTACCATTGTTCTCATTCTAACCTTTAATGGTTCTTTCCATATCGTTATTTTATTTCGATACTTAAAACCATATTTTTCATGCAGCTTTATTATTTCGTGTGGAAAATCCCACATACTTCCATCCTTGTTCATTACATCCGTACAATGAACCGCAGTTATTCGACCAGGTTTTGTGAGCCTGGATATTTCTTTTATCAAAAACTCGTATTGATCCAAAAATTGATCCCTGCTGTCGCAGTTGCTAAAATCATTTTCTGAACTGGAATAATTATACAGCCCTGCAAATGGTGGAGAATAAACGCTTAGGTCTATACTTTCATTTTCGAGCGTTGGCAATACATACATACAATCACTGTTGTAAATCGCGTACTGATCTGTAATAACTTGTTCTTTAATCATTTCTGTAAAAATTTAGGTAATTCTATTTTTTTATTAAACTCTTTCGATTCTACTTTATACGATTCATTTATAGATGAATTTAATTTAGAAAACAGTTCATTTGCTTTTTCAGCTTTTGCCAGCAATCCGTCTAATACCCTTTTTTGCCCATCAGAATAAACCAGGTCAACGGTTACGGTTTTTGTTTGTCCGAATCTCCAAAAACGCCTGATCGCCTGATAATACTGTTCGTATGAAAATGTAGGGAAATATACCGTATGGTTGCAATGCTGCCAGTTCAATCCGAACGCTGTCATTTTTGGTTTCGTTATTAACTTCTTGATTTCTCCGTTATAGAACGCTAATAGTAATTCCTCTTTCTTATCAAGTTTCATTGATCCTTTTATTTCGTGTGACTCAGGATCTAAACTATTCAATATCTCACTTTCTTTATTCAGGTTGCACCAATAAACAGTACATTCTTTTTTCGACGCAATGTCGTATGCCTTTTCGCATCGTTCATCTATTGTAAGTCGTTGCTCTTCTTTTATTTCCGTAAGCCTTTTTGCAACCATTGGAAACAAATGAGCCTGACCATCTATAACCCAATTTCGGTTATTTTTAACCGCATGATAATTCACAAGCAATTCAGGGAGTTCGTGCATACTGTCGTCAAAACCCAGGTCAGACGGTTTTCTCATTGAGATAGACCACCCTGAAACCCATTTAAAAAAGTCTCCCTTTGCGTGTCCTTTCAATATCCACTTTGTGCCAATGTTTTGAGGCGATATGGTGTCCTCGTTATTTGTGAAAAACCTGGTGAGCATATCTGTGTATCCCATGTATCCCAATGCCTCGCTGCTTGTACCGAGTTCTATAAAATCATTCGGTGATGGTGTTGCGGTGAATAGGTATCTGTATTTGACCTTTTTCAAAAAGGTTGTTATCTGTTCTTTTATTGCGCCTTTAAAGTTTTTTAGGATGCTGCTTTCATCAAGTATAACACAATCAAAATCTGAATAATTGAATTTATCCAGCCTTTCATAATTACATACTACTATTTTAGATTTGAATTTTCCGTCCTTGCTATATTCAATATCTCCCAGACCAAACTTTTCAGCCTCTTTTAAAAATTGAAATGCAACGGCAAGCGGTGTAATTATCAATACGGGTTTATTGGTTGCCCTTACATAGTTATAGGCGGTTACAAGTTCAATGAATGTTTTACCCAAACCAGTATCCAGAAACACAGCGCATCGACCTTTCTTTATTGCGTATTCTGAAACATACTTTTGAAAATCGAACATCTGATCCGGAATGTATGTTGGATCAATGCCGTAGTTAATAGCGGTGTGTCGCTTTTGTTTTAAAAATTCTTCGTACTTCATGATTCAAATTTTTTCAAATATACTAATTTCTTCTGAATTTCCTTGCCTCCCTTACATCCGATTCGACCCGTTCCAATACTTCCGGGGTCATTGCTTCCATACTGGACTTATCGCATAGTGCCGCCTCGATTGCAATTTCCTGAATCGCTACGGCTCGGAGTATGCCGACCTCTTTTTTTAGTCGTTTTATTTCTTCTTTCATGAACTGTGTTTTCTCATCCTTTTCGATTACATAACTACGATTTACCCAATCATAATAATCGATTGCTGTTTTACAGTAATTATGCGCTGTTTTCGGATCGATAAATAGTTCATTTCCGATTTCTTCCAGGGTCGCACCGTTCAGTCTCATTTTAATGCACTTGATTCTAATCTCTGTGATTGGTTTCATGATTCAAATTATTTTGGTTCAATATAATAAATTTTTTCAAAACGGACTAAAATAATCAGACTGTGCCAGGTCGCGCCATTTCAACTATTGCCTTAAACTGATCCAGCGATTTAACAACGGCATAAAAATATCCAAGTTTTTCAATGTCGATCTGGAACTTTTTTTGATGCTTGCTTTGCCCTGTATTGAGTTTCAATTCAATAAATAATATTTTACCTGGAAGCACAACTATTATATCCGAAACACCCGGCAACATTCCCAATGACTTTAGTCTCACGACCATGCCGGGCGATCTTATCCCCTCATTCGGTACACTAAATATAATTCCCATGTTTTTCTGCTTAATAACATATTCATTTCTGAACCACATTATTATTTTCTGTTGTAATTGCGCTTCGCTTTTCATCTATCAATTTTATCATTAAGTCCCGGTGCCACTTGTTAAATTTTATATTATAATGCTTGCACCATTTTTCTAATTC
>JABAHR010000123.1_pt2 | contig 38402 bp, 43 predicted proteins | sample 7062101 | NCBI WGS metagenome assembly JABAHR01 (sample SAMN14534553, study PRJNA622989) | marine sediment metagenome | biome: marine biome [ENVO:00000428]; feature: marine pelagic biome [ENVO:01000023]; material: deep marine sediment [ENVO:00002113] | place: India: Gulf of Kutch | collected...
GAAGCTTCCGGTATTAAGGGCATTGATAATTGAATCTGATACCAGGCTTACCGGCTCTGCAATTTCACCAAAACCTGCTGATTCTGCCATTTCGGTAGAAATCGGACCCGGATGTACACTCACAACAGTTGTACCCTGATCCTCAAGCTTTTCTTTCAGAGCCTGAGTTATTGAGTAGGCTGCGGCCTTTGATGCGCAGTAAGTAGAAAAATCTGAAAATGATTTAAGCGATGCTACGGAGTTTAGCTGAATTAAAGCTCCACCGCCGTTTGATTTAAGAACTGGGGCAAACTTTTGTGCAATATTCATTAGACCATAAACATTTACATTCATTTCATATTCGAGTGAACTCAGTGCATCATCTGCCAGAGGTGACGATACAGTCAGAACACCTGCATTATTTACTAAAACCTCAGTGTCTGTTGCAGTTTCGGCAGCTTTAGCGATTGAACCAGTGTCTGTCATATCAACATGGATTGGTACGACTTTATCTCCATACTTCTGCACAAGCGGCTTTGCCGAATCAAGATTTCTTACCGCTGCATAAACCTTCTTTGCTCCATGGTCTAGGAACGACTCTGTTATATCCTTTCCAATACCCCTGTTTGCTCCTGTTATTAAAACAACTTTATCTTTAATGTCGTAACTCATGTTTTAACCTCCATAACTGATATTCCTTATGTGTAAATTTTAAGAATAACCTTTAGAATGAGTAAAATCCATAAAGATTCGCAATGGGAATAAATTCTTAGATTATGATTAATTGATATTTGTTCAAATAAATCATTTATGAAAGTATAAGGGATCCTGAACTGGAGTAATAAGTGCTATTTTATTTTGTATCTAAGATTTTTTAATGATGATAATTTTTAGTTGTAGGTAGGGAAATAAATCTGGAATACTATTGATAAACTTGGATGTCTTGTAATGTTATTTCAATCAATAACAAACCTGGGAATTTGATCTGGCTTCAAATTCACCTGCGTGCCCACTTGGTAAAGAGCTTATAACACAGTGTATTGCCCTTGTATCCGCATAGGTTGCAAAATCCTTATGACCTGTTTTATTGACGCCTGCAGGTGAAGCAAGCCATCCAAAATCTGTGTCAAGCGAGATGCCGGGAATTGGATCTGTATCAGGGGGGAATCCAAAGCCTCCCTGCCCCGAATCATCAAATCCACCAGAAGGATCTTCTGAACCTCCAGGTATAGTTGGGTCAGTGCTTATAGTGCCATCAAACTTGATACAGTAACCGGCTGAAGGATCAGTACAGTCTGCAAAAGTTCCTGATACTGATATCATTTCTTCAAACCTACTATCAATTAAAGAATCAAACTCTGTACATCCAGTGGCTCCATATGTTGCGGGGCATCTGAGGGAACCGGGTGTTGAGAGGGTTCCAATCAAACTTGTGAAATTCTTTACTCCATCATTATCCAGATCGCCTTCGAAGAATTCGTATTCTGCATCTCTTAGGGTTTGTAAGGACTTTCTTGCATTAGCTTCATTTGCTGAAATACGAGCTTTAATTAAGTTTGGAATAGCAGCTGCAAGCAATATACCTAGGATAGTTACTACTACTAAAAGCTCGATTAGGGTGAATCCATCTGTATTATGTTTCTGTATTATGTTTATTTTTCGACATTTTATAGCCCTGTCCTTATTGATAAATTATATAGTAAAAGTAAAAAAAGCATAGGTATATTTAAATTTCTATACAAAAGTATTTAGTAATAAAATTTAGTTCTTACTTCGTAATTAACTCAATTTATCTTGACCTAGTGATCATATTACTCAAAATACTAAAATGATAGAACCCCTCAAATATCCTGCGTACAGACATCTGTTCTCAGCTCAGATAATTGCGCTTTTGGGCACGGGGCTTACCACTGTTGCACTAGCTCTTCTCTCTTATGATTTAGCCGGAAATCAGGCCGGCACTGTGCTTGGTACTGCTCTTGCGCTTAAGATGATCGCATATGTATCGATTGCACCTGTGGTAGGAGGGCTTGCTGGCGGAGTACACAGGAAAAAAGTGCTGGTTATACTTGACCTTATGAGAGCTGGGTTTGTGATGTGTCTTCCTTTTGTGAGTGAAATATGGCAGATTTATTTAATAATATTTCTTATGCAGTCCTGCTCTGCGGGGTTTACTCCTATGTTTCAGTCAACAATTCCCGATATAATCCCTAATGAAAAAACTTATACCAAAGCACTCTCACTCTCGCGTCTTGCATATGACTTGGAATCACTTTTAAGCCCGGCACTTGCAGCAGCGGCGCTGCTATTTATGAGCTTTGATGCACTTTTTGCAATCAACTCCGCAGCGTTTCTCGTATCAGCAATTTTAGTGGTTACAGCTATCTTGCCGTCTAGTAAAAAGAAAAAATCAGAGCATGTTTTATCGGCATGGGAGAACATAACATTTGGCACAAGGGCATATCTTGCTACACCAAGACTAAGGGGTTTGCTAGCTCTATCTATGGCAGTTGCAGCTGCTGGGGCCATGATAATAGTAAATACGGTAGTAATAGTCCGGGGCAGCTTTGGACTGGGTGAGCGCCATGTGGCATATGCATTTGCAGCCTATGGGGCAGGATCTATGATTGCTGCTTTTATTATTCCAAAAGTGCTTGATAAACTTGCTGATAGACCAGTGATGCTAGCGGGGGCAGTCTTGTTGGTTGCGGGATTGTTTGCGGGTACAGCAGCAAACACATTTACATGGCTTATGATTGTCTGGTTTTTGCTGGGCATAGCTTCATCTATAATAAATACACCTACAGGAAGATTACTCAGGCGTTCATCCTCTGAAACTGATAGACCTGCATATTTCTCTGCTCATTTTTCCCTTTCCCATGCATGCTGGCTCATTACGTATCCACTTGCCGGATGGCTTGGAATATCGATTGGTATAATTAATACTTACTATATATTTGGAGCTATAGTTGTATTGGGCTTTCTATCTGCACTTATTTTCTGGCCCTCAAAAGAGCAATATTCTATTACACATGTCCATAGAGATCTCGATCCTGATCATCCACACTTAGAGGACGCCAAAGCTGTAGACGGGGGTTATGAGCATGCTCACGATTACGTGATAGATTATCATCACAAGACATGGCCGTAAATACTATCAATTTTATTAATATAATTTTACTTTTACACTGCTTATAATATTATTTAAAGTTATACTATTTAAGCGGAGGTTTGAGATGTCAGAAATTAGAAAGAATGCGATTACACTTAGAGGCAATGCAGTTTCACTTGTAGGTCCTGAACTGAAAGTAGGAGACAATGCCCCAGAATTTACAGTATACGAAGCCCTAGATAAGCCGCTTACACTTTCAGATCTTGGAGATAAAATTAAAATATTCAATGTTATAATATCAGTAGATACACCGGTCTGTGATAAGCAGACAAGAAAGTTTAACGAAGAGGCTGCAGAGCTTGGCGATGGCGTAGAAATAGTAACAGTGAGCGTTGATCTGCCTTTTGCGCTGAGCCGTTACTGTGGCGCTGCGGGAATAGATAAGATTAAATCAGCATCGGATTATAAAGATCTATCCTTTGGACCGGCATACGGCGTACTTATAGATGAATTCAAGCTTCTTTGCAGGGCCATATTTGTATTAGACAGCAATAATGTTGTAAAATATGTAGAGTATGTAAGTGAAGTATCTGAAGAACCTGATTATGACAGTGCTTTAGAAGTTGCAAAGAGTCTTATATAGCGCACCTTATAGGATTTAATGCCTATGGGTATAAAAGATAAAATATCAAAGATATTTAGCAGTCCCACAGGTAGTCCTGGGGACAGTAATGCTAAAAGTTCAAATACCGGGGCAAAGGCTACGATTCACGGTACTGTGCATTCCGGGGGGCCTGTTCATCACGGCCATGTAGATATTCCGGAGACTGAAGAAGTGGCTGATCTGAAAACTGAAAATATAAGCTCTCAGTCCGATGAATCGGATGATGAAAGTGAAGGTGATAAACCACAAATGAATGAAGAAAATAATAAATCAATAGGTACAGAGCTCTCTGAGGCAAAGATTTATGATGTGCTCTCAAATGTTTACGATCCGGAGATTCCAATAGATATTGTAAATCTGGGTTTAATATACGGCATTGATATAATAGGTGATAAGGTTGAAGTAAAGATGACTATGACCTCGCCCGGGTGTCCTGCATCTGTACAAATTACATCAGAGTCCAAGTATCTTATTGAAGAGTTAGAGGGAGTTACTGAAGCCAATATAGAAATCGTTTGGGACCCGCCCTGGGATCCCGGCAGGATGAGCGAGGAAGCCAGGCAGAGCATGGGTTTTACCTGATATATTATTTGCCATTTTATTCCACAATCTTGCAATCTTTGGGCTATACTTGCCTAAAAAACAATTAAAGAGGTCATTAACAACTATGTCAAAACTTTCTATTGGTGATAAAGCACCGCATTTTGAAGCACAAAGTTATGAGGGTAATACAATAAGCCTAAGCGACTATGCAGGCAAGTCTAGTGTAATACTCTATTTCTATCCAAGAGATAATACCCCGGGGTGTACAAAGGAAGCTTGTTCAATGAGAGATGGGATGGATGATTTATCGGGTCTCGGCATACAGGTGCTCGGGGTTAGCACAGACAGCGTAAAATCTCATGAAAAGTTCAGGGACAAATTCAACCTTAATTTTCCTCTTTTATCCGATAAATCAAAAGAGATAGTAAAAGCCTACGATGTGCAGAGTGCATTTGGATCAGCATCCAGAAAGTCTTTCCTTATAGATAAAGATGGAGTAATAAGACACATATGGAATAAGGTTAAAACATCCGATCATGCAAATGAGGTAATTAATAAAGTAAAAGAGCTTGGTTTATGAGCTAAATCACTCTAAATACTTCTTTGGGAATTTTTACTTCCTTTGGGTAGTATTCATAGATTATGAGTCTACCTAGTAAAATATTTGTTACAGGTACGGATACAGGGGTAGGTAAGACTGTAGTTACTGCGGCTCTTGCCCACTGTTTATCAGATGCAGGTAAAAGGGTATCAGTAGTAAAACCCGTTCAGACTGGCACATCTTGTCAGAAAGTATCGGATATTCAATTCGTATATAAATTACTTGGTAGAGATATTAACTATACTGATCACTGCCCCTATAGCTACTCTCATCCTTTATCTCCAAAAACAGCCGCAGAACTTGAAAACAGTTGTATTGATATACAAGTTATCAAATCAGCTATAAGTAAGCAGGTAAGCTTAAATGATATAGTGATAGTTGAAGGGGCTGGAGGGCTTTTGGTGCCAATCACCGAGAGATTCTCAATGGCTGATCTTGCAAAAGATACGGGCTTTAAGCTTATAATAACAGCTCGTCCCGGTCTCGGTACAATTAATCATACTGCTCTTAGTGTAGAGTATGCAAAAAGCAGGGGGCTTGAAATTTTGGGAATAGTAATAAGCAATTATCCAAAAGAGCCTGGATTATCCGAAAAAACCAATCCTCAGGAATTAATAAGAATCACTGGATTGCCGGTGGTTGGAGTACTAAAAAACGACCCAGCCATTGACGTAGAAAATGGACATATTGGCACGCTTAAAAATAATTCTGTAAATAGTTTTATTTCTCAATTTGGTGGAACATTGGAAATAGATGAATTCTTTAGTTTCATTAAACTGTAATATTTATAAAACACAGTGCAGCATAGGGATTTATTTATTAAATAAATAAATTATTGATTAAACATCTTGACAGAGAAACTGATTATGATATACATACTACGCTTTTTTTTCACAGTATAAATCAATCCAATATTTTCAATAAATATTTATAATATGAAAAAAGGTTTTAAGGATGGAATGGCGGCAATTCTACTCGTTGCTGCAATAACAATAGTATCGGTAATTTCTAGCCGAGATGCGCAAAGTGAGTCAGAAGGTCCAACACAGCCTATTTTTTTCAGCCACAAAATCCACGCCGGTGAAAATCAAATTCCATGTGAGTACTGTCACAGCTATGTAGCGGTATCAGCCAAACCCGGAATTCCATCTGTTCAGAAATGTATGGGTTGTCATACTCATATCCCTGGAAAAGATGAGCTTTATGAAGATGGGCCTGTAAAGATAAACTTCCAGACAGAGATAAATAAATTAAAAGATTACTGGGATAAAAAGACCCCAATACCGTGGGTAAAAGTTCACTATGTGGCTGAGCACGCCCGCTTCAAACATAAACCTCATATAAGAAGGGGTATAGAGTGCAGCGCATGCCATGGTGAAGTAGAAAATATGCATGTGGTTAAAAGGGTTAACAAGTTAGAGATGGGTTGGTGTATCACGTGCCATGAAGATAATGCAAAGGATGATAAAGAGCTACAAAGACTAAAGGATTGTTTGACCTGCCATTACTAGGATGGAGAGAATAGATGTCTAAAGATTTAACAAAAAAAACCGAAGATAAAAACGGGCTTAAAAGAAGGGATTTTTTAAAGCTTGTAGGTGTTGTGGGCACAGGTGCAGCAGTATCAGGCTGTTGGTCTGAGCCTGCTGATGAGCTTATACCCTATGTTATTCCCCCGGACAATGTAATCCCCGGTATACCTAACTGGTATGCAAGTACCTGTACAGAATGCCCTGCAGGGTGTGGCGTAATAGTAAAAAATATGGACGGCAGGGCCATAAAAGTAGAAGGAAATCCTGAGAGTCCTGTAAACTCGGGAAGTCTATGTGCAAGGGGCCAGGCCTCACTTCAGGGCCAGTACAACCCCAACCGATTCAGAAGCCCTCTTTACAAAAATGAAGCTGGAGAAATGGAGCCGCTTAGCTGGGATGAGGCAGAGACTAAATTTGCTGAAATAATAAAAGAACTAAAAGACTCTGGAAATGCTAATAAGATAGTATTTCTTACAAATAACGTATCCGGAACTCTTGATAGCCTCGTTAGAGATTTTCTTGCAGCTATTGGAGGCGGAAAGCACATCTCTTATGAGCCGATTTCTTATGAATCACTAAAAGAGGCAAACAGGATCACTTTTGGAATTAATAAAGTACCTACTTATAATATTGATAAAGCAGACTTTGTAGTCTCATTTGGCGCAGACTTTTTAGAAACATGGCTGTCACCTGTAAGCTACACCAAGCAGTTTTCTCATATGCATGGTTATGATCACGGTAAGATGGGCAGGTTTGTATATGTATCCCCACGCGCGGCTCTTACAGGTGCAAATGCAGACAGCTGGCTTGCAATAAAACCAGGTACTGAGATGGTTCTAGCGCTTGGTCTTGTAAGAGAAATTATCTATTCAGGTCTTTCGAATGCTCCCGATGCAGGTGATCTAAGAGGGCTTGTATCAAGATATACCCCTGAAATGGTCTCCTCTAAAACTGATATTCAATCTGATAAGATAAAGCAGCTTGCAAGAGATTTTGCAAAGGCAGATTCAAGCCTTGCAGTTGGCGGATCACTTACAAATGCTACAGATAATGCAACAAAAACAATTGCTGCAATAAACTTATTAAACTATGTTTCAGGAAATATTGGCAAAACGATTAATTTTAATGCTTCACAGTCCATAGGAGATGTAGCTACATACCAGGATGTTGAAGAGCTCATACAGTCAATGAATGATGGGCAGGTTGATCTGCTCATTACTTATGATACAAACCCTGTATATTCAGTTCCTAAAGCGCTTGGATTTGAGCAAGCACTGGAAAAAGTATCACATGTGGTTTCATTATCATCACAACCAAGTGAAACCACTATAAAATCAAAGCTTGTTCTCCCCGACAATACAACACTTGAAAAGTGGGGTGATTATTTCCCGGCAAGAGGTGTTTATGGTCTCATTCAGCCGGTAATGAAGCCAATATTCAATACTAAATCCATAGGTGATACGCTTTTATCTGTATCCAAGAAGCTTGAGCTTACATATGTAAACTTAAATCATAAAAACTACTTATCATATCTGCAAAATTCATGGAAAAAGATTCACTCAGCCAACCAGTCATTTAGGCTTTTTGAAGATTTCTGGAGAGCGTCACAGCAGGCAGGCGGCTATTATGCAGATTATTCTGCAAGTGGTGTTTCTCTTTCTCCGTCTGTAAAAAGAATAAGGTTTACTGAATCCAGAATTGATAATAAATCAGGCAATCTCTATTTTGTGACATATCCCTCTCTTAGTCTCTATGACGGAAGAGGAGCAAACAGGCCCTGGCTCCAGGAACTTCCTGAGCCACTATCGACTTCGGTATGGGATTCATGGGCCGAGATTCATCCTGACACTGCAAGTTCACTCGGAGTTAGCGAAGGCGACTATATTACAATTGAAACAGAGCAGGGATCCATTACCACTCAGGCATTTGTATTTAAAGGTATAAAAGAAGACACTGTTGCAGTCGCATTGGGACAGGGTCATACAGCAATTGGCCAGTTTGGAGATGATAAGGGAGTGAATGTGCTTGATATTCTGCCTAATAAAAAAGACAATCTTTCAGGAGCTTTTGCATGGCTATCAACAAAGGCAAATGTTTCCAAATCGGGCGACAGTGACAAGCTAGTAAAAGTTCAGATGACCTTTTCTCAGGAAGACAGACACATTGCACAGGCTACAACTCTAGGCGCTCTTGCACATAGTGGCAACGGTCATGGTGATTCTCATGGAAAAGGCCACGGAGATGGTCATGGTGGCGGCCACGGAAAACTAAGTATGTATCCTGAAAGAGAATTTCAGGACAACCACTGGGGGATGAGTATTGATCTGTCCAAGTGTGTTGGCTGCGGATCATGCGTTACTGCATGTAATGCTGAAAACAATGTTTCATTTGTAGGAAAGGAGCAGGTATCCAGAGGAAGGTATATGGGCTGGATAAGAATCGAAAGGTTCTTTGATGATGGTGATGAGTTTAAAACAAGATTTATTCCTATGCTCTGTCAGCACTGTGACAATGCTCCGTGCGAGCCTGTATGTCCTGTATATGCTACTTATAACAACTATGAAGGCCTTAATGTGATGGTTTATAACCGCTGTGTTGGAACCAGATACTGTTCTAACAACTGTTCATATAAAGTGAGAAGGTTTAATTGGTACGATTATGAACTGCCAGAACCGCTTCATATGCAGCTAAACCCGGATGTGACCGTAAGAGAGAAGGGGATCATGGAAAAATGTACCTTCTGCTCACAGAGGATTATCGCTGCAAAGGATAAGGTTAGAGACGAGAACAGAAAGATTAAGGACGGAGATGTTAAGCCTGCATGTTTGCAGACCTGCCCGGCAGAAGCAATTACATTTGGAAATCTAAAAGACCATGATAGTGAAGTATATAAGAAGTTAGAAGACAAGAGAAGTTACAATGTACTTGAAGAATTAAATACTATGCCATCGGTTAGCTATCTTAAAAAAGTTGAGCGGGATAAAGCATAATGAGCAACGAAACTACTACTACGCCGCTTACATACGCAAGAGTTAATGACGACATAATAAGAATGCTTGATAAGCCTTCTGCAAAGTGGCTTGCGCTGTTTATATTCGATCTATCAATTCTTGGAATTGGCGCTATGTGCTTTATTTACCAGGTTTACACGGGTCTTGGTGTAGCTGGTTATTCTCACCCTGTATTTTGGGGAGTCTATATTACAAACTTTGTGTTCTGGGTTGGTATTGCACACTCTGGAACTCTTATTTCGGCAATTTTATTTCTATTCCGTGCCCGGTTTAGGATGTCTATTTACAGGATATCCGAGGCAATGACCGTCTTTGCTGTTGCCACGGCGGGGCTTTTTCCTATTATTCACCTTGGAAGACCATGGAACTTTTACTGGCTAATGCCTTATCCAAATCAAAGAGAGCTCTGGATTAACTTTAAATCACCCCTTATCTGGGACGTTTTTGCTGTAAGTACCTATGCAACAGTAAGTACGGTGTTTTTCATTGTAGGAATGATCCCTGATATAGCGGCAATAAGAGACAGGGTAGTGGAAAAACCCAGGAAAATTATCTATTCGTTACTATCTCTAGGTTGGAAGGGATCAAACTGGGAATGGCTGCACTATACAAGAGCATATCTTTATTTTGCTGCCTTTGCTGCACCTCTTGTAATATCTGTTCATAGTGTTGTGTCATGGGATTTTGCTATGGCAAACACTCCGGGCTGGCATACAACAATATTCCCTCCATATTTTGTGGCAGGTGCTATTTTCTCCGGGCTTGCAATGGTTATTACCCTTTGTATACCAATAAGAAAAATATTCCACTTAGAAGATTATATCACAATGGATAATTTCGATGCCATGGCAAAAATGATTATTCTTACATCAAGTATTGTCGGATATGCATATGGAGTAGAGTTTTTCATGGCGTGGTACAGTGGCAACCCGCATGAATGGGGCCAGTTTCTATACAGGGCAACCGGGGATTATGCTCTGTTTTATTGGATAATGGTAGTTTGTAACGTGGTTGTTCCAATTGCTCTGTGGTTTAAGAAAATAAGACATAATATTAAAGCACTTTTCATTATTTCACTTTTAATTAACATTGGAATGTGGTTTGAAAGGTTTAATATCATTGTAATCTCACTCTCTCATGAGTTTGATCCAGGTAACTGGGGATTCTATAAACCTTCACTCATAGAGCTGGGAATCACAGCGGGTAGTTTTGCATGGTTCTTTATGTTCTTCTTGTTGTTTATAAAAACTCTTCCCGCAGTTGCTATTGCTGAGATGAAAGAAATACTTCCGGTTCCTAAAAAGGGGGCTAAATAGATATGAAAAAGAATCAGGGTGTGGTTGGAGTATATTCATACGTAGATTTAGTCTTAGAAGCAATAAGAAGACTTAAAAACGCTGGGCACGAGAAAAAAGATATAAGAGTTTTTTCTCCGGTACCAAACCATGAAATTGAAGATGCACTCATTGAAAATGAGAGTATCGTTAGATTTTTTACCCTCACAGGAGCTACCCTTGGGGCTATATGCGGAATTGGTATAACTACCCTTACATCAATGGACTGGCCGATTCAGGTTAGTGCCAAGCCAATTGTTTCAATGCCGCCATATATGATCATCGTATTTGAACTTACTGTGCTTATGGGAGCATTATCAACATTTATTGGATTAATTGTAAATGCCAGGATAAGAAGAAACGCTCCTGTAAGTCTGTACGACCCAAGATTTTCAGATGATAAATTTGGACTTGCAGTGGTATGTGAAAAAGACAGAGTGAGTGATGTGGAAAAAATAATGAATGATACAGAGGCCGAAGAAATAAAATTTGAGGGCCTGCATTAGGTTTATTAATTATTTGAGGAGAAAGGTTTTGTTTGGAAGAACAAAATTATTAATATTAACAACACTAATAATATTCATATCAGCTTCAATTAAAGTAATTGGGCTTCCGTGGAACTATGATATGTGGAAGCAAAAATCAATTAAGCCTTATGAAATGCCGATGTCTTATCCAAAGGGTACGGTAACAATAGACGGAACTACTAATCCTGAAAAAAGAGAGAAGGTAGAAGCTATAACCCAAAATGGACTGGAAGCATCAAAGCTCGATGTAAAAATAGGAAAAGAGCTTTATATGATAAACTGTGCAGTATGTCATGGTGAGAAGGCTGATGGAAATGGTCCAGTAATAAAAAAGGGTTTTTATCCTGTTAATTTAAAAGTACAGGCAGTAAAAGACAGAACTGACGGATATATATTTGCATACATAAGATATGGCGGAAAAGTAATGATGCCTAGCTACCGCGAAAATATGACTGAAGAACAGTCCTGGCAGGTAGTAAATTATATAAGACATATACAGAATAGTTCTAAATAGTTTAGGAGAGTATCAGGAATAGAACATGGATGAGTCAATAAGAGACGAAATATTAGCTAAAAGGCCTCAAATATCACCACTTCTTTGGGTTGTATTTGGATCTATATTTGTTATAGGCGTGTTTGTTTTTCTTACAAAAGTCGGCAAAGAGGAATATTCTCACAATGTATGGCAGATATTTTTAATCAATTTTGTATTTTGGACTGGAATAGCCCAGGGTGGAATCGTATTTTCTGCAATACTCAGAATCACAAGGGGTAAGTGGGGAAGACCGCTTCTGAGAATTAGTGAGGCGCTTGGTTCTTTCGTTCCTGTCTCATTCATACTACTTTTAGTTCTGCTTTTCATAGGAAAAGACCATATACTTCCTTATATTAAAGAGCCTTATCCCTATGCGGCAAAAGAAGTATGGCTATCACCTGGTTTTCTTGTAGGAAGGCACCTCTTCGCATTTGGCCTGCTATTTATACTAAGCGCATTTTATCTATACTATTCACTTAGACAAGATCTTGGCGGCGCGGGAGAGAAGCTTACAGGGCTTTGCGCAAAAATTACAGAAGGATGGAAAGGTGATGAGGAAAGGGAAGAGATCTGGGGGACTATTTCAAAACTTGCTATCGCAGTTGCAATTGTATATACGATTGCATTTAGTTTCATAGGCTGGGATTTTATGATGTCTTTAGAGTCGCATTGGTTTAGCACTCTTTTTGGCCCTTATTATTTCATGGGCAGCATACTCGGTGCAGTGGGTATGATAATTATACTGTCATCTTATCTAAGAAAGCATATGGCACTAAGAGACTATATTACGGATCATCAATATTTTGATATTGGAAAGATTATGCTTGGCCTTTCAATGTTTTGGGTTTACCTTACATTCTCACAGTTCCTTCCGATTTGGTATGCCAATATGCCGGAAACAACCGGGTTTGTACTCGCAAGGACTCAGGTAGAGCCATATAAAACACTTTGCTGGGTTATGTTAACGTGCTGCTTTTTCTTCCCGTTTGTATCCCTTATTCCAAGAACATCCAAAGTTGTAAACCAGATTACTATTTTTATAGCTGTAGTATCACTCTCAGGACTTTGGCTTGAAAAACTTATTCTTATAGTACCTTCAATATCTCATGAATTTCATTTTGGATATTTAGAAATACTTATAACAGCAGGATTTGCATCGGGTTTTATTCTTGCTTTCTTGTGGTTTATAAAGACTTTTCCTATACTTCCTGTAGGCGATCCTATGTTTGTAGGTAAGTCACACGGACACGGAGGCCACTAATAACATGGACAGATTACTAGACTTTATTACCCAGATAGTATGTGGAGCTCTTATCTTCGGTGTGTTTGGGTTTATTGCAACACTGGTTGCTATCTCTTTATTTGGCCCTCACCTTCCAGAGTTATTTCAGGGCCTTCCCTGGTAAAATAATATTTTTATAGCTATTTATATAAATTTAGTTGTAAATTTTTCAACATGGCATTAAAATTCTATAAATAATTAGTGCCACTTATTTTGAATTCTAATTATTATTTCTAATTAGTTGTTTCTAGCAGTATTTATTTTATTAAGGAGATAGTCGGGATGGAAAGTATTATCAAAGGTATTGTATTAATTATTGCGTTATTTCTTATTTATACTCCTCCTATAATTTCAGAGCAGTTAAGCTCTGAAGTAGAATCTCTTAAAAGACAAATAGAACAGATTCAGATTGAAAACCAGAAAATGATAGAAGAGATTCAGCAAAAAAGCCAGCAGCAAATAGACGAACTTAAGAAAAAGATCGAACAGATGGAGGCCGATAGACAGACTGACAAGGAAGAGGTTAAAGAGCTAAAGGCAGAGAGTAAGCAAACCGAGGGTAAATTGGAAGAGGTAATTAATTCAAAAATAGAGCCGCTTACGGGTTATTTTCCAAAAGTTAAGTTCAATCCTGATTTTCCAAGCTATTTCAGATCCAGAGCAAGACTCATAAAAAACGCTACATTTTTAGGCGCAACACCTAATACAGAGGATCAGATAGCTTTTGCAGACTCAAGACTAATGATATCCCCAATGCTCGAAGTTACCGAAAATATCTCCTTACGCTCACAGATTGATGTAGCCAGAAACATCATATGGGGTGGTATAGGAGACGAAAACTCTGCAGATAAGGTGTTTGTAGCACCAAGCCCATCAGATTCGTTCAGAGGGGCTGTTTTGAGGGATGTAACTGATACATTTTCAGGAAACACTATAAATGCAAAAAATGATGAATCAGAACTCGAAGGAANNCATGAAGGCAAAATAGAAGTAAACACTGAAGTTGGAAAAGGCACTACATTTAGAATCAGAATCCCGAATATTCAGCGTATTGCCAACGGTGCTACAAGTAATCTAATAAATGTAGAACCCAGAAATATAAACTTAAATCCAAAAAGAAAAGCAAATGTATTAGTGGTAGATGATGATATCTCTGTAAGAAATGTATTAAAAGAATATCTTACCCTGATTGGACACAATGTAGTGATAATAAATAATGGTAATGATATATCTGAGATTTTAAAAACAAATCATTTTGATATCGTATTCCTAAATTACACAATGTCTGGTAAAAATGGGCTAGACGTGCTTAAAGAAATAAAAACATATAATGAAAGTATTATGGTAGTGATGATTACAGGAAAGGCTCCTGAAGAAATAAGGGATGATGTTATGGCAGAAGGAGCTTACTCATTTATAAANNTGGGACTGAGGTTAATTAGTATTCAATCTGCTAATTTTCCCACATTAATCTTCATTATAAACTAAACAAAACGGAGTGGTGCATATGTCTAAAGATGCCGAGATAAAGTTTACTATTCAATTAGATGAACAAAAAGTGCCTCAGAGCATATTCTGGGAAGCAACAGATTCTGAGTTTGATGAGAAAAAACCTTGTGACTCAATCATGATCTCCATGTGGGATAGAGCAGCTAAGAACACGCTTAGTATTGATTTATGGACAAATGATATGGAAATTGGTGAGATGGACGCGCATTTTTACTTTACGTTTATGAAAATGGCTGAGACCTATTATAAATCTACTAAGAATAAAGAATTAGCCGATATGATTGCTCATTTTGCCCAGGATTTTGCTAAAAAAATTGAAGAGAATGCAAAATTAGAAAAACAATCTTAATCTCTATGAATAGTTATTAAATAATTCTATAAACGGGAGGAGTAAATGCCGTCTAAAACTACAAGAAAGAGAACTAAGACTACAGCTAAAAATAAACTGAAAAATAGCTTTAAGAACATTATATTTGAAAAAAAGAGAAAGGTAGCCTATGTAACAATAAACAGGCCAGAAGTAAGAAATGCACTAAATTCCGATACAAGGGAAGAGCTTGCCATAGCTATAGAGGATGCATGGCTGGATGATAAAATAGGCGTTATAGTCCTTACAGGAGCCGGAGGCAAGGCGTTTTCAGCCGGTGGTGATCTCTCATGGATACCCGATCCCAAGAAAAAAGTTGATGCAAGGTATATGCATGTGCATTACAGGCTAGCAACCGCTATAAGAAACTGTGGTAAGCCTGTTATAGCAAGGGTTGACGGTTACTGTATCGGGGGCGGGAATGAACTTAATATGCTTTGTGATTTAACTATAGCCTCGGATACCTCGGTATTTGCACAGGCGGGTCCTCTGGTAGGGAGTGCTCCGGTATGGTATGGGCTACAGCAATTGCAACACTCTGTTGGGGATAAGAAAGCAAGGGAAATTGTTTATCTATGTAATAGATATAGTGCTAAAGAAGCAGAAGAAATGGGGTGGATAAATAAGGCAGTACCAAAAGAAGATCTGGACAAAGAAGTAGGTATATGGTGTAAGAGGCTTTTAGAGATGAGTCCACAGTCTCTGCGAATAGCTAAATTTCAGATCAACTTCAACTCAGACATGGCACATTCTCAGGTAAGCCACGGGCTTGAGCTTGCACGGTTTTTTATGAAAGGGCCCGAAATGGTTGAGGGTGCTTCGGCGTTTTTAGAAAAAAGAAAACCTGATTTCTGGAAAGTGAAGTGATCTTTAAACTTGACGTCGAGGGTTGGAATCCCTTCGGCTCCAATAATAATTACAGTAGGTTACGATACTTTCACAAACTCTATTTCTTAAATGGGTACGGTTTTGTTAATATTTTAATATTTTGTTGCTAGAGTTATTAGCTGAAATTAATTGCCATTATTAAAAATCGCCATTAATAAAATTAATTGTGCTGTTTAAAATATCTAATGTTGTTAAAATTGTTACAGCTGACCTTCTTCCTGTCTTTTCTCCTGATGATTCGGTCACTACTTGCAGTTGATGAATATTGTTAATAAGCACTTTATCGGTTTCACCAATAATAGCATCTTCGGTTATCTCAACCACTACAAACTCATAATCCTTATTATCTTTAGTGGTTACTTTTATAGTGTCTCCTGCATAAATCATGGCGTTTATATACAGTGGTTCTGGTTTAACAGGTACATATGTAGGTGCACAGGATAGCGTTAATACACTAATTAATATAAGCAATAGGCAAATTGGCAGGTTCATTGCTCGATTTTTCCCTTTAAAGAATAACCCCGTTCTTTCAAACAATCTCGGTAATAAGTCGTACCCTTTTCAAATAATCTGTAGCTAGAACCCCTGAAGTAAATACCTGTTTGAACGGCAGCACTTGTTTTATACATACAATCGTCTCTATCCTTTTGCCAATTGGACTTTTTATAGTTTCTTCTTGTGGGATGTATATTTAAAAATATAGGTATATAATTACCTGAATAAGTGGCATAGTAGCTACCATCTGAATAATAACCACCTTTAATGTGACTGGCGATTGATTTTGATTTATAAATTTTTTGTAAACATTTATCCATGCAATCAAAGTCTATATTTCCAAACTGTCCCTTGCAGGAAAAGTCACTAGAGTATTCACATGCATCCACAGTCTTGCATTGTTTAAAACATTTTCCCCAACTTCCTTGAATTAAAAGTCCATAATCTTCTCTGTTATATTCAGTTTCATACATTAACCAGTCACCTGGGTGGTATGTTGGATATACAAGACAATTTGGACATGGTGAGTTTGAGTTACTGAACATTTGTGGATACATGTCGGCAAGAGATGGGATAAAATCTGAAAAAGATAGGCGGTATGGATATATCACTACACCCTGTTTTTTTGCAATCTCATAAAGCTGATCGGGGTCAGTAATGGGCTGTGCACATCCTGTAATAATCAATAGTAATAGTGCTACAACAAGATGATTCTTGGAGGTTATCTTTAACATTACTTAAGATTCAAAGGAGTAGATGGTTGGACTGTGAAACCACAACAGGAACCTGCTACAGCCGCTGCACCCATCGCACCTGTATATATTATTATAGCTCCAGTGGAAAGAATAGCTTTATTTGTATTTTCTTCAGATGTTACGGTCATCTCTTCCAATTTATCAATTTCTGTAAATAAAATTTTATTAGACCCACTTACAATAGCTTCGTCCGTAATCTCAGTGACTACTAACTCATGTACCCTGCCATCTTTTGTAGTTGCTAGTACACTCTCTCCTGGTTTAATTATAGATTTAATATTGACAGGTTCCGGATAGATGGCTTGATATGTTGGAACACATCCTGAATAAAGCATAGCAATAATCAGATATGAACTGATTACTAAGAAATGATTCTGTATTGACCTTACCCCAATTTCTTTTACTCTCCTTAACTTATGCCTTCAATTACATTATAGAAAAATGAGGGAATTAAATCAATAACAAATTTAGAGTCAGTCTATTGTTAGTATTTGCAGATTAAATATAAATAGTTGCAAACATTTCCATGGGATCACTCAAGGTATTTTCAGGATGTGTATATTTGATACAAAAATATGGGAGCTTATGTATTACCTTTCTATCTTTTAATCATTATTAAGCATCTATGTAAGATTGCTTAAGTTGTCCAACCCAAAAACTTTTTTAACGGAATTCAGCCATTACTTCTTCAGCAAATAGTTTAAGAGTGTCATGATTCATTATGTCTGCAAAAAATATAGTGTATTTCTTTATTCCCTTTTCATAGTTCTCATTAATCTTTTTTATGCAATCATCTGGTGTACCAATAATTCCAAATTTTTCTATATCACCAAAAAATCCATATCTCTTCTTGCCGAATGATAATTTATCCGCAAGATCATTTTTATTATCTACTATTATACAGACGTTTTGCTGAGAGAGGGCAATATCTTCAATATTTCTTCCAATATCCTCACAGTGACCTTCCAGAGCTTTGAGTTTAGTATCAAAATGCTCAGCAGCCGTAGCAGGGCAGTTCCATTCATCGGCATGCTCTGCTACCACTCTCAGTAAGTGTTTCTCTCCCGAACCTCCAATCTGTATAGGTGGATGAGGGGTTTGTAGAGGTTTTGGATTGCAATATGCATCCTTTATTGAGTAATACTTGCCACTGTATGTAGGGCTTTGTTCTGTCCACATGGTTTTGATTACCTGTACAGACTCTGCCAGCTGTTCTATTCTTGTTTTTGTATTTGGAAAATCGTATCCATAAGAAGTATATTCAGGTTCAAACCAGCCTGCACCTATTGCAAACTCAAGCCTTCCCCCGCTTATTACATCAAGAGTAGCGCCCATTTTAGCCAGAAGCGCCGGGGGTCTGAACGAATTACACAGTACCATTGTTCCAAGCTTGATTTTGTCGGTTACTGCACTGAGTGATGACATTAATGTCCAAGCTTCATATATATCTACTTCCACTCCCCCCATACCAAGTATATGGTCATAAAACCATACTGAATGATAACCCAGATCATCGCAAAGCTGAGCTGTTTCTTTTATCCTGCTGAAATCAATCTTTTGCTGCCTTAGCATTACTCCGAAATCAATTTTTGGCATTTAATTCTCCTTATGAATAGCTAAATATTTATACCATTAAATAGACTTTATCTGCAACCTTTTATGTTTGACAGTAGTTGAACAATACTATAAGTTAAATTCTAATTTTTATTACAGGGAAGGTGAATTTATATGAATTTATTATCCAAACTGTTTTTATTTGTTGTTATTGCGGTTGTAGGTGCATACGTAAATGTAGCTGAGAGTGCAGCAGAAGATAAAGAAAAGAAAGGAGGAAATCCTGTGGTACTTATTAAAACTAGCAAGGGTGATATAACTGTAGAATTAGATAAAGAAAAAGCTCCTATTTCAGTAGAAAATTTCTTATCATACGTAAATGACGGATTTTACAATGATACCGTTTTTCACAGGGTTATAAAAAACTTCATGATTCAGGGCGGTGGATTTACTACAGACATGAAACAAAAACCTACAAAAGATCCGATTAAGAATGAAGCTAAAAATGGTCTTTCGAACGTAAGGGGTTCAATTGCAATGGCAAGAACGGGAGTGGTGGATAGTGCAACATCTCAATTCTTTATTAATCATAAAGACAACGACTTTCTAAATCATGGGAGCAGAGACTATGGTTATGCTGTTTTTGGTAAGGTTACCGAAGGTATGGAAGTAGTAGACGCTATTGCTGAAGTAAAAACTGGATACCAGGACGTTCCTACAGAAAACATAGTAATTGAATCTATCACAGTAGTTAGCAAATAACTTATTGTCTTAGCAATTTATATGGCAAAGATTTCATACAAGGACTCTGGGGTTAATATAGATGCCGGAAATGAGTTTGTTGAAATCATTAAACCCATAGTTAAAAGCACCTATACAAAAGGTTTTACAAGCCAGATTGGCTCATTCTCAGGGCTTTTTCCCTTTCCCAAAGGGTATAAGAACCCATATCTTGTATCCGCTGCTGATGGTGTTGGTACAAAAATCAAGATTGCCTTTATGGCAGAAAAGTTCGGTACTATAGGTATTGATCTTGTTGCAATGAATGTTAATGATCTCATTACATGCGGCGCAAAACCACTCTTTTTTCTCGACTATATAGCAACATCTTCTATAAACCCTAAACAAACTGCCAGTATAGTAAAAGGAATAGCTCAGGGCTGCAGGCAGAGCGGCTGCGTACTTTTAGGCGGAGAAACTGCAGAGATGCCCGATATATACAGAAACGACGAGTTTGATATTGCGGGCTTTGTGGTTGGTGTAGTTGATAAAAAAAACATAATTGATGGTAAAAAGGTTAAAAACGGCGATGTATTAATAGGCCTTGCATCAAGCGGCCTTCATTCCAATGGCTATTCTCTTGCAAGAAATTTGCTTCTCAAAAAACTTAAATATAATTTGAATGATAGACCAAAACCTCTAAGAAAATCTCTTGGCAGTGAGCTTCTAACGCCTACTAGAATATATGTAAATACGATTGAATCATTAAATAAGAAATTTAATATTAAGGCTATTGCCCATATTACGGGTGGCGGGATTATTGATAATATTCCAAGGGTAATTCCAGATAAATTAAAGATACAGATTGATACAAAATCTTGGACAAAACCTCCAATAATAAAACTGATCCAAAATACAGATATGGTAGAACCGGATGAGCTGTATAGAACATTTAATTGTGGAATTGGTATGGTTATTATCGTAGATTCGGAAGAGTCTTCGAAAATCCTTGCTCAGTTAAAGAAGTTAAAAGAAAAAGCATTTTTAATAGGACAGGTGGCTAAAAGAAATAAGAATGAAAATGCAGTAGAGTTTGTTAATTAACCCTTGGTTTGATCTGTTTATATGTATTTTAAGATAATCACATACTTTATAACTGCTTTACTCTTATTTCTAATTAGTACTTCTTCTAATCTTTATTCTCAAAATAAGTATAGTCCTAAGTATAAAACCCTTGCACATGAGATTATATCAAAAGAACCTGATTTAGTCTCTAAAGAGCAGGCCTACAGAAAACTTGATATCCTCATTGATAATGCAAAAAAAGTGTTAAAGAAAAGAGAGAAGTACAGACGCTGGCAGACTGAAGAAATATTTAAAACAATATATATGGATCTATTGAATCAGGGATATGATTACAAGAGCAATGATTTTTTGAGCTACGGTCTAGTATACGGAAAATTGGACTGTGATAATTATACTCTTATCTATTATGCAATTGCCCAGGTTATAGGATTTCCTATTCATATAGTTAATTTACCTAAACATACCACTCTTCTCTGGGATACAGACGGCAGGCATGATCCAATAAATAAGTCTAATCCTTTAAACGAAGGCGATTTCTATTGGGAAACCACCCTTGGTGAAGTAAGGACTGATGATCAGTACATTTCCACAAGGCGTATTGATAAGAGTTCAATACAGAATGGAGTTTTCTTAAATAAGGTTAAAAATAAGAACATGTATGCTGTNNCTGTAATGCATAACTATATTGCTATAATGCACATAGAATCGGGCAATTTTGATAAAGCGCTTTCTGAAATTAAAGTGGCTGTAGAACTAGATCCGAAATTTCCTGAGGCATACAACAACATGGGGATAATCTATTCTAATATGTATGATTATCAAAACGCAATAAAAAGCTATGATAAGGCGATCTCTCTGCATCCCAACTTTACACTAGCATATATCAATAAGGGCATTGCGCTGCAAAAATCCAAAGACTATCATGGAGCGATTTCACTATATACTGATGCGCTACGTATAGAATCTGATTTTCAGGCTGTTTATTTGATGAGATCAAAATTGTACAAAAAAGTAGGTTTGTATGATAAAGCTCTACAAGATATTGAAACCTATGAATCAATGAAATAATTTTTTTATCCACCCATTTTTAAAAGAACTTCCATAAATACGGTCCTATAGCAGGTAATATAAGAGACTTTAAGTATTAAAGTATTAATATGTAGAAATTCAACCAATGAAGCATAAGATTTTTAATTTCCTATATACCATTGAAGGTGAGCGTAAGGCAATAATCTATATGATTGCCGGCGGGTTTTGTTTTGCAACAATGGGTGCACTGACATTTAGGCTTGGTAAGGAAGTTGACTGGGTATTTATTGCATTTTGCAGAATGCTATTTTCATTTGTCCTCGTATTCTTTTTAGCTTCTAAATCTGGCAATACGCCGATACTACTAAACAGAAAACTACTATGGGTTAGAAGCCTTACAGGAACTATAGCTATGCTTGCTACTTTTTATTCATTTACTCATCTGCCTGTATCGGATGTATCTGCTATAACTGAGACGCGTCCTGTGTGGGTGGCACTTCTGGCAGTAATACTTTTAGGTGAAAAGTTAAACAAGGTACTGTTACCTGTATCAATTTTAAGTATTATCGGTGTGCTTCTTATAGAGAAACCGCATTTTGATAAAAGGAGTTTTGCAGTATTTGTAACTCTTGGAGCCTCTGTCTTAGGGGCTGTTGTTATGATATGTCTTAGGAAACTAAGAGACCTTGATCCGAGGACAATTGTTACGCATTTCTCAATGACAGCTACTTTGGGATCAATATTATTTATGTATTTTTTTAGGGACATAAATTCATATGAAAACTATTTCCAGGGACATATTATATTATATTTAGTTGGCATAGGTTTATTTGGTACTCTTGGTCAGCTTACTATGACTAAGGCATTTGCTCTTGGAAGAGCTTCTATTGTGTCTTCCACGGGTTATGCCAAAGTAGGGTTTTCAGCAATATATGACCTGGTTTTATTCAGTGCAGTTTTTGAGCTTTATACAATAGCCGGAATGTTACTAATACTAGGTGCTTCGACATGGCTTATAAACAGCTCAAGTAATAATCAAGATACACGGGGCAGGTTGATTAAATAAAATAATTAACTAAATAGAATTTTAAGTAATCGATAATTATTAACATTTTATTAATGTATATTGAATATGTTCTATATATTAATTAGGTATATTTTTAATTAATATTATGTTATATTAAAAGATTAAATTTATTATATTTAGATTGGTTACATATCATAATTAAATTAAAATATTATTATTGACAAAAAGAATGTATACGACTATAGTAGTATTATGAGTGAGGATAATATAAAATTGTCAGAAATGGAGCGTAGGGGATCTTTGAGGTTAAAGCTACAGGAGAGAGTGCAAATTGGTGAATCCGGCAAGGATTATTATGAAGCAGTCTCTTATGATATATCAGAAACGGGTATATCAGTAAAAACACAAGACTTTATTCCTGAAAAAACTCCAATTAATGTTATTTTAGATCACAGTAATAAAGCGCTTAACCTTGAAGGCGTAATTGCCTGGGTATCAGGCAAAAATAGCTCCAATCAGTATAAAATGGGCATAAAAATTACAAACCCAAGTGGAGAGCACACAAATATTTATAACTATCTATCAAGGATAGCCTAACTTATTAAAAGTTTTACATAGTTTTAGAACATATGATAATTTAATTAACTTTAGTTGTAACAGGTTTTAAACATTTATTCTTTGTTCCTTTAATACTATATCATGTTTTTATAGTTCAGCTTAAAATGTAGTTGTATTCTATTGTCTTGTATTATATTATAAATTATTAGTATATTACTAAGTTTTAAGGACAGACATAGATGGAGCAAAGAACCTCATATAGGATACCATTTGAAGAAAAAGTTCAGTTTGGTTATTTAGGTAGACCATATACGGATTGGACTCTTGCAAATATATCAGAAAACGGAATAGCTGTTAAGGCTGATAACCCAATGCCAGAATATACTGCAGTAACTGTAGTTATATATCATATGGGAAAACCCATTGAGCTTGAAGGAGAAATTAAGAGGGTAACTCAATGTCATTTTACCAATACTTTTGAACTTGGAATAAACCTAAAAAATAATAACTCTGAATATAGTTCAATTTATTTATCTATGCTAAACCGCAGTTGATTCAAAATACTTTAATTTTCATTTCTCTGTTGTAAATTTTCATAGTATTATAATCTTCACGTATTAATATTCCATTTTCCGGGGTTTTGTTATGAGCATTGATATTAATTCTACTATTGGTTGGATAGGTACAGGGGTTATGGGGGAATCAATGTGCGGGCATCTGCTCAGCGCCGGATACAAAGTTCATGTTTACAATAGGACCAAGAGCAAAGCACAACTACTCATTGATCAGGGGGCAATATGGCAGGAGTCACCAGCAGATGTTGCAAGACGGTCTGAAGTAATATTTTCCATAGTCGGCTACCCAGAAGACGTGCGACAAGTGTATTTTTCTCCAAACGGCGTTTTTAGCGCTCTTAACAAAGGCTCTTTTATTATAGATATGACTACCACAGAGCCTTCACTAGCTGTAGAAATATACAATAAGGCAAAAGAGATGGGATCGACTGCAATAGATGCCCCTGTTTCAGGAGGTGATATTGGTGCAAAACAGGGAATGCTATCTATTATGGTTGGAGGGGACAAATTTGCCGTAGATATGATGATGCCCCTTCTCGAGACAATGGGAAGGTATATAATCTATCAGGGTGAGGCTGGTTCCGGACAGCATACAAAGATGTGTAATCAGATAGCTGTGACGGGGGTAATGGTATCAACCTGTGAAATGCTTCTCTATGCCCATAAGGCAGGGCTTGATATCGAAACAGTCCTCTCATCTATTACTAAGGGTGCGGCTACCTCATGGACACTGGAAAATCTAGCTCCCAGAATAGTCAGAAGAGACTTTAAGCCAGGGTTTTATGTAGAGCATTTTATTAAAGACATGAAGATTGCACTCGATGAATCAAAAAAAATGGGAATAAAGCTCCATGGTTTAGAACTTGCCTACAAACTGTATGATTACCTAGAAAGGCTCGGTCATGGAAAATCGGGTACTCAGGCATTGATACTTGCACTGGAAAAGTTAAAATAAGCAAATTTTAACAATTGCAAATCACACTTAAAGTATTACTTGAATAGTACTTCTATTTTCTAGCTTGTTGATGGCTTAAGGGAAATAGCTAAAGTATAACATTATATGTACATGGTAACTAATAGTATATATTGTATAATATATGTAAAATTAAGTTGTAGATAGTTTAAGTATTAGTTAAAGTATTTACTATAATAATTAGTAAATCCTATAAACTATGCTAAATTAGAGCACAAAATATGAATATATCTATTACAGGCGCTACGGGATTTATTGGCGGTAAACTTTTAAAGAGGTTAGCAGCAGAAAATCACAAAATAAAGTGTCTGGTTCGTAAAACAAGCAGTCTCGATAACCTCAAAAACTTAAAAGTTGAAAAGATTTATGGTGATTTAGGGGATTTTAAATCTTTTCAAGATTTGGTAAAAGGATCAGATACATTTTTTCATCTAGCCGCTTTCGTATCGGATTTTGGGAAAAAAGAAGATTTTATAAGATACAACTTCGAAGCCACAAAAGCCTTACTTGATAAATGTATAAGTGAGGGGATTAAAAAGTTTGTTTATTTAAGTACATCAAGCGTAGTCTGGAGATCTGATTTTTGGGATGTCCACAAAATATTAGATATAGATGAAAGCTATCCATATCCTGATGCATATAATGATTATTATAATGAATCAAAATCCATGGCTGAGAAACTGGTTTTATCATATAATGATAAAAATGGATTGAAAACTACTGTGATAAGACCTTCTGGGGTTTGGGGTGCAGGGGATACCGTAATACTTCCAAGGATATTAAAAGCTGCTTTTAAGGGCATCCTAATACCTGCAGGTGACGGAAAAGGGTTAGTGTCACCATGCCATATAGATAATCTTGTCGATGGAACAATTCTAGCTGCTAATTCAGATAAATCATCGGGAAATATATATTTTATAAATGATGGAAGAAGCATTAACCATATACAATTTATACAAATTCTCCTGAAATCATCTGGAATAGAGTGGTCACCAAAAATGTTTATACCATATAAGCTTGGATATGCCATAGCAAGCCTTCTCGAGCTATCACATAGAATAGCAGGAATTAAAAAACCACCGGTTGTAACAAGATTTGCTGTTGCTGCAATTGCAGGAAGCAGAACATATTCAATTGAAAATGCTAAAAAGGATTTAGGCTATGATCCAAAGATTGGGCTTGAAGAAGGGATGTCTGATCTGTCTAAATGGGTGGATATTTTAGGCGGTTATGAAAAACTGATGGCCAAGTAAGGATTTTAAAATAATAAGAGTATAAAATAAACCAGGTTTAGCCTATAAAATGATATCAATAAATTGTAATTTTATTAAATGTTAACAACCAAACACATCGAGGACCAACTTTGAATAAGACAATTTATTTCCTTTTAACTATGATTTTTACTGCGAATATGTTGTTCGCTGAACAAACTCAGATTAAATCGAAGGATCCAAAGGAATTAATAGTGGAAATGGTATCTAAAACCGGAGACTATGAAAAGCTTAAATCTCTAAAAGATGTGCAATATAAATNNCAGCGCAAGATATATCATTAGAAAGATATATCTTTGATGGAGAGCTTTCCTGGGCAAAGTATGTTAAGCATGAAATGCATGTATTTCCGGATAAAAAGGGAGAAATTATACAGGGGTACAATGGAAAAGAGTCCTGGATTACCATTGACGGCAAGCTTATCGATGATCCGATGGCTATCAAGCTCTCAGACTTGTTTTAAGAAAGACCAATTTCTACTGGTTTGCCATGATGCAGAAGCTTTTAGATCCCGGTATAAATTATTCATATGAAGGCACAAAAATGGTAAACGACATCAAATATGACCTTGTTAGAATTACATTTGATACAGGAGTCGGGGATGTGTCGGATACATATCTTCTCTACATTAATCCAACTTCTAAATTAGTAGATCAGTTCTTGTTTACTTTAATGGATTTTAATATTACAGATCCTTATTTAATGCTTGTGGAATATGAACAAATTGATGGGATTAAACTTCCTGTAAAAAGAAAATTAATAAAATCCAACTGGAAAGGAGATTTATTAGAAGATAATTGGATGCTTGAGATAATGAGTAATATCAAATTTAGTAATAGCTTTAAGAAAGAGGATTTTGATAAACCGAATTAATAATATATTTTATCTAGTTAATCTAAAAATCATAGATATTTATAATAAATGTCGGACAAATATATACCCATAGTAAGTTCTATACTTCATCCCTCAGATTTCAGTGAAACAAGCAGAATTGCTTTTGCTTATTCTCTTGCTATCGCCTTGAAGTCAAAATCGTCTCTGACTTTACTGCATGTGGAGAACCAGGAATTTAAGGAATCAGACTGGGAGCTATTTCCCTCGGTTATGGGAACATTGGAAAATTGGGGTGTTCTTGTAACTGGGGCGTCTAAAAAAGAGGTATTTTCCAAACTTGGTGTTATGATCAAAAAGGTTGAGATTACAGCGGGCAGCCCTGTTTCAGCCATAATAAATTATATGGGCAACCATCCTACAGATTTAATTGTACTTGCATCTCACAAAAAAATGGGACTTGCTCGCTGGACAAAGCCTTCAGTTTCGGAGCCTGTATCCAGGCATTCTAATAAAATAACACTTTTTGTACCAGATGAATCATATGGGTTTCTTGCTTTAAATAACGGAAATATTTCAATCAAAAAAGTGCTTATTCCCATAGATAAGAGCCCAAATCCAAGACCTGCAGTAAATTTTGCTGTTAATTTTATAAAAGCACTAACGAATGATCCTGTAGAAATAAAGATATTACACATTGGTGAAGAGAGTGCCATTAAAGGTTTTGATAGAATTTATGATGATCAAATAAATCTCACGGTTGAAGTATCATCAGGTAAGGTGAATGAAGAAATAATTAGGATATCAAAGGAGTTCAAATCTAACCTTATCGTAATGGCTACACATGGTCATGAAGGTTTTCTTGATATGCTAAGAGGAAGTACAACCGAGCAGGTCTTAAGACTTTCGGGATGTCCGGTGCTTGCAGTTCCTTCTGTTTAAATATTTATTTTTATATTAATTTTATTCATTCAATGCATTAATAACATAGTCAGCAATCTGTGGTTTGATATCTACATCATTTAGTATCACTGAATATTGCCCGTTGATTCTTTTATATACTCTGGATGGGATTCCATATGAGTAAATTAAGTGGCCATTGCCTGCTAGTAATATATGTTGATTCTCCGGACTAGATTTTATATATCTAACAATTTGCTCAGACATAAACTCATCCCATACAAGCTGTATCGAATAAAATTTATCAAATGCCCTATTCTTAGAACCTGGATGTTGCTTGAATATTTCAAATAAGTATTTCTTGTAATCTTTATTAGTAAAATCAATATGTTTAGGGAGTTTATTTAAGTATTTTGCATTTAATCCCGAGATACCTGATCTGGATATTTTCCTAATAACTTCTGATTCTATATTTAAGGCAACAATGGGCACTTTATTTGCCTTGGCAAAATCTAATATTGGTTTATACAGTTTATAGTCATATCCCCATCTCTTTTCATATTCTGTTTTATTTATTAAATCTTCTTCATTTAGATTGCTAAAAATAAATTGATTGAGGTACTTCTGAAACCTGGACTGAAACATTTCCATTCCAATTGTTATATTGGGATTATTTTTGTATAAATTCTCAATAATGTTCAACTGTATTTCATGATGAGATTTTTTATCATGGTTTTCACCAATATAAATGACTGGGATGTCCTTTATCGTATCTATTAATATATCTAGAGTAATATTTTCAATATCCTCGTTTTGAACATCGTTAATAAATATTTCAAGAATATTATGTTCTTCAGATAATAAGAATGTGGAAAAAGCCAAGTAAACAATGATAATTGAAATAAAAGTTAATCTCATATGTAATACGATACTACACACATAAATATATAAAATGATAAAATATTATATAAAATCTCAGTTTTAATTATGATATACCTAAATAATAGATTAGGTGTATAATTACTATATATTTATTGAATAATAATAGAAACTATTCAATCATTATTAATATTAAATAATGATCGAATTAAGTTTTTTTGTTGAGGTAAAAAAATATCTTTAAAAAATTATAAAAATGTGATATTAATCAAGTTTGCTGAGATTTACAGAAAATTATTGGGGATGTAGGTCTTTATATTAACTTAATTTAAGGAGTAGGGATGCAATGGCGCTAGAAGATAGTGAATTAATAAAAAGGGTGGATACCGAACTCAATATGAAAAATGATATTGAGGATATATACAAGATGTCTGCCGATATTCTATTAAAATTAGAAAACATTAACATGGTGATGGTATATATTGTCGATCCATCCAGTGATCAGGCAGTGATTGTTAGCCATAAGAATGTTCCGGATGCTTATCTAAGCAGAGCGGGAAGGATTGATAGACCACGTGGTATTACTTGGAAACTGATATTAGAAAATGACATACTTAATATCAAGAATTCCCAAACTGACGATACTATTGGACCTGCTGGTAAAGCATTGGATAAAAAAGGTGTATACGGTATACCTATAGCTCTTAGCGGCGGCTCTAAAGAGGCAAGAGGTGTTATCTGGCTTTGGAGTGATGATGAGATCTCTTTTGATAGTGATCAGCACAGATTAGCGCTATATGTTGCTCAAAAGGTAGGTTTAGCTATTACCTGGAGTGAAAAGTATGCTGAAAGAAGAGAAGAGTGGAAGAATAAATTCAAGGTAGATGTTCAATAATTTGTTTAAATCTGCCAAGAACTAATTATAGTGAACTGCTAACCATATAGTTTGTATTTCTTTATCAGTAGATTCTACTCTATGTTTTGTATTACGTGGGATATTGATATGATCACCTGGTTTTAACTTTACTGTATTCTTATTTTCTTTGAAGAGTAACTCTGCACTGCCTTGCAGTAATATTACAAACTCATCTCTATCCTGATTAAACCACTTATCTTGAGGTGACTTAAAACTTTTGGGTGAGACTATTCTTTGTATTTTGATGTTTTCATTTGAAATAAGGGTTTCAAATAGTTCATCTGACAAATTGTGAGGAAGATTATTATAAATATTGGATTTATTCATGATTAAATCTGCTAATATTCAGTTTTGAACCCACTCAATCACCTTATCTTTATCTTCAAATGAAAAACATTTTACCTCAATATTAGGGAATATTTTATTTACAACAGGAGTCATTTTCTTGATCCAGTTCTTATCGGTTACTACGGCTTTCTTTGAAAAACCAGTAAAATGTTTATAGCCATGTTTAAGATCTTCAAAAAATGCTTGTAAAGATATACCTCCGTAATTTTTAACTTCGACATAGATGGAGAGTTTTTCATGGTCCTTAGACTTACTTTCTATCTCATTCCATATGGTTTCAATATCATCTGAACTTATCTTTCCATCTACTACACATCCAATAACATGACCTGCATCTAATGATTTTAATTTCAGCATATCTCAAACCTCCTGATAAAATATTAGAATATTTATGTTAATGTGTTTTAATTCATGTGCTTTAATACTGATATAATTATTAATTATAAACTATCAAGTCATTATAGAATGATAAAACATTAATATGATCACAGTATCAAAACTTCATAAGTCATACGGCGGCACAACTGCCCTAAGTGGGGTGGATTTTGAAATATCCCAAGGAGAATTTGTGCTAATTTTTGGCCCTAACGGTGCTGGTAAGTCAACTCTTTTAAAGACATTATCGACACTACTGCAACCAACAGAGGGTACAATCTTGATTAATAATGTTGATATCTATGATAAAAGTAATGAAATCAGAAGAAAAATTGGATTTATATCTCACGAGCCTTTTTTGTATGAAAATCTAAGTGCATTGGAAAACCTGATTTTTTTTGCAGAGCTTTATGATGTTGACAAACCTAAAACTAAAGCAATCGATCTACTTACTGCTCTACAATTAGAGGACAGGGCAGATGAACAGATAACAACCTACTCCAGGGGTATGAAGCAAAGGGTTGCACTTGGAAGAGCTCTTATTCATGAGCCTGATATATTGTTTCTCGATGAGCCGTTTAGTGGGCTAGATTTAGTTGGAAGTTCCATAATCACAGACATCTTAGATAATTTAAAGCATAAGGGAAAAACAATTATTATGTCCACTCACAGTTTTGATGAATGTGCCGAAATAGCACAGAGAATTATGGTCCTTGTTAACGGAAAGCTGCAATTCATAACAACCGATGTAAAAAAAGAAAATTTTAAGAATAAATATCTAGAACTTGTGGCCAGAAATTAAATGAAAACAGTACTTTCCATTGTTAAAAAGGACATTTTATCTGAATTCCGTTCAAGAGATATGTTTGTATCCATGTTTACTTTTTCTCTTATTATCATATTTGTTTTTAACCTTGTACTCGATCTGACTTCAAATATTAAAAACCTTATTTCTCCCTCTGCACTTTGGATAACATTTTTATTCTCGGGCTCAATTGGTCTCAGCCGTTCCTATTCATTAGAAAATGAATCGGAGGCAATAAAAGGGATTCTTCTTGCTCCTGTGGACAGGAGTCTCATATATCTGGGTAAATTTGTTAGTAATCTTATATTTCTGCTAATTGTAGAAATAATCACCATTCCAATATTCATCATACTTTTTAACTATGATTTCAGTGTCCAGTTTTTAAAAATAATGTTAGTAATAATATTGGGAACCATAGGATTTAGTACCGTAGGAACATTGTTTTCTGCAATATCTCTAAACACAAGACTAAGAGAAGTGCTTCTGCCAATACTTTATTTTCCAATAATTATCCCAATACTATTAAATGCTGTAAGAGCCACTTCCACTCTGCTCTCCGGGGGTTCACTTGCTGATGTAAGCTCTTCTTTGCAAGTACTAATTGCTTTTGATATAATCTTTCTCTCATGCGGTATACTGCTTTATGAATACATTATTGAAGATAGTTAATCTAAAACTTATATGATCATATTATTAATTCTTACTGCTGTTTCAATTATGGCATCGTTATATGCTTCATTTCTTTATGCTCCTACCGAGATAGTTATGGGAGATATACAGAGAATATTTTACTTTCATATGGGTACTGTTTGGGTAGCAACTGTAGCGTTTACAATTGTTTTTATCGCAAGCATTATGTTTTTAAAAAATGGTAAAAGAAAATGGGACATACTCGCACTTTCATCGGCAGAGATAGGGGTACTTTTTATTACTCTTACTATAATAACGGGCGCAATATGGGCAAAGCCTGTGTGGGGTGCTTGGTGGACTTGGGATCCACAGCTTACAACAACATTTATTCTGTGGATATTATATATAGTCTACCTTGTTTTAAGATCGGTAGCGGGGGAAAATATAAGACAGGCCAAGTTTGCTGCTGTTTTTAGTATAATTGCATTTATTGACCTTCCGATAGTTTATATCTCAGCAAGGATAAAGAGGGGGATTTCACCAGTGGTATTCGGCCCTGGAGGAGGCGGGATTGAATCTACAATGCTTTATACTATGTTGATAACTTTTGTTGCATGTACTTTCCTTTTTATAGTGATGTTAAAACAGCGTATGTTATATGAAAAAATAAAGGATAACTTGAGACTTATTAAATCTTAAGGCAATTTGATTATATTATGGAATATCTATTTTGGTCACAAACAATAGTATGGGGGTTGATTCTGGGTTATATATTAATATTAATTAAAAAAACAAAAAAACTCTCAAACGAATTAGATATACTTAAAAGTAAGCGGGAGAAAAAAGAATAGGATTATGTTTAAAGACAGATCAAAGTTTATAATTGCAATAAGTGCAATAGTAATATCGGTTGGATACCTCATCTTTACAGGCGTATCCGAATCGGGTGTTTATTATCTGAAAATAGATGAGCTTAAGAAGAGAGTACCATCTACATACAATCAAAAGGTTAGGGTATCTGGCACGGTTGTTGAAGGATCTATAGTAAATAAGATTGATGGAAAATTAAAATTTTCTATTACAGACGGTACTGAATTGATTGATGTTAAATATTCAGGCATTGTGCCCGATATATTTGCTGATGGTGTTGAAGCTGTGGTTGAAGGCTCTTATAATCCTGACAACTCTTTTGATGCCGACCTGTTACTTGCAAAATGCCCCACCAAATACGAATCAACAGACTCTATTGAGAAGAGTAAAGAAACCTCCTAAATGTCTGAAACCGGTTCTATATCAATACTATTAGCCTTTGCAATATCATTATATGCTACTGCTGCATCAATTATTGGTGCAAGGATAAAGAACAAAGAACTAATTAAAAGTTCTGAAAACAGTGCAATAGCGATATGTGCTTTATTGTTTATAGCAACAATTTCGCTAATTCACGCACTAATGAACCTGGATTTTACACTTAAATACGTTGCTCTAAATACCAGTACCGATCTTCCGATGATCTACAGGTTTACCTCCCTTTGGGCAGGACAGGCTGGTTCTCTTCTCCTCTGGTCGTTTGTGCTATCACTGTATATAGCAATAGTGGTATATCAAAACAGCAAGAATAGAAAAATACTCACTCCTTATGTAAATGCTGTAATGTTTTCAGTTCTTTTATTCTTTTTACTAATAAATGCATTTGTAGAAAGCCCTTTTGAAAAACTGGGATTTACAGCAGAGCAGGGAAGGGGATTAAATCCAATTCTGCAAAACGCTTATATGGCAATACATCCCGTAACACTTTACATAGGCTATGTAGGTCTAACGATACCGTTTGCTTTTGCGATGGGAGCGCTACTATCTGGAAGGTTAAATGACGACTGGATAAAGCTTTCAAGGAAATGGACGTTATTCTCATGGACATTTCTTACCTTTGGACTTTTGCTCGGAGCCAGGTGGGCATATCTTGAGCTTGGCTGGGGTGGTTACTGGGCCTGGGATCCTGTTGAAAACGCAGCATTTATGCCCTGGCTTACCTGTACTGCTTTTCTTCATTCTATAATGATTCAGGAAAAAAAGGGAATGCTCAAACGGTGGAATATGATTCTTGTAATAATTACTTTTTTCTTATCTATATTTGGTACTTTTATTACAAGAAGCGGAATAATCTCCTCTGTACACTCATTTGCCCAATCAGATATTGGCCCGTATTTTTTGGTATTCATAGCTATAATCCTTCTGTTTTCATTTGCAGTGGTCATATACAGACTTGATTATCTGAAAACTGAAGCTAGGTTTGATTCAATCATATCCAGAGAGAGCGCCTTTATATTTAATAACCTGCTTTTCCTTGGTGCAGCATTTACTGTTTTTCTTGGTACCATATTCCCAATACTAACTGAAGCCATAAAGGGCCAGAAAGTATTAGTAGGCCCTCCCTATTTTAACAAAGTGAACGTTCCTATAGGGCTTATATTAATATTTCTTATGGGCGTTGGGCCGCTTGTGTCATGGAGAAAAGCATCGAAGAAAAACCTGATAAATAATTTTATGTATCCGGTTATTTTAGGTTTTGTCACAGCAGCAGTACTTGTAGCTGCAGGAATTAAAGAAGTCACGGCGGTCATATCTTACAGTCTTTGCGTATTTGTATTAGCTACAGTGTTTACAGAGTTTATTAAAGGTACAAACGTAAGAGCATCGAGAGGCGAGAAATATCTGAGAGCATTTTCTAAACTGGTATCCAGAAATAAAAGAAGGTACGGAGGGTATGTAGTTCATATAGGTGTGGCAATTATAGTAATAGGTATTACATCTTCATCTGTTTTTGTGGACACAAAAGAAGCAACTTTAAAACCGGGTGAATCCTTTGGAGTTGGTAATTATATCATTAGTTATGAAAAGATTCACCAATATACAACTGATGCTAAGCACGGCACTCGGGCTGACTTGGCCATATATTACGGAAGTGATAAAGTTGGTGATCTCAATCCAGAAAAAAATATATATAAGTATGAAGGCAATAGAGAGATAAATCAGGAAACTGAGGTTGCACTAATGTCTACTTTTAAGGACGATCTATACATAATTCTATCAAACTTTGATGATAGTGGTACAGCAACCTTCAGAGCATTTTTAAACCCAATGGTAAGCTGGATATGGGCGGGAGGAATCATAGTGTTGTTTGGAGCAATAATAACCATGTGGCCAACACCTGCTCTGCGGCCTCAGCAATCGTTTGCCAAATATGGTATTGGTAGTAAAGACGATACAGTAAAGGTATAATAGCCCACTTTTAATTACTTATTATTTCTTTTTAATTATGGAATACATTTTAATAATCACGATAATCGTAGGTATAACTGCTTTTATATGTTATCCGTTCTTTGCAAAGGTAGACGTTGAGAATCTGTTTGAAGAGGATAAGAGCAGCTATGTGGAACAAAAGAAAAGTGATTTAGAGATTCTAGAGGAACAAAAACTAGAACTTTACAGCGCTATTAAAGAGATTGAGTTTGATCATGGACTAGGGAAACTCTCAGAAGAAGACTTTAAGGAATTAAGGCAGAAATATGTTTATGAAGCTGCAAAGATGGTATCTAAAATTGAAGCGTTAAATTCTGGAAGTGAGACTGGTACAGGTGATAGTCTGGAAGAAGAAATTAAGAAACACAGGAATACTCCATCTGTAAAAGATTCTGAAATTGAAGAAGAAATAAAAAAGCATAGAAAGAAATAGGATCAATAGTTGATGAATTTTAAATTAATATACTGGTCAATTTTAGTATTATTTGCTGGATCTTTTATAAGTGAGACAAATGCTCAGCAACTAACCGGAGAACAAATGTTTGTTGGTAACAGGTGTGCTAATTGCCATACTATTGGAAGGGGCACCTTTGTAGGGCCGGATTTGAGTGGTGTGCATAAGAAATATACAAAGGATGAAATAATCTCATGGATGGTAAACTCCCAGGATATATATAAGCAAAGAAATAAAATGCCCTTAAATGAGGGATTTCCTCCAATGCCTCCAATGAACATTCCACCAGAGCAGGCTCAGCAAATATACGATTATTTAAAAGACTTTAAAATCCCAAAAGACAGATTAAAAAACGGTGTTATAAAAGGAGTAGTAAATAATGAAACCCTAAAAGAAAGTGTTGCCGACATAGAAATAAAACTTATTTCTTTTTTAGGAGATATTCCAAGAGAAGAATTTACTTCCAAAACCAACTCCGGAGGTGAATACGAATTTAAAGAGTTAAAGTGGGACAGGTCATATGTTCTTTCAATTGTATTTAAGGGTGTAGAGTATGCAACTGACAAGCTTGTATTCTCTCCTGAACAAAGTGTTAAAACTCTAGATCTTCCTGTATTTGATATTTCAACTGACGACAGTTTGATAATCTTGGATTCTTCTCACGTTATTATACAAATACAGGGCGACAGGGCATCTGTTGCTGAGCTTTTTGTATTTGAAAACGGGGCTAACTCTGTTTATATAGGAAGCAATGATATTAATGATAAGAAAAGAGAAACACTAAAATTTAATATTCCCAAAAATGCAGATGCTATACAGTTTCATCATGGCCTTAGCGAAGATACGGTTATTATCAAAGAAGGAGAACTGCTCAGCACTCTTTCTGTGCAGCCTGGTATGAGTAGAATAGTGTTTTCTTATGAAATTCCTATAACCGGTAAAACTATAATAAATAAAAAAGTAAACTACCTGACCAATTCTCAATTAATATTAATATCCGATAATGGCTATGAAGCTGATATTACAGGACTTAAGGGTGGAGAGTCTATTGCAATGAAAAATGAAAGCTATTTTAAATGGAGTGGTGATGATCTTAATAAAGGACATGAGATAAATATTACAATTTATAAACCTTTATTTGGAAATGATATTACCAAGTGGTTATTGCTGCTTGGGGTGATAATTATTATTGCTTCAAGTGTGATCTATTCACAATTATATAAAAATAAGAAGGAATTATCTGATTCTACATCTAATGACAGAGATCAGCTTATAAAAGAAATTGCAGAGCTTGATGATAAGTTTGAAGCAGGAGATATGGAGGAAGGTGAGTATAAAAGACTAAGAGAAAAGAAAAAAGCCAGAATAATTGAATTGACCGAATAATTATCTATTTATATTCACAATCTGGTTATTTATACTCTCGACTTCAATGACAGATTTTTTCCTAACCTTATGAAACCTTAATTTCTTACAGTTTTCACAATATAGTAATTTTCCAGGCTCTCCCACAGCTTTGTATCGTATTCCTCCCGCTTCCCAGTAATCCTGTTTGTAACCACAGTGTCTGCACTCCTGAAGCCACTTTCTTGTTCCTTTTTCCAGGGCTCTGAATACTTTTTCCGGAAGTATCCAATGCAGGAAATGATGCTTAGCATCAGATGGTGATTCTTTTATGAGATTTTGCGTATATGGCATAAACTTTCTAGAACCCAGAAGAATTATCAGCACCACAAATAAGACTATAAATGCTGTGATTGTAAAAAGTGTGATTAAACCAGTAAGAATTAGTACTGTGGAGATAAAGAATAGCACCCCAAGAACTATAAGGCCATGGCCTATGTGCCTGGATAACCCCACAATATCATATTGTTTTTTAATATTTTCAGTGGAGAGATTATAACCCGCTATGAGGTTATAGCATTTGTAATAATATATTAGAACTCCTAGTATGATAAATATCGCAGATAATGTGAATCCGGTTAATAATATTATTATCTTATCATACTCTGCTATTTCAAAGATAATGCCCATGGTGCATAATATTATATACCATTAATGAGAACCCTGCTTTTGTAAAAATGGCAGTAAATCCGTATGGTGTCCAATCATCTTCCATTTACCCCTTTCTTTTCTAAAAGTGTTAGTGGCTCTAATTGATATCTCTACTGGATTACCATCAGAATCAACATTTGAGCCTTTTTCAAAGTTTACAGTGGTGGCAATGTTTCCATTGATACTTATTTTTATATCGGAAGGCTCAACGGTGCCCCCAAGCTTTTGATCTGCCTGTGCCTGCCATTCAGATAGGACTTCTTTCCAACCGGATTTTATACCACCTGTAGGTGGTAAATATGTAACATCATCTGCATGAGACCATGCCTCTTTCATAGGCTCAATATTCCCTTTAAACATTTCATTGAGTGCAACATAGAAATTTGTTATGGCTTTGTTGACTGCTTTATCTTCTTGGTCAGCAGTTAAAGTATCAAAAGACGAAACAATACCGAGACCTAAGATAAATATTAATAAAGTAATATTATTATTTATTTTCATTTTATTTTTCCTTGGTTATGATTTTAATAAAATTATCTTAAAATTTAAATTGTACCAAATATTAAATATTATATGGGGGTCTTTATGAAATCCTTAAGTATATCTTTATTAGTACTATTAATAATACTATTTTCTTCTAATCAATCTTTTGCTGCAAGTGCATCTGAAATAAATGCTAAAGCTGAGCTATCATTAAAACATTTATATAATAACTCTCCGGGCGCAAAAGATCTTGCTGATAATGCAAAAGCAATATTAGTCTTTTCTGAAATAGTAAAGGCAGGTTTGATAGTAGGTGGGCAGCTTGGCGATGGAGTGCTTCTTAAAAACGGAAAACCAACGGCATATTACAGATCGGTTGCAGCTTCTTATGGCCTTCAGGCAGGGGTGCAGAAATTTGGTTACGCACTATTTTTCATGGATAACGATTCATTGGATTATCTTGAAAAGAGCAAGGGATGGGAGATTGGTTCCGGACCGA
>JABAHR010001146.1_pt9 | contig 38326 bp, 35 predicted proteins | sample 7062101 | NCBI WGS metagenome assembly JABAHR01 (sample SAMN14534553, study PRJNA622989) | marine sediment metagenome | biome: marine biome [ENVO:00000428]; feature: marine pelagic biome [ENVO:01000023]; material: deep marine sediment [ENVO:00002113] | place: India: Gulf of Kutch | collected...
CAACCTCCCATCTGGTTTAACTTGCATGGCATTCGGGTCTATGGGAGAATAGCAGAACTATGCTCCGTTATCTCTTCTTCATCTTTATGATCGCGCTCGGTGCGGTAATAGGTAACTATTACGCCACAGAGATCAATCCTGTTAATATCGTGGACGCCCCACCAGATACCCTGCGACAGGATTTCAGGACAGATTATGTCCTGATGGTAGCTGAAGTCTATTCCCTGGAGAAAGACCCCGCACTGGCGGCGCGGCAGTTAGCCCTTCTGGGCTCTGATCAACCGGAAGAAATCATTAACAGTGCACTGCTCTTCGCCCTTGACCAGAGCTACCCACCGAGTGACCTGATCCTGATGCGCGACCTCAGCGTGGTGATGAGCACCTGGAACCCTGACCTGGAAGGGAGTGGCAATTGAATAACCGCCGCTCCCCCTTCTACCTGATCACTGGGCTGATCCTCGGTATTGCCTTAGGGATCGCCTACGGCTGGATTTGGACACCTGCCGAATTGATTGAATCTCGCCCGCAAGACCTGAGAGCGGATTTCAAAGATGCCTACCGGGAACTGATTGCCAGGGCCTACGAGGCCAACCAAGACCTTGGGCGCGCCTCGCAGCGCTTAGCCTTGCTCGGAGACGAAGATCCCGCCAGGGCACTGGCTGTTCAGGCCCAACTTACGCTAGGACAAGATGGTTCTGCCGAAGTTGCACGCGTGCTGGGAGCACTTGCCGCTGACCTTCAGGGCGGTGGGCAAGCGTCCACCGCGTCTAGTGGCTTATCTCTGGCTGAAAACAGCCCTTCGCTTACGCCTTCCACCACGAATATCTTGGAAAGCGCTACCTCCACTCCTGCCGACTCAGAACCATCTGCCACACCCACGCAGGACATCTCCTCCCAGACAACAAGAACGCCCAATCAAACTGTGGAAACCCCAACGCCGACCTTGACCTCCACCCCCACACCTACCCCAACTGCGACCCCAGGGCCACCCTTTGTTTTGCTGGATATCCCCTTAGAGTGCAACCCTGAGATCGATCCACCGTTGATTCAAGTCTACGTATTTGACGGTGCTGGCAACCCGGTTCCGGGTGTTGCCATTCTGGTTTCCTGGGACGGGAACACCAACCGTTTTGTTACCGGGCTCAAACCGGAATACGGTCTCGGGTATGCGGATTTCACGATGGATCCTTCTGTCACCTATTCTCTCCGGCTCGAAGCGGGCGGCGACCCGATTACCTCCATCACCGGGCGGCTGTGTGAAGACCAGGATGAACCCTATTGGGGTTCCTGGAGGCTGAACTTCGTTCAACCATAGTCCTTTTTGGCTGGCAAAACCGATCTGATCATCGCTCTTGAAAAAGTCAGATATCTGGCACCAGCAGCAGCATTTTGAGACTGAACCCGCATGCTCCATAGGTCACAATCCCCCAATCTATAATCACCTAAAGGTTTAGAACTTAACGGAACCCTCTTTCTGTTTTATAATCTAGGCAATTATTCATTGAGGCCAAACAAAACATTTTCGATTCGGCCCAACGGCTATTTTCAGAGTGTTTGATAAAGGGTAGATAGAACCAATGAATTTGCAAGAACTGTTCAAGAATGACAAAGCCATACAGGCTGGAATGTGGCTTGCCAGGATGACGCCGCGTCCTGCCGGATATGGATTGGCAAAGATCGCAGGCTCACAGATCGCCGAAAATCAATCCGGCGTATATTCCCAAATGCGGGAGAATATATCGCACATTCCCGGCACAGACGATGAACCAGGAAAATTACACAAAATCACCAAACGCGCGCTGGTCAATGCCGGGAAATATTATTATGATTTTTATCATACGGTCGGGAAGCCGCCAGAAGAAGTGGTAAAAAAGGTCAATATCCCCGACCGCATGTTTGAAGAGATTGACAAAATCCAGGCAAGCGGGCGCGGGGTACAGTTGGCAGGAATCCACCTGAGCAACTTCGACCTGGGCTCAATATGCCTGTCAGCACTCGGTCTCGAAATCCAGGGACTTTCAGCAGCCAACCCCAACCAGGCCTACCAGTTTCAGAACGAACTCCGTAAAAAATATGGCTTTATGACAACTCCGATCGACCCCAAAAGCCTTCGGGATGCTATCAGGAATTTAAAAACTGGCGGAATCGTCGCAGGTGCGATTGATTGGCCACAACATGATGAAACCGAGTTGACAGAAGTGTTCGGCAAGCCTGCTTATGTCCCGTTGGGTACTGCTCGACTGGCAATCCTGACCAATGCTGTTACAATTATCATTGCTTTTTACAAGGATGAGCGACCAGAGTACCAGCTACACATGTCGGAACCTCTGGAAGTGATCCGGACAGGCAACAAACAAGAAGATATCCACCTCAACACCCGGATGTATATGGAGTATTTTGAAAAAATTGTCAGCCAACATCCGGACCAGTGGATGATGTTTCACAAATTCTGGGCTGACTAATCACTAAACATTGAATACGTATGATAAATTACCTTAATTTGATCATCCATACGCTTTCCCGCTTCTGGGCGATGCTCCAGCAGGGCGACGTTCTGCCATTGGGATATTGGAATTACCTGCTGCTGTTCATTTTTGTAATCATCCAAGGCCCCACAGTAAAGCTGCTCAGCGGCGCAGTGGTCTCAACCACTCAACTCAGGCTGATGGCAGTCATCTCCGTGGCGACCCTTGCAAGTCTGTGTGCCGACATCGGTTGGTACTACCTGGGAAGAATAGGTAAATTCCAGCGTTATTTCCGTAAAAATACTGCTCAACGTAAAAAAATACTCGGAGCGCTCCAAGTTGCCATGGAGAAACATTACTTTAAGGTGTTAATCCTGGGGAAGTTCAGCCTGGGTTTGACAATCCCCTCAATTCTTGCCGCGGGAATCAGCAAACTCTCATGGCGGAAGTGGTTTCCGACAATTCTGTTTGGAGAGATTTTGTTTACCTGTATATTAGTACTGACCGGCTTTTTCGCAGCAGAATCGATCAAGCATGCTGATCAAACGATTAAAACCATTGGAATCGCGACCACGGTCATTTTTCTATTGATTCTGGTCGTTTACCTGCCTTACAATATACGCAAAACCCTACTGGAAGAAAAAAGTACTTCCAGCGACCAGTACCGCGGCGCTTAACGGGTCTGGTCGGATAAATGAGTTAATTATCGATGTATTGAAAATAATTTCTAAGGAGAATGAGCTATATGGAAGAAAAGAAGAGCGAACACGTTCGAATAAATGATATTCTGCTTGGCCCAATCGAACGACCAGCCCTGCAATATTTTTGCAGGATTGCCCCTGCCTGGATGACCCCAGACATATTGACCATTATTGGGATTTTTGGCGCGATTTTGATCGCTGCTGGCTATATCCTCACCAGATATGACCTGGCATTTTTGTGGCTGTCCAGCTTCGGATTTCTGGTCAACTGGTACGGGGACAGCATGGACGGCTCTTTGGCCCGCTACCGGAAGATTGAGCGGCCCAAATACGGGTATTATGTCGATCATATTGTCGATGTGACCAACGAATTTTTTGTGATTATCGCCCTGGGAATATCCCCGCTGGCCCATTTCGAGTTAGCTGCCTTAGCGCTGATTGGATATTTGATGCTCTCCGCCCATACGTTCCTCCGCACCTATGTGGATGATGTCTTCAAAATTTCGTTTGGCAAGCTAGGACCAACCGAAGTCCGGGTGCTGCTCATTGTGTTCAATACGATCGTGTTTTTCCTCGGCAACCCAGATTTCGGCACCTTCCTCAATATCACCCTGACACTTTTTGATTTCTTTATCCTTATCATCACAGGCTTATTGTTTTATTTCTACATCACATCCACCATTCAAACCAGCCTGGAACTTGCCAGAAAGGGAAAATAAACTTACCGGATTTACAAATCAAGCAAAACCAAAAAACAGAAGCACCGAAGTTGTGCTTCTGTTTTTTCTTTCATCGCTTTTACTCCTGGTTGATTCAAGCTATACTTGGGATATGGCGCAATCGGACAAGTTTTTTATCTCTCAAAAAGACTTTTCCCCGGCATACCTGGCGTTATTCAAAAACGGAGAACTCGCCAGGCGAGCAGAGGAAGCAATTGCCGCTCTAGAAAGCTGCCAGACCTGCCCCAGAGGATGCAAAGCCAACCGCTTGCTGGGACGAGTAGGGACCTGCAAAACCAAGCGGTATGCAATCGTCAGCAGTTGTTTCCCGCACATGGGGGAAGAAAACTGCCTGCGCGGATGGAAAGGTTCCGGCACGATCTTTTTCTCCCAGTGTAATTTACGCTGCGTATTTTGCCAAAATTTCGATATCAGCCAGTCCACCTCTGGAAGGGAAACTTCCGCTGAAACCCTGGCGGGGATGATGCTTTCCTTGCAGGGTTCAGGGTGCCATAATGTCAACCTGGTCACTCCAGATCACGTCGTCCCGCAAATATTAGAAGCGCTCGTGATCGCCGCCGAACAGGGTTTAAGGCTTCCGATTGTTTACAACACCTCTGGCTACACCTCCCAAAATGCCCTGGCGTGGCTGGACGGCGTGGTGGATATTTACATGCCGGATTTTAAGATGGCGAACCCGGAGGACGCCCGTTTATACCTGCAGGCCAAAGATTATCCCCAAGTAGCCGAAAACGCCATCAAAGAAATGCACCGCCAGGTCGGGGACCTGAGCTTCGACAAGCATGGCCTTGCCAAACGTGGGGTATTGGTACGGCATCTGGTGATGCCTGATCAAGTTGCCGGCAGTCAGCAGGTGATGGAAAAATTGGCAGAAATCTCCCCGGATATGTATATCAATTTGATGGCGCAGTACCGCCCGGCTGGAAAGGTATCTCCGGACAAGTATTTACAAATCAACCGCCGGGTTCGGATGGCTGAAGTCGATCAGGCTTACCAATTTGCCAAACAGGCTGGTTTATACCGCTTTGACTGAACCGCAAAGATTCCACCCAACACAAAGGAAAGAACGATGCCCGACCTCTCTACACACCTGACCCCAGAAGAAACCACTGAGCTGGCAGCCCGTTATTGGAACCAGGGATACTACTGAGCCGAGAGCATTGTAGCTGCAGTTGCAGCCTCACAAAAGATCGATTCGGACCTCATTCCAGGGATCGCCACCGCTTTTTGCAGTGGTCTGGCAGAAACCGGAGGGACATGCGGTGCCCTTAACGGCGCGATCCTGGGCGTCAGCATGGTGGAAGGCCGCCGCACGCCCGGGGAGTCTCGGGATGTGGTCTATGCCATGACCCAACAGCTGGTACAAACTTTCCAAGATCAATTTCACACCACCAAATGTACCGAACTATTACAGCTCCAGCTGGGCACACCGGAAGCCAGTTCAGAATACCAGGAACGCGGCCTGCACAAACAGTGCGAAAATTACATCCGCAGCATCACCTACGCGGCCGTTCAACTGCTGGTGAAAGAGAAATGAAGGGGTTGATTTATGGCAGATAGCACAACAACCGTCGCCGAGCTAAAACAGCTTGTGGCAAAATTCATCTCCGATCGTAATTGGAAGGACTACCATTTGTCCAAAAATTTAGCGATGAGCATTGCCATTGAGGCCGCAGAACTGATGGAATATTTCCAATGGCAAGATAACGAAGAAGCCCAGCTCCCCTTATCGCATCCCCCAACTAAGGCAGAAATCGGCGCTGAACTGGCGGATGTGCTGATTTATGCCATCAGCTTCGCCTTGCAGGCCGACCTCGACATCAGCGACATTATCCAGGAGAAGATGAAGCGCAACGAAACCCGCTTCCCACCGCTGAGCAGTTAAGACCTGATACTACCCGGGAAGGTTCGCCTTCATCAAGAACCAATTAAGATCAAATACCCAGCCAGACCTGCTACGCAGGCAAAACAACTGCAACCATTTTCGCCAAAATCCGTTACAATCAAATCATGAAGAGCGACTTGTCAATTAATTTCGAAACTGCCCACCAGATTCTGACGGGGTTCATCCACAGCGAAATCACCCGTGTCGGATTCTCCCGGGCGGTGATTGCACTTTCTGGTGGGATTGACTCCGCCGTGAGCTGCTACCTGGCAGCGGAAGCCCTAGGCCCGCAAAATGTCCTGGCAATCCGGATGCCCTACAAAACCTCCTCCCAAGACTCCCTCGAACACGCTCAAATGGTCATCGATGACACTGGAGTACAGTCCAAAACCATCGAGATCACCCCAATGGTGGACCCGGTGATTGCCATCACGCCGCAGGACGCGCATGTGCGCCACGGCAATATCATGGCCCGCATGCGGATGATCGTGCTTTACGATCAATCGGAGGATTTCAGCGGATTGGTGGTCGGCACCAGCAATAAGACCGAGATTTTGCTGGGCTATTCCACCCTGTTCGGGGATTCTGCCTGCGCCCTCAACCCAATCGGCGATCTTTACAAAACACAGCTGCGCCAGTTCGCAGCCCAGCTGGGCGTCCCAGATGGGATCATCAACAAACCGCCCTCTGCCGATCTGTGGGTCGGGCAGACGGATGAGGACGAACTCGGGTTCACCTATGCTCAGGCAGACCAGCTGCTCTACCTGCTGGTGGACCAGCGCTATTCACCAGAAGAATGTATTCAGGCTGGGTTTGACGAAAGCTTTGTGCGCAAAGTCGTTGCCCGGGTACAGCGATACCATTACAAACGAGTCCTGCCGCCAATCGCCAAAATCAGCAACCGCACCATTGGATACGATTTCCTCTACCTGCGAGACTGGGGGACCTAAACCCTTCTCAATACCAACGCATGAAGCTCAACATCCCACCCTCATTAAGACACAAGCAGTTTGCATATCTCTGGTTTGGCCAGGCGATTTCTGTTGTGGGCAGCCAGATGCAGGTTTGGGCACTTTTCTGGCACATCGACCAGATCACCCGCCAGCCGCTGGCATTGGGCATGGTGGGGGCTGCCAGGGTTATACCAATTGTCTTTTTCTCCATCTTCAGCGGCGCGTTCGCCGACCTTTTCGACCGCCGCAAACTGATGTTCGTCACCCAATCTTCGCAAGCAGGTTTGGCATTTTTACTTTACTATCTGACAATCAGTGGAAACATCCAGCTCTGGCATATTTACCTGATTACTTTCTTGCAGGCAATCGCCTTTGCTTTTGATATTCCGGCCCGCCAGGCGATTATTCCAAACCTTGTGCCGCGCCAGACACTACCCAACGCCCTCAGCATGAGCTCGATCGCCTCTCAATTGGGATCAATTGCCGGGCCTGCGTTGAGCGGCATCGTGATCGCCGGGTTGGGGTTGTCCTACACTTACCTGATCAACGGGCTCTCTTTTGGCTCGGTGATTCTCGCCCTGGTTTTGATGGGAACGATCCAGCAAGACCGCACGCTCAGCCAGACCCACCACAGAATTGACAAAGAGATGATCCGTGAGGGTCTGACGTTCACCTTCAGCAATCCGCTCATCTTAAGCAGCATGGTGCTGGATTTTGTCGCTACATTCTTTGCCAGCGCCAACACCCTGATGCCGATTTTCGCCAGGGAGGTGCTTGGAGTTGGTCCAAAAGGCTACGGCCTGTTATCCGCTGCCCAGAGTGCTGGAGCGGTAACGGCAGCCTTCATCATGTCTCAAATTGAGGAGATCAGGTACCAGGGACGGGTGCTGATGATTGCTGTGGTGGGGTTCGGGATTGCGACTATTATTTTTGGCGTATCGCGCATCTTCTGGCTTTCCTGGTTTGGCCTGGCGCTGGCTGGGGCGTCGGATACTGTCAGTATGGTCATCCGCCAGACCATCCGCCAGCTGCAAACCCCGGATAAATTGCGCGGCCGTATGACCAGTGTTAACCAGATCTTTTTTGCTGGAGGGCCTCAGCTCGGTGAAATCGAAGCCGGAATTGTCGGGCAATTCTTCGGTGTTCAATGGGCGGCCATCAGCGGCGGGATCGCCTGTATCCTCGGGGTGGCTGTCATCTCCAAGGTTTGGCCTCAACTGCCGCGTTACTTCGGCAACGAGCCCGTCCTGGCAGGTTCTACAGCGAAATAGGCAATTAATCCAGAAGGTTATGATTGGTCTGAGATACCCTCTGCCAATCTGGCGTGCAGCCTTTCCCACTCAGCCATTTTTTCCTGCAGTTCCGATTCAAGATAGGCAAAATCTTCGCCCAACTGCTGGATTTCCTCCGAGTCCGACGGCGGATTTTGCAGTTTCATACTAACGGATTCTAGTTGGTTCTCCAGCTTGATAATCCGGTCCTCCAATAATTCAATCTGACGTTGAAGACGCTGGCGCTCATGTTTTGAGAGCAGTTTGGGGCGATCAGAGGCCTCTACAGGCTTGCTTGAGCGCTTCTCCTTTGAAGGGGTTTCTACTGGGAGTGCTTCCTCCTGGTAGCCTTTGTACTGCTTATAAGTACCCTTGAACACTTCCAAGGTATGCGCGTTGAAATCGATCTCCCAAATTTGGGTCGCCAGGGCATTGATCAGGTAGCGGTCGTGAGAGACCATCAATATAGTGCCGTCGAAATCCGTCAGCACCTGTTGGAGCACTTCCTGGCCCGGAATATCGAGGTGGTTTGAGGGTTCATCAAGTAAGAGGAAATTAGCATCCAGCAGGGATAATTTGGCCAAAGCAAGCCGCCCGCGCTCCCCGCCAGAGAGGATAGAAACCGTTTTGTAGTGATCCTCCCCAGAGAAAAGGAAGCGGCCCAGGTAGCTGCGGATGTCCTTTTCCAACATACCGGTACCGACCCGGTCGATCTCTTCAATCAAGGTAAGGTTCGGATCAAGGTCCTCGTGAGCCTGGGCAAAATACCCTATTTTCAGGCTGGCGCCCGTCTTTAATTGTCCTTCCAGCGGGTCGATCTGCTCAAGCAGGGTGCGCAGGAAAGTGGTCTTTCCAGACCCGTTCGGACCGATCAGGGCGACACACTCCAGGCGGCGCAGTTCCAGTTCATCCACCTGGAAAAGCAGATTCCCAGGGTACCCGACCGAAAGGTCTTCAGCGCGCAGTACGATATTACCACTGCGGTGTTTTGGCCGGATATTGAGCTTTAGGGATTTCAAGCGGTTATCGGGAACGTGAAGGGCGGCCAACCGTTGAGCTGCTTCTCCCACCCGGAACTGCTTTCCATCCACCCCCATTTCGCTCCATTTTTTACCTCGGATACCGTCAAAGCCTAATTGCTCGATGGCCAAAATCTGCCGGCTCAACCTGCTGAGCTTGCCTTTCGCCATCTGGACCCGCTGCCCGGCAATATTTTTCTTGATGAAATCCAGTTCTTTTTCCATGCGGGCGATCTCGCTCTCATAGAATTGTTTGCGCTCATTCCAGCGTTCTTCCCGCTGATGGACGTAATGCGTGTAATTCCCGCGATAGGTTTCCAGTCCATAACGGTTCATCTCATAAATATAAGTCACCACCTGGTCAAGGAAAAAACGGTCGTGAGAGACGATCAGGGCTGCACCTTCCCAATCTTTCAAATAACTTTCCAGCCATTCCACTGCTTGAATATCGAGGTGGTTGGTCGGCTCGTCTAGGATCAGCAGGTCTGGTTTGGCAAGCAGCAGACGGGCCAGCCAGGCGCGGGTGCGCTGGCCGCCAGAAAGATGAGCCAGGGACATATGGTAATCTTTTTCGGAAAAACCCAGCCCGGTGAGCACCTGCTCGATATGTGTCTGGTATGTATATCCGCCTGCCAGTTCAAAGGCTTGCTGCATTTTGCCGTACCTTTCCAGCAAAGCCTGATCCTGGGGGTGGTCTTCCATCTGGTGCTCCATCTCTTTGAGGCGTGCTTCTTGGGAGAGCAGATCAGACAAGGCATTCAGGCATTCTTCCCACAGGGTATGTTCACCAAAAACTGCCACTTCTTGCGGAAGATAGCCCATGCGCGCCGAGCGAGCAAAATGAACCTCCCCACCGGAGGGGGAATCTTTTCCAGCCAAAATACGCAGCAAGGTAGTCTTGCCGATCCCGTTCGGACCGACAATTGCTGCCCGGGCGCGCTGCGGAATGCTCAGGGAAATACCTGAGAAGATCACTTCCGGCCCATAAGATTTGTCTAGGTTGGTTACAGTCAGTACAGCCATCTTGAACACCTGAACGTTTTTCCAAGATTTAATCTCCCGCAATGCAGGAAATTGACCCGTTCGGGGGATTATTTTACCGCAGGTTTCCTGTATTGTATCGCCAATCCAATCATGGCAAGCATGTTATAATCAACCCTTGCAATTCTGGGGTGTTTCCCCGGAGGGTGTGATATGAGAAGAAAGTCTGAAGACAAACAAAAAACAAAAACATTATCCCAACCATCCAGCCGGATGATGAAAATCCTAGGGGGTGCCCTTGTCATTTCGGCCCTGATCACTGGATTTTTGGCCTTCCGCTTTGTTCGTGATATTGTCCGGTCTACGGATTTGTTCCAGCTAGGAGGCGTTTCGATATCCGAGGGCCAGAGTGAGGGTACCGGTGACAGCAGCCTCCCCCAAGATCAAACCAACAGCGGATCGATCCTTGTAGAGGAACCCGAAATTGACTTCACCAGCCGGATTAATGTCCTAGTGATGGGCCTGGATTATCGCGATTGGGAAGCAGATGAAGGCCCTTCCCGCACAGATTCGATGATGCTGCTCACGTTGGATCCGGTCTCCAAAACTGCCGGGATGCTTTCAATTCCAAGAGACTTATGGGTAAACATCCCCGGGTATGGGCAAAATAAAATCAACAATGCTTACTTTTTGGGTGAAGCAAACCGGTTACCCGGAGGCGGCCCTGAGCTTGCTGCCCGTACCGTGGAGGAATTCCTAGGTATCGAAATCCACTATTGGGCGCAGATCGACTTTACCGCCTTTGTCCAATTTGTTGATTACATCGGCGGTGTAAAGCTCGACATCCAGTATCCGATCAAATTGAGCCTGATCGGAACGAAAAAAAATGTCAGATTAGAACCGGGCAGGCAGACGCTTACCGGAGAGATCGCGCTGGCATATGCCCGCAACCGCTCTGAGGGAGAAGGTGATTTCTCCCGTGCCCAGCGCCAACAGGAAGTCGCACTGGCCCTCCGCGGACAGCTATTACGCCCGGATGTGCAGAAGATTTTCTTCGGCAACCCGAGGGGGATTTGGGATATCTTTTCGCAAAATATCCATACCAATATCCCGTTCATCGACGCCTTCAACCTGGGGAAATTAGCCCTCCAAATCAACCCAGAACAGATTTCCCAGAAAGTGATCGCCCCGCCGGAATACGTAGCGCCTGCCACTTCTCCGGACGGTTTGAGCATTCTCAAGCCCATTACCCAGAATATCCGCATTTTAAGGGATGAGATTTTCACCCCCTCAGGGATTGTAGGTCCCGGTGCGGTAGGCGCCGATCCTGCGGTACTGATGCAATCTGAGGCGGCCAGTTTGGGAATTTACAATGGGTCGACAATTAACGGGCTGGCTGGGCTGACAGAAGAATACTTACGCGATCTGAATGTCAATGTAGTGGATGTCGGTAACGGGGAGCGCGTTCCCTCGACAACCATCTATGACTATACCGGCAATCCATACACCGTGCAGTACCTGGTGAATCTGATGGGCATTCAGCAAACCAGAATCTTCAACAGCTACGATCCCACCAGCACAATCGATGTGGCAATCGTCCTGGGGGATGATTGGCAGGTGCCAAGCCAATAACGAAGTGGACAAACGAGATCGTTTTGTTTATGATCATCAAAACTGCCAGGACTAAATTTACCCTGGCAGTTTTTCTATTTCTCTGCGGACACACTTAGCTCATTCCCAGATTTGCCCAACCGCGCCAATATCATGTACAATTCTGGCATGGTCAACAAGCCCAACCCTGCAAACATCGTTTCCAAGCGGCGGACGCGTAAACAAAAAAGCCGTAGAGAGCCCGAGGCTTTCTTCACCCCTATTGGTATTGGTGTGTTGTCTGTGCTCAGTATCGTGCTGGTGGCAGCGCTCCTGGCAGGTACTCTGGCTTACACAACGGTTACCGCAGATTTGCCCAATATTGAAAACTTGCCGGAAGTGCTGGGAGAAAGAGGTCTCCTGCGCCAGCCAACTAATCTTTATGACCGCACAGGAGAACACCTTCTGGTATCCCTTCAAAACCCCAATACAGCGCAGGCCCGTTACCTGTTCCTGGAACTGATCCCACAAGATGCCATCAATGCCACCCTATCCGTCCGGGATCCCGACTTTTGGCAGCACATCGGTTTTCAGATGAATGCTGAAAAACCATCGATTGCAGAACAGTTGGTCTTGGAGGTCTTCCTCTGGCAGGAACCAGAGAGCGTCGAGCGCACCTGGCGCAGGCGCTTGCTGGCCGCCCAGATCACACAACAATACGGTCGGGAAGCCGTGCTGGAATGGTACCTGAACAATGCCTACTACGGGCAAATGGCTTTTGGCATTGATGAGGCAGCCTGGGTCTATTTTGGCAAAGGCGCAGAAAAACTCGGTCTTGCTGAAGCGGCCATCCTGGCCGCGGCTGTAGATGCTCCGGCGCTCAACCCGATCGACGCCCCCCAAATCGCCACCGAAAGACAGGGAAACGTCCTGCAGACAATGGTGAGGTTAGGTTTTCTGGAGGGAGACGAAGCCCTGAGTGCCAATCAGCAACCGATCCTGCTCCAGACCAGTGCCCTCCCGCTGGAGATGGACGCCCCGGATTTCACTTCCGCGGCCCTCAAAACCCTTTATACAGAACTTGGTCAAGAAAGGATCCAACGGGGGGGATTTGAGGTCACCACCTCCATTGATCTGGAACTGCAAACCCAGATTGAATGCACAATTGACATCCAATTAGCCCGGCTTAATGGAAGCCTTCCCTCGGACACATTGGGCAACCGGGACTGCCCAAGTGCCGCGCTGTTACCAGGCCTCAATCGGGAACAGATCATCCCCGAACTCCCGGCTGGAGCTGGCGCAATCATCCTTGAAACGGAGACCGGGCAAGTGCTGGCAATGGCTGGGGATACCAATACCCCGCACCAGACAGGGACGATTCTCTCCCCATTTGTGTACCTCACCGCGTTTACCCGCGGGTTTGGGCCTGCCTCCCTGGTTTGGGATATCCCAGCCAGTCTACCCCCGGAAGTGGAAGGCTATAGCAACCGGGATGGTACATTCCACGGACCGATGAGAATTAGAACAGCATCTGCATTCGATTATCTTATCCCGTTATTATCCACCCTGCGACAGATCGGCCCGACCAATGCCTGGCGCACGGCGCAGCAATCCGGGCTAAATTCTCTCAACGCCGCACAATTTGAGGACAGCTACGGCCCGGTACTGGACCAGGGTTACCTACCTCTTCTGGAACTGACACACGCCTACAGCATGTTTGCCAACCAGGGTAAGCTGGCGGGTTCTAGCCCGAGCGAACCAAATGGAATAACACCGGTATTAATTTTGAGAGTGATCGATGGTTCCGGGCGTGTTTGGCCTGTTCAGCAAACAGAGACCAGGATTGTCACCACTCCTCAGTTGGCATATCTGGTCACAGATATGCTGGCCGATGAAGAAGCGCGCAGAGAAAGCCTCGGCCATCCCAATCCCTTTGACATCGCCAGACCGGTGGCCGGAAAGACGGGTGCCGGGCTGACAGAATCCAGCACCTGGACAATCGGGTACACCCCCGATCGGGTGATCGGCGTTTGGATGGGCCTGACTCCCGAGAACGGATTGCTCGAAGAAGCCAATCTATCACCTATTGTTTCAAGTGGAATCTGGCATGCACTGATGAAAACCGCCCACCAATCCCTGGAATATAAGACATGGAACGAACCGATCGGGATCGTTCACCAGGTGATATGTGTCCCCTCGGGAATGCTGCCCACCGAAGAATGTCCCAAAACAGATAATGAAGTGTTTATTACGGGAAATGAACCACGCCAGCCAGACAACCTTTACCGGCCATACATGATCAACACCCAGACCGGTCGGCTGGCTACCATCTACACCCCGACAGAGTTTCTTGAAGAAAGAGTCTATCTGGTCGTCCCGCCGGAAGCACAGGAATGGGCCGAAGCGGAAGGCCTGGACCTCCCGCCAGATACTTATGATGTCGTCTTTAATCCTGGTAATGTAAACCAGATCGCCAGCATCACCTCTCCGGAGATTTTCAGCTATGTCTCAGGTGAGGTCGAGATCAGCGGGAATGCAGGTGGAGAAAATTTCGCCTTTTACCGCCTGCAAATTGGAGAAGGGCTCAACCCGCGCCAGTGGCTGTTAATCGGCAAAGAGGCTACCGAACCCGTAGAAAATGACACCCTGACCACCTGGGATACCAGCGGGCTCAATGGTCTGTACGCGGTTCGCCTCCAAGTCGTTGCCGAAGATCAAAGCGTCGAAACGGTGTCCATCCAGGTGACGGTCGATAACCTGGCTCCCACGGTCCAAGTGATCAACCCTTCCCAAGGTCAGGAGTTCTTGTTTCCCGATGAACGGGAGATCACCTTCCAGGTACAGGCAAATGACAATCTTGGCCTTGCCCGTTTAGAATTTTGGCTGGACGGACGGATGATCTCAAATCTCAGCAGTCCACCGTTTGCATCACCCTGGAGAGGGACTTTAGGGGATCATGAACTTGAAATCCGGGCGATCGACCAGGCAGGGAATGTGACTATAGAGTTGGTCTCCTTCAGCCTGGAGGAGGATTAATTTCTACAAAAAAACAGCCTCTTGCGAGGCTGTTTTTCATTTTACTTTTGATCAAATAATTAATCAGGGGACGGCAATCCCAAAATAATCAAACTCAACGATCACATCCGCCCAATCATCAGCGTAAACCGCTAAACCGGTTTGCCCTTCTAAGAACTGGGTATCCTTAATGGTGCCATTTCGTAAAGGTTCACCGTCAAAATAAAAGGTGAGATCATTATCCAGGCATTCCGCTCCAATCGTATGCGGGGCATCGTAATCCAGACCGGCGATTCCGCCATCTTTGATCAGAACGTAGTTATCATTGCTCGCAATATATTTCCAGATATACCACAGACCTCCGCTGAGCATGCTGAATTCATACCATCCCTGATCTGAAGCCCGGCATAGCACACTGATATTGTTGATGTTATGCGTTCCCATATTTTGGAACCTGGCCTCAACATACACATCCGCATAATTGCGTTCAAAAAACAGTTCATCATAAATTAAGTAAACGGATGAATATTGATCCGGTACCTCTACATGCATATATCCGTTCGACTTGTAAACCGTGTAATCAATTTCAGGGAGAGAAAAATGAACCCACCCATCTTCCCAATCCCCGGCTCCATCAAAATCAGTGTAATAGATCAGATCGCCGGAGGTAAAGGTTTGAGTTTCTGGTAACTGGGTTGGCTCTTCTGTGGGGGTGGGGGGAGGTGGGGAGGTGGCGGTCGGCAAAGGCTGCTCGGTGGGTTCCGCTTGATGGGATTGAGTCTCCAGCGCTGATTGGGTAGCTTTCAATGCGGATTCCGTAGCAGCATAGTCCGGATTATCCGCAGGTGCTTCCGTTGCATTTCCTCCTAAACCGCATGCTAACTGCACAAGAAATACGACCACTAGTGCAGCCAAAAAAGATGCTTTGTACTTACCTTTCTTCATGAATTACTCCTCTTTTTTCAATGATGTTTCAATGCTGTTTTCATCATAATATTTTGTCCTTGAAAGATGTATAGCGATTTTTATTACAATCTCCTCATGATTACATGACATTGCTTTTAGAGCAGAAAATTTGTATTGTATAAAAAAATGCCTTCCAAAGATGTTGATCTTCGAAAGGCATTGCTTTCTTCACTAGTAGTTGTTTCAGCGCAATGTTCTGCGGAAGTAAATCGCCAGCGCTCCACTAAATATTGCCACCAACAACAATCCGCCCTGAACCCAGCGGACCAGGGGAACCGGTGCTCGATCCGTTTCTGGTGGTTCAACTGGCTCAATCATCTCTGCGGTATCATCCCCCTCTAATTGATTCGTTTCAGAACCATCACCTTCATCTGATGCCCCAGCCAACGGCATTTCTTCAACTGTTATCGTTTCCTCTGCGGCCTTGGTAGACGGCATTGTGCGCTCTTCTGGCCCAGAAAATGTTGGTGTTGCAGTTTCCTCCGGAGGAGCACCTCCACCAACTCCCCATTCTGTCGGAGAAGGCTCTATCGGTGCCGGTTCTTCTGCCGGTTCTTCGGCGGCAGCTTCTTCTTCAGCTTCAGGCACAATTAGAGCTTCCATGGGCTCTTCCATTGGCACTTCAACTGAATCCTCCGCTACCCCTCCTTCCCCTATATCCTCAGCTGCCATGGGCGATTCCATCTCTGCAGCTTCCTGAACCATTGCCGCATTCTCAGCCGGGGCAGAAGCGATCAACCCTGCCTGGCCGCTGAACAGGATTTCTCCTCCGATCACCAGCAAAAACAGCACGCTGGCCGCAGCGGCCACCATGCGCGAGAAATTAATCGCCCTCCAGGCGAACTTCTGCTTCTTGACCATTTCCGGTGTCAGCGTAAAACTACGCTGGCGCCGCACTTTTGGCGTGTGGCGCAGGGTGTACCGGGTGAGGCGTAAATCTTCTAACTCGTCACGAAGGCTGGCATCCTGTGCCAGCCGGCTTCTGAGTTGATTTTCCTCATCCTCGGATAACTCATGGTCTAGATAAGCAGAAAGGTTTTCTATATCGGTGTAGTTCGGCTTATCATTTTTCATCATGAAATCCTCTCACCTTCTAAACGAAATACCTCTGGTAAAAGTTCCCCGAACCCTCTCAAGCAGTCTTGCAGACGTTTTCGCGCCCGCGCCAGACGACTTTTGATCGTTCCCAAAGGTGAGCTTGTCGTTTCGGCCGCCTCCAAATAATCCATCCCCTGAATGTCTACCAGCACAACCACGATCCTGAAATCATCATCCAAAGAATCCAGGCAGTTTTGGATGGCTACACTTAATTCTTCCCGCAGAGCAGCTTCCTCCGGTGACTCACCGGGGTCTTCCAGCCAAATCGGAGACTCAATTTCCTCATTGTCTGCGCCTTCAGGCTGGAGAGGAACTGTCGGACGGCGTTTTTGCCGACGCAGTTCATCGTAGCAGGCATTAGTCACAATGCGTAACAGCCAGGCTTTGAAAGAACCTCCACGGAAAGTTTTTAATTTGCGGTAAGCAGAAATAAAGGCATCTTGCACCGCGTCCTCGGCAGATGTCCGCTCCCCCATCACCCGGTAGGCGACATTGTAGGCAAGGTCCTGAAATTCCATTACCAAACGGTTGAATGCATCCAGATCTCCTTCCAGCGCGTATTCAACCATTTTTAATTCATCAAACTGCTCTTGTTTGTTTTGCATTTGCTATGGCTCCTCCACGAGAGCTTGCGCGGTTTACAAAACCCTATCCAATGTACCTCATTTTAATCCATTTGCCAGCAGAACACGCCCAATATATACCATGAATCCCTGGGATGTGGTGACGGAAACACTCGTGCAAGCCAGACCTCTGATATATTCGATGCCAAGGACTGCAGGTGGTGCGTAATCGAGCATATTAAAGATTGGATCAGGAGAGATGGACACGTGGTTATATTTATCTCGAGATCCGATCCAGGTAAATCTGGTAAAATTCATCCGTTCTCAACCTAACCATGCTGGAAAATCAGATGCCTTTGGATATATCAAAAATAAAAGCCTTGTGTTTCGATGTTGATGGCACCCTCCGAGATACCGATGATCTTTACGCCGCCAAATTGGAGAGAGTCTTAACCCCATTTGGCAGGCTGGTCCCGAACCACGATGTGCCCAGATTTGTCCGCCGGATTGTCATGACCCTGGACACACCCATCAATGCAATTTACACCGTGCTAGATCGGTTTCATTTGGATGGCGCGATGATCGGTGCATTGGAAAAAATGCAGGATTTGAGGCTGCGAAAGTCCAAATCCAACCTGCCGCTGATCCCTGGCACTTTGGAGAGCCTGGATATGTTAGAGAAACGCTACCCGATGGCCATTGTCAGCGCACGCGGCGAGAAAGGCACCATGGAGTTTCTGCATTATCACAAACTGGAGGGAAAGTTCGCCTGCATCGCCAGCGGGCAAACAACCTTGCACACCAAGCCGTGGCCCGACCCGATCCTCTGGTGTGCAGAGCAGATTGGTGTCCGACCAGATGAGTGCCTGATGATCGGGGACACCACAGTGGATATTCGTGCCGGGCGGGCAGCATTTGCACAGACGGTCGGGGTGCTGTCTGGATTTGGTGACCAGCGAGAGCTATCACGAGCTGGAGCAAATTTGATCGTGAAAAATGTTGCGGACTTGACGAATATCATCCATAATAGTGGTGCATGAAAGATTCGTGCCAAAATTGATTTGTTTTTTTACAGGAAATATCTATAATAAAAAACTATGACGAAAAAATTTAAGTTTCTCCTCCTTGGGCTCATTCTCGTTCTGGCAGTTTCAGGGCAGACCGTATTGGCTCAATCGGATGATAGCGAATATTTCCCAGAAACCGGCCATTTTCTAACTGGCGATTTCTACGATTTTTATTTCGCAAATCCGAACGCCCGTCTGGTGTATGGACTGCCGATTACGGAAGCATTCATCGACCAGCAGAGCGGGTTGCTGATCCAATATTTTGAGAAAGTGCGCCTCGAATATCACCCAGAGGACCCTCCCGGAGAAAAAATTAAACTCACCCCTCTTGGAAAAAAGACCTACGAACCAGGAGTGATCATCGAAGGCCTGACAACGTCTACCCCCAACTGCCACCAGCAAAAGGGGTGGAACTTCCCAGTTTGTTTCTCCTTTTATCGTTTCTATGATCACTTTGGCGGAGAACTGCAATTTGGCAAACCAGTCTCTGGCTTGGAATATCTGCACGGCCGCCTGGTTCAGTACTTCGAAAATGTTAAACTGGTCTGGATGCCGGAAAACCCAGACCAAGCGCGCATCGTGATTGCACCCTTAGGATACGAATACTTCTACGCAGTAGAAACTGACTTCTCCTTGCTCGAGCCATTCAAAAATTATGAATATAACCTCAATATTAGCGAGATTAGAGTAAGAGCTTTCCCCAAACATGCGGTTCTTCCCAACGGCAGCACCCAGGAAATTGACATTATTGCAGTAGACCAGAACAACGCCCCGCTGACAAATGGCATTGTTCAGGTCACCGTGCGCTATCCAGATCAGGATCAAGGTGACACCACAACCGAGTCACTGGCGACAGATGAGTTCGGGCTGGCAAATATCGCTATCAACACAAACTCTACCCAACCTGGTGTGGTTGAAGTCATCGTCAAGGTAACATACAACGACTTGGAAGGAATTTCAATCACTTCATTTAGGATTTGGTATTAACGTCCACCATTAAAAAAATAAAAATAGGCGCTTGATGAGCGCCTATTTTTTTGTTAAGAAACCTTAGGCTGCTATCCCAGCCGTTGAAGTGCTGCCCGGTACTGGTCTACATTCGGCGGGTTGAGCAGTAAAATTGCCCGGATTACTTCTTTGGCCCGTTCAATATTCCCCTGAACCACCATCATCTCCGCAACCTTATCCCACTCCTCGATCGCCTCAGCGTTCCTGCCAAGTTTAGAATAAAATTCAGCCAGCTTACTGCGGGCAAACGCCATATCCTCATTTTCCTCGACCAATTTTTCCAGGTAAGCAGTTGCTGTGCCGTGTTTGGCTTTTCCTGAAAGATAAGATATGAAATGATCCAGTTCCGCCGCGGCATTGTTCCGGCGACCTAAACGGACATTCAATTCAATCAGGCGTGTGCGGGTCAGTTCATCTTCTGGGATCAGCGTCCGGAGCTGCTCGTAAACCCGCAGCGCCTGCTTCCAGTCCAAACGCTGAAGGTCGATATCCGCCATCTGACGCAGAATGCGAACGCTCCAGGAGACATCTGCATTCGTTTTTTGCGCCAGGCGGAAAGCGTCCTCGTAGGTAGAGCGGGCGTGCTCCAGTTGAGCAAGCCGGTACTGCACATCGGCTAATTTAATATATTCGTGGATCGCCTTATCTACCTCACCCATCTCAGTGAGTCGCTTAATCAACCGTGTCCGGGCATTGAAATCCATCGGGGAGATTTCAACCACGCGCATCAGGAGGTTGGTGGCGCGTTGGGCTTCACCCCGAATGGCGTAAGCCTCTGCGACAACCGTAAATTTTTCCACGGCCACTTTGGTGTTCTCCATGCGGAGCATTAATTCAGCCATATGGATATGCAACGGCAGGTAAGTGGGTGCAGATGTGAGCAGCATGAAAGATTCTTCCATCGCAGACCGCAGATGACCTTTGCGGGCAATTTCATTGATCCGGGCAATCGATTCAACAATGCCAGTATCCGCCGCTTCTGTCAGAATTTCAGCCAGTGGCATCGTCGCCACCCCACTTGTAGTTGTCGGCAACTGGCGGCGGGCTTTCACCACACGGTCTCGCCAATCCTGCCTTGAAACCAATTCCTCTATATTGTCGCATAGCTGATGAAGTTTTGTTTTATCCGTGGTCTGGGGAACAGATTCGATCAAGGGATCATACTGGGCACGCAAGTTTTCTCTCTGGTCTTCCGGGACGACTGAACAATCTGCTTCCCGGAGTGCCTCCAGGTATTCTGTCACCGCATCCTTAAGACGGTCTTTCACGTAGAACTGTTTGGCAATGATTAACCGCGAAGCCAGGGCATAGCTGGGATGGTTGACCGAGCGCTGTAAAAAGCTGTGGGCTTTATCAGATTTATCTTGTTTATGGTACAGCAACCCTAAATTGAAGTATGCAGAGGGGACATCCAATCCAATATCGACTGCTTTTTTCAGCTCTTTCAGAGCATTACCATCCTGGGCACGCGTTTGCAGATCAATCGCCGCACCCAGATGCTTGGAAATCATATCCAGTTCGTCGCCTTTGGAACGGCTGAATACACCTTTAAAACTTGGCAACGTGCTTTCCGAGTCATCAAGATCATCATCTGTGACGTCGAACAACAGGCCTGCAAGTTCGGTGAGCGCTATCTGGCGTGCTTCCCCGATTGGGTCCGGTCCCCGGCGGGCGATACTGGTCGAATCAATGAGCGCATCTAGACTCTCTTCCTCTTCCTCGCCAGGCCCCAGGGATCCTGTGGTCCCGCGCTGGCGCACGGGTTTTGGGAGGGTTTTGTTGCTGCGTACCAGGTCCAATGCTTGTTTGGCTTCTTCACTTTGTGGCGCAATATTGATCGCTTTTTCAACGGTCTGGATGGCTTCGTTAACCTGACCAACATCCTGCAACAACGCGGCAACTGAAATATATTCCCGTACGGCTTGTTTGGTATGCCCGAGGCGTTCGTGCACGATCGCCAAACGAGAATGCGCTTTGAGATGCTCCGGGATCATCCTGGTGACACGCGTCCAGTTTTCAATCGCTTTATCCGCATCTCTGATCTTAAGGTACAAATCCGCACTGACCATGGAATATTCAGCGGCCTGTTTAATCCGCCCAGTGCGTTCATAGATTTGGGCAAGACGTTCTAATGGGAGTGGATCATCCTTCGATAATTTCGCCGCCTGACGGTAGCAGGCTTCCGCTTCTTTTAATTTATCTAGTTGAAAATAAGCCAGGCCCAGGTTGTTGATTGCTTGCGCCCGGCGAGGAGCAGCCTGGACCGCGCGTCGGTAATATCCTACAGCTTCTTCCCAATTTTGATCCCAGGCAGCAGAATGCCCCAAACTCATTGCTTCCTGAAATGTTTTCTCTCGTTGATCCATGATTTTGTCTTGTTTTTTTTCAGTGATTAGGCTTCTAAACTGTCAACAGGTTTCATTTTACCCCAATTCACACCAGCACGCGCTTCTGTTTTGAGGGGAACCTTAAGTGAATATGCATCAGACATTTTATCCATCACAAGCTTTGCGGTATCTTGCAGTTCTTCCTGCGGGCATTCCAAAACCAGTTCGTCATGCACCTGCAGCAGCATTTTACTTTTCAAGCCTGAATCTTTCAGTGCCTTGGATACATCCAGCATGGCAACCTTCATAATATCGGCGGCTGTCCCCTGAATGGGTGCGTTGATCGCCTCTCGCAGCTGGCGGTTGCGCACGTTCTGGTTGCTCTGTGTTCCCAACCCCGGGAAGTAGCGCCTGCGCCCAAGCAGCGTTTCCACATATTCCCGTTCCTGAGCCTGCCGACGCAGTTGGTCCAGGAATTTCTTGACACCCGGGAAGCGGTGGAAATACGCTTCCACAAAATCCTCGGCTTCCGCCAGCGTCAACTCTGTTGTGCGGGTCAGCCCAAATGCGCTCATCCCGTAGATCAGCCCGAAATTGATCGCTTTCGCATGCCGCCGCTGGGAAGGACCAACAGTGTCGAGCGGAATATCATACACGGCCGCTGCCGTCGTGGCGTGGATATCCTGGTCTGCCCGAAAGGCATCCAGCATCGCCTTGTCATCTGCCATATGAGCGACAATTCTCAACTCGACCTGGGAATAATCGACGCCCAACAAAGTGTGCTCCGGTGCCGCGATGAATGCATGCCGCACTTTCCGTCCCAACTCAGTCCGGATGGGGATATTTTGAAGGTTTGGGTCTGAGGACGCCAGCCTGCCGGTCACCGATCCGGTCTGCAAGTAAGATGTGTGCACCCTCCCGGTTTCAGGATTGACTTGAGTAGGCAGTGCATCCAGATAGGTAGATTTTAACTTGGCAAGCTCCCGATGTTCCAAGATCATTTCCACCACAGGGCTCTCATCCCGCAAAGCGTCCAACACCCCGGCAGCGGTCGAATAATGTCCGCTGGCTGTTTTTCGGGTACCCTCTGGCGGGGTGATGCCCAGGCGGACAAACAGGGCTTCCGATAGCTGCTGGGTGGAATTCAAATTAAAATTCATTCCCACCTGCTCGAATACCTCTTGTGCAATTTGGTTCATGCGCGCTTCTAACTCTTCAGACATTTGTTCCAGGAATTCAACATCCAATGCGATCCCTGCCATCTCCATTTCAGCCAGGATGTTAATCAGAGGCATTTCCATTTCCTCGAACAGCTGGCTTCCAGAGACAGATTCAAGGTCTTTTTTCAATTCCGGCACCAGCCTCAGCACAGATTCGGCATCCGCAGCCGCATAAACAGCCGCCTGCTCAATCGGTACCTCCGCCATCGTGATCTGGTTCCGGCCTTTTCCGATCAGCTCCTCAATTTCGATCATCCGGACGCCCAACCGTACCCAGGAAAGATTTTTTAAACCCAAATTACGGGAGGAAGGGTCGCGCAGCCATTCGGCGATCATGGTATCAAAGCTCAGGGGAGCAACCGCTAACCCATAACGGGCCAGCATCGTATAATCATATTTTAAATTGTGGCCGGCTTTTGGAATATTTTTGTCTGTCAGGGGACCGCGCAGGGCGGCAATAACCTGCTCCATAGGCAGCTGACGGCCTTTTGCATGTCCCACGGGAATGTAATACCCTTTCCCTGGCTGAACAGCGAGTGAGATTCCCACCAGTTCCGCCTTCATTTTGTCGGTGCTGGTGGTTTCAGTATCAAAAGCGATCAAATCTGCCGAGGACAGTTCAGCAACCAGGTCCTGAAGTACAGTATCCTCATCAACGATCACGGATTCCAGATCCGAGGCGGGCAGATCGCCACCTGCAGCAGGGAACATAGACATTTGCTGCCCGGCAACCACTTTCTCATCAGGGGGCTGAATCATCCCCAACTGCTCCATTACGGCCTGCAGGCGGCTCATCAAAGAACGGAACTCTAATTCCCGGAAAAGTTCTGAAACGGCTTCCGGTTCAAAATTGGTCACTGTCGCTTTTTCCAAATCAATCGGGACTTCCAAATCAGTGACAATTCTGGCCAGTTTTTGGCTCAGGTAAGCGTTCTCCCGATCTTTCTCAAGCTTTTTACGCTGCCCAGGGGTCAACTCCTCCAGGTGAGCATAAATATTGTCGAGAGTCTCATACTTGCCCAGCAGGGTCTCTGCCGTTTTCTTTCCAATCCCGTACACACCCGGGATGTTATCGGAGGTGTCACCGCACAAAGCCTTGTAATCAACAACCTGATCAGGACGGACTCCCAGGCTTTCCATCACAGTTTCTTCAGTATAGTCAGAGGCGTCCGAGAGTTTTCGTCCCGGCAGGCTGACAATCACCCGCGAATCGACCAGCTGAAGTAAATCTCGGTCGCCAGTGATAATCTTGACTGCCAATCCTGCATTCTTAGCGGTTTTGGCTGCACTCCCGAGCACATCGTCGGCTTCGTAGCCTTCCATTTCTAGCCGGGGAATATTGAGCGTATCAACCAACTGGCGGATGCGCTTGATCTGCACCCTCAAATCATCCGGCATTTTTTCTCGGGTGGCTTTATAGTCCGGGTACATCTCGTCCCGGAATGTTTTTCCGACATCGAAGGCCACTGCAAGGTAATCCGGCCGTTCCTGTTCCAGCAAACGCAACAGAACACTGGCGAATCCGAACACACCCGCGGTGGGTTCCCCCTGGCTGGTTATCCAGCGGGTTGAGGTCGTTCCCGTGAGGGCAAAATAGGTTCGATAAGCTAAAGCATAGCCATCTAGTAAGTATATGGTTTCAGGCATAGATCTATTATAGTAAGAAAAATCAAATTGAACCTAAAGATGTTCAATTTGTTTAACTCAACGCCGGTTCGAGCATGAGATTTAAAATCAGGTGCGTTTTTGCTTTTCAATACCCTGGCGGCTTCGAGTGTTCTGAATAAATTCCAGTACTAAAGAAGGGGGGGGAGGCTGCGGGTTTCCCAAAATCAAGTAACCGGGCGCCCAAAAATCTCCAGAAAGGTTTTCAGTCTCTGTTACTGGAAACTCGACAAACATCCTTCGAGAGGTGTGCTGCCGGATTGTCCGCATCAGATAGCCTGGAGAAGTATTCGGTGGGACATTAACCAGCCACTGCACGTATCCTGGCCGCACGGAGAGGTGTTCCAGCCGCCAGCCAAACGCCACACACAAATGTGTAATCCAATCAGAAAGCCGTTTGGCAATCTCACCGGTCAGATGATGATGTGGAAATCGAGGAATTAAGACACAGGCATAGGTAAGGTTATACATGGAAGGCGAGACAGGTTCAACGTCAATCTCACCAGGGTCCACTTCCGGCCCTTGTTGTTTAGGCCTCTGTGCTGACCGGGAGACCTGTGTCTCGTCTGAAAGCGTTTGCTCATGACGAGAGCGGCTGGCAATCGTTTCAGCTTCGTGCTCTGGGGTCGAAACCGGTTTCAGTTCCTCTGAAGGCAGTTCATCCGGTTGGACAACTGCTTCCGGCTGGTCTTCTTCCTCCGTATCCACACCGATTTGTTTCTTCAGTTCCTGGTTTGGATCAGGCTCGGGTTGATCTTTTCGCTTGGTATCGGGCGCTGGTCTGGCGACCGCCACGGTTTCAGATGAAAAGGAATCTTCTTGTGTCTCTCCAAGGAGTTCTTCCAGCAAACTTTCCGGCTTTTTCGGCAGGCTCGATTCCGGCGTCCAGCTTTCTGGAATCGGCGGGGGAACATCCTCCAGGATCGGGCCGATTTCCATTAAATCTTCCTCTTCCAAGTCTTCATCAGATTCGGTTGGGGTAAGAAGAGCATCTTCCACAGGTGTTTTTGCCGGAGGACTTGAAAGAGCCACTGCCAGATCGCTGGCCTGTGCCCGAATCTTGCTGAACGGCATCTCCGCATCGAAGACCGTCGCAAGCACGTACTCTCCGCCCAAGCCGGTGGCGTACAGCATATATTCGCCGCTGGTTTCTTCCAGGCGGATAAAGCGCGCCAGATCGCTACCCCCGCCATTGACAAAATGGCTGGCAACCGTTCGCGCCAATTCTTCTGCCGCCAGCTGCGGAAGTTCACCGGCATAAGCATATATTTGATCCCCTTTGGTGATCAAGGAAGCCTGGGCGGCGGATTCGAGGGAAAGACGGGTGAGATGTTGGGCGGCCAGGTTTACATCATTCAACCACTCTGGCGGAGGAGGCAGTTCTTCCTCTTCTTGAACATCTACCGGGCCAGTAATCACCCTTGGTCTGGTTTTTGCCCGGTCTATGTCGTCCAGACCACAATTTTTGATGATCTCGTCGACTTTGTTCATCAAATCCGGCAAATACACCGGTTTTTTCAATACGCCGTCCGGTTCCATTGCTGAAAATGCCACTTCCTCAGAATCAAATTCCGGAACGATCAGCACCAAAAGCAATTCCGGCAAACCCTTGCGAACGACCTCAACCAGTTCGCTTACTGGTGTGCCGTTCAGGGCAGTTTCCAGGATCATCAGGGCTGGTTTCTCTACCTTGGCAGTTTTCAGGGCTTCTTTACGATCGGTGGCCAGCATCATCGCATAATCACCAGTTTCTGTTAAAATCTGGCAGATGAGCTCTCCAAAACCAACATTCGGGGTAACAACTAAGATGGGTACGGCCATGCATACAGTTTAACATGGCGAAAATGTAAATGCAAGAACAGTAATATGCTAAGTCCGTGATAATACCATGACGGCGAAGACAGCCTTGCAAATGGCAGGATCAAGGAGTACAACAAACCTGAACTCAGGTCTCCTATCCACCCTAGGTTTAATATAAGGTGTCCGAAGATGAGCTTATTTTAAAACCTTAATTAAGGCGATGAATTCGTCCCACTCTTCCTGAAAGAAATGGATGGTCACGTTGTTCAACTGCAAGTTGTATACAATCTCACCGTCAGGTTCTTCGGCTTTCCAGGCCCCCATATTCTCCGTTTCAGCCAAAGTTGTTGTTTTGATCTCAGGAGCATCACTCATTTTTTTCTTTCCTTTTCAAAATCTTCTGTTTAATCCAACCAGATACCCGTCCGAAAGTATTCTTGATCCCATTTCTGGCAGATTTAAGTATCGCACTGAACTGTTCGTTCAAAGTAGGCGGTTTGACCTCAGGGTCTGGCCAGGGGTCCTGATCAAGCAGTTTGCGGATGACATAACTGGTGATCATTTGAAAACTTGCCAGGATAGGTGCTGCCACCAACAAGCCTAACACGCCTATCCACCGGGCAGCGATGATCGCCACAATCAGCACCAAAGCTGGATGCACCCCGAGCACAAACCCGATCAGCCGCGGGACTACCAGGGAATCATAGATTTGGTCGTGCACAAAGCCTAATCCAACAACGAGCAGCATATAAGGGAATGGTTCCATCCCCAGGTAGTTGCCTTCTGCCAAAAAGAAAGCAACCAATGCCGTCACAATCGAGGACACGATCTGTCCAACATAGGGAACAAAGCGCGCAAACCCTGCTAGGATTGCCAACCCGAGGGCATATCGCACCCCCAGGATGCTCATCAAAATGAACATCGTAACAGCTGACATAAAAAAGACCAGCACCTGTCCCCTCAGGAATGCATTCCAGATATAGCTTAATTCCCGCGTCGCCCGGCCGATATCGTAGCTCATACCTTCCAGTTCCTTCTTTAAGAACTTACGTCCCTCGCGCGCTTCTCCAAGCGACAGGTAAGCCACCGCCAAAATGAATCCCCCCCATCCTAACGTGCTGAACGCTGAGGTCGCCACTCGGGTCAGGATTCCACCTGCCTGCCCCAAAACTGGCCGGACGGTGCTTAAAACCTGATCGCTCACCGCCAGCAGGTCAATATTCAGTTGGTTGATATATTCAGTTAAATCCAGATCGTAGTTGAGAAAGGGAATATGGACGACAGCACCATTGGCAACAAATTCTTCCACCATGGAGGGAAGATCGTTTAGGAAGGTATCCACGATGCTGATCAGATTCTGAAACTGGTTGACAATTGCCACCCCAGATGCGGTAAGAGAAGAAAGTAAGATGATTAACAGAAGGAAAAAGACCAAGTTTGTCGAGCCGCGCCAGGATAAAAATGTCTTTCTTTCTAACCCCTCAATCACAGGATATAAAAGGTAAGACAAGATGACCGCCATGGTGAGCGGCGTCAGCAGCGGCTGGATTTGGATCAGAATCCCCGCGGCCAATGCAACAAGCGTCATTCCAACTACCAGTTTGGCATTGGTGTTCCATGTAGGAGATTCTTTATCTGATCTGGATTCTACAATCTCTCCGGAGGGTTGGTCTGGGACGCTCATAATTCAATTCTATTCTGAAGTGAACAAAACTGCAAACATTTGCTTCTAATTCTCACGAGTTTTGAACCTTAATCAATTTTCAGTTAACAAATTTGTCCAAAAAAGGTTTTTGATGTCCTTTCTTTCCAGAATAGCCGGGTTTGCGGTACCATTAACCTAATGATCAATAAAACACAACAACTGTTTGGAGGTATACATGCAATATAGAAATTTGGGCTCGTCTGGAGTCAAAGTTTCAGCAATCGGATTAGGGACCAATCAATTTGGTGGTAAAGTGGATGAGAAAGGCGTGGCAGAGATCATCGCTGCCGCAGTAGACCACGGAATCAATTTTTTCGATACGGCCAACATGTACCAGGGCGGGCGTTCCGAAGAAACCATCGGCAAAGCTATCAAAGCCTACAATCGATATGATCTTGTGATCGCCACAAAGTTCTACCAAAAAACGGGAGAAGGTCCGAACGACCGCGGAACTTCTCGCAAGCATGTTTTACAGGCAGTTGAAGACAGCCTGCGCCGCTTGGATACGGAGTATATCGACCTGTACCAGGTTCACCGATGGGATCCTACCGTTCCCATCGAAGAAACATTGCGCGCCCTAGATGACCTGATCACCCAGGGAAAAGTGCGCTATATCGGCAGCTCAGGGTTTGCCAGCTGGCAGATCGCGCTCAGCCAGAAGATCAGCGAGCAGCAGGGATGGAATAAATTTGTCACCGAACAGCCGCATTATCATATGCTGGTGAGAGAGACAGAAAAAGAAATCCTCCCAGCCTGCGAATACTTTGGCGTCGGCATTCTTCCTTACTTTCCTCTGGCCGGCGGATTTCTCACCGGGAAATATCAGCGTGGAAAGGCGGTCCCCCAGGGATCCCGCGGGGAAACCAGTTCGTACGTCCAGCGCTACCTGAACGACGATCATTTCACCATCCTGGAGAAGCTCACCACCTTTGCCAAGGAAAATGGGCACAGCATGGTTGAACTGGCTCACGCCTGGTTGCTTGCCAATCAGAATATCAGCTCAATCATCTCCGGCGCGACCCGGGTGGAGCATATCCGCGAGAACGTAAAAGGGGTTGAATGGTCTCTTTCTAATGAAGAATTCGCCAGAGTAAACCAGATCCTGGGTCGTGAATGACATGATTTTATCCAGCTAATTAATCAAGAACAAAAAACGCAGCACGGTCTCCCCACTCCGTGCTGCGTTCCCCAAAAGTTCAGCTAGTTATTCTATTTATTCTTCGTCTAAGTCCTGAAGCATCGCCAGGTCTTTTTTGATTCTACCGAGGCGGGAGCTCAGGCTGAAGACATATACCGCGATCGTCACGAAGATCACGGAAAATCCGAGGATCATAAAATCTGTTGTTTCTGCCATTGTTTTCTCCCTTTGTTAACTCATGATTTCCATTTTGACGCGCTCGAGTTTATCCTGCAAGCGCCCAATGCGGATGCGGTGCCAGAGCAAGGTCACCCCAAAAACGGTGAAAGTAAACAGGCTGAAGAAGAAAGCCGTCTGCATATCAGGGGTCATGTCAAATGCACCTTCCGCTCCAGGGTCTCCACTGCCGACGACCACCGGGTGGATAGTACGCCAGATGCGGATCGAGAGGAACGATAACGGTACGCTGACAAAGCCAATAATGGCATAGATGGCACCGAAGCGCGCCCGTCGCTCGGGGTCTTCAATCCCTTGGCGTAGCATAATATACGCAATATACACCAATTCCATAATCGTCGCAGTCACCAGCCGTGGGTCCCATGTCCACCAGGTATTCCAGATCGGGCGCGCCCAGATCGCACCAGTGACGATATTGACCAGGGAAAAGACCAACCCGATTTCAATCCCAGCCATCCCGATGATATCCCATTTCATGTCACCTTTGCTCAGGTACATGATGCCGGAAAATACCGCCAGCAAAAACCCAATCATTCCAACCCAGCCTGTGGAGACATGGAAATAGAACACTCTCTGGACATTTCCCATCACGGCTTCTGTGGGCGCCCAAATAATCGTCAGGTAGGTTGCAAACAGCAGCAAGACCGCCGAAACCCAATTGAGAATTTTTAATGCTACAGGTGTTGGTTCCATTCTTTTCTTACTCCTTTTATTTTTTACAATCTTTTATTCCTCTACCACGTAATCAAAGACCATATAAGCCAGAGCGATATAGATCACGTCGAAGGCAATCAGCAAATTAATATTCGGCCAGATGAGGTCCATTTCCTGCCCCTGGAGGAAAAAGGTACTGGCCCGCACAGCAGAAGCGATCACTGGTAAAACTACCGGGAACAACAAAATCGGCAGGAGCACATCGCGCGTCCTGGTCTGGACAGTCATGGTGGCGAGTAATGTGCCTACCACAACATATCCAATCGATCCTAACAGAACCACCAGCAGCAGACCAGGGTTAAATAAATTTATATTATAAAAAATGCTGAACAGCGGGAGCACGATGGCTTCAACAGCAAACATAAAGATCAAATTACCGATCACCTTGCCGAAATAAATTGCACTGCGGTCCACCGGGGCCAACAGCAGCCCATCCAGACAGCCGCGGTCTTTTTCGATTGCCATCGAGCGGTTCAGGCCGAGTGTGCCGGCAAATGCAAACGTCACCCACAGCATCCCGGCTGTGATCTCGCGCTGTGTTTTCGGATTCAAGTCCAGAGAAAAGTTAAAGATAAATGCCACCAGCAATGAAAAGATGAGCATGGCGGAAAACATTTCCCGGCTCCGCCATTCGGCGGAAATATCCTTCCATACCACAGCCCACATCGCCCGCCAGAACGACGTTTGGGTAGATACCTTGCGAATGGCGCGAATTTTAGCCATGAGACACCTCCCGCGGTTTCTTTTCTGCGGGATCGGGCATCTGGATCGCCCGGCGGTAGAAGGCCAGCAGGCCGTCCTGGGGAATCTCTTCTCGCCTGGCAGAAGCAATGATTTTGCCGCGTGACAATACATCAAACCTGGTACCCAGGTCTGCAGATCGCGCCAGGTCGTGGGAGGTCATCACCACGGTGCGGCCCTGGGCCGCAATCTGTTTGAGCACTGCATCCAGCATAGCACTGGCATCCTGATCCAGACCGGTATAAGGCTCGTCGAGCAGTAAAATGCTGGGGTCGTGGATCACGGCGCGCGCGATTGCCAGCCGCTGGGCCATCCCGCGGGAATAGGTTCTAACCAGGTCTCTGCCTCGTTTAGCGAGGTCCACCAGACCTAGTAGCTCAGGGATGCGGGAATCGAGATCATCTACCGCATACATCTTGCCATAAAATTGCAGGTTCTCTTCCCCCGTCAAGTCACCATACAGCAGCGGCTGGTGGGAGAGGACTCCGAGATTGGCGCGCACTCCGGCTGCCTGCTGAGGGAGATAGAACCCGGCCACTCTGACCACTCCCATCGTGGGGCGTGAGAGGGAGGCCAGGATGCGCAAAAAAGTTGTCTTGCCAGCCCCGTTAGGGCCTAACAAGCCAATGAATTCTCCCGGTTCAGCAGAAAACTCCATTCCCTTAAGAATGGTCTTCAAGCCGAAGCGCTTGACCAATTTCTTTACTTCAATAACCGGCATTTACTCTGCCTCTTCCTGATCAAGCAATCGTTTAAGTTCTTCTTTAATCGACTCTCGCCGTTTACGGTACGGCGCTTCATCGATCTCGCCAGCTACAAAAGCCTCGTCCAGATCGACGATCTCATCCATCAGCTCATCCACGTAAACATCATGATCAAATTCTTCTTCCTCAAAATCATCCTCCGGGCGGAAGAAACGCCATGCGCCAAAACCGGCCAGCGCCAATCCCACCACACCGAGAATGATCGTCACAAGACCGCCATCTAGTTTCAGGCTACCTAGTCCACCAAAACCGCTGGAAATGGTCATATCGATCTCTTGTCCACTGGAGAGGGTATTGGCGACAAAGACCTGATAGACTTCCTGGTCTAGTGCTTCTGTGCCGCTGGGCATCAACGTCTCGCTCTCAACCTGCATTTCATCGCCCTGAACGAAGAATACGCCTACATCCGTTGGCAGATCGATCGGCAGCACCCAATTAACCTTGCCATCGAAGGGCATTTCATAGGCGAATAGGACATCATAGGTACTGTTCCCGGGCAGCACAGGGGATGGGTCGCCAAATCCGGCGGCAGTTTTCACGTAAGGGTTTCCCAACGTGCCAGTTTCAAAAATCAGGTTGGTTGCATCCTCCGGCAGGCTGAAGTTGAGGACCGGTTCGGTATCCCTCACCGGGGCGACAAGTAAGTCACCAAGATTCGATACCGATACCTGGTGGATCACCTGGACAGTCTCCTCACCAAACTGGAAGAAGACATGCAGGCGGGAAACAGATAAGGTCGATGGATCTGAGGTTTTATCATAGATCGTAATTGGCAAGTCAATAGACTCACCTTCGATCTCATTCCCCATGTGAAAGGTAGATGGGTAAAAGGTGCCATCTAGTTCCACAACAGCAATATAAATCAGTTCTGGATCGAGAATCACATCCTCAAACACAAAACTGCCGTCTCCCTCTGCGGTCACTGTGTCAGTGTACAACAACTCAAAGGATTGGTAGACCTCCAGGGTCACGTCCAGGGATTCTGGCAAATTTCCGCCGGAACCGTTCTCGACCACACCTGTTACCTGAATAAAGTTATGGTCTGGCGTTTCCTGCGTGTCTTCTGCCGCTGGCTCGGTCGGAGATTCTTCTGCATCATCGGGTTGATCTACAACAGATTCTTCAGTAGGAGAAGGAGCAGGCTCTTCTGCTGCCACTTCAACTGGCTGGACGCCGAGCGGCAAGACCAACGAACGTAAATACGCCGCGATTGCCTTCTGCTGATCTGCATCCAGCACATTGGCGAAAACATGGTCCGGGTTGCCGTTTCCGGTTGCGATTTTCTGCACATAATCGTCTAAGGAGAATAACACCATCTGCTCATCGTCCCTAAAATCAAATGCACCCGGGGCGACCGGGCCTGTACCTTCTGCACCATGGCATTCCGCACAGGTTTCCAGATAAAGGGCAGCCCCTTCAGCGGCTAATTCTTGATCAGCGCTGAAAGAATAGACATAGGAAACCACATCCCAAACATCTTCCCCGCTGAGACTATTTGAAAACGGCGGCATAAAGCGATCAATATTGCCCTGCAGGACGATGGTGTACCATTCCAATGGAGATGACAGATCAGCGATGCTGGCTGTTCCAATCGGGGCGACTTCCACCGGTAGGCCGGACGACTCTGGACCATCGCCTAATCCGGTAGCTCCATGACAAGGGAGACACTTTTCCTGGTAGATGGCAGCGCCATTTTCAAGGTCTGGTTCCTGCTCTGGAAATGCGCCGACCAGCAGCACGGGTTCTTCATAAACTGGGGGGCGATAGCCCGGGGGCGGGGTCACATCCTGGGCGAGGGAAAGACTGCAAGCAGATATTCCCAGGGTGATTACTAAGCTCATTATGACAATAAATAGAGTATTTTTATTCATATTCTTCTCAAGTATGTTTATCGAATGCCTGAGCACTCAAGAAACGAAATTTTAGACTAATTGATGCCCGCAGCTGGCGCAAAACCGGTCCCCTGGTTTGATCGCATCTCCACAGTTGGGACAAAATTTTCCTGGCTGACCCGGTTTGTCTGCCGGTTCTGAAACAGCTGGTGTTCTTTGCTTCCGGCGGGTAGCGATCATCGCTTCCAGTGGATCATCATCTACAGGACGAATGCTTGCTGCGCGCTCCAGCCTTTCAGCCCGTTCCGGCTCAGTTGCCGCCGCATCCGCAGGGACGGCGCGGTACTCATCCAGCAGACGCAGAACCGCAGCCCCGCGCTTGAGCAACGCTTCTCTCTGAAGCGGGTACAGATCATCGGGAATTTTTCCCATATCATTATCAAAATCCAACTCTGCTAATGCTTCCAGAATGCGTTCTCTCTCAGCTAACAGCTGAGAGAGTTCAATATCCAGTTTACCTACTGCTTTTCGTTCCCGCTGGGTTCTGAGGGGACTAGCAATAAACACCCCAACAACCACCACCAGCGCAAGCAGTAACAGTATTGAACCAATATCCATGTGCCTTTATTTCCTCTTCTTTATTTCTTCGATCCAAATTCGGATCGCGATGATATCGTATTGTGAGGATCTAAGTAAAACCGATCCCAAAAAATACAGACAACCAAGGTTATCTGCGCGTTTATTGAACCAATAACGGATCAATCACGCTGGTGATTTCCTCCAAGGACGAAAACGGCCCTTTCTTGACAAATGCAAGGTTTCCCTGGCGATCAATAATATATGTTTCAGGGACGCCTGTGGTACGGTATGCTTGTGAGATGCGCGTCCCGAAATCCGGACCGTTGGGATAAGTGATGCCAAATTTTTTCATATAAGCCATGGCCTCAGTTTCTGTATCCGTCCAATCCACCCCGAGGAAAACGACATCTCCGCGGGCCTCGTACATCGTCCAGGCGGTCTGAAGATCGGCGGCTTCCAGTTCACAAGGGTTGCACCAAGATGCCCAAAAATTGACCAGGATGACCTTGCCATTCAGGTCTGCGGTGTTGATGTTATTTCCTTCAAAAGTCGTCAGCACAAATTCCGGGGCGGCTTCTCCTACCTGTACGCTGCCCTGCTGGGACTTATTCAGCTGGATCGCCACAATCCCTAACAAAATGACCACCGATCCCCAGATCAGTATCTGGCCAATTGGAGATTTCTTTTCCTTCACATCTATCCCCGCATCAGCTATAAATTCTTTCTCTTCAGTCATGCTCGCTATACTCCTGAAAATTTAACCGTTATTCACGGTTCTTTAATTCTTCTTCAATGCGGGAAATATACTCGTCTTTTTCCGGGACCTGCGGTGCTTCCTCTGCTATATCTTCAACCGGTTTTTTCCAATTCTGAAATCCGAGGTATAAAATCACAACACCGGCCAAGAAAGCGAAGGGAGGAATGACATACACCAACCAGTTGAATCCCCGGCGCGGTGGTTCCGACAGCACCCGGTCGCCGTATAGATTGACAAAGAGATCATAAATTTGCTCTTCGGTCCAGCCTTCAGCGAGTTTTTCCCGGATTTGTTCGCGCCACTGCTCACATGCCTGTGTTCCGCAGACATCCAATGGGATATTCTCACAAACCGGGCAGTACATATTCTTGGCAATTGCGTTGACCTCATCATCCGAAGGGGTTGGCTGAGGCTGATCATCTTGGGCAAATACACTGACAGAGGAAAGACTGCCCAGAATGACCACTAAAATCGCAAGGGAAAATAAGATCCTTCTCACACGTTTCATGCACTTTCTCCTCTAATCACCTGCAACCACGCGGGTCTCGCGCGCCATTGCGCGCATTTCTGCAGTTTCCTTTTCAGGCCAGGCGGCGACCATCGTCCCGATAATCAACACAAAGGAACCAATCCACAGCCAGTTGACCAGGGGGTTGTGATAAAGCTTAAAGGTCGCCCTCTGGGTAGAGATCGGCTGCCAATCCACAAGCAGCACATAAAAGTCATCTTCCATCGTACTCCGGACGCCGGGTATGGTCATCGGCTGTCGGGATTCGTAGAAATAATCGCGGCGCGGATAAAGCTCGTCGACTTTTTCTCCATCAATGTACACACTCACGACAGCACGGGCGACATTGCGGTTGTCATTGGTGTCAAACTCAGCCAGATCGTCATAGGTTATCGAATAGTCACCCAGGACTATCTGTTCGCCCTGATTGACCGTGGATTGGGTCTCAGTCTGGAACATTTCAATCCCAATAACGCCCAGAGCCATGAGCACGATGCCAAAGTGGATCATATATCCGCCATAACGGCGGCGGTTGCGGCCGATCAGCACCCACAATTCAACCAGGAAATTCTTGCCAGAGCGCTTGCTGCGGGCCGCCGCGCCTTTATAAAATTCATATAAGGTGACCACTCCAACCAAGGCTGTCAGCCAAAACGCTAAGATAGCGACCCAATTCTGCATCCCGGACGCGACCAACGCAATTGGTACCGTAAAAGACAGTACAGTTGGCTTCCAGATATTGCGTCCAAGGGACTTCATGGTCGAAATCCGCCACGCGGTGAGTGGACAGACTCCCATCAGGAAGAGCAAGCCGCCCCACAAGGGGCCGGTCGCTCGTTCGTAATAACTCGGGCCAACGGTCACTTTCTGTCCGGTAAACGTATCCCGCAGTGAGGGGATCAGATCCCCCACAAATCCCAGCGCTTCGGTCATAATCGGGAAGATCACACCCCAGAATACCACCACCAGGATACCAATAAAGAGTAAGTTGTTGATCAGGAAGAACCCTTCCCGGGAGAACCAGGAGGCCATCTGATTATCGGTGTGCAGGTCTGCCCACCGGCGGGAAAGCAAGTATATTGAAGCGACAAAAGTCAGCGCAATAAAGGTAAAGAACAACGGTCCAATGGCGCTTTGAGCAAATGAATGCACGGAAGACAGCACACCCGAGCGCACCAGGAAGGTCCCAAAGATCATCAAATCGTACGTCAGGATCACCAGGAACATATTCCAGCGTTTGAGCATACCGCGTTTTTCCTGGATCATGACAGAATGCAGGAAGGGGGTCGCCGTCAGCCAGGGCATCAGGGCGGCGTTTTCCACCGGGTCCCAGCCCCAATATCCACCCCATCCGAGCACGTCATAGGCCCAACGCATCCCCAGCACCAAGCCCATCGACAGGAAGAGCCATGCCCACAATGTCCATTTACGGGTGATCGTAATCCAGCGGGAATCTGTGCGCCCGGTTATCAAGGCAGCCATGGCAAATGCATAGGGGATGACAAAAGCGACAAAGCCCAGGTACTGCATGGGCGGGTGGATGATCATGCCCGGGTGCCGGAGCAAGGGATTCAATCCCTGGCCGTCTGCCGGGGTGAATAAGCTCGCGCCTGATGGGCGGAAGATGGCATCCACAATCTCCCCGGAGGGCAGCAGCCACAGCCGGCTGAAGGGATTTTCAAAAAAGATCACCAGGAGTAAAAAGAAACCCAGGGTGGTCAGCATGACTGTGGTCACCCAGGGGAGTAATTCCCGATCACGCGACCAGTTGCGGAGTGAAATCGCCGTGGCAAAGATCGACATCAGCCACGACCAGAATACCAGCGAACCTGGCTGCCCACCCCACAAGGCTGTGACTTTGAGATAATTCGGCATGCTGCGGCTGGTGACCTGGGTGACATATGCTACCTCAAAATGATTCTGCACCAGCAAGATAATGATCATCGCCGACGCGGCTGTGAGCAGCGGAAATGTCAGCAGCATCGCATGGCGGCCGCTCTCGATCCAGCGCGGCTCCTTCTGAAACCGGCCGTAAAGTGATGCAGCAACGCCATATATGGAAACCAAAAAGGCAAGAACCAGTGCCCCCAGACCAAAGTTGACCATCGTGTCGAGCATCAGAGGTACTCCTTAACTTTCTATTATCTATCTATAAACAGATGGGATGGCGCGATAAAACCAGCCACGCCATCCTTCATTTCATATCGTTAAACTCAATTTCCAGTTACGATTCGGCCTGTTCAGGAACCGCTTCATCGTAACGTGTGGGGCATTTCAGGAGCAGTTCATCTGCCACAAACACCCCGTCTTCTCCCAGTTGTCCGGTCATGATGGCCTGCGCTTCATGCTGCAGCAGGTCTGGCTTGACGCCATAATAGACCACCTGCAAACGCTTGCGGGAGGGATCATTGACCGCTCGGTAAAGTGCTTCTGCCAATCCGCCTTCTTCATCTAAAATTTCGTTATCGGCAGGCATATGGGCGACTGTAAAGCGCAGAGTGAGATTTTCGGCATCGTACTCGATTGTCTCACCAATCACAGCTCCCGCCACCCGGGCAGGGGTGCCGTAAGCCGACTCTCCCTTGTCATATAACTCATCAACAGTAAAGAAATACTGCGCTCCAGCAGATGTGGATGATATGATCAGGTAAACAACGGCTGCCAGAATAATCAGCCCCCCAACAATAAATTTAGACCGGCTGGGTTTGCCAACAGGTTGTTCATATGAATCTAGATGTTCCATCAACTACCTCCAACACATTCTTCCGCACGGACAAACGCCGTTTTTGAGAAGAACCTATTGATAATTATTGATATTTTCAGCGCAAATTGTGCGCCAACGTAATCTTACCAAATATGTCCAATTAGGTCTATTACAGATGACCCGTATATCTTGGGACATCTGTCACAAACTCAAGAGTATATTATAACCTTAATTTGGTGCCACACTCACGACAGAACTTATCATCGGAAGATGCCTGCGTACCGCATTGGTGGCAGAAAACACCCGATTTCCT
>JABAHR010002537.1_pt1 | contig 37743 bp, 29 predicted proteins | sample 7062101 | NCBI WGS metagenome assembly JABAHR01 (sample SAMN14534553, study PRJNA622989) | marine sediment metagenome | biome: marine biome [ENVO:00000428]; feature: marine pelagic biome [ENVO:01000023]; material: deep marine sediment [ENVO:00002113] | place: India: Gulf of Kutch | collected...
CCGACCGGGATCGCCCGGCCACTCTCGACCCACAGGTTCTTCAGCAGCAGGTTGGGCGGCGCCGCCGTCGGGCCGACCGGGCCGTTCTCGTGGTCGGTAAATATATAGATGTCCGAGTCACCGTCATTGTCGTAGTCGGCGTACACCGAGCCCATCATCTCGACGTTCGGCAGCGCCGGCAGCAGTTCGTCGACCTTGGTGAAGGTCGCGCCGTCGCCGTTGTTGCGATACAGGTGAGGGCTCTTGTTGAAGCCGTTCACCACGAACAGGTCATCCCAGCCGTCGTTGTCGAAATCGATCCAGTTGACGCCGAGCCCATGGCGGGTGGGCGTCGCATAGGCGTCCGACNNGTCCGACCCTACACCGGCTGCGATACTGATATCGGTAAACTTTGGCTGGGCCAGACTGGCCAGCGGTGCCGCGAGGAAAAGCAGGGCCGCAAGCAAACGCCCCGTTGCGGGTACCAGTCCCGCTCGATTGTTGAATTGCACTGTTGTTGTGTTCATTCTCCACCCACTTCTGAATGTGCCCCGGTCATGGCCGCGGCCGGTCATACGGGCAGGAAGCAGGCAATTTGTAGCTGTCGATACGCATTACCCTACCGCTGCCGGACTACAGGGAACGAGGGCGCCATTGACCATCCTGTCATGGACCGCAGGTGCCGGACATGTTCGGCCCGGCACCTGCCGCTCGTCCATACAACCGTCCGCTATGGAGTACTCGCCGCCGTGTACTCGAACACGGACTCGGTTGTGGCGGAACCATCGATCTTGTAGCGCAGCCGCACGTACACCGTGCTGCCATCGACCGGCAGGTTCCCGACGGTAAGAGACGTCTTGTCAGAAGACAGCACCCTGCTGCGGTAGATGTCACTGAGTTCCGGTGTACTGCCTATATAGAGCTGCCACTTGCTGACTGCTGCACCATTCGCAGTCCAGTTGAAGGTGACGGTTGCTCCGGACAGCACGCTCCCCGGCACCGGATCGGTGATCTCCGGATCCGGACCGGCAGGAGACGCCGCGGTGTACTGGTAGTCGAGTTCCGCGAACACGCCGTCGATCTCGTAGCGCAGCCGCACATGGATCGTGCTACCGTCGACCGGCAGCCCTGTCACGTCGACAGACAGCGTGGATGCGTCCAGCACACCGCCGCTGTACAGGTCGCCGGCACCGGCCGCCGTCCCCACCAGCAGCTCCCAGGCCGTCACTGCCGAGCCGTTGGCGCCCCAGCCGAACGTGGCTGTATCGCCAGGCAGGACCGAACCGGGTACCGGCGTCGTGAGTGACGGCTCGCCGATGATGATCGTGGCTGCCGTGTACTGGTAATCGGCATCGGTCACCGCGCTATCGATTTCATAACGCAGCCGTACGTACACCGTGCTGCCGTCGGTCGGCAGACCGCTGACCTCGGCAGACAGTGTCGAGGCCGCCAGCGTACCGCTGCTGTACAGGTCGCCGGCACCGGCCGACGTCCCTACCAGCAGCTCCCATGATGTCACCGCGGAACCGTTGTCGGCCCAGCCAAAGGTGGCCGTGTCGCCTGGCAGTACCGAGCCGGGAACCGGGGCAACGAGTGCCGGCGTACCGCTGCCTGCCGCTGTGTACTCGACCACGACCTCGGATGTCGTGCCGGAACCTGCGATCTCGTAGCGCAGCCGTGCATAGACCTTGCTACCGTCTGTGGGCAGGCCGGACACGGTGAGAGACAGCTTGTCCGGAGTCAGTAACCTGCTGCGATAGAGGTCGCTCGTACCCGGGGTACTGCCGATATACAGCTGCCACTTGGTGACGTCAGCCCCGTTGGCCGACCAGCTGAAGGTAACCTCCGGACCGGGCAGTGTCGAGCCGGCGGCCGGATCGACAATCGCCGGCTCACCGCTGCCGGGCGTGAATGCGGTGTACTGATAGTCGATCTCGGAGAAAGCGCCGTCACTCTCGTAACGCAGCCGCACGTATACCGTACTGCCATCGGTCGGCAGGCCGGTTACGGTTGCCGATTGTGAGGTGTAGGCCAGGACGCCACTGCTGTACAGGTCACCTGCACCTGCACTGGTGCCAACCAGGAACTCCCAGGCAGTCACCGCTGCACCGTTATCGGCCCAGCTGAACTCCACCGTATCACCGGGCAGGACCGTACCGGCTGCCGGTGCTGTGATCCCCGGAACGCCGCTGCTGTTTGAGGCTGCCGTAAATTCATAGTCGATCCGGAAGGTGACGCCATCGACCTTGTAGCGCAGCCGTGCGTACAGGGTGCTGCCATCTGTCGGCAGCCCGGTAACGTTGGCGAACAGCACATCAGACGGGAGCACGCCGCTGACATACAGGTCGTTGCCTCCCTGGCTGGTGCCCATCACGAACGACCAGGTCGTCACGTCAGCGCCGTTGGCAGACCAGGTAAAGGTGACCGCAGAGCCGGGCAGTACCGAACCGGGGACCGGACTGACGATACCCGGCTGCCCGCTGACAATCGTGGCCGCCGTGTAGTCGTAGTCGACACTGTAGAGAATGCCGCCGATTTCATAAATCAGGCGCGCATGGACCGGGCTGCCATCGGTCGGCAGGCCGGGGACTGTAGCCGTCGTCGTGGCGGCCGCCAGGCTGCCGCTGTCATACAGGTCGCCTGTGCCGGGCGCTGTTCCGACCAGCAACTGCCAGGTGCTGACTGCCTGGCCATTCGCCGCCCAGCTGAAGGTGACGGTATCGCCGGGCAGCGTCGAGCCGGGGATCGGCGCGATCATGGACGGTGCGCTGCTGTTGATGGCAATGTATTCATAATCCGCATCGGTCACCACGCCGCCGATCTCGTAACTGAGTCGTGCGTAGACCGCGCTGCCGTCGGTCGGCAGGCCGGCAACGATACCGGACAGGGTCCCGGCCGGCAGCACGCCGCTGTCATACAGATCACTTGCGCCCGGTGATGTACCGACCCGCAGTTGCCAGGAAGTCACTGCCTCGCCGTTGGGCGTCCACGAGAACGTGACCGTGTCGCCGGAGAGCACGGTCCCCGGTATGGGCGAAACGATCGTGGGTGAATCCGACTCGAATACGGAGATGACGGTGTCGGCGGGCTGGTCCGTCAGTTCCTGCACGACCCCGCTGGGCCAGAACACCTGGATCAGGTCGGCTGTGACCGCGTCACCCAGGCCAAAGTGCAGCCGCAAGCTGTCCTGGCTGTGCGCACTACTTCCTCCCACGACCTGCCTCATATAGGTAGTACCACCTGCAGTCACTTTCACCAGGGTGCCGATAGCATCCCGGTTACTGACGCTGGCGGCGAGATCGATCTGCAGCCAGTGCCCCTTGTTCGGGGTGTCGTTGCGATAGAGTTTCAGGAAGCCGTTGGTCTGGACAACCGCGATATCGAGGTCGCCGTCATGATCGTAGTCGGACAGGCCGCTGCCGCGACTGTTACCGGTGCCGGTATTCGCGCCCAGCGACACATCGGTAAAGGTTCCATCCGTATTGTTCTGGTACAGGATATCCGCACCGACCGAATCCACCGTCGACACGAACAGGTCATCATAGCCATCATGGTCAACATCAAAGAAATTCACGCCCCATGAGCTGTTCAGCTCGACACCTGCAGCCCTTGCCGAGTTGTCGTTGTAGAGGATGTCGACACCCGTATGGAGATACAGCGGGTTGCCAACCTGGTTAGATCCCGGCCCCTCAAGCGACCCAATGAGATCGGAGAGGTACAGGTCCCAGTCTCCATCGTGGTCGATGTCAGCGGTCGTGACACCCATGCCGGCACGGGAATCGTCACCGACCGTGGGCATGTCGGGGATCCGATCGATGAATACCGGGGAAGCACCCGCGCCCTGGTTCTGGAAGATCATATCCTGGGAATACGGCAGCGGATCATCCAGGTTCACCACGTACATGTCCGGCCACAGGTCGTCGTCCAGGTGCATGCCTGCGAAGGCCAGGCAGGGCCGGTTGTTGACAGGATTGCTGCCGTCGTTCACCCCGCTGGAGACAGTGACATCCTCGAATGTCCCGTCACCCAGGTTGCGATACAGGCGGTCTGCATTGGTCGGTGACTCGATATTCTGCCGGTCCCAGTGACACACGTACAGGTCCACATAACCGTCGCGGTCATAGTCGAGCCAGCCGCCCGAGGCGGCACGGTAGGCCACGCCGTCCGGCAATGGCACGTCCAGCAGGTCCTGGACGCCTGCCGCCGCGGCCACGTCCACGAACAGCGGGGTACCGACCGGGATCGCCCGGCCACTCTCGACCCACAGGTTCTTCAGCAGCAGGTTGGGCGGCCCCGCGGTGGGACCGACCGGACCGTTTTCGTTATCGGTAAAGATATAGATATCCGAGTCACCGTCATTGTCGTAGTCGGCGTACACCGAGCCCATCATCTCGACGTTCGGCAGCGCCGGTAGCAGTTCGTCGACCTTGGTGAAAGTCGCGCCGTCGCCGTTGTTGCGGTACAGGTGGGGACTCTTGTTGAAGCCGTTCACCACGAACAGGTCATCCCAGCCGTCATTGTCGAAATCGATCCAGTTCACGCCCAGACCGTGCATGGTTGAGCTGGAATAGCCATCCAGGGGTATGCCGGATGACACGGCGACCTCGCTGAGTAATGGCGCCGCCTGGCTTGCCAGCGGCACCGCCAGCGCGAACAGCAGGCCGGCGAGATAGTTCTTCAGTGAGTGCTTGCGATGAAGCAGGCGCGACGATCCTGTCTTTATTATGTCCATTACCTTCTCCTTCCGACGTTCTCTGTGTATGCGCAACAGGCTTCCATCCGTCACGCATCATTGCTATTGAAGTTCTATATTAATAAGATGCAATATACATACCATCCCATGCATCAAGGAAAAACAGGCATTCCGTGTTGACCCCAAAACGCTACTGTCAAGTTTCCTGACACCGGCAGCTAACGCCCGGCACTTCCTTCACGCCTTCCGGGGGGAAAAATCCTGTAGCAACAGATTGTTAGTAATAGAGGTTTCAGGAACAGGGCGAACCGCGCCGGTTGAGAAAATGTATAAATCATTGACAGTGATATGCGGACAGATATGTCGTGCTCTGTACGCTTGATATGCGTCACTTGCAGCCGCCTGGAGCCCCGGCTGATTGGCCGGACTGTGCAGGCCCGTTATCCGGGCAACAGCAGTGAATTCAGCACTACCAGCAGGCATGAACGCCGCCCCCCGACTGAACAGCAGGTTGCTGGACCAGCCGGTTCATTGCACGGGATTATCAGGCAGAGCCCAGTTTCCTGAGCGCATATCCGGAAAGATATCTTAAGGTATTTACCCAGCCTGCATCGTTTGATGCAAAGGCGAGTTTTCTGGCAAAGGTGGACAGGCTGTCATCAGCATAAATACTCAGTCTCCTGATCTGCAGAGGCTTGCCATCCACCAGGGCCCAACCGCTCCTGGTCGTACACGCCGCCCGGTAACCGGTCGCTGCCACCCTGTCGACCACATGGTCATTATAGATGCCGTACGGGTAGGCGAATACCGGCACCTGTTTGCCGATGATGTCCCCCAGCCTTTCCCTGGAATCGTGCAGTTCACGCTGCAGCCTGGCGTCATCGACTTCGGTCAGGCGGCAATGCGTACAGGTGTGGGAGCCGATCTCCATACCCGCCTCTGACAGGGTACGTATTTCAGACCCGGTCATGATATATCCCGGCTCCCTGCCGCCGTCGCCCCAGTCCGCCTTTTTGCCGATGAAATCCGATACGATGAACCAGGTCGCGCACATGCCGTAACGCAGCAGCGCGTCCATTGCAACAGCGCTGTTCGCATAGCCGTCGTCGAAGGTTATCACCACGGTCCGCGGCGACAGGCCCGACGCAGACAGAAGGGAGGCAACCGACGCAGTTTGCCATCCGTTCTGGTGCAACAGCTCCATCTGCCGGGAAAACTGTTCCCCGGTAACCTCCCAGCGCCAGCCCGTGGAGGCCTTGCCGGGGGTAACGGCATGGTACATCAGCACCAGCGGCCCGTGCTGGCCGGCATTCCCGAACAGCCTGCGTGACAGCAGATCGGGTTTTGTTTTGCTGCCTGCAATCATGTATCAGGGTGCCCGGGTAGCCGCCTGTGGTAATGCACCATCATCGCTCAGCCAGGTATGTTCGGGATCCAGCCCCGGATAAAACGGCAGCTTGAAAACCTTTACAGCGGATTCCAGCTCGTTCAGTTCCGTAGCGGAAAGCCTGCCTTCCCACTTGTGGATTTCGGCGCGCGGATCACGGTACCGGCCATAGCCAGGTCCGCTGCCACGCGCTGAATCACCATTGATGAAATGCCCGATTTCATTTGACCACGACAGGCCCATCCGGTCGAGTTGCCAGTGGATCCTGTCCAGCGGATCCGCGCAATACCACTCATGCTCTCGCAGGTACCACCCGTCACGGTGCGATTGCAGCTGCAGCCGAGCCACGGCACCCCAGAAGACGCCCGCCTGCTCCCAGAACGACTCCGCGCAGCGCATGTCATTCCGGTACGGGGCAAGCGGTCCGTCCATCAATTCCTGCTGTTCCAGCAAGCGCCTCAGTGCCCTGCCAGGACTCCAGTTTCGTTGCTTCCAGCTCAGGAATTGTGGGGCCGGGTGCCGCACGATCTGCAGTATCGCGAGGCCGGGGAACTGTCCGGCCAGCCAATCAAGCGCCAGCGGCAGCCGCACCAGTTTTACGAGTACCGTGCCTGAGAGCGGGTGTCTGAGTATCTCCGCGAGGCCCTGTTCGGCGATCGTATATTCGTCATGGATGTGGCCGCGAAACGCCCTGTCGAGAAACCTTTTCAGACCGGGATCAGCCGTATCCGCCTGCATGTAACGATACATATATTCGCTTCCCAGCCGGTTATCGGGTTCGAAGTAGTAGGAGACCCGGGGCGACAGCGATAGCGCCTTGGCCAGCCAGGAGGTACCGCTGCGCGGTAATCCCGATACAGCGACCCGTTGCCGGGCAAACAGGGGCCCGGGCCAGACGCTGGCAGCGAACTGGCGCAACAAGGCGCGGTATCGAACGGTGTTTTCAACCAAGACGTTAACCATTCATGGGACGTTTCAGCAGGCCAAGGGCATTTGCAGGTTGCGCGACACACCGCTTACCACCGCGGCGACGGATGCCGGTCAGACCCGGGATGCTGCGGGCAGCGAACCGTAGTGGAGACCGCACTTCCGACCACTTTCGTTCGCGGCATCCTGGCACACGCGCATTGTCCTAAAGTATTAGAATATCTTACTGATATTACTGATATAATGCCAAGGATTTTTGGACGGTGCGGCTGCCCGCCGGCCCCTTTCCGCGCCTGCCATGCTGTCATCAAACGGGTCATTCATCCCCGGATATGGATATATAACTATGAGTAAAGAAGGTCATGAGCTCGGACACAAGATGCGTGTTGGAGCCATTTGGACCTATATCCAGGGCTGGACCATTACAGTCATCCAGTTTCTGACCGGGATCATCCTGGCCAGGCTGCTCGACCCGGCCGACTTCGGCGTTTTCTTCGCCGTAACCGCCTATACCGCACTGCTGGCGGCGCAGGTGCGGTTTGGAATCGCGCAGGCCTTGCTGCAGGCCAAAGACCTCGAGGAAGAACAATGGAACTCGGCCTTCTGGATGATGGAGGCAATCGCCGTGTTATGCGCGCTGCTGGTTTTTGCCGTCTCGGGAGCACTGGCCGATTTCTACGATGATGAACGTTACACCAGCCTGATGAGGCTGATGTGTATCAGCTTTTTCATCATGCCGTTTATGGCTATCAACGGAACACTGTTACGCCGGCGAATGGACTTCAAGACTGACAGCCAGATACAGGTCAAATCGGCACTGGCAGGCATCTGTGTGAGCCTGGCCTGTGCATTCTACGGACTGGGTCCTTACAGTCTCGCCCTGGGTGGCCTGGCCGGTGCCTGCGTATCGGCTATCCTGATGGCTGCGCGTGCACCCTGGTTCCCGCACCTGTCGTTTTCGCTCGCGATGCTGGCCCCCCTGTTCCGTTACGGGTGGCGCTTCCACCTGAACAATTCGCTAAGCATGCTGACCAAGCGGGTAGACAACATGATGGTCGGCAGAATGCTGGATATCGCATCATTGGGCTTTTATACCCGAGCATTCAATCTTGCCAACATGCCGGTCGCCAATATCTGCTCGCCGCTGTATCAGCTGCTGTTCAGCGGATTCAGCAGGATCCAGGACAACATGGAACACTCCAAGCTGATGTATCAGAAGGCCATGTGCGCGATCACCTCGACCGTGTATCCCCTGCTGCTGGTGCTGGTATTTGCCGGCGATGAGCTTATTTACTTCGTATATGGCGAAAAGTGGATGCCTGCCGCCACGCCGATGAAGATCCTGGCAATCGGTTTTTTTGCCCAGGTTATTTCGATCACCACGAGCAGTTTCGCATCGGCCCAGAACCTCGTGGCGAAGCAGACCCCTATCGTGGTGACCAATCTCATGCTTACTGTCGTAGCGGTAGCGGTTGGGGTGTCATGGGGACTTGATGGCGTTGCCACAGGCATATCGATAAAGATGTTTTTCATCGTCTTCCTGGTTTACAAAATGATGCGTCGCTCGCACATTGGACTCGAGTTGCGCGATACGTTTACCGCTGTCACGCCCGCGGCAGTAGCCACCCTGATCACCGCCCTCGCCTGCCTTGCGGTTGACCATGCCGCCCGCCAGTATATGGCGCTGTCGCCGCTCACGCCGGGCTACCTGGCTCTGATGTGCTTCAGCATCGTTGCCGCCTACAGTGCAAGCTGGCTGGCACAGGCCTTCTTATTCAAAGAAAATGTCCCCTTGCAATCGAGCAGGCAACTGGCGGCTTCCTACGCCGGGCGTGCAGCCCGCAGGCTGACGGGAAAGGGTTGAATACATGATTTCATGCAACATAGCCGATCCATACCGACCGGCCGGCATGCCCGCTGATAAAGCGGCGCCGTCAACATGGATGCATGCCGCCGCGGGGGCGGCGCAGGCCGGGCCAGGCAGGAAACTTGATCCGGGGAACCCATGAAACAGGCCATCGACAACACTTCCGGACCGATATTTCTCGTTGGCGCCGCCAGGTCCGGCACCACGCTGTTGCAATATATGCTGCGCAGCCATCCCGATATCTATTTCCCGACGGCGGAATCACACTTTATTATTCCGTTCTACAGGCGCAGGGAGGAATATGGCGACCTGTCAAACAGGGACAACATGATATCGCTGCTGTCCGATATCTACCGGGCACGGAAACGCTTCTTCGACGAGGACATGAACAATGTCGAGTTTGACGCTGGGGAGATGGCCGACCTGCTGCTGCATGAGCAAAGGACCACGTTCCCACAGGTGGTTGCCGGATTGTATGAAGCCAATGCACGGGTGGAAAACAAGCGATCCTGGGGTGACAAGACCCCGTACTACATCCTGCATCTACCGACCATCCTCGAGATATTCCCGAACGCAAGGATCATCCACCTGATACGGGATGGCAGGGACTGCAGCATATCCATGCTCAAGCGCAAGCATGATCTTCAGATATTCAGCACCTACCATGCCGCCGCGACCTGGAAGAAATACGTAAATGCCGGCCAGCAGTTCGGCAGGTCACATCCCGATTGCTATCATGAAATTCGCTACGAGGACATTCTCGACAAACCCGAATATTCAATGCTGCAGCTGTTTCGCTTTCTTGGCGAGCAACAGCATGATGTATCCGGTTATTTCAGCGAGCATGAGGGAAAACGGGAGAACGCTGATGCGGCGGGGCGCAAGACCCCACTGGTAGGCAAGCCCATCAAGAAGGACAACCAGCAGAAATGGCGACAGCTGATGTCAAACCGGCAGGTCCGGACATTTGAAGCGATAGCCGGTGATGTACTTGCGCGCAACGGTTATCCCCTGGTTTACAGTGCGCCGCGCATTTCCGGGCTATCCAGGGCAGCCAACGAGCTTTACATACGCCTGTTTGAGTACTGGCACAGGTTCAAACGTGCCTAGCAATACGCCCTGCCACTGCGTATCGAGATGAGCGTTACTGTCGTTATTTGCACGCACAACCGGGCAGAAAAACTGCAACACTGCCTGGACTCCCTGAATGCGTGCCAACGGCCCACCATGAACATCGACGTACTGGTCATAGCGAATGCCTGTAACGACAACACCGCACACGTGCTCCGGGATTATCAAAACAATGCCGCAGCCGCTGATCTGCTGCCCCTGAGATGGGCCGAGGAACCCGCAGCGGGAAAATCACACGCGCTGAACGCGGCCATTGCGCTGCTTGAATCACAGGCCGCCATGTTTGTCGATGATGACCAGAGGGTCCGCCACGATTTCCTGCTCGCTATCGAACGGGCGCTCACGGATTTTCCACAGGCAACGCTTTATTGCGGCAGGCTGCTGCCCGACTGGACAGGAAACGAGCCCGACTGGGTTCATAATGACGGGAAATACAGGATTTTTCCGCCTCCCGTCGCCAGTTACGACATGGGTGACAATCCGAAGTCATTGTCTGCTGATGACATCCTGCCTCCTGGTGGCGATATCCTGGTCAAGGCCGGTGTATTCACGCGCACAGGCAATTTCTCCACCATTTTTGGCCCCCGTGGACATGATCTTCTGGGAGGCGAGGATCACGACTTTCTGTCCAGGGCGGTAAATTCGGGAGAAGGCTTGCAATATATTCCCGGCATCGTCCAGTATCATGCTGTGGACAAGACACAACTGTCTTTAAAGTATCTGCTACGCAAGAGCTACCAGAGGTCGCGTTCGGTTACCCGCATGGCTTCCCCGCCGGAAGGCGGGATACCGCTGTATATGTGGAGGAAGGTACTCGCCTATTTCATGAATGCAGTGTTCTCGACCAGCAGGGACAAGACGAGATTTTATGCAGTCAGGATTGCTGCCGTACTCGGGGAAATCAGGGGGATGAAAGAGGCCGGGGCCCGCAGCGGGCACTGAAGACAACCAGACGCGGCAACGAAACGGACGGACGTATTGGTCCCCGGCATTATACACCAGTCAATGATCAGCAAATGAGCACACAATCAAGACCCAACCTGTTCCTGGTCGGGGCCATGAAGTCAGGCACCAGCTCACTGCATGCCCATCTGGGGAAACACCCTGAAGTCTTCATGAGCGAGGTCAAGGAACCCGGCTATTTTCTGGACGAGTTCACGCGCGGCCGCGGCGAGGACTGGTACCTGGGACTGTTCTCCGGCGCAGGCGGTGAAAAAATAATCGGGGAATCCAGTACCCATTACACAAAGCTGCCCCGCTTCAGCGGAGCGGCACGCCGCATCCATGATTTCAATCCGGCCGCACGCATCATCTACATCATGCGTGATCCTGTACAACGCACCATAAGCCATTACTGGCACGCGGTTTACAGCCACAACGAACGACGACCGATGCTCAGGGCGATAATGGATGATCCGCATTACAGAAACGTCAGCCACTATGCCATGCAGCTTGAGCCCTACCTGGAGCTGTTCGGAAGGGAGCAAGTCTGCATACTTACCTTTGAAGAGCTGATACACAGTCCCGACGAAACGATGAAAATGCTGTTTTCATGGCTTGGCGTTGACCCTTCCTATCGCCTCCCCGATATCAGCAAGGGACACAATATCGGCGAAAAAAAGTTCGTCAGGCCGGGACGCATGACATTTCTGAACCGGCTGCGCTTCACGAAATTCTGGGATGTCGCCTCCCGCGTGGTTCCGCAGCCTGTAAAAACTCTTGCCAGAAAAGTGGCGGAAAGGGAGTATGACCGCTCCAGCCAGCCCGTAGAGCCGGTTGTCGACTACCTGAGACCGCTGCAGATCGAGGAGACACGGGAACTTTGCAGGCTGCTGGGTCGCGAGTTTCCGGAATGGAAACTACTGTACGGCACGGGAGAGCGGCACTGACAGGACCTGTTATCCTGCTCCCGGAACCGCCAATCGATTGCGTCATATTGCTCGGCTTGTTGCAGCCGTGACAGGCTAGCGACCCTGCCTCCAGCGCAGGAACCTGCCCCATATGGTGCCAAATGCATGCGCAGCATTCATTGCCTGGCGCAGTACCCCCTGCCTGCGGACCAGGAACATGCCAAGCGTTCTGAATACGTGCCGGGCGGCCTGGGCGACCATGAAGGGCGGCACACCCAGAAAGGTACGCCGGTAGTCCCCGGTCTCAAACTGGCCGTATTTCCTGCCCGATATGAAATGCAGCTTGAGAAAGTAGCTGCGTTTCAGGCGCCAGTCCTCTACATGATGGTCAACCACCATGCCAGGGCAATATCGCATGGGGACCTTGCGTTCCAGGAGTTCCTTGAACATGATCCTGTCGGAACCACCGCCAATACCCATGCCCAGCCTCGTATACCTGCTGTCAAAGCGCAGGTCCGGATTTTCCCTGAACAGCGACATACGATAGGCAACATTGGCGGTCCAGACGGGTGTGGAAGCATCCGTGATCTGGAAAGGCTCGTCGCCATAGTCGATTGCCGCAAGAAAACCCAGCAATTCATCCCCCAGCCAGCCAGGTCTTTTCCCTTCATCAAATACCACTTTGACCCTGCCGCCTGCGCAAACAGTATCCTCGAAATTCAGGGCATCAACTGCAGCAACGAGAATACCGGGCTCGGGCAACTCATCATCATCCATGAACAGGAAGTAATCGCTGTCAATCGCCTCCTCGATGGCGCGATTCCTCGCGTAGGGGATACCCTGCGCGGTCTCTCTTACATATCTAAGCTTCGGCCCGATTTCCTCCCCGAGTTGTCCGAGTACGGCAGGGGTATCGTCGCTGCTGTTGTTATCTACGATCAGTATTTCATAGGGGACACCGCTTTCCTGCCGGTCAAGTGCGCGCACCAGGGCCGGCAGGCGATCCGACCTGTTATAGGTACATACAGCAACTGTCAGTTCAGCCATCCGGTTTTCCCGTGCAGGCAGGCGCCAGTGGCGTACTGCAATAATGCGATACCCCTTATCGGCAGCATTTATCCGCCCTGAAAATTACCGGCTGGGGTGTTAGGACGGGTTGTTTCGATTACGGGGCGCGCTGTCAAGAACTGCTTCCGGGCCTGCTACCCGGTATTAACCGGCCGGCAATCTTCTTCATTCAAGCTTTTCCAGCCTGCGCCTGATACTCTTTGACTTCGGATTCATTTGCAGACCCTGCTCCAGGATCTCGCGTGCCTGCTTCAGATCGCCTATGTCCTTGTAAAGGTCCGACAGGTGCGTATAGGACTTTGTATACCTCTTGTTGAGCCTGATCGCCTCGTTATACGCCTTGACGGCTTCGGCATCACGGTCCAAGCGTCGATACACGTCTCCCTTGAATACCTTTATCTCCGGCATGAGCAGGAACCCCGGCTGAGCCTGCTCCTCCATGTACTCACATTCCTTAATGGCCCGGTTTAGAAAGGTGTTGCTCATATCAGGTCTTGAGTAGCCGTACTTGTTGACGGTATTGACCACATGCTGGGCCGCGCAGTAGTGATGGATATGGTTGAAGCCACCCTTCAGGCGATTCATCCACTGCCGGTATTCTGCCGACTTCTGGTCGCTGTTGAAGCGCACCTGGCAATAGATCGGCAATACGGCTATCTCGGCCTCCGTCTTCGGGAATACACTCCACTCCTGGGCGTACAGATTGCCACTGCACAGCGTGTAACACAGGCTCAACACCAGAATGACGACCCAATATCTGCTGCTTCCATGTGCTGGCACTCGTCTGCTCCCTTGTTGGCACCCGTGCTCGCAACCATCTTTGCACTGCCTCATCACGGACAAATCCTGTAATCTATATCTACCGTGACCATGACTCGTAGATGATCCTGTTTCTATATTGACACCGTAGCGGACCAGAGTTCAATACATGGAATTCGCGTTCCCGAAGCGGATTCCGGACCTCCCGCGCGGCCCCGCCGCAACCGGCATGCGCCATCCCGGGTACCATGATAATGACCTTATATGTCTGTTTTACATAAGTATTTTCGTGCATTCATTGACACAGGCAGCGTCTGCGAACGCGGCAACCACATCAATTCTGTCAGCCGGCTGCCGATAGAATGTTGTTCGCATGCTGATAGTCAACAGGTAGCCGGGTGAATACAAGATATCCGATGACAGACCGGCAGCAAGCCATTCCGGCGCTTTGCCCGCATTATCCGGGATACGATCCGGGAGGCACACCCGGGAATGCGTGATATTGCCGTACTACTGTTTCTGGCCGGCTGCATTGGCGCCGCCTTCTGGCGCCCGTGGCTGGGCGTGCTTGCGCTCGCAGTATTCAGCTACATGAACCCGCATGCCTACACATGGGGATTCATGCGCGTATTACCCGCATACCAGATACTGTTCATCGCCTTCTTGATTGCATTCGTTGCCAATGCAAGGGACAGGCAGGCCATACCGCTCGACTGGCGTATACCTACTTTCTTTCTACTCTGGGTATATTTCTTTTTTACAACGCTCAACGCACTTGAGCCAGCTGCAGCATGGGTAAAACTGCTCGAGGTCTCGAAGATCTACGTTCCGTTCATTTTCACGCTGGTACTGATCAACACGCGCGAAAAACTGTACTACCTGATAATCACCATTGCCGCCTCGATCGGGATCATATCGGTCAAGGGTGGCATCTGGGCCATCGCATCGGGATTCTCGCACCGGGTATACGGCCCCCCCAACAGCCATTTTGCCGATAACAATGCATTTGCCATTGCCAACCTGATGACAATCCCCTTGTTGATCCTGTGGTCCCGCGAGACAACCATAAAGCCACTGAGGTATGCCCTCCAGGCATCGATCCCGTTGTGCTTCGCAGCAGCACTGTCATCACATTCGCGTGGAGCATTGTTGACAACTATAGTTCTTGTGCTGGTATTGCTGTGGAACAGCAGGCACAAGTACCTGTTCATTCCCGTGTTACTGGCAGGCACCGTTATGGCCTATTCCATGCTTCCCCAGCACTGGTTTGATCGTATGGCCACCATCGAAACCTATGAACAGGATGCATCTGCACAAGGTCGCTTCGATGCATGGCGTGCAGGCCTGGACTACGCCTTATCCCATCCCTTGACCGGCGCCGGGTTTGAAGGCTGGCGCTGGGTGGCCAAGCGGGACTGGCATAGCTCGTATATCGAGATCATGGCCGAACACGGACTGATTGCATTTTCCATGTGGCTCTCTCTTCTGTTTGGCTCCATATTGAGCCTGACATTATTGCCACGCAAAACAAGCACCGTCCCGGGACTGAAGTGGGTTGAAAACTACTCCTATATGCTGCGTGCTTCGCTGATTACCTATGCGGCCGGCACGGTATTTCTCGGCCTGTCATACTGGGATATATTCTATCACCTGGTCTTCATAGCGGTTCTGATCAAGCATTTCGCACTGCAGGAGCTGAAACGATCCGGTCAACCGGCACCTGCTGTACATACATTCAATTCGGCAAAGCAGCAGGCCTGTGCCAGCGACTGATACCCACGGCAGCGCATGTTGCTGGAGGGTTTTCTGGCAAGTCCCCATGAAAACGATATATGATGTGGCACCGGCCCGAAATCCAGCCCGTCAGTGAGCGGATTCATGGCTAGCGGACTGGATACAAACGGATTTATCTGAATGAACGGCATCTGTGGCTGGTCACTGGCAAGCGGGCAACATATACCCGCTTCCGGCACCCTGGAAGCAATGATCTCGAGACTCGCTGCTGCCGGCGAATCGGCGGGCAGCAAGGCTGTGACACCAGCAGCATCCCTGGCTGGCACGGGTATTTCCAGTGTTTATTCCGACCGGAATTTACTCGTTGCATGCGCAGGCGAACCCCGATTTTCAGACACGCAGGCCAATCTGGTCGGTGATACGGATTGCGCCGCTAACCGTATTGCAAGCCTTTACCAGAGGTATGGCCACAACTTCCTGGAAAAGATACATGGCACGTTCTCTATTGCGCTGACCGACATCGACGAGCAGGTAACACTACTGGCTGTTGACCGGGCCGGGATATGCCCGCTCTATTACTCTGTGACTTCGCACGGTCTGATATACGCTTCGTCGCTTGGCAGCCTCGGGAAACATCCTGATATTGACCGCACGATTGATCCCCAGTCCTTATACGACTACCTGTATTACCATATGGTACCCAGCCCGCGCAGCATCTACGTTGGCCAGCAGAAGCTGTTGCCGGCAGAACTGGTCAGCTATTCCCGTGGCACGCTGACCAGGCGTTTTTACTGGCGGGTCAGCTACAGCGATGACTCAGCAGCCGGGTTCGCAGCTCTCAAGGAGGAGTTCCGCAGTGTCCTGACCGAATCCGTTTCCAGGTCCGCGAGTATTGCAGAGACCGGCGCCTTTCTGAGTGGTGGAACGGACAGTTCCACGGTAGCCGGGACCCTGAGCAGACTGCAGGATTCTACTACCAGAACCTACTCAATAGGATTTGACGCTCCCGGGTTCGATGAAACGTATTACGCCCGCATCGCGGCTGCGCATTTCGGCACCGAGCATCATGAGTACTACCTCACACCACAGGACGTGGTGACTGCCATTCCCCGGATCGCCAGCGCCTATGATGAACCTTTCGGGAATGCATCTGCCGTGCCAACTTATTATTGCGCCAGGCTGGCACATGATACCGGTACCAGGCTTATGCTTGCAGGTGACGGGGGGGATGAACTGTTTGCCGGCAATGCAAGATATGTCACACAGAAGATGTTCGAAGCCTATGGCCGGATACCACCTGGGCTGCGACGGCATCTGATTGAGCCGGTTGCATTCGGAATGCCGGGCGGCGAGCGCATCCCGCCACTTCGGAAACTGCAAAGTTATATCCGTCAGGCCAGGGTTCCCCTTCCCGTTCGGCTAGAGAACTATAACTTCATGCATCACACGCCGATCAGCCAGATACTGTCTGAAGATTTCATCGGTCAGATCGACCCGGAAGAAGCGATCGGCATCATGAACGATGCATATAACCGCGCGGATACGCAGTCATACCTCAACCGCATGCTGCATCTCGACCTCAAGAATACACTCGCTGATAATGACCTGCGCAAGGTGACGAGGATGTGTGAGCTGGCCGGTGTTTCGGTGCACTACCCACTACTCGATGAGGAGATGATCGCGTTTTCGGCACGCGTGCCTGTTGATCTCAAGCTCAAGCGCCTGAGATTACGCTATTTTTTCAAAGAGTCACTGCGCGATTTTCTGCCTCGAGAAATCATTCACAAGTCAAAACACGGTTTTGGTCTTCCCTTCGGCATCTGGCTGAGTGAAAAGCCTGCGCTCCAGGAGCTGGCCTACGACAGTATCAGATCACTGCAGCAACGCGGATACTTCAGGTCTGGATACATCGACTACATAATCAGGAAACACCAGACGGAACATGCCACCTACTACGGAACCATGCTCTGGATACTAATGATGCTTGAACAATGGCTTAGCGCGCATGCTGACTGACACCAACGGAGATTCACGAAACTCCCGGCAACCAGAGGCACATCAGGACGTTTTCTTTCTTGAGGTATAGTCCTGCCATCTTCGCTGTTCCCACTGATACAGAAGGTCACGCACCCTGCCCTCAAGGTGTCTTTTGCGCAAGGCTACATCAAAGTCCAGCCATTCTCCCGAATCGCTGAAGAACACCTTGCGTTCCTTCAGATCGAGGACGGTACGCACTTCATCATAGCGCACTGTGCCTATCAGTTGTGGCCTGTGTAGATGCCCTACCAGCTGAAAGACGCCATGCTCTTCATCCTGCCATGCGTCAGGGTAAAATCTGCCGGTGGCTGCCCGCACGGCAATTTCTGCGATGTCCATCAGACCAACAGCCTGCCTGATGTCGATACCGGCGCGGTTAATGACCAGAGGTATTCGGGTCTGGCTTTCGTTCAGAGCATGCCCGTGTCCGAGGAAATTATCTTCAAACAGTGACTCGCTATGATCACCCAGTATAACTACGACGGTGTCATCGTAGGCCCCCTGATCGCGCAGCTCGTTGAGCATCATGCCTACTGCCCAGTCTGCATTGGCAATGGCATTCCAGTATGTTGCTTCGAGCCAGTCACGGTTCACGGCGCTGATTTCCGCACGCGGAATTGGATTATGGTTTACCAGTGCCTGCATTTCGGGATAGCTGTACGGAAAATGCGCTGATTGAAGGTTGACGTAGATAAATTGCGGGCGGTCCCAGTCAAGTTCCCCGGCGCGCTTGCGGAATTCTTCCAGCAGGCGCTTTCCGCCCAGTGCCAGCCCCGCAGGATTGGCACTGGGGTGCACGCGCTCCTCGACTGCTTTCCTTGCATCAAACAGGTATGCGTCCTCTGCATCCATTCCGACACTACCCGCTATACCGCCAAATGACTCATCCTGGCTGGAAAGAAATGACAAGTTGTAGCCTGCCTGGCGTAGGTAATCGACCAGTGTCATGCGATCCCTGTCGCGCGACAGCGTACGATTGAAGATTGCCTTGATAGAGGTCGTGGTATAGCCGGTATGGCTGTAAGCATAGGGGACTGCACTGCCTTCTGCGGCAAGCCTCGTAATATGAGGAGCTACCGCTTTGCCATCGAGGGATTTTCCTATCAGATCCCAGCGCGCGCTCTCCAGTACAAAAAGCACGATATGGCTGCCGGAAACCGCTGTGAGATCGCGTAGCGGATCCGCCCCCCTGCCTGCCGTGATAAAATCACCTCCGAAGCCGTCCTCGTCAATACCGTTATCGGGTATGTCGAGAGCACCTGGATAGATTTCTGGATCAAGCGGTCTGTTATCTGCAGGATGGTCGAAACTGCCATAACCATCACGATCCACATCTGTCATGCTATCCAGCAGATAACTCAGTAGATGGAAGGACGTTTTCTTTCCCATGCCATAACGCAGCTCCGGCGTCCTGTTAACGACTGCCGTTACCAGCAAAATCGTTGCCAGTCCGGCAGCAAGCATTGGCCATACCCTTCTCTTGTCTCCTGCAGGTTTACGCTCGTCAATACTGAACCCGATTCTTCTTTCAACGCGGAGCCCAAGTACGTAGATAACGGATAACAGCAGCAGTGAGAGCGGTATAACCAACAGCTCATGGGCCACATACTGAAAGGCGTTCAGCAGACTTCCACCACCGAGAATCTTTATCAGGGCGAAATTAAGCGTGTTGTTGAAGTAGGATAACACCCGGTATTTTATGGCAAGCCAGCCTAGCATCAGGACGACGCAGACAAAGAAATAGTTATATGCGGAAAGCGTTTTGCGCTGGCCCATGCGATCTGCAATCCTGAACCAGGCAACACCCAGAACACCGAACAGGAATAAATCAGTGGACAGGCTCAGGACAGCAAACTGCAGCCGTTCTCCAAGTGAGACGTAGCTGTAGGGTTGCAGGAAACCCCCGGAAAACAGGTCGTACTTCCTCTCCAGCAACAGAATTTCCGCCAGCTGCACCACGAGCACCACACATGCCACAGCCAGTAAGCGAAGTCGATTATAGATATTGTTTACTTTCATCATGCAAATCTGGCGATATACATCTGCCGCAGCCATTCATCGAGCTTTTTTAGCGCCACGGCGAATGCGGTCGAAAATACCAGGCTCAGCAGTCCACACACTAGAGTAAACCACCACCTGTCGACAGATACAGCCATTATGTGAAAGGGACTGCGCAGGAATCCATTTACCATGAAAAGATAAAGAGATATTGCACCGTAGAAGTACAAGAACCGGAAAAGCAGGCTCTTTTCTGGTAGTTTCTGGAGATAACGGCCAGCACAGACAAGCAGCAGTATTGCGGCACTGAGATCCGTCAGTATCCATGCGGTTTCGTAATAGCTACCGGCAACAAAAACGGCAAGCGCCATGACAACAGCACCTGTAGACAGGTAGCTGTCTTCCCTGGCCGCCAGGCAAATACCGAGGCAGAACACGGGCAGGTGCCCGAACACCATCAAATTTAGATTGACCCCATGCCTTATGAAATAAGAGTTTAATGACCACTCCAGGACAACTGATGCGATCGCCACCGCGAGCAGTATTTTGTAACCTGACCATTTATACGCAATAAGCAACAGCGGATATATCAAATAGAACTGGAATATGAATGGCATGAACCACCACGGGCCGACGGGCATCATGGCCTGTCCAGGTACAAAATTGGAAAGCAGCAGAACTTTCCACAACAGGCTGTCCCAGTAGAGAACCTGTTCATCAGTAAGAAATTGCGACTTCAGAATACCGAGACAGATATATACGACAATACAAATGACGAATGAAATATATATCTTTATGAAGCGCGTTCTCAGAAACGCGAAATACTGCACTGATGTGTCCAGATAACGTCTGGTAAGACCATAGGCACTCAGGAAAATAAATAGCTGTACGCCATAGTGGCCAGCATAACTCATTACTGCCCGGAACCATTCTCCGGGGTGCCCTAGCATCGTGTCGATAAAGCGCTCGGTTACAGACAGCTGGAATGTAAACTCGTTTTCTCCGATTACAGGCGGTATGTTGTGAAAATAATTATGCAGGACGATAAGCAGTATACCTACCCCCTTGTACAGGGTAGTCATGTCTCTTGATATAACCAGAGCAGCCATGAGGCAATAGCTTATGCAGGCAAGATTAGTACAACAGTCAGCATGGCTAATGGCACACAGACAATGCTGGTGAATTCACGGCGCAACATGACTGACTACATATCTGAACTTGCCCGACCGTTCAACAGGGATTTCAGAAACCAGTTCTATTTCGACCTGGACATCCTTGCCCAATCGTTGGTGCACGCCGGAGCGGATATAACCGATATTATCGGTGTTAAAGCCTGCATCTGTAACCAGATAAATCCGGGTATGATGTATATCATCCTGTACTATCTTGAATTTCACTACGCCGGGCAAGTCGCGGATAATATAAATAAGCGCGAGTCCGTGCATCACGGTTCCGTCTGCTGCAACGATAAAATCGGTCGACCTGCCGTGAATCTCTTTAAGCAGGGGAAGACTTCGTCCGCAAGGACACCGACCCTCATCAAGCACTGCCACATCACCGGTTCGATAGCGGATAAACGGGAAGTCAGAGGTGGCCATATGGGTTATCACGACCTCTCCTGCGCGCCCCGCAGGCACGGTATTGCCCTGCTCATCAACAATTTCGACGATTAAATCCTCTGCTGTTATATGCATGCCGCCTTCCGGACATTGATGCGCAATGAAACCTGCATCCCTCCCACCATAACCGTTTGCAACCGGACACCCGAATACCTGCTCGATATCGCGACGCTGGTCTTCATATAGAACTTCAGACGTTACAAAAGCTACATGTATACCAAGTTCATGCATGGCAACATCATGTTTCCGTGCATAGCGAGCGATATAGGCCAGCGAAGAGGGATAGCCGAACAGCATCCTTGGTCTCATGCGGCATATTTCCTCCAGAAACCCCTCTACCCTCGAATCATTCATACTGAAAGCCGGCAGCAGACGGGTCCTGAGGATACGATCCCTGATAGCGCGGACTCTGTCTTGCGCACCAAGTTCTACAGGTGAACCCCACACAACAATCTCGGGGTCACCGATATCCACACCCCACCAGCGCGTCGCACGCCATTTTGCTGCAACGTCATGCGAGACCCGATCGTTACCAAGCCAGAATATCAGCGGTTCACCGGTTGACCCTCCAGTGTTGAAACGGGTCAGCTTCCCGGCCCTGGATGACACAAGCCTGTCTGAATTACTGCTTATATCGGCCTTGGTCAGAAACGGCAGCCTGGCCAGCTCTTCTATATTCGATAAAGAGACAGGATCAAATCCCGTCGAGCTGAATACATCACGATAGTACTCAACTTCATCGCCCGCTCTTTCCAGAAAGTCACGCAGCCGATGCAGGCGGTATTGTTCAAGCCGCTCGGGCGCCCACCACTGCGAGCGCTCCAACTCCTTGCGCACACGCACCGTTGAATGCCCCTTGAGCCTTTCATGCAATGGGAAAATGATGCCGGAGATCGCGCGTGAATAGAGACTACTCAAAACTAGACTCCAAACTATAGAACATTCTGGCACATCGAATCTTACCGAGCATCAAGCAGGCTATACAGTACACACATTTCACCTGACGAATAGCCCGACCATTTCCTGCAGCCCCGTATCAGCCAGCAAGCCACACATACTCAGGTGTTGATTGTTGTATGGCGCGCTTCCGCTTGAATACTACGGAATTCCGCTGTCAGCTGTTCCACCCTGCTATCCCAGGAGTTTTCCCTGGCATAGGCAATAATCGTTGATCTAGACCAGTCCTTTTTCAATGCACTGACGATGGCATCCTGCAGTGCCTGCGAACTGTCGAAAGGAACCACGATTCCCAGCTCCGGGCGGCAAACAACTTCTGCATTCCCCCCCACATCGGTAGTCACTACCGGCAGACCACATGCCATCGCTTCCAGAAATACATTCGCCCAACCCTCATTACGGGTTGCCAGCACAAATATGTCTGCTGCTGACAATGGTAATTTCAATTCATCGGGTGACATGACGCCAAGGAAATGCACAGTATCCTCCAGCCCGAGATCAGAGGCCTGCTGTTTCAATCTTGCTTCCCAGTCCCCCTCCGGGCTGGCGCCGCCAACTACAAGATAGACAAGTGAAGGGAATTGCTGCTTGATTGCCGGAAGTACCTCAATAACGCGATGATAGCCTTTGCGCTCTACCAGCCCTCCCACCGAGACAAGAACCCTGCAATCTTCAGTCAACCCCAACTGCTTCCTGCTATCGATGCGGCGCAAGGGATGGAACGTCCTGGTATCAACGCCATTACCAATCACCCTGATCTTCCCGGCCATGACACCCATCTTCACCACGTGCTGCTTCAGGGAACCGGACACAGAAAATATACGGGTAGCACGCTCCAGCGCCAGAAGCATCCGGGCACGCCGTAGCCGGTACCCAGACAGTGGTATTTCTGTCCCGCGCAACGTGATGGTGACAGGCGCCCCGAACCAGCGTCCCAGCAGGGTAGCAGCATCTCCGTCGGGATAGGCGAAATGGGCATCAATATGATTGAACCCGAATGTCCGCCGCAGCCGGCGAAGCAGGAAATAGCTCCCGAGCGCCATGAATATCCCGTCCAGAAACTTGAAGATACCCGGGAATGACAAAAAGCGCGGAAAATAAACGTCGATATCATCCTGCCTTTCATGCGCAGGCGGGGCCGGACGAAAATGCGGTTTCCAGAAGCGTATCAGGCCCTGCAGCGGGAACCAAGGAACCGGCGAGACAACAGCGAGCGGAATCGCTTTTGCTACGCGAAACATTCTTTCACGAATGAACAGACCAGCACCCGGCCGCACGGAACTGGGAAACAAACTGCTGAAAACGATGATACGGGGAGCTGCGTCTGTCATTTCTGTGCGCCAGAGCTGGCATACGCATACACCGCCCTGTATCGCTCCACACTGGTACGCCAGTTTCTCTCCTTCACTACATAGCGGTGTGCCAAATCACGACGATGCTCCCACTCATATTCCTTGTCCAGCAGTGTAATAACTGCTTCTGCAAGCGCATTTGCATCACCTGCACGAAACAGGTCTCCCGTAACTCCATCCTCTATGAGTTCCTTGTGTCCGCCTACATCCGAGGCTACTACCAGCCGCCGCTGAGCCATTGCCTCAAGCGGCTTTAGCGGGGTTACCAGATCAGTCAGACGCATGTGCATGCGCGGGTAAACGAAAACATCAACCAGACTGTAATAGCGTTGCACCTCATCATGCGGCACCCTGCCGGTAAAACAGACCTGTTTACCAACCCCGAGGGTTTCCACCATATCGCGGAGAACCTGCTCTTGCGGTCCGCCACCGACCAGCAGCAGCCTGATCCCGGGACGGGAATCCAGCATAAGCGGTAACGCCTCAAGTAACAGCGTGAGGCCCTCATAGGCATAGAATGAACCTATAAATCCAAGTACCTGTTTCCCGTCCAGCTGCAGTGACTGCGCCAGCTCCGTATCCTTTGGCAGGGAGTCACTGAAGCATTCGATGTCCACCGAGTTCGGAATCACGGTCACCTTCTCGGAAGGAATACCACGGGCAATGATGTCATTGCGCAGACCATTACATATGGTCGTGATTGCATCTGCGCGCCTGAGCACATACGTTTCCAGCGCCCGGGCAAGTCGATACCGCACCCCCATCTCCTTGCTGGTGCCATGATCAACAGCTGCATCTTCCCAGAATGCACGCACCTCGTAGACTACCGGGATACCATATTTGCGACCGACACGCAGCGCTGCCAGACCGTTCAGGGCGGGCGAGTGAGCATGCAGCACGTCGGGTTTGAGTTCCTGAACCAGCTCTGCAAGCCTCTTTTGCAGCTGATGTACAACTGCAAGCTGGTTCGCCACCGGCAAACGGGCAGCAAGTCCCGACACCGGGGCCGAGCGGTAGAACAGCAAGCCGTCTACCTCCTCTTCCCTCTGCCCCTCCGATCCATAATGCTTGGGACTCGTGACATGGCAGGTTTCCCAGCCAAGCGCTCGCTGCTGTCGCAGTATATTGCGGGTACGAAAAGTGTAGCCACTCTGCAATGGTATGGAATGATCGAGTATATGTAATATCCGCATGCTGTTATCCACCAGACACTGCGGAAGATTGCCTGCTGTCCAGGCTGTTGCGTACGAAGGCCTCGAACATCAGCAGCGCCCAGAGGGCGGCACTGTGATCACGGCGTCCGGACTGGTGCTGATCCAGCAATCCCTCGAGAAAGGCCGTGTTGAATATGCCCAGCTCTGCGAGTGTCGGACCCAGCAGGGCGTCGCGTACGCGCTGCCTGAGTGCACCGCGGAACCAGCTGGCGAGTGGTACGGCAAATCCCATCTTGCGACGATACAGGATCTCGCGGTCCAGGTACGGCTCCATTGATCGCTTGAAGATCCGCTTGCCTTCACCGCGCGAGAGCTTCATCTCCGGCGGCAGACCCGATACCCACTCCACGAACTCGTGATCGAGAATGGGCACGCGTACCTCCAGGGCATGCGCCATGCTGGCACGGTCCACCTTGGTGAGGATATCACCCGCCAGGTAGGTCTTCATGTCCAGGTACTGCACCATGGAAAGCGGATGGTCCGGCGCGGTTTCCAGGTAGCGGTTGAACACCTCGATGCCATGATAACCGTCCAGCCGTTTCCGGAATTCCACGCTATAGAGTTGCTGTCGAAGGGCATCGGGCAGGATCGAGAAATTGTGGAAATAACCCTCCACCGAGTCCCGCGCCAATGCCTGGAATGTGGACTTGGCCCGGAATACGCGCGGCGCCCAGTCGATCTTGGGATACAGCCGGCCCAGGGCACCAAACAGCGGGCGGCGCAAGCCACGCGGCAGCATGCGGCGCATCTGCTCCTCGTACATCTGCCAGCGGTAGCGCCGGTAGCCGGCGAAGTTCTCGTCACCGCCGTCACCGGAAAGCGCCACGGTGACGCGCTTGCGTGCCAGCTCACAGACCCGATAGGTCGGCATGGCAGAACTGTCCGCATAGGGCTCGTCGTATAGCCCCGCCAGCCGGTCAACCAGGGCGTAGTCATCCGGATCCACTTCTTCCACCTGGTGGTCGGTAGCGTACTGTTCTGCCACCCGGGCGGCGTAGTGCGCCTCGTTGAAGGCGGGATCACCGAAGGAAATCGAGCAGGTACTGACCGGCTGGTCTGAAAATCCTGCCATGAGCGCCACTACGGCACTCGAATCCACCCCGCCCGACAGGAAGGCACCCAGTGGTACCTCGGCTATCAGGCGGATCCCGACCGCTTCCCGCAGGCGTTCGACCAGCCCGTCACAGGCATCTGCCTCGTCGCGCACCCCGTTCGACAGGAACGGGACATCCCAGAACCGGCGTGGCTGCAGCGCCTGCTGGCCGTGTCGTACCGTCAGTGTATGCCCGGGTTCCAGCTTGTATACATCCTGGAAAATACTGCGCGGATCCGGTACGTATCCATAGGAAAAATAGTCCTCCACCGCGCGGGCATCGATCCGGCGTGGTAGCGCATCGCACTCCAGTAGCGACTTCAGTTCCGAACCGAACAGCAGGCGCCCGTCACCCAGCATTGCATAGTGCAGCGGCTTGATACCGAGTCGATCGCGCGCCAGGAACAGGGTATGCCGGTTGCGGTCCCAGATGGCGAAAGCGAACATGCCGCGAAAGCGCTCAACGCATGCCTCGCCCCACTCCTCCCAGGCATGCACAATGACCTCGGTATCACAATGCGTCCTGAAGCTGTGACCGGCGGCAAGCAGTTCTTCGGTGAGGGACGGGAAATTGTAGATCTCACCGTTGAATACCACCACGACGGAGTTATCTTCGTTGTACAGCGGCTGGTGACCGTTGGACAGGTCGATGATCGACAGGCGGCGATGCGCCAGACCAATACCGGGCTCGACATGCGTCCCGCCGTCGTCCGGACCACGGTGGAAATGGGCCTGATTCATGCGCTTCAGCAGACCCTCGTCGACGGGACGCTGCTCCCGGGTATCAAATATCCCTGCTATACCGCACATGTCGAGTTAAACCTGCCTGTGTCCCCTGCCGGTCATTCTGCAGCCTGCCGGTAAAAATTCTGGACTCGCCGAGAGTGAGACAGGCCTGTCAAAGCCCGTAACAGTATATGGCGCAATATCTCTTGCAGCATGCTCCCGGTATCCAACATCTTTAATAGCGGCATCTGATACAGGAGCTTCAGCAAGCCCTTGTCCGGCACTCGTCATAGACATCCTGATAATTTCTTACCATCCCCTCGATACTGAATTCCTCTACTGCGCGCTGCCTGGCCGCCAGCCCATGGCTGCAGCGCATGGCATCGTCATCGAGATATCGCAGCATCGCATCGGCCATCGCCCCGGGATCCGCCCTTGGCACCAGCATCCCTGTTTGTCGCTCCAGAACCAGTTCCGCATTTCCCCCTACCCGGGTGGCAACAACCGGCAGACCACAGGCCATGGCCTCCAGTATGGTGTTCGAGATGCCCTCCGCCAGTGACGGCAGCACAAAAACATCCATGGCAGACAACAGGGGCACGACGTCCTCGCGACTGCCCGCCATCCAGACCCGGTCTCGGATACCTGTGTCCACCACAAGTCTCTCCAGTTCCTCAAACAGTGAGCCGTCACCGATGAGAACCAGTCGCGGCCGCCGGTCACCCGGCCGCTGGGCACACACTTCAGCAAAGGCGCGTACCAGTGTCAGCTGATCCTTGACTGCTTCCAGCCCACGGTGCCAAATACGATATTTTCGCTATTCGCAAACCCGGCTGGCAGCACTGCCCTGCGGTCATCGGATCCGGACGGCCTGAAAACACCCACATCCACGCCGTTACAGATAGTACGGATCTTGTCCTGTGCTACCCCGACCTGTGTAAGCAAGTAATCCTCGAGATCATGTGACAGGGGTATGTATCGATGCACCAGCGGTTGGTAGAGCCGCCTGATCCAGCAATATTTACGACTTGTGCCATCCATGTCAAAGATATCGCGGCCATGCTCGCCATGTATACGGCAGGGCACACCAGCCAGCCACGCCGGAAACTGTGCCTCCAGGGCAGCCAGGTTACGGCTGTGGACAATCATCGGGCGTAGTTCCCGGAACAGGCGCCATAACTTCCAGAGCATCCTGATATCATTGCCTGCACGCTTGTTGAGCGCTATACAGGCTACATCAGGACGATGGATTCGCTGCTGGAAATCGGACAACCCGGTCAAGCTGATAATGACATGATGATAGCTTGACTCGGGCAGCCGGTTGATCAGGTTAACCAGGCCATTCTCAAGCCCGCCCACCCCCAGCCGGTAGATGACATGCGCAACAAGGGGCACGCCGGTATTGCCGGTCTGCTTTAGTATAGCTGCTGTCATTGGATAGCCGTTGCACCTGTGCACCCGCCCGCATCCGCCTGCTGATTATCAGTCCGCTGGATATCGTCAGGCATGGCACCTTCGATCAATTGCACCATGTGCTGCAGGTTCTTCGCCCAGCTGTAGCGGTCACATACCTGCTGCCTGAGCAATCCCGTAACCATCCCCGTCCTCTCCAACAGATTTACTGCCAGTGCGGCAAGTTCCCGCGCATCATCCGACACCATCAGGCGCGCTGCTACGGCGGGATCAAGTCCGTCCACCGCGGCAGTGGTTGCAAGCACGGGAATATCCATTGCCATGGCTTCCAGGACCTTGTTCTGTATGCCACGCGCAATCCGTAAGGTAGCCACACTCATCGTGGCGTGTGCAAGATAGGGGCGAATGTCGCTGACTGCACCGGTAACAGTAACACCGGACAGCTTTTCCAGACGCCTGACTGTTTCGGTCGGCCGGCTGCCGACAATATAAAAACGGGTATCGGGGAAACGTTGCCGTATTTCCGGGAAAACATGCCTGGCAAACCAGCTGACGGCATCCGCATTGGCCCAGTAATCCATCGCACCAACGAATACCAGCGCTCTTTCTGCCGCGGAATAGGGATTCATAAACCCGTGCCCGGGAGAAAAATAGTCAACGTCCACACCATTTTCCACGCTGACCACACGAGACCGTATTTCCGGTGCAAGACGTGTAAAGAGCTTGCATTCTGCAGCAGAAACAAACACGGAGACATCATACTCGGCGGCGATAGCACGATCGTATTCCAATAATCTGTCCGCCTCGCGCCGGTAGATGAGATTCATCGGCCAGCGTTTGTTACGGCTATACTGGCGCCACTTGTCGGAATCGACATCGACAAAATCGATGATACGTCGTATCCCGTCGGCAAGCGGCCCGGAAACGTATTGCGCCATTGCCGACGAAAAAACAAATACGCGTGATATATCGCTATTCGCAAGCACATCTTCGACCCAGTCTTGCATGCTGCTGTCGTAATAATAGGGCTTTGTCAGGGGCTGTCCGTCAACTAACCCCCTGAGGCTGCGCAGCTTTGCGATCTTTGGGTCGAGTTTTCTGAAGCATGTCTCGGCACACAGACTGTCGAGTTCATCGACGTATCGCCAGTCAGCCGGGTCATCGATGAAGGCGCCAAGGTATATCCGGTAGCTTGATGACAGGTGTCTGAGAATATTGAACGAGCGGATCTTGTCGCCCTTGTTCGGCGGGTAGGGGATACGGTGCGCAAGGAACAGCAGTTTTTCCACGGTATCACCCCAGGTTGCGCGCCAGCAGGGGTCCAATCAGCCGTGTCAGCGGCAGCGGCAGGCGTTTCCAGGCGTTGATGAACAACCGGTACTTCGGGTTCATGGGACTGATGTCCGGCATCTCCCGGGCCTTGACCAGGTAGAATTCATAGTACAGCGGGGCAGGCTCGAAGCCCCAGTTCTTCTTGAAACTCCACGAGCCGGTGCCCTGCTTGCTGCGCCCGTAGTCGAACACCCGCAGGCCCCGCTCGCAGCTGTGGCGCATCAGCTCCCAGTACATGAAATCGTTGCCCTTGAGCTGCCGCGCCAGCGCTGTGCCTCCGCCGTAATAGGGCAGGACCTCGTCGCGAAAATAGAAGTTCATGACGCTGCTGACCAGTTCCCCTTCGTGCGTGATGGTCAGGATATCGCAACTGTCCCTGAACACCTGCTGCAGCAGTTCGAAATAACGGCGCGAAAACACCGGCGTACCGAGGTTGCGCACACTCTGTGAATAGGCGTCATAGAATCGCGCGGTGGAACTTTCGAATTCACCCTTCAGACCGGCCTTGATGCCCTTGCGCACCATGGCGCGCTGCTTGCGCGGGATCGCGAGCAGGTTTTGCTCCGGGTCGGGATCAATCGGTTTGCGGAATGTCACATACAGGTCCTTGACCGGCCAGCCGGGATGCCGTCGTTCCCGGTTGCGCATTTCCAGGTAATCCACCTGCAGCTGTTCGGCCAGTTTGCAGGCAGCGGCTTCCAGCGCCGCGAAGGCCTCGTCGTCCTCTGTGGCGATGCCACCATACACACAAAAAGGGTTTGATATCAGTGCGTTACCGAACAGAAGGCTGCTGATGTGAGCAAGCGGCAGGACCCCCGCAATGCCGCCGTCGCGCTCGGCGAGGAGATAATGGGTACGGTGCCCGAAGGCCTGCTCGATGACCTGCTGCCAGCCGGCACGGTGGAAGAATGTCGCATGTGGACAGCCGTCGACGAACGCGTCCCACTGCTCGCGGCAGTCCGGCGTCAGTGTCCTGACCGTGATTTCACCACAGGCCTGCGCTGCCCCGGCCTGGCTGTCCGTGTTCACTGCCGGCTTCATGAGGGCATGCCGGCCTGCGGCAGGAACACGTTGTCCATGCGGTCCCAGCTGAAGTCAGCCAGCAGGCTGTCGAGCCGCGACCGCATCCGTCCCAAGTTGAGATAATGGCGAAAACGGGTTTTTGCACCCGCGCCTGCCTGCCTGGGCTGGTCGGGATCGATCTCCCAGGGATGAAAATAGAACACGCACGGCATGCCGTCCCTGCTGTTGACGCGCTGCATGGCCCAGCGCGACACCGCGTAGGGCAGCAGGCGGAAATAGCCGCCACCCCCGCACGGCAGGTTGCGCCTGAACAGCACCACGGTAGTGACCGGGATCTCGAGCAGACCGTCCTCCCGGTGGCGGTAGGGGAAGCGCGGGGCATCCGGTATGCCGTACAGGTCATGGTGAATGGGATAGACGCTGGAACTGTAACGGTAACCCGCCTCCTGCAGGATATCGTGTGCCCACAGTGTCTCCCTGACGATGGAATAGCTGGCTGCCCGGTAACCGCGCACCTCGCAGCCCGCCGTGTCCTCGAGCAGTTTCCTGGTGCTGCTGACGTCCGCGCTGAATTCATCCGGCTGCTGACGGGTCACTCGAACATGGGAATAGCCATGACTGGCCAGTTCGTGGCCGGCGTCCACGATGCGCCGCACCAGCCCGGGATAGCGTTCCGCCACCCAGCCCAGCATGAAAAACGTGGCCCTGACATCATGTCCGTCAAACAGCTCGAGAATGCGGTCGGTATTCTGCTCGACCCGGCACGGCAAGCGACCCCAGTCCGCGCGATCGATCAGACCCTCGAAGGCAGAGACCTGGAAATAATCCTCCACGTCGACCGTCATGGCATTCACCATGCCGGTCGCTGCGGTTCCCCTCTGTGAGCCAGGCGTGGTCAAGCGACTGTCCCTTCAGCTAGCCTGCAGCAACCAGCGGTGAATCGTTGTGCCGCAACCAGTCGTTCACTACCTGCTTGATACGTTCTGCCGCGCGGCCGTCCCACAGCTCCGGCACCCGTCCGCGCTTGCCGCCGCTGGCAAGTACCTCGTTCACCACGGCGAGAATTTTCGCGCTGTCCTGTCCCACGATCGTATTCGTGCCCTGGTCGGCAGTGACCGGCCGTTCGGTATTGTTGCGCAGGGTAATACAGGGTACGCCAACGACCGTGGTTTCCTCCTGCAGGCCGCCCGAATCTGTCATCACCAGGCGCGCCGCTGAAACGAGGCCCAGCATCTCCAGGTAGCCCAACGGCCGCAGGCAGGCGATGCGCTCGGTCTCGAGTATGTTCTGCAGGCCCAGCTCCTGCACGCGCTTGCGGGTACGCGGATGCACGGGAAATACCACCGGTATGCTTTCACTGGCCGTACGAATCGTCTCGAGCAGGCGCCTGAACACCTGCGGGTCGTCGACATTCGAGGGCCGATGCAGCGTGAGCACGCAAAACCCGCTGTCTCCATCAAGGAACCGCCGGCTTCCGGGTACCTCTGCCAGTGTCCGGCTTGCAGGAACCGCCTGCCCGAGACAATGTTTCAGCGTATCGATCATTACATTTCCGACGAAATGAATCCGCTTGTCGTCAATGCCCTCGCGCAGCAGGTTATCGCGTGCGACAGGCTCGGTGGTGAAGAGCAGCGAGGAAATCTGGTCTGTCAGCACCCGGTTGATCTCTTCCGGCATGTCACGATCAAAACTGCGCAGACCGGCCTCGACATGGATGACCGGGATATGCTTCTTGGCCGCCACCAGCGCACAGGCGATGGTAGAGTTGACATCGCCGACCACGAGCACCGCACGCGGTGATTCTGCATCCACCACCGGTTCGAAGCGGCTCATGATACCGGCTGTCTGTAGCGCATGGCTTGCGGAGCCTACCTCGAGTTCTATGTCGGGTTTCGGTATTTGCAGCTGCGTGAAGAACGCATCGTTCATTTCCACGTCGTAGTGCTGGCCGGTATGCACCAGGCGCGCAGGGATCGGATCCGGTCCGGACCTGAACGCCCTGATGATCGGCGCGATTTTCATGAAATTGGGACGCGCACCGACGACGCAGAGTATCGCGCCACTCGAGGGTAGGGTGTTTTCGGTCGAGACTGTTTTCATATCCATTCTTGTGCGCCGCAAAGCCCTGTCATGCTGCTGGCCGCACACCGCACACTGCAGCCGGGAACCGCCGCTACTTGTCGGACCCGCCCAGCTCCTGCAGTGCGTTCAGCTGTTCCTGGTCCAGCTCATCGGACAGGGCGAGCGCCATGATGATACGCTTGAAGCGCCTGCGATCATCGCGAATGGTCTTTTCCAGCAGCTCCAGCTTTCTTTCCAGGGCCAGCAGGCGCCGGTCGTCATTGCTGATCGCGTTCTCAACCCGCAATGGCTGCACGTTGCTGTTGCGTGCAACGGCGGTATCTGTCCCGGCAGCGGGCGGCGCGGACTGGTCCGTTGTACCCACAGCGGCATGGGCCTCGCCCATTTCATCCGTGATGACCTCGTTGATGTCCTTCAGGCCAATTACATGCAAACCCTCGATACTGCCATGCAGCAACAGGCGATCGCAGATCTTGTTTATCCGCCGCGGGACACCGGATGTGTATTGAAAAATCCTGTCGAACACCTCGTTCTCGAAGCGCGGGTCGTTGTCCCAGCCACACAGTCTCAGCCGGTGGTAAATATAGTCCATCACCTCTGCCCTGCTCAGCGGCCCGAGGTGGAAGGACGCGATGATCCGCTGGCGCAGCTGCTCCATTCCGGCAGACTGCAGCATCGGGCGAAACTCGTCCTGGCCCAGCAGGAAGGTCTGCAGCAGCGCCTTCTCGCCGACCTGGAAATTGGAGAGCATGCGCAGCTCCTCGATGGCGTCGCGGGAGAGGTTCTGCACCTCGTCGACCAGCAGCAGCACGCGCTTGCCCTCGCGCGCCCTGGCCATCAGGTACGTCTCGATGTTCTTGAGCAGGGTGGATTTCGGCAGGCCCTGGTGCGCAAGCCCCAGCGCCGAGGCCACCAGGCGCAGCAGGTCATCCGACTCGAGCTGCGAGCTGACCAGCTCGACGGCGATCACCCTTGACCTGTTGATCTTTGACAGGATGAGGCGCGCCAGTGTGGTCTTGCCGGTCCCCACACCACCGGTGATTACCACGAAGCCCTCGCCGGTCTGCAAACCATAGCGCAGGTAGGCCAGCGCCTTGCTGTGCGCCTTGCTATGAAAAAGCAGGCGGGGGTCCGGGCTCAACCGGAACGGCTTTGCCTTCAGATTGTAGAATTTCTCGTACATAGCTCAGAACGTCACCGTCAGCTGGGCCTCGATCCTGTTCTCGGTATAGTCGCGATCATCATCCTCGGAATCACGTTGCGAATAACGATAGGCCAGCGTGGCCTTCATCTTGTGGCTTATCTGCCTCGTCAACTCGGCCCCGGCATATACGAGAATATCGACAAGGTCATTGGTAANNTCCGCTGATATGAACCTGTAAAAATGGCATTGGTACTCGGCCCGAGCCTGCGGTTGAGGCTCCCACTGATACCTCTTGTCGTTTCTTCCCTGAGTGTAGTCAGGTAGAGGCTCTGGTCATCGAATATGGAAAGCCGCAGTCCTGTCTTTCCCGTTTTCATGCCGAATGTGCCGGAAGCACGCTTGCTTTCAATTACCTCATCTGTCAGCGTCCGGATTGGTCCCAAAGGGATGGGAACTACCTGGTCGCCGGGCTGCGGGTTTGCACGGGGTTCTCCGGTAATCGGGTCGATGGCAATGAATGTAAATCCTTCCACGAACGTAATCTGCTGCTGGGTGGTTGTGCCTTCTTCGTAGCTCGCACTCCAGCTGGTGCGGCGCGTGTAATGGTTGAAGCTACCGGACCAGGTCTCACCCGGATTTAACCCTACCTCCCTGTCACGGTAGGTAGTACGCAGTGAAGTACGCCGGGTCGGGTTCAGGCCGACTGTAGCAGATGTCAGGCCGCTACCGTGCTGTGCTTCGAGGGAATAATAACGGCTTGGCTGCAGATAACCACCGGCAGCCCAGTAGCTGCCGTTCACGATCGGACGACTGCTATCGAACTCGTTGTCGGAATACCCCGCCGTGCCTATCAGGCCAAAGTGCCTGCTTACGCGAAAACGAGCCTGAGCCTCTGCGTTTTCGAACCTGGTATCGGAAGCACTGGCCCGCTGCTGGTCAGTGAAACTGTAATTCGCAGACCATGAAAGTTGATCAAACCCGCGTCCGCTCGCGATATCCGCATCAATATCCTTTATCGTGGCATCCGAAGCGCCCCTGTCATACCTGACCTCTCCGTAGGTATAGCGCAACAGGCCGTCAGCCCAGGCACCGAAATGCGGCGTGAGATACGGACTCAGGCTGTAGTTATAAAAGTCCGTGCGGTTACCGGTATTGCTCAGGTTATTTGTTGGCAGGGCACCGCTGGAGTCAATGATGACCTGGCCAACAGCGCTGGCCACGTCCATGAAAAAAAGCTTCTCCGCCAGCTCTGCTGTTGCATTAGCATCAAGCTGGTGAAACACCGAACTGGCATCACTGTTATCGAGAAATATTGCATTCTGCATGGCATAGTCGATATCTGCCTTGATCCGACCACCCTCGCCATGCAAGCTGATTGAGGGTGTCACTTCAATGACAACATCACTTTCCTTGTCGTCGTCGTCGAGCTTGATATTGTCGCTGTACGTTGTCCCGAGTGTTAGGCTGGTCGTGACATCCCAGTCACCGGCATTGGCGGCTGACACCACTCCCAGCAGCAGAAACAGGCCCAACTGAATCTTCATGGAATTCCGGGTTCTGGTCATGGCATCTGTAAACAGGTTTATGATTACCTAGTTCCTTCCATAAGAAGCATAACCGTAATAACCGTAGGCATCGCCACCACTTCCGCGCACACCCTTATTCATCACGATGCCCACAATCTCGTTGTCCTTCAGCAATTCAACCGCCTCCTTGACGACATGCTGGGGTGTCACGGACTCCTCGACTACCATGAGAATCTGCCCCATCAAGCCGGCGAGCACTCTTGCCTCACTTGTCAACAGCAATGGCGGGGTATCGAATATAACAATCCTGTCGGGATAACGCGTGGAAAGCTCGAGCGTCAGCTGCCTCATGCGTTCACTGGCGAGCAATTCTGTTGAATGGGCATGACGGCTGCCGGACGGCAGTAGCGTCAACCTGGGAATATCCGTTCTCAGCATCACATCGGACAGAGCCAGGCTGTCATCCAGGATCACATCGATCAATCCCCGTTCCGCCTCGACGCCTAAGCGCGCAGTGATATCGGGTTTTGCAACATCGGCATCGACCAGCAGTACTGTCCTGTCCATTTCCATGGCAATGCTCATGGCCAGGTTAATCGAGGTGAACGTCTTTCCCTCGCCGGCAAGTGCACTGCTCACCATAATCATGTTTGCATTGGGTACAGTGCTTGCACCTTCGCCCCTGACATTCATCAGCAACGGACGTTTGATACGCCGGAACTCCTCCGTAGTGCGATTGATCTGCTTGGAACGCGGGTCGACCAACCCTGCCTCCTGCAAACCGCTCAGATCCAGCTCCACCACCCTGTCTGAATATCCCGATGATGTTTCATCGTCCCAGGATACAGGCTGTACCGAACTGTCAATTGACTCAGCATTGTTCACTCCCTCGGCATCGACTTCAGACCCGGCGTCTTCGGGTAGCCCCGGAACATCCAGCAATCCGTCAGCACTGTCGTCAAACAGATCATCCGCTGCGTCTTCGCCATCTTTCCGATGCTGCTTGTCAAAGGCCTTCTCAAAAATACTCATCAGCCACGCCCTGTAATCGTTTTCTGAATGCCGGCAACACTTAGATCCAGCCCTTCCACTGCTATAACACCGGCAAACAGCAGCAACAAACCGACGCCGGCGAGTCCGAATGCAAGCATGGCATGCCTGTGCCGGACACCCCATTCCTGATTATGAATCATCGACACACCGCCGAAGACCGGCCTGCCCAGTACATCCACAATAGCGCGTGCACTGTCGAAGGTGGGCCTGAGCAGGAACATGATGAAAGCCAACATAGTACCTACCAGGATGCCCACGACCAGCACGACCGACAACAGTAAAGGCCGGTTCGGAGCCGACGGCTGCAGCGGCACTCGTGGAGGATCCACGACCCTGAATTTGAACTGGTCGCCGCTAATTTCCGCCTGCTCCGAGATATTTGCCGCCTCACGACTTGCCAGCAGCGCCTGGTAATTTTGCTGGTGAACGTTGTAGTCACGGTTAAGCTGCTTGAGCTCTGCCTCGATGCTGGGAATCGTGTCCACCATCTCCTGGAGACGCTCAACCCGTCGCTGATATTCCGCGACACGCGACCGCATGGATGCAACCGTTGCATCTGCCTGCGACAGCTGCATCTTCATTTGCTGATACACGGGATTGTCGGCGGGACCCACATCCATTTCATCCATCAGCGCATATTCTTCATCCCGCTTTTGCTCCAGTTCGGCGAGCAGCCGTTTTACCTCAACTACATCCGGGTGCTTGTCCGTATACTTGATCAGGAGTTCGTCCATGCGTTCGTATAAACTCTGGATACGCATATCAGTCGCAGACCCCTCGTCAGGCTGCATCCCGCTGAACATGAGGTAGGAATCTTCATCGTCTTCCATCTGCTGTTTGAACTGGTTGCGCTGGTTTATCGCCTCGCTCAGTGACAGCTGCGCCTGCTGCAGGGAGGATTTCGCAGACTCCAGCTGTCCGTAATAATCCTGCGCCGAGCCCGGCATCATGCCGACGTGCGTGCGCTTGAACTCAGCGAGGCGTAACTCTGCAGCCTCGAGCTTCGCTTCATACTCTTTTATCTGCTGCTCGACAAACTCCTGCGCACTGTCAGTTTCTTCGCGTTTTTCCCCCAGCGTGCTTTCCACAAAAATAGTTAGCAGGGACTGGACCACGCGCTTGGCCAGCTCCCGGTCACTGTTCGAATAGGCAATGGTATACAGATTCTGTTCGTGGGTACTGGATACCCTGATATCACTCGCGAGATCGTCCAGCATCTCCTCGGTATCTGCCGGTGTCAGCGCTACCAGGTCGAGATCCGTCATCCGCATCAGTTTTTCCATGTTTGGCCGGCTCAGCAGGGTACGCGTTACCAGTTGCAGCCGTTGTGATGCATTCGTACCAAAGGTTATCCCTTTCAGAAGCGGCTGCAGCATGGACTGGGTATCGACGTGCACACGCGCCTCTGCACGGTATGTGTCCGGAAGCTGGTAGACGATACCCCAGCCTACGATACTGACCAGCCAGGCACCCACTATCATTACCCACCGATAGCGCCAGATACCTCGCAGATTAGCGAGTAATTGTTCGTAAAGTTCACGCATGTCTTGCCAATATCCCTATTTGCTTCGGTATCCCTGCCCTCGTCTCGAGAGAGGATGCTCCTTGGTTACTTCATTCATCGGCTTTTCATGTGCATAACTGCACTGCATCTTTTTCCGGCCGGATTCAATGTTGTATGGTTTCCCTGCTCAGGGATATCCACTACAGCCAGGACTCGGGGATAATCAGAATGTCGCCAGGAAGTACGTAGGCATTGGCGCTGATATCCGCCCCGTT